>Ga0222662_1000167_pt1 | contig 62091 bp, 51 predicted proteins | sample AntAcemetagen600_FD_179821 | JGI IMG/M metagenome (GOLD analysis project Ga0222662, IMG submission 179821) | Saline water microbial communities from Ace Lake, Antarctica - #600 | ecosystem: Environmental > Aquatic > Non-marine Saline and Alkaline > Saline | place: Antarctica: Ace Lake... | reverse complement strand
CGCGGCAGTTCTTCTTATTGGGGGTGGCTTGGGAACCTTGCAAACCGCATCCATCTTAACCGGGCTCCCATTTACCCTCATCCTGCTCTGTATCATCTACACTCTCTATGTCGGCCTTTCGCAAGAGGCCGACCTTGAAGAGATGGTGGATGACAGACTGCGCGAAGTCCGGGACGACCACCGCCTTGACGAGGCTATTTCCTCGGCTCAAAAGGACATCATGCAGTCCGTTACTGCGGAGTCGAGAAAGGCCTGATCCCACAGGCCACTCGCTTGAAAACCCCGAGTGTTCCCCGACCGGATCGTGTTGACATCACGGTTGCCGGGGAAAGGCTAGGGGGTTTCCATGCTATCCGTACTTCTTAAGGTAATTCTCTCAGCGGTGATCATCGTTGTGGTGAGCGAGGTCGCCAAGAGATCCAGCGTCTTCGGCGCACTGATTGCCTCGCTCCCACTTACCTCACTCCTGGCGATTATCTGGCTCTATTTGGATACTGGTGAAACGGCAAAGGTCAGTGGTCTGGCCTCCGGAATCCTTTGGCTGATCATACCCTCTTTGCTATTTTTTGTGGCGCTTCCACTGCTGCTGCGTGCGGGGGTCAATTTTTGGATATCCCTCCTGATCTCCTGCCTCATCACCGCCACAGGCTATGGGGTAACGACATGGATATTGGGAAAAGTCTCCAAGGCCTAAAAGCAACCCAACCCAAAAAGCCTCCACACGAATACCGCCAAATCTACCACTCCTGGATAGTGTGTTTTGGCCATGTTCTGCAACTTTCCACAACGTAGTTCTGTCAATTATATTTAACCTGGTTAAATATTTTGCTCCTATGACAACCGTTGGAACAAGCGGCCAAATACTTTTCAAGATACCATAAATTAATGGAGTTTTCCCACGGACGATCTTCACAATTGCCACTTGGCTGTAATTTTATCGCAGACTGTGAAAAATAAGCTCTTCCCTCGTCTTCCCTGGTAAAATTGGTAATTCGAGGCACGATTCTGAAGATTATGCTTCATCCCGCGTTACCGATCCTTCATCTTCTCCCCAAATGCCAAAACGTGAGGATTTAAAAACCATTTTGATAGTCGGATCCGGCCCGATCGTGATCGGTCAGGCCTGTGAATTTGATTATAGCGGTGCACAAGCCTGCAAGGCTCTTCGAGAGGAGGGCTACCGGGTGATTCTGGTCAACAGCAATCCGGCCACGATTATGACGGACCCGGAGTTCGCGGATGTGACCTACATCGAGCCGCTCATCCCCGAAATACTTGAGAAAATTATCGAAAGAGAACGTCCGGACGCACTTTTGCCAACCCTCGGGGGTCAGACCGGACTAAATCTCTCCATGGATTTGTCCCGGATGGGCATCCTGGACAAATTTAATGTTCAGTTGATTGGCGCCAATTTCGCGGCCATCGAGAAGGGTGAGGATCGAGAGCTTTTTAAGGAGGCCATGCTTAAAATCGGCTTGGATGTTGCCCGCTCGCGAACCGTTTCCAACGTAAAGGAAGCTGAGGAGGCTCTCTCCTACACTGGGCACTTTCCGGTCATTATCAGGCCAAGCTACACGCTCGGAGGCAGTGGAGGCGGGATAGCCTACAACCGGGAAGAATTCATTGATACCGTCACCAATGGACTCGATTTATCGCCAGTTCATGAAGTGCTGATCGAAGAATGCCTGCTCGGCTGGAAGGAGTATGAGATGGAAGTCATGCGCGACCACAAAGACCAGTGCGTCGTCATCTGCTCCATCGAAAACTTCGATCCAATGGGAGTCCACACCGGCGACTCGATCACCGTGGCCCCTGCCATGACTTTAACGGACAAGGAATATCAACTGATGCGGGATGCCTCCTTTGCCTGCATCAGGGAAGTCGGTGTCGAAACCGGAGGCAGTAACATACAATTTGCGGTCAACCCGGAAAACGGACGCATGGTGGTTATTGAAATGAATCCAAGAGTGTCGCGCAGCTCGGCACTTGCTTCCAAGGCAACCGGTTTCCCCATTGCAAAGATCGCAGCGAAATTGGCTGTGGGTTACAGTCTGGATGAACTGTCCAACGACATCACGAGAAAGACGCCGGCCTCTTTCGAGCCGAGCATCGATTACGTCGTCACAAAGATTCCCCGCTTCACCTTTGAGAAATTTCTCGGAGCTGATGACACCCTCACCTCCTCAATGAAATCGGTTGGAGAGGCCATGGCGATCGGCCGCACATTTAAGGAGTCCTTCCAAAAGGCGTTCCGCTCGATGGAGATAGGTGTCGATGGCTTTGCTGACGATAAATGGAACAATTCAAACAAGGACGAAATCCGTTCCAGCCTCGCCCGCCCAACCCACATGAGACCATTTCATGTTAGAAACGCTCTCCGAGCTGGATTCTCCGTGGAAGAAATCCACGAGATCACTTGGATTGATATCTGGTTCCTTCACCAGTTGCGGGAAATATGCGAAATGGAGGAGCAACTGCGCAATTGCCCCTTTGATGATCTCGGGGAGCGAGATTTTCGCCGAGCGAAAGAAATGGGCTTCTCCGATCAGCAAATCTCTCACCTTTGCAAAACGACGCGCCAAGACGTCCGTAAGAAGCGGGAATCGATGGGAATCCATACCACCTATAGGCTCGTCGATACCTGTGCTGCGGAATTTGAAGCGCTCACGCCTTATTTCTACTCCTCTTACGGAGCCGAAAATGAAATCACCCCTTCGGATCGCAAAAAGATCATGATCCTCGGTGGCGGCCCGAACCGAATCGGTCAGGGAATCGAATTCGATTACTGCTGCGTTCACGCATCCTTTGCACTGCGCGAGGCCGGCTACGAAACTATCATGGTGAACTCAAACCCGGAGACGGTGTCCACGGATTATGATACATCGGATCGCCTCTACTTCGAGCCTCTTACACTGGAAGATGTTCTGGAGATTTATTCTCAGGAAAAATGCGATGGGGTGATCGTTCAGTTTGGAGGTCAGACTCCCCTCAATTTGGCGACTGACTTAAAAGCGCACGGGGTAAACATCATCGGCACTTCACCTGATAACATCGATTTGGCCGAGGATCGCCGCCGCTTCAAGGCTGTCTTGGAAGAAACAGGGCTCAAGCAACCGATCAATAACACCGCCATAACCCCAGAGGAAGCGTATGAGATGGCCGAGCAGATCGGCTTCCCCGTCCTCCTCCGTCCTTCATTCGTTCTCGGTGGTCGCGGAATGTTTATCGTTTACAATATGAAGGAGCTCAAGTCCGTCGTTCGCGAGGCATTTGATGCCGCCCCTGGCAAACCGGTTCTGCTCGACAAGTTTTTGGAAGACGCTATCGAGGTCGACGTAGATTGCATCAGCGATGGGGAAACGACGGTTATCGGCGCCATGTTGGAACACATCGAGTACGCAGGAGTGCACTCTGGCGACGCTGCCATGGTTCTCCCTCCACACACCCTCGACGAGGAGTTGATCGATGAAATGCGGACAGCCACTCATTCTTTGGCTAAATCGCTGGGGGTAATCGGGCTGATGAACATCCAATTCGCCATCAAAGACCGTGACGTCTACCTCTTGGAAGTAAATCCACGAGCCTCACGCACCGTCCCCTTTGTCAGCAAAGCGATCGGTGTCCCCCTCGCAAAATATGCCGCTCGGGTTATGGCCGGAGAAAAGTTGGTCGATCTTGGATTCACGAAGGAAGTCACACCTCCCTATTATGCGATCAAAGAATCGGTCTTCCCTTTTTCCCGTTTCCTGGGTGCACCAATTGTGCTCACCCCGGAGATGAGGAGCACAGGAGAGGTGATGGGAATAGACGAGGATCTTGGAATGGCCTTTGCAAAAACGCAGATGGCCGTTCAACCCCCACTCCCGCAAGAAGGAACAGTTTTCATTTCGGTGAAACCCGCGGACAAGCCACGAAGCCTAGAGATCGTTCGCGAATTAATTGATCTCGGTTTCTCGATTGTAGCGACGCGCGGAACGGCAGCTTTTTTGAATAAAGCGGGGTTCGCAGCAACTGCCATTGAAAAGATCAGCGATGGAGGCAGACCCAACGTATCTGACATAATCAAGAACCATGAGATTCAGATGATCATAAACACCCCCATGGGTATGATGCCCCGCAAGGACGAAGGGGTCATCAGGCGAGAAGCCATCCTGCATCGAATTTGCATGATGACCACCCTTTCCGGGGCTGCAGCCGCTGTTCAGGGAATTCGGGCAATGCGCACGAAAGAGGTAACCGTTCGCTCGATCCAAGAATTCGTTGAACTGACCCGGCAATCCAACCTACCCAAAACGTAAAAAGAGGATTCAGCAGAAATTGTCCTGTAAATTCCTCTTTTACAGCTACTTATAGCAATAATACCTCCCCTTTTCCGAAGAGATTTTTGTCAATTATAATTAACCTGGTTACTTATTAAGGAATTATTGACAGGGAAACTGGTTCTTTTGGGATTCAAATTTTCGCTTCGAATGTCCTGGTCAGCACTACCTGTATTGACAATTCAGGGATGTGTGGATGAGAAAGGTCTATGATATCTTGGATTCAGAACACCTTGGAACGCAAAGGGCGGATTATATTTATTCTCCTCCTCGCTGCGGTGATTGTCTCTTTCGTATTCGTTATCGGGGAAACACCCGGTTGCGTAAGCGGTGAGGTTGGTGCCCAGAGCCGGGACTACTACGGGTATAACCTCAACTCCGAGGCCGAAACTAGACCGCTCGTGCATGAGGTAATTGTCAGCTCCATCGTGAACCGTGGGCAGCGCCCTCAGGATCCACAGATGCTTGAGCAGGAATTTCTTTCCCGAGCCGCCCTTCTCTATCTTGCTAATCAGGCAAAGATTCCAGAGCCATCCCAAGAAGCTTTTGTCCGGTATCTTTCAGGTATTCCTTTCTTTCAGGACCAGGAAGGGAATTTCGACCCTTCCCGGGTAACCAGTTTCCTCGATCTAACCCAGCTCAGTCGACAGTTTGACGAGGCCACGATCAATCGGACCCTCAACAATGATTATCGCATTCAGCAATTGATGGAATCGATAGCACCTCCCGGATTTACAGTTCCATTCGAGGTGGAGGTACAAGCACGACGCTCGATAGCAACCTATTCTCTTTCTTTGGCTTACCTGGACGCCGATAGTGTCGATGCAGTCACTGCCCCTACCGACGAAGAGCTTCAAAATTTCTTCTCTCAACAAGTGGAGGCCTACCGCATTCCGGAAACCCGTGTGCTTTCTCTCGCGATCTTCGATCCCGCAAAATTGGCTTCATCCATTCCCGACCCGACCGAGGCTCAATTGGAAGAGTATTTCTCCGCCAATCGCTCTGACTACCTAAACGCTGACGCTGAAAACCCTGCAAATGCTCTTCCACAATTATCTGCAGTAAAGAGCACTGTCATTAGCGACTGGAAGGCCTCTCAAGCAGAAACCAAGGCCACGGAAGCTTCTGTCGAATTCATTCACACACTCTACGATAAAGAAATTGCACTCGATTCCCCCGCTTTCGAACAAGCAAAGATCGATTATTCTGTAACGATTGAAACCCTTCCACCTATTGTCGGCCCGACTCCTCCAGCAGATTCAAGCCTTCCCGAAGAAGCCTACCGGGAAGCTTTCCGGCTCGATCAGCTGCGGTATTTCTCTGATCCGATTGAGATCGATGATAGAGTTGTGGTCCTGCTTTTCAAAGAGACAATTCCCTCGCAAATTCCCGACTTCGAATCCGTTCGTGGTGAAGTTGCAGCCGATTACAACGAAAGGGCGCAACAGGAGGCATTTGTCGCGCGTGGTGCGGAAATCCGCGATGAGCTTGCGGCAGTAATTGCCGGTGGAACCTCTTTCCTGGATGCTGCCGATTCATTAGGACTATCAGCAATATCCTATGATAACGCTGGTTGGGAGCAGACCAATGAAGGGTTGGACAATTCCCTCATCCGCAGAGCCGAGACACTCCCTGACCAAGAAGTTTCTGCTATGTTTGTAACCGTTGACGGCGGAACATTTCTATTTGTCGAGGACCGGAGCGCTCCGGCAGTCGGACCCGATTCGGAAACTTACGAAAGGGCGAGAGTTGCCCTTGCTAGCAATACCTCACGTCTCTTCCTCTCTTCTTTCGTCAGCGATCTGGTTCAATCCGGTTTGGCTATGAGTCAATCAGAGAATCCCTAACCGACCCTTCTAGAACTTTTGCCTTGCTCGCTGGGAAGCGACTTTGGAAGGGTTCCTCTGAATTAATCGACTCTTCAAGAATTGTTGAGGAAACCGGAAAACCACTCTACAGTCTTCGTCTATGAACGAATGGCTTGAATCCAGTATCCCTTTTGTCCGCAATCCGGCACCGGGAGAATTCTGGCAAGCCCTCATAGTATTGGGAATTTGGATCGTCCTTCGGTTTATTATTCGACCCGCTCCCCTACCCGAACTTCCCGAAGGAGCCGAGAAGCCAGTTAAGGACCTTACCTCCCCGAAGATCTGGATTAGTCAGAATGGAATTCTGCCTGCCCTGACCGTGGCCATTGGCATTGTCGCGACATCCTTGGAGTTCGCGGGCGTGAGTGCTGATGTGCTCTGGCTCTCGACCTTGCTTTTCGGTGTTTGGACCGTCATCGGCTTCTCCACCGCCTTCCTGCGCGATCGCTTCTGGGCAGAATCATCCTCTTTTATATTGTACGCGATCACTGCATTCGCACTATTGTCTGTTGATGACAGCTTGATCGATTTTCTCGATTCAATGCATTTGCCAATTGCAACCGGGGATAAGCCTCTTTCGGTCTGGGATTTATTCACTGGAGGTGTGTCGCTGGCGATCGCTGTCTGGATCGGTTTGGGTCTCTCTCAATTCATTGAGAAGCGAATTGAGAGTATCGACAGAATCAATCCATCGACCCGAGCTCTTCTTCAAAAGGTCGTCCGAGTTCTCTTCATAGTATTCGCACTCGTCATAGGCCTGACCTCGGTTGGTATCAACCTGTCGGCCTTGGCAATCTTCGGCGGTGCTTTCGCTCTCGGCTTGGGTTTTGGACTTCAGAAAATTGTATCCAACCTTATCAGTGGTTTTATTCTCCTCTCAGACCGATCCATCAAACCGGGCGATGTCATTGAACTCGAAGGTTCTTACGGGTGGATCAATACACTACGGGCGCGTTATGTTTCGGTCATTACGCGGGATGGCACAGAGCACCTCATCCCGAACGAAGACCTGATCACCCAGCGAGTGGTCAACTGGACCTATTCCAATGACCAGGTCCGCATTCGAACCAGTGTCGGCGTTTCCTATAAGGAAGATCCTCACAAGGTCATCGCAATCTGTATCGAGGCCGCAAAGACCCACCCGCGCGTTCTGCTGGATCCTCCGCCCGTCTGCCTTCTCACCGGTTTTGGCGATAGCTCGGTCGACCTTGAGCTGAGATTCTGGATCAACGATCCCAATATGGGGGTGGCCAATGTTCGCAGCTTCGTTCTTCTCAAGATATGGGACCGCTTCAAGGAAGAGGGTATCGAAATCCCCTTCCCGCAACGAGACATCCATGTGCGGTCGATGCCCGAGGGCGCAGAGAAGCCCACACTCGAATCCTAAGATTACGATCAGAATTCTGAAGATCTCTTAGGGTATCTCTGAGAATGTCTTTACTGCGGCGGAGGCCCACCTTCGCCTTCGCTCCGCTTTTCCTTACCCACCAAATCAAAGCGAATCGGTGTTCCTTCCAGATCGAATGCTTTGATAATACCGCTCTCTAAATAGCGCCGATAAGTATCCTCGAACTTCTCCGGGCGATTGCAGAAAAGCCGGAAACGGAAAGGTCGGTATCCTGTCTGAACGGCGTAGAATACCTTGAAAGGTTTGCCGTGCATCCGCTTCGGTGGGCGGCCTTCGATCAAGTCATGGATCGCACGATTGAGGCGTCCCGTCGGGAGAGTCATTCTCTGCAACACATCTATCCGCTCAGCCGTGCCGAGAACCGAGGCAACCTCGAATCCCGTCTTGGCCGAGAGGAACAAAAATGGACTGCGTGGGATAAAGAAAAGCTCTTTCTCCGCAGCTTCCTGATATTTTTTCTGGAAGTCCTTTACGTTGTGGTAGCCCTCAACGCCTCCCTTTGCAAAAGCTTCCTTTGTAAGGTCCCATTTATTGACAGCCAGGACCAAGGATCGGCCCGCTTCGAGAACCTCTCCTGCAAGCGCCTGGTCTTGGCGAGTCACTCCTGTCTTTGCATCCAATAGAAGGAAAACCACATCTGCTTCTTGGATGGCCCGTCTGGTTCGCAGGTTCGAAAAGTATTCCACCGAGGTATCGACTTTACTATTCGTCCGCAGACCAGCCGTATCCATGAGTCGGAATTTAACGATCCGCTTATCCGGCATCGTCGCGTCGAGATCGAGAGCCACTGAATCCCGGGTCGTTCCAGGCACATCACTGACGATGAGACGGGGAGAAGAAAGCAGGCAATTTGTGATAGAGGATTTCCCCACGTTTGGCTTGCCGACAAAAGCAATGCGAATGCGTCGGTCTGCTTCTTGTTCCTCCGCTGTGGCAATCCGTGATTCCGGAATCTGCGACTCGATCTCGCGCAGGAGTCTTCCCATGCCAATCCGGTGTTCGGCCGATACGGTGAAGGGCTGACCGAAACCCAATTCCGAAAATTCAAGAGCACCGGCGGCGACTCGATCATTGTCGCACTTGTTGGCAACTATCCGAACCGGGCAACGGGCATGCTTGCGAAGGCGAGTTACAATCTCTCGGTCAAGTGGAACGATGCCTTCACGAGCATCCACCACCAGAAGGATCAAATCGGAGGATTCAACCGCCACAAAGACTTGCTTTTCGACAGCGCGCACAATTTCTGCCGGAGCATCTTTCTCAGGCAATCCAATGCCTCCCGTATCGAGCAGAGTGAATCGATCATCCACATCACGGGCGAGTACATCGCGAGTCACTCCGGGCATATCGTGCACGATTGCGTCACGGCCACCGCAGATGCGATTGAAGAGGCGGCTTTTGCCGACATTGGGTCTACCGACTAAGGCGACCTTGGGGAGAATGAGTGCTGAATTATTCACTGGTAGCGTTCCGCAAAGCGGGAAATACGATCCGCAGCTTGGCGGAGGCGATTGAAACTGGTGGAGAAACTGGCGCGAACAAAGCCCTTGCCACTCGCCCCGAAAGCGGTTCCCGGGACGACGGCGACTTCCTCTTCCTCGAGTAATTTTTTGGCGAAGGTCATCTCATCCATACCGGTCGACCGGATGTCGGCAAACGAATAGAAGGTCCCCCGCGGGAGGTGACATTTCAGCCCGGCTTCATTGAAGCGTGCGACAAGAAAATCACGGCGGTCGCGGTATTGGTCGCGCATCTTTTCCATACTCGGCTTTCCATTGCGGAGGGCCTCGGTAGCAGCCTCCTGGCTGAGGATGGGAGCGCAGAGCATCGAGTATTGGTGCACCTTCATCATGGCTTCGATGAGAGGTGCCGGACCACAGGCGTAGCCGATGCGGAACCCGGTCATTGCGTAGGCTTTCGAGAAACCGTGCAAAAAGATGGTTCGTTCCCTCATCCCCGGAAGCGAGGCGATACTGACATGCTCCCCCTCAAATGTAAGCTCTGCATAAATCTCATCGCTGAAAACGAGTAGATCTTTCTCGCGGGCGAAAGCGGCAATTTTCTCCAAAGTAGGTCTGTCCACCGTTCCTCCGGTCGGATTCGTCGGGAAGTTGAGCACCAGAATTTTGCATCCTGGCTCCCAGCTTTCGCGCAAGCGTTCGGGAACCAATGCGAAATCCTCATCAGCCGAAGTCGGAACTGGAATACCAACACCATGAGTGAGCCGAATACTCGGGGAGTACGAAACGTAGCAGGGCTGGTGAAAAAGAACCTTGTCGCCCGGATTGACCATTGCGCGCAGGGCTAAGTCCATTGCCTCGGAGACTCCCACCGCAACGAGAACTTCCTTTTCCGGAGAATAAGAAATAGAGAAATCATTCTCCACGTAGGTGCTGATCTCCTTCCGCAGACGGAGAAGACCCATGTTATCGGTGTAGGAGGTCTTGCCGCGTTCGAGCGCGTAAATGGCAGCCTCGCGGATGTGCCATGGTGTGACAAAATCGGGCTCCCCGATACCCAACGAGATCGCTTGTGGCATCTGCGCTACGATAGCGAAAAAGTCCCGAATGCCGGAACGCGGCAAATCGATCACGTGATCGGCAATAAACCGGGCCGGATCCCCGGATCGGTTCAACTGGGCGTCGGGGGACATAGCCTATGGACTGACGGCTGGTTTCTCCGGCGCACCCTCTTCCGGAAGGAGAAGGTGACCCTGTTCCTTGTAAGGACGCAGAAGGAAATGAGTAGCGGTGGAAAGAACGCCACCGAGAGTGGCGAGTTTTTCTGAAACAAAGCGGGCGACTTGCTGGAGGTTCTTGCCACGCGCAACGACAAGCAAATCATAGGCTCCAGACATCAAGTAGCATGTCTGCACCTCGTCGAACTTGCTCACCCGCATGGCAATCCGATCAAAGCCACCTTCCCGCTCCGGACTAATACGGAGCTCGATGACAGCCGAAACACGTTGGTCTTCGACCTTCTCCGGGTTCAAAATGGGAAGCCAGCCAAGAAGAGTCCCGTCCTCTTGCAACCGTTGGATCTCAGCTTCCACATCTGCCGGCGCAATGCGCAGCACCTCTGCCATTTCGGAAGTCGAAAGGCGTTCGCCGCGGAGAAGGAACTCGAGAACTTTGCTCATGATAGAAGGTCTTTAAATACGAAAACCGGAAAGGATGGGGAATTCCAATCGAGATGACGAATTAAAAATTGGCAGCCTACAGTAGCGAGTGCACCCACAACTACGGGGAGCTTTGTGATCGAAAGTTCCCATTCTTGCATCATGACTCCCCTCCTTTTCCAAAGGAGGGGGGGACCGCCATCAGGCGGTGGGGTGGTTTTCCCAGGGACGATCAAAGGCCGCCAGATATCATCGCGCCCTTGCCAGAACCCCTCCACCGCCTGGCGGCGGTCCCCCTCCCCTGCAAGCAAGGGAGGAGTTCCCGGAAAAACCGCACGAATTGACTGAAAACTCCCCGTAGTTGTGGTTACACACAGGAGCCTCAAATATTCGAACTCTATCACAGCGGCACCAATGATTTACCCTGCTCCATCCTCTCTCTTGTAAACCGAACTCCGAAGCCTCAAAGTCACCTGAAATGGACCTTCTTTTTCTCTCCAGCGACCCGATTTCTATAGACTGCTTACAAGCCTTGGCAGGCGGCCAAATTCCGGGGGTAAAAGTCAGCGGGGTCATCACAAACCCTGATCGGCGGAGTGGTCGCGGGAAAAAATTGCAACAAAATGTAGTCGCGGCCCAAGCCGAAGAGCTCGGTCTTCCAATTCTTCAGACGCCAAAACTTTCCGCAGACGAGATAGCAACACTACACTCGTTCGACGCTGCCTTGGTCTTTGCTTTTGGTCAGATTCTGCCGCGATCTGTATTGAGCCTGCGGCCGGGACTATTTCTCAACATCCACGCATCGCCACTGCCTCAGCTCCGGGGTCCCTCCCCAATTGAAACCGCCATCGCTGAGGGTTGGACTCAAACTGAAATCAGCCTGATGCGAATGGTCCAGCGAATGGATGCCGGAGATATCGCGCTCCGCCAAACGATTCCCATTGGTTCCGACGAGACCGGCCATGGACTTCGAAAAATCATCGCGGCACAAAGTGCTTTGCTACTTCAGCAAATCCAAAAAGTCACCTCACCCCACTATCAGTGGGAGGCACAGGCTGAGAAGCAAGCGACTTGGTGCCGCAAGATCACAAAAGCGGATGCTTGCCTGGACTTTTCCCACAGCGCTCAGACCCTTGTGAATCAATCACGTGCCTTTGATGTTTGGCCCGGATCAACTGTCGAGATCGGCGGCGAGATGATGAAGGTAACTGACATACATAAATCCACACACTCCGGCCAACCCGGCGAGGTCCTCTCGGCCGGAGAGCAGCTCATCATTGCAGCGGGTGAAGATTCCGTATCCATCGGAAAGATCCAGCGACCCAGTCGGAAGATGATCCCTTTCGCTGAATTTCAGCGCACCTCACCGATTCAGCCCAGGACGCTACTTACGTACCCATGTTCAGTTCCATTTGTCCGTTCGCATTTTTAGTAATGCTGCACGGGAAATAACGGGCCATTCTTTCACTTGTGTCGACTCCTGGAAAAGAGTCATTACCTACAAAAACATAAAGACGAACCCGACAACAAAGGTTGGAAATAAGGCTCCCGCCAAAAGTCCGATGGGGGAAATACCATCCGGGAAGTACTTGCTTAGGATCGACTGTCCTGCAGGGTTCGGTGCATTGGCAATGACCGTGAGGCCCCCTCCTGTGACCGCCCCGGCAACCACCGCGTACTCGAGAAGTTCCGCTCTAGAGAGAAGAGCTCCCGTTTTCGAAATCATGATTCCTTCTTGAATAATGTCCGGGCTAAAGGCCGGGACCTGAGAAGCAAGAAAGGTGATCGCTGCATTGTCGTTGAAAGCGGTCAAAATAGTCGCCCCGAGGAAGAGCGGGATCTCACTGAGACTGGAAAGCACCGGGGCAATCCACCAACCTTGCAAGCCCCCATGGGTGATCAGGCCAGCTAGGAAAAATCCAACCAGCAGGGGCCCCTTTATTTTGATCTCATACTGGTGGTGCTCCGTAGCCATCGTAAATGCGATGAAGAAAAGGAACCCACCAACAAAAAAAGCCGGATGGTGTAGCGTCACTACAGTCCAGGCAACAAAGCCCAAGTGGACAAGGACGATCCAGAATGGGACCGCTGATTCCTTCTCAGAGGTTTCCCCACTGGTTTTCAAGGCGCCGGCTTTCTGCTTCAGCCCGGACAATTCCTTTCGGAATACGAGGAGATAGACAAAAGTTGAGAAGCAGATCCCCACGACCGCTTTCCAGCCGAAATGGGTGAACATGAAGGGCAAATTCCAATGCCACTCGGTCGCCACCATCAAAACGGGTGGCGCAGCGAAGTGGGTCAATGTGCCGCCGACTGACACGTTAACGAAGAGCAGCCCGAGAGTGGCATACTTTAAACGGTTGGACGGCTTTAACACGTAGAATTGGTAGCCCAGGAGCATTGCCGAAATCGTCATCGCAGCTGGTTCAGTGATGAATGAACCGAGAAGAGGACCGATCACGAGAATAGAAACCCACCAGGCGACCGGAGTTCTCTTCCCAATACCCGCAATCAGGCGAAGGGCGCCCTCAGCAAAGGCAACGACCGGTCGGCTCGAAGCGATGGCCATGATGACGACGACAAAGATCGCTTCCGTATAATTCCGGCTATCGATGTAGAATGCCGCATGCCCCCAACCATGAGATTTAAACAAGACCATCCCGGCTAACAGGGGAATCACCCAGATACCAAAGATCGCCTCAATCTCTCCTAGAAAGTGAAATAGGGTCGCCTTAAAACTCACGGGCTCCTTGGCGTCCGGCTCCTTCGCGGCGCCAGACTCGCTCCAGGCTTTCCGATGAGCCAACTCAGCGTGATGAGCCATCTTGAGGAACTTCGAGGCCATGAAAGTATGAACAACCGCGAGGAAGAAGATCACGGTGGCAAAGACGTTAAACGGGTCCGCCTTGGCGCGAATCGTCAGTCGTTCCCAGAGTCCGAGTGAATGACCGTCTTCCTCTGCTACATGGCTTTCGAGTTGGTCATAGGTTGTTTCGTTCAACGGGAATTCGATGGCCGTGCCTTCCGATGAGTTGCCCGCATTTCCAAACAGTTCCTGTCCACCGGCAAGAAGAAGGAACACCGTGATCAAGACTCGAATAGGAACGTTCATGAGCAGGGTGATTTCGATGTAGTTCTCACTCGTCTTTCGAGCGCTCAAAATTTTCGAGCGCTTCGATCGAGGTTGATTCGGTAGGAGGGATTCCCGACTTGCGCGAAGCGCGGGCAAGAAGGTGCGCCGACACCGGCATGGTGGTGTAGAATAGAAGGAGCAGCACGATCACCTCTAACCAAACACCCAAAGACCCGAACCAAAGCCCAACACTGATAGCCAACAATGATCCCCCGAATGCGCCCGCCTTTGTCGCCGCGTGCAGCCGACAGTAGCAATCGGGAAAACGGTTAACGCCGATGGCCGCGATCAGAGCGAAAAAGCATCCTGCAAGAATCAAAATCGACATAACCGTTTCCATCACTTGCGGGTCCCCCTTTCCATGTGTCGCGCGATGGCGATCGTTCCAATGAAGCTAACCACTGATATCGCGAATGCGACGGTGAGATAGAGTGATCGACCGGTTTCAAGAGCAATCAGAAGCGCAAATGCGAGGACGATTCCGGCAATCAGATCGAGGGCGACCACCCGGTCCGTCAAGGTAGGCCCAAGAAACAAGCGCCAGGACCCGACAAACAGAGCGGCCACAAGAATGACTTTTCCAATAGCGATGGCAGTATCAAGCGGTATCATCGTCGTTAAAATATTTCGCGAACCCTTTGCACATAGGACGATTCAAAGTTTCGTCGATCCTCTTCTAAGGATTCTCCGGGAAGAAGCATATGAATCAAGGCGATTCGCCGATCTCGGGAAACATCAAAGGACAGAGTTCCGGGTGTCATGGTTATTAGATTGGTAACAATGAGGAGCTGTCGATCATTCAAACCCTCGACGGAAATTTCCAGAAACGCAGGCGGTCTCTTCAGCTTGCCCGGTCGAAGAATCGCAACCGCAATCTGTAGGTTAGCCACCAGCACCTCCTTTGCATAAAAGATCAGGAAGAGAGCAATTTTTCCAACTCTCTTCATTTCGCGGACACCTCCTCCAAAACGGAACTAATATACACGGATGGATCCAACAATTGCCGCGCTGCCTCAAGTGACCACTCGAAGACCGGTTCTCCAAAAAGACTCAACAGAATGATCGCGAACACGAGCAGAACCATGGGTGCCAGCGAGAATCGATGGGGCTTGACATCTTCAGTGACCTCTCCGGCCTCGGCAGAGGGATCTTTCTTCCAGAATACCTCGCCCCAGATTTTTGTCATGGAAAAGAGGGTCATCATCCCCACAGCGAGAGCAGCGGCCGTCAACCAGTAGAACCCGCCGTCGAGACCCGCCCGAACGATCCCTAGCTTCGCCCAAAAGCCGCTCAGAGGTGGAATCCCCGCCAAGGCAAAAGCGGAGACGAGAAAGATCAAACTGCAGCCAATCGAGGTGCGATAAAATCCGCCGATCCTCGCCAAATCAACGGTGCCTCTGCGGTGTTCGATCCACGCCGAAACCAGTAAGAGGTTGGTCTTAGCCAGATTGTTGTGCACGAAATAAAATAGTCCGGCAGCCAATCCCAGTGGAGTAAACATGGCGAGGCCCGCGAACAGGTAACCGACCTGGCTGATGATATGGAAGGAGAGAATCTTCCGCATCTCGAACTGGGCCGCCGCACCAAGCACTCCGGTTATCATCGTGAGGGCCGCAATCCAGATGAACATTGTCTGCCATGAAGCGAAATCGTCGCCGATAAACAGGGTCGTCACCCGCAAAAAGGAGTAGATCCCAACCTTGGTAAGCAAGCCCGCAAAAAGGGCTGTTACGATCGGCGCGGGAGTGTGATAGGAGGCCGGAAGCCAGAAGAAAAGCGGAAACAGACCCGCCTTCACTCCGAAGGCAGCTAAGACCAGGGCAGCCCCCCCGCGAACGAAACCGGTAGGGTCTCCACCTTCCCGCATCAGCCAAGCAAGATCCGCGAGATTCAAGGTTCCCGTCTTCCCGTAAATCAGGCCCACCCCGGCCAGAAACATGGCGGAAGCAAGGAGGTTCATTACCACATACTTGACCCCTCCCTCCAGCTGTGGGCGGCGCCCACCAATGACCATGAGGACGAAGGAGGAGATGAGCATCACCTCAAACCAGACAAAGAGGTTAAAGAGATCCCCGGTGAGAAATGCCCCGTTGACTCCGACCAGAAGAAAACTCTGCAAAGGGAAATACCATCGTTCAAGAGGATCACCGAGCCGATGGAATACCCCGAATAGCGTCACGGCCAAAGAGGTAAAAGAGCAGACGAGAAGAAATATCGCCGCGGTAAGGTCCAAAACCAATACGATCCCGAAAGGGGCGATCCATGAACCCAGGGAGAGAACGGTCACTGTTCCGCTTGCCGCGCAGATGAACAACCATCCGCTCGCAAAGAGTAATGCTAACGCGCTGACCAAGCCTATGGTGTTTTGCACCCTGCGGCTCGGGGAGAGCGTCAGACCCAGCAGTGCCGCAATCAACGGGATCAAGAGTGGCAGGACCAATAAATTCATGGCGTGCCCTCCGTTTTATCAAACTCATCGAGATCGTCCGACCCGACGGATCTACCTGCCCGATGAAGGAGAGCGATGGTGAAAGCGATGACCCCAAAGCCAATTACGATCGCTGTAAGAACGAGGGCTTGGGGGAGAGGATCTGCCGCCGAGGCGGAGAGCAGGGTCTCGCCGTCCGGTATGATTGGGGGCTCTCCCTTTGTCAGGCCACCGGAGGTGAAGACGATTAAATTCGCCGCCTGACCCAGGAGCATGATCCCCAGCACAAGACGGAATACGCTGCGGCGAAGCATGCAGAAGGTCGCTGCAGCGAAGAGGAATCCGATAAAGAGGGCCAGGATCAGTTCCATTACCCACCCTCCTTTTCCCGATCCAGGTCGGACTCTTCATCCTCGGCCAGACAACGGGCCGAGTGAACCACAAAGCCGATCACTGCGAGATAGACGCCTACATCAAATACCAGGGGCGTGCCCAAATGGATTTTCCCGAGGATAGGCAGCGAAAATCCGGGCATCCACAAGCCGGTGAAAAAGGGTTGTCCGAGAAGAACCGGAATAAACGCGCTTGCTCCAGCCAACGCCATGCCCATGACCATAAGACGCACCGGCATCGGGCGTTTCTCTCCGGTTTGAGGCGGCTGAGCCGGACGTTCGCCGATACTCTCGACCACTTCCCGGGAAAAGTCTCTCAATAGGATAGCCGTCGCCGCGGTAAGTCCTCCGATAAACCCGCCTCCCGGAAGATTGTGTCCCCTGTAGAGAAGGATCAGCGAGACCACAAAAATCACCGGACTGATCAATCGTGCGGCGGCGGCTAGAATCGCTGAGTTCATTCGCCCTTCCTCCCCTGTCGCATGAGAATCCCTACTCCCAAGGCGGCAATCGCGATCACCATGACCTCTCCATAGGTGTCAAGAGCCCGGAAATCAACGAGTATCACGTTCACCACGTTTTTGCCTTTCGCAAGTGGGTAGCTCCAATCACCGAGCTGGGCGGAAATCGACGGTGCCAATTGCACCAGATCGGCCTTTAAAACCAGCCCAAAGACCAGCAACCCGACAATTGCCGAGGCAAATGCGTCAAACCAAAGTGTACGCTTGCGCGAAATTCGGCGCATTTCCGGTAGTCGGGAAATGACGAGAAAGAGTAGGACGAGGGTCAGCGTCTCGACGACGATCTGAGTGATCGCCAAATCCGGAGCCCCGAAATACGCAAATAGGAGCGCGATCCCGAAGCCGACGATGCCGAAGCCGAGAAGAGCGTTTGTCTTCACATTCGTCATCAACACCAGAACGGTCGCCGCTGTCATCAAGATCAGGAGAGCGACGATGTGAACCGGAGGCGCAATCTCAGAAGGCACAAACTCCAGCTGCGCCAAGGTCCGAAGCTTCCACGCGACGAGCAAGGATACCGACGACAAGATAACGAGGAGATAGATCCGCAGTTTTCCGTTCTGCAGCACACGCGTCTGCCATTTTGCAAATCCCATCAGACCATTGAGAATGTGCTGATAGACGTCGTTGGCTTCGATGATCTTGGGCAAGCGGGATCCGTCCATCCGCCAAATAAAGCCGCGGAACCGGTAAATCGTGAATCCGAGAAGCAAAGTCACCGCACTCAAAAGCAGAGGCAGGTTAAATCCATGCCAGAGAGCCAACTTCAACTCGACTGGTTGATTGAGAACGGCAGCCACGGCAGGCTCGACTAGCGGTCGCTCGAGAATTCCGGGGAAAAGACCGATCACCAAGCCCGTCACTCCGAGAACGAGCGGCCCGATCCAGAGAAAAAACGGTCCTTCATGAGGATGTTTAGGCGTATCCGCCTTACCTTTGCTCCAGAAGGGATGAATCCCCACCTTGAAGGCGAGAGCAAAGAGAAGAGCATTCCCGAGCACTGCAGCACCAAGGAATAAAGGGGCCAGATCGCCGATCGCCACACCTGCCTTGTAGACATATTCTTTGCCGACAAACCCGAACAAAGGAGGAAATCCCGCCTTGGACAGGGCGGCCAGGCCAGCCGCCAGAGCGGTCATCGGCATCACCCGGCGCAATCCGTGCAGGCGCCTTACATCGCGGGTGCCCGTTTCATGGTCGAGATTTCCCGCCACCATGAAAAGGGCTCCTTTGTAGAGCGCATGGCCAAGAAGAAAAAGGATCGCCGACTGAGCCGCCATCTCAAAGTCCAGTCCAAGAAGAAGGACCAGCAGCCCCAGCACACTGATGGTCGTGTAGGCAAGGATTGCTTTGAGATCTGTTTGAAAGAGCCCGCGAACCGCACCGAGCAAAAAGGTGATCCCACCGATACTGACGAGAATAATTTCCCACTGGAGCGTACCGCCGAGAACCGGGGCCAGAGCTGCCAGAAGGAACACGCCCGCTTTTACCATCGTCGCCGAATGCAGGTATGCACTTACCGGCGTCGGAGCTGCCATCGCGTTCGGTAACCAGAAGTGAAACGGGAACTGCGCTGATTTTGTGAAAGCACCCAGAAGAATCAAAATCAGGGATGCCGTGTAAAAGGGATGCGCTCGAAAATCGACCTCCTCCCCCATCAATCCGGAGAGCGTCCACTCCCCCGTTCCAAGCCCAAGCAAAACCAGCCCGGCCAACAAAGCCAGACCACCCAAACCGGTGACGAGCAAGGCCTGCAAGGCCTTTTTCCGGGATTCGAGTGATTCGTGGTAGAATCCAATAAGGAAGTAGGAAGTGATGCTGGTCAGCTCCCAGAAGACGAAAAGCAAGATGAGATTATCGGCAAGCACCAAGCCCAGCATCGATCCCATAAAGGCGGTCAGGGCCACGAGAAAGCGTCCGAGATCCTTATGCCCGGCTAGGTAACCATTGGCGTACAACAGGACGAGAGCCCCAATCCCCGTGACAAGGAGAGCCATAAGGCGCGCAAGCCCATCGATCCGGAAGTCCAGGGATGCTTCGAGCGAGGGATACCATTCCAAACTCCAGCGAATCGTCTCCGACCCTATTCCGGTGAGAAGTGAAACAAAGATCGCTGCCGGGGCGGCAGCCAAAATCCAGGGGGTCGCTTTCGGTAGCCGTCGCAAGAGAATCGGTGCACAAGCCCCGACCAACCAAATTAGCGGTATTCCCCAAACGACAATCATCTCTTCCCGTTTTGCATGCAAAGATCATTCCGGTGCAAGCCGATCCGTAAAAAAAGTCGTTTTCGGGGCGAGAAGAACCTCCCCTCCAGGCGCTCAATCACTGTCTTTCCAAGCGCTAGATTCACTATTTATCGGACGGTTCGGCCTTTCCGGAATCACTTGGATCCACTGCGTCCCGCAACTCATCGATCTCTGAGTCTTCCCATAGCGGCACCCCACGCCGATAAGCAGCCACACCGAAGACCTGAGCCGCAATCGGGGCCGTCAGATAGAAGAAAACAATGATCAGCACAGCCATTATGCCCGCCCGGGGAGTACCGAAATGAAAAGCCGCCGCTAGCGCGAGTAGCGAACCCCCAAAGGCACCAGCCTTGGTCGCCGTATGCATTCGCATATAAAGATCCGGCATGCGAAAGACGCCAATCGCAGCAATGAGGCAAAAAAGGGCTCCGAGAACCATCAAAATGGCAACGAGGATGTTCATCGCTCCCCTCCTCTTTCCAAATAACGGGCCAAAGCGACTGTCCCAAGGAAGCCAACCAACGCGATCACAAAAGCCACTTCCAGAAATACCGGTTGATCGAACCGGATCGCGAGGGCGACGATTATCCCCAGGCAAATACCGGCGAACAAATCAAGGGCCACAATCCGGTCAAAAACGGTCGGCCCACGCACGATCCGGTAAACAACCGGAACCGCCGCTGCCAGAAAAAGGACCGCCGACACCCACCAGCCGATTAAAAGCATAGGATTCTCTAGATCAGAAGACACTTTTGACCCTCCTTCCATAATCCTCTTCCAGGGACTCCGCCAACTCTTTGGGCGATCCATCAATATACATTGCATGGATGTATAAACGTTTGCGGTCCTCACTCACCGCCAGCCCCAATGTTCCGGGCGTCATGGTAATGAGGTTGGCCATAAAGAAAATCTGGCGATCAGTCTGTCCCTCGATGTTGAGGGCGATGATTCCCGGCTTCATCCGGTGGCGCGGTGTAATTACATCATGCGCTACCCGTAGATTCGAGAGAATCACTTCCTTTAAGTAGAAAACCAACAGGTTGATGATGGAGAAAAAACGCTTCATGGATCTTGGGTGATGCCTGCCTCTGGTAGGACTGTGGAGATATACTCCCGATTATCGAACAGTTGCTGCCCAGCCCTCTCGGAAAACGCAAAAAGACTATTCCCAAAAAGTCCAATAATCAAGGTCGCAACCGTGAGGATGACTACCGGTGTCACCATCCATCCCGAGACCTTTTTATCGGTTGCCTGAAACCCGTCGACTGGTTCCGGCTGCGCTTTCCAAAAGGCTTCGCCCCATATTTTTGTCATCGAAAACAACGTCAGCACTCCGACGAAAAGGGCAACACCGACCGCTACCCACTGGCCGACTTCCAAACCGCTTTTGACGACCGCAAACTTCGCCCAAAAACCGGAAAGCGGAGGGATCCCACCCAGCGAGAACGCCGGAATAAAAAACAAAGCCGCCAACCAGGGCGCGCTCTTATAGAGCCCACCAATCTTCACGAGATCAGCTGTTCCTTTTTTGTGCAGGACAACCCCGCTGACCAGGAAAAGATTGGTCTTCACGATGATGTGGTGGACCACGTAAAAAATCGCCGCCGCCAGAGCGAGTGGGGTCATGAACGCAAGGGCCAGTATCATGTACCCGATCTGGCTAACGATGTGGAAGGAGAGAATGCGGCGCATCTCAAAGTGCCGCGCGGCACCGAGAACACCGGTAACCATCGTCAGAACCGCCAGGATAATCAAAAGCGTCTGCACTTCATCGAAAAGCGGCCGGAAGAACAGGGTTTGCGAGCGGATGAGTGCATACACTCCCACTTTCGTCAGCAGGCCGGCAAAAATCGCCGAAACCGCAGCCGGAGGGGTATGATAAGAAGCGGGTAACCAGAAGAAAAAGGGGAACAAGGCTGCCTTGATACAGAAGGCGACGAGGAGAAGGAGCGACGTGCAGATGATGAGATTAACGTCCTGATAGTTCTCCAGCTTCACGGCAAGGTCAGCCATGTTTAACGTCCCTACCTCACCGTAAAGAATGCCCACTGCAGCGAGGAAAAGGGCCGATGAAAATAGATTGAGGGTTACGTATTTAATCGCCCCTTCCAGCTCATCCTTCTTTCCCCCGAGCGCGATCAGGACGAAGGAAGCAATCAGCATTACCTCAAACCAGACATAGAGGTTAAAAAGATCCCCTGTCAGGAACGCTCCGTTGACTCCAAAGAGAAGCACAAAAAAAACGGGGAAAAACTTTTTGCGCACCCGCTCGTCATCGATATCTGAAATGGCATAAAGCCCGACCGAGAACCCCATCAAGGCGGAAACCGCGACCATGATTGCAGCCAGTCGATCGGCGACGAGGGTAATTCCCCAGGGAGCTGCCCAGTCACCCATCTGAATCGCGATCACCCCCTGTGCATCCACCACAATTAACAACCAGATCGAGGCTGCTAGAAGGATCGCCGAAATCACTACCGTGCCCGCCCGCTGGAAGCGCAAAGAACGCGCCCCTCCTAAAAGAATTATAGCCCCAATTAACGGTATTAAAAGAGGCAACACCACTACCAGTTCACTCATGTATCCGTCTGGTCGAAGGCATTGATATCATCGGCACCCACTGCTTCATGAGCTCGATATACGAGAGAAACGAAAAAGGCCACGAGCCCAAAGCCGATGACGATTGCCGTCAAAACCATAGCCTGCGGCAGTGGATCTGCAATCGGCACATTGGGAACGCTCGCACCCTTCGGCACCAACGGCGGGCTGCCGGGAAGGAGCCCCCCAGCGGTGAAGACCAGCAGATTGGCGCCCTGACTGAGCAAGATCAGCCCGATAACCAGCTTCACCACGCTCCTGCGCAACAAGCAATAAAGGCCAGAGGCAAAAAGCAGCCCAATAAACAAGGCGAGAAGAATCTCCATCATTTTACGTCCTCCTGCGGTTCGGCGAGGGCAGCGAGGCTGAACACCGTCTGCAAGGTAAAGCCGATCACGGCGAAATAAACACCCACATCAAATAACAAAGGTGTGCCCAAATGCACAGCTCCGAGACCGGGCAGTGAAAACTCGGGTAGCCAAAGTCCGTACAAAAAGCCTTTACCCGCAAGGAACCCGGGGAGCCCACTAAGAGCGGAAACCCCCAAACCCACGACGAGAAGGGTGGCCGGTGACAATTTCAACCGGCGGGCCGCTTCCTCCATTGAATCCCCCAGTCCCAACAAAATAAAGGCACTGGCCGCCAGGAGGCCTCCGATAAATCCGCCTCCGGGTAGGTTGTGGCCACGATACAACTCGATTAACGAGAGTAGCAAAAGAGCTGGAAAGAGCAACTTACCCGCCTGCTGAAGAACAAAGGAATTCATCGTTGCGACTCCTTTTTTCGAGTCACCCGTCGTCCTACCATCGCAGTGACGCCGAGTGCGGCAACAGCCAAAACCGTAATCTCTCCCATGGTATCCAGTGCCCGAAAATCCACAAGGATCACATTGACGATATCCCGGCCGTGCGCTTTCGGATAGCTCATTTCAACCAAGCCACCCGAGATAGGGGGATCGACTTGAATCACGCCCGCAGTAATGACCAAAGCGGCGATCAAGCTGCCGAAGACAATGGAGATCGTTGCATCCCGCGCGCGGGTCTTTTTTGAGGAGAGAAGTCGCATCGCAGGCAAACGATAGATGGCAAACATGAGAAGAACCACCGTCAGGGTCTCGACCATTAATTGTGTAATGGCTAAATCTGGTGCTCCGAAGTAAACATAGATAAGTGCGATTCCGAAACCCACGACGCCGAGATTTACAAGAGCGGTAATTCGGTTGGTCGTTACCACCGCTGCAATGGTGGAAACCATCATGAGCAGAACGAGACCACCGATGAACAGATCAGGAAAACCAAGATCAGCCTCTATCGACGGCCAACTTCCGAACGCGGTGAATCCCCAGATAAGAAATCCACAGGTAACCAGGGCAATGATAAAGACATATCGATGGAGGTAACCTGACTGGAGGAGTTTTGTTTGCCACTTGGCAGTCTTCACCAACCTATCGAATAGGAAATCATAGACAGCCTCGGCCCCGCGCGGACGCCAAAAGGTGTTGAATGATTCGTGACGCCTCCAAAAGAATCGACGACCGCAATAGAGAAAAATCCCCGCTGCAATCGTCGCCCCACTGATGAAGAGAGCCATATTGAAGCCATGCCAGAGTTTGACGTGTAGCTCCAAAGGAACTCCTGCCACCGCAGAAACCGCCGGTGCAATCAATCCGTGTGAAATGAGGCCGGGGGCCAGACCGAAGACCAAGCCCAGGCATCCTAGCAAAAGTGGTCCGATCCACATCGAAACCGGAGCCTCGTGCGGATGCTTCGGAAGGTTTTCGGTTGGCTTCCCAAAAAAGGGTGAAAGACCTGCCTTAAAAGCCAAAGCCATCATGATGAAGTTCCCGCAGAACGCGACCAACAAGGTGATCGATGGCAAGCCGGTCATTTCCAATCCGGCCTTGTACACGTATTCTTTGCCGATAAACCCGAAGAAGGGCGGAAAGCCCGACATGGAGAGGGCCGCCAGAAAAGCAGCTACAGCGGTAATCGGCATCGCACGCCGCAACCCTCGAAGAACGGTGACGTCCCGTGTTCCCGTTCCGTGGTCGATCGCCCCTGCTGTCATGAAGAGACAGGCTTTATAAAGAACGTGCGCGAGAAGAAAAAGAATCATCGCTTCGAAGGCCAACTCGGTTCCCATTCCGAGTAGCATCGTCAACAAACCGAGAACCCCGAGGGTTGTGTACGCCAGGATCTTTTTCAGATCCGGTTGAAAGAGCCCGAGTATAACTGCTGTGAGGAAAGTAGCACCCCCAAATCCAGTCAGCAATCCGTTCCAAAGCATCGTATCACCGAGCGATGGAGTCATGCGCGCCATCAGAAAGACCCCCGCCTTGACCATAGTCGCGGAATGAAGATAGGCACTGACAGGGGTTGGAGCTGCCATTGCGTTTGGCAGCCAGAAGTGGAACGGCACTTGAGCGCTTTTTGTAAACGCACCCAACAGAATCAAAATTACAATCCCCGTATAATAAGGAGAATCTGACAGTAAGGTTGAAAGGCCGCCGAGCTCGGAAATCCGATACGTCCCAGCCTCCATCCCGATCAGAATGAAGCCACCCAGCATGGCCACAGCACCACCGCCCGTGACCAACAGAGCTTGAAGAGCTTTTTTCCGGGCCGACTCGTCCTCGTGATTGAAGCCAATGAGCACGTAGGAGGTGATACTTGTCAGCTCCCAAAAAACGAAGAGCAGGATCAGGTTGTCGGACAAAACCAGCCCGAGCATCGACCCCATGAAAAGAAGCAAAAAGAGGCCGAACCGACCGAATTGCGGATGATCCTTAAGATAACCAGCAGCGTAAACAGAGACGAGAACACCGATCCCGGTCACCAAAAGCCCCATGAGAGCCGAAAGTCCGTCGAGACGGAAATCCAGTGAAACGCCCAATGAAGGAAACCAGGCCCATGAAACAGAAAAAGGTTCCCCATGCCCGCTTCCAAACCATGCTTGTACAAGCAAAAGAAAGGCAATGAGAGGGGGTATTCCAAGAATGAGGCTCCACCCCGCCTTCCCTCGCCGACCAAAAACTGGAGCAAGGAATGCACCAGCAAAGATCACAAGAATGCTGAGAAAGAGTGTCATTAGATACCGGAAAACCATCTATAAGAGAGTTATCCTCAGCGGTATCAAGAAAAAGGAGGTCGAAAACCCTGAAATTCGCTATTTCTCTAAAAAAAGACAGGCCTCGCTCTCAATTTTTCCGATGGAGTCGAACGTACCGCTCGGTGTACCGCTTGCCGATGTCACTAGTTGGAAATTCTGTAGCGTGCTCGCTTGCGAGCGCCAGCGCAGGAGTTAGTCCCAAGGACGACGCTGGCGTCCGCAAGCGGACACGCCCCGGGTTGGACAATAGTGGATAGCTCGTACCTCTCAAAAATTCATTAATCGTTACAAAGTGGAATAAAGAGCCGAAAAAAGGGCCGCTCCCCGAAGGAAGCGGCCCTGAAATTACTTTTGGTTTGTTGGTTTGCTAGAGCAAACGGGCTTACATCATGCCGCCCATGCCGCCCATGCCGCCCATGCCACCCATGTCACCGCCACCGCCGGGAGCAGGTGCGTCCTTCTCCGGGATATCAGTGATCATGCATTCAGTGGTCAGGAGGAGGCCAGCAACCGAACCTGCGTTTTGCAGTGCGGTGCGGGTAACCTTAGCTGGATCGACAACACCTGCTTTAACCAGGTCTTCGTATACTCCGGTTGCCACGTTGTAGCCCTTGTTGCCTGCGCTTTTGAGCACCTGCTGGACAACGATGGAACCTTCAACACCTGCATTGGCGCAGAGCTGACGTAGTGGATACTCGATCGCCTTACGGACGATGGTTGCTCCGATCGCTTCGTCTCCTTCCAACTTAATGGAGTCAACTGCCTTGGCAGCGTTCAGGAGAGCGACGCCTCCGCCGGGGAGAATACCTTCCTCAACCGCCGCACGGGTGGCGTGAAGTGCATCTTCGACGCGAGCCTTCTTTTCCTTCATTTCCGGCTCAGTTGCGGCACCAACATTGATGACAGCAACACCACCAGCCAATTTGGCTAAGCGCTCTTGAAGCTTCTCACGATCGTAGTCGGAGGAAGTCTCGTTGATCTGGTGACGGATCTGTTTGACCCGGCCCTGGATGTCAGAGGTTTTTCCTGCACCTTCCACGATAGTGGTGCTTTCCTTGTTGATGGAGACGCGTTTTGCACGTCCGAGGTCACTGACCTGGAGATTCTCAAGCTTGATGCCGAGATCTTCCGTGATGCAGCGGCCGCCGGTGAGAACTGCGATGTCCTCAAGCATTGCCTTCCGACGATCGCCGAAACCAGGAGCCTTAACAGCGCAAACGTTCAGTGTGCCACGCAGTTTGTTAACTACGAGAGCTGCGAGTGCTTCCCCTTCGACGTCTTCTGCGATCAGAAGGAACGGCTTGCCTTGTTTGGCAACGTTCTGGAGGAGAGGAAGGATGTCGCTCAGGCTGGAGATCTTTTTCTCGTGGATCAGGATGTATGCATCTTCGAGGGTGCATTCCATTGTTTCCTGATCGGTCGTGAAGTAAGGGCTCAAGTAGCCTTTATCGAACTGCATCCCCTCGACAACTTCGAGTGAGGTTTCAATCGACTTCGCTTCTTCTACGGTGATGGTTCCGTCTTTGCCAACCTTGTCCATCGCATCGGCGATTATTTCGCCGATTTCAAGATCCCAGTTCGCAGATACGGTAGCAACCTGACGAACTTCGTCACGAGTGCTGACCTTCTTGGAAGCTTTGGCAAATTCTGCAACACATGCTGCAACTGCCTTGTCGATTCCACGCTTTAGATACACCGGATTGGCACCAGCAGCGACATTCTTCAGACCTTCGCGATAAATCGCTTCGGCGAGAACAGTAGCTGTGGTTGTGCCGTCACCAGCTGCGTCAGAAGTCTTCGATGCGACTTCCTTCACCATCTGTGCGCCCATGTTTTCGTATGGATCTTCGAGTTCAATTTCCTTGGCAACAGTTACACCATCCTTGGTGACCGTTGGGGAACCGAACTTCTTGTCGATAATTACGTTACGTCCCTTGGGTCCGAGAGTTACCTTTACGGCTCTGGAGAGTTGCTCCACGCCACGCAGGATCTTCTTCCGACCCGCTTCGTCAAACAGTAGTTGTTTGGCCATTTTTATTCCTATTTTGTTGGGTTGCGGTTGAGTTATTTAATGATACCGAGGATGTCATCCTCACGCATCAGCGTGTAGGTAGCTCCGTCCAGCTTCACTTCTGTTCCTCCGTATTTACTTACGAGGACTTTGTCGCCGACTTTGACTTCGAAGGTGCTTTTCTTGCCCCCCTCGTCCGTCTTGCCGGTTCCTAGAGCGATGACTTCAGCTTCCTGTGGCTTTTCTTTAGCCGCGTCAGGAATGATGATGCCACCACGAACTTGTTCATCTTCTTCGACGTGCTTTACGAGAACACGATCTCCGAGTGGTTTGATTTTCACTTTCATGTAGGTGGTTTTGTTTATGGGTTAGATACTGTAGATAGTAATTAGTCTTTTTTCTTATCGTCTTCGCCGACCTCTTCGAAATCAGCATCGACGACATCGTCATTGTCTTCTTTGGAGGAAGACTCGCTTTCACCGCCGGGTTGAGGTTCACCCTCAGCACCCGGGCCGGCTTCGGCACCTCCAGCTTGGCTGTAAATTTCTTGTCCGATCTGCGTCAGGATGCCGGTGATTTTCTCTTTGGCCTCCTTCAGCTCGCCTGCTGTTGCAGACTGATTTTCCAAGACCTTCCGACCTTCCGATACGGCTAGTTCAACCGCGCTCTTCTTGTCTTCCGGCAGTTTATCGCCTAATTCAGAAATTTGCTTTTCCGCTTGGTAGCAAAGGTTGTCCAGCTCGTTGCGACCTTCGACCGCTTCTTTCCGCTGCTTGTCCTCATCCGCGTGGAGCTCGGCTTCTTTCTTCAGTCGCTCGATCTCATCTTTATCCAGACCGGATGAACCGGAAATTGTGATTTTCTGGTCTTTGCCAGTTCCTTGATCCTTCGCGGTGACATGCAAAATACCGTTCGCGTCGATGTCGAAAATCACTTCGATTTGAGGCACCCCACGCTGTGCGGTTGGAATTCCTTCCAACCGGAAGTTACCGAGCATTTTGTTGTCTGTCGCCATCGGACGTTCGCCTTGGAGCACCTTCACGTCTACCGCCGTTTGATTGTCGGCATAGGTGGAAAAGGTTTGGCTCTTTTTTGTAGGAATCGTCGTATTGCGTTCGATCATTGGAGTGGAAACTCCGCCGGCTGTTTCAATCCCCAAAGTAAGGGGAGTCACGTCGAGCAATAAAACATCGCGCATGTCGCCCTGGAGAACAGCCCCTTGAATGGCTGCACCGATTGCGACTACCTCGTCTGGGTTCACGCCCTTATGTGGGTCTTTACCGGCGAGTTCGCGGGCAATCTCAATCACTTTCGGGTTCCTGGTCATCCCGCCGACAAGGACGAGATCATTCACTTCCGAAGAAGTAAATCCGGCGTCCTTCATGCAGGATTCAAATGGTCCCTTTATCCGTTGGAAAAGTTCGTCCGTGATCTGCTCCAGCTTTGAGCGGGTGAGCGTCACGTTCAAGTGCTTCGGTCCGGAGGCATCAGCCGTGATGAAGGGAAGATTGATGTCGGTTGATTGAGTCGACGAAAGGGCGATTTTCGCTTTCTCGGCTTCCTCCTTCAACCGCTGCTTCGCCATAGGGTCACCCAAGAGGTCGATTCCATTTTCCTTCTTAAATTCATCTGCGAGCCAACGGATCAATACCGTATCCCAGTTGTCACCACCGAGGTGCGTATCACCATTGGTCGCTTTCACTTCGAATACGCCATCGCCGATTTCCAAAACCGAGACGTCAAAAGTTCCGCCACCCAAGTCGAAAACGGAAATGGTGTGGTCGTTCTTCTTATCAAGACCGTAGGCGAGTGAAGCAGCAGTCGGTTCATTGATAATGCGATCCACTTCAAGTCCGGCAATCGTGCCGGCGTCTTTGGTGGCTTGTCGCTGCGCATCATTGAAGTAGGCAGGCACAGTCACTACAGCTTTCGTAACCGTTTCACCAAGATAAGCTTCAGCATCCGCCTTCAGTTTGCCAAGAATCATTGCGGAGATCTGTTCTGGAGAAAAGTCCTCTGTTTTGTCTCCAACCTTGCATCGAATGTAAGCGTCGCCGTTTTTTCCTTCGACCACTTCATAGGGAAGACTTTTGGATTCTTCCTGAACCTCGGTAAACTTACGCCCGATCAAACGCTTTGCAGAGAAGATTGTGTTTTGCGGATTTGTGATAGCCTGCCTTTTTGCAGACTGTCCCACTAACCTTTCTCCTGTTTTTGAGAATGCAACAACCGAGGGAGTTGTGCGCGCACCCTCTGAATTTTCAATGACCTTAGGTTCCCCACCTTCCATGATGGCCACACAAGAATTAGTGGTTCCTAAGTCGATTCCTATAATTTTGCTCATGCCAACTAAGTGCTAGTTTGGTGCCAAGGCTCTCCTTGTAACTCTAAATAACTGTTAGTGAATGATTTAAAGTTTTAAAACCCTCATTTTGATATCCTCAAAACCATAAATTACCTGCCAGCCTGTCTCAGGTCTGTCACAGTCTCTGGGCGGCGTGTCACAGTTTTCTTGAAAAAAGATGCATCTGCTTCGAGCTTGGAAACGAATTGCTTGAGAGACGTATTTCAACGTAGTCTTTGATAAACAGTAGAATCGAATTCAACCCATTAGAATATTGCGCAAAGAAGAGAAAGGCCAACCACTAGACGACCCATCACGGCTCGAAGAGATTAAGAAATTGGGATTCCCAAGCATTCGAGATGATTCCTCGCTCGACCGCTACACTCGCTTGGCAGCCAAGATGCTGAATATTCCTATTTCACTTGTGACGATCGTCGATCCGACCGAGCAGCATTTTCTGAGTTCAACAGGGTTGCCAGGGGAGGTATCTAAAGCTGGTAAAACACCGGTATCCTACTCCTTCTGCCAGCATGTTGTAAAAAGCGGGAAAGCTTTAGTCGTAACAGACGCGCGAGAACATCCACTAGTTTGCGACAATCCGATTGTTCAGGAGTTCGGAGTCGTTTCATACATGGGTGTGCCTGTAATAACACCCGCTGGAAATGTTCTCGGCTCTTTCTGCGTGCTAGACACTGCACCGAGGCATTGGGAGGACGACGACATCGCTTTCATGGAAGATCTATGCGCCGCTATCGTAAACGAAATTGATCTACGGCGTTCGAAGAAAATGCTGGAAATATCGGTCCAAGACCTCCGGAAATCCGAAAAAAGACGGGAAGAATTGATTCACATGATCGTACACGATCTACGAAATCCCCTGAACGGTATTGTTGGAGGAATGGACCTTCTCAAAAGTAGCGCATCTTTCGACGCAAATGAAAATGAGCTCTTCGATCTCTGTCGGGAAAGTTGCGACAGTCTAATGGAAATGATTGAGGATATACTGGAGACAGGAAAACTAGCTCATGGGCAGGATGGAATGGATTTTGCGGAAATTGATATCTCAAACCTAGTACAGGATGTATCCAACCAAGCGAAACTCATCGCTTCGCGCTCAAAGTCTAACTTTCACTGCACTCAGCGAGCTGATTTAAAAACGTGTCGCTGCGACCGTGGTATTTTGCAAAGGGCGTTGCAGAATCTTTTGGGTAACGCCTTCAAATACTGTCCGGGAGGAAGCAAAGTGGAGTTGCTAGTCAAAAGCGGCAAGAACCCAGAGAGCCTAGACTTTATCGTCAAAGACGACGGTCCCGGCATCCGAAAAGAAAATTTAGACCAGATTTTCGGAAAATACGAAACGGGCAATCGCGACAAAGGAGAAAAACATTCTTTCGGTCTGGGGCTCACTTTTTGCAAAATGGCCGCAGAAGCCCACCAAGGTGACCTGACCGTGACAAGCGAAGTCGGCGTGGGCAGTGAGTTTTGCATGACTATACCTTGCAAATAACAGCTGAGCCCGTCCGCAGGACAGCGGGCATGTAACCTACTCTGTCTTATTCACTCCTAGCTGAAGCTGAATTAATCTCTCCCAAGCCAATCAGCACGCGGTAATCACCGTCGAATCTATCGACGTAATCATCCACCGCATCTTCTTGTTCTTCGGAGAATCCTTCGTCTTCGCCCCGGAAAATGATCGCATTTAACTGCGGGCGGTCGTCGAAATTCTGGTCAAATTGCAGGCGAAGCTGAGTTTCGAGCCAGTCTTCCACCTCCCCTTCAGGGATGGAATCTCGATCTATCATTTTAGCCCCTTCTACGCCGGGAACATAAAAGTCCAATTTTGAAACTTCCTTCTCCATATCATTTCTAAGCCTAGAGTTTTCTGAGCTGCTATACACGCGCGGAGCAATTCCTTTTGCTGTTCTTGCCTTGTTTTCATTTCTCTTAAACTCACTTATTCTTTTACTCATCTCACTCGTAGTTTTGAGCCTTGCTGCTTGATATTCCTGGAGTGTTTCAAAATCAGTCTGAGATTTAACACGATCCAAGTAATCCTCCTGAGATTTTCTAATCTCTTCTGGGGTTCTTCGGTCTTCTTCTCGAAGATCCTCTAGACTCGGCAAAGAATCCGACAAAATATAAATGGCGTCAGGCCTTTGTTCGAGAGCTCCTGCAGTCGTCAGAACTATAGAGTTCGCACGGCAAATATAAATGGCGTCAGACCTTTGTTCGAGAGCTCCTGCAGTCGTAAGGCCGTACGAGGTCATTAGCCTACTAGCAAAAGGTTGGTTGAATGCGGCTGGTCTGTAGTTCCTGGATCGCACTCCCAGGTTGGTTGCAGAGCTGTTTACCGGGAGGAGCCACTTCTCGAACTCCTCTTTATTAGTCGCCGTCGCTGCAACGAGCTGAGGTTTCCATATTTCAAGCGATGCGCCATCGAATAGGAGCATATTGAAAAGCACTCCAGATGGCAGTTCATTCACCAAACGAATAATATCATTTTTAATGACGTTGTATGTGGGGATGCCTCCTTTTGCGTCTTGCATCAACTCCCTGCGAACATCGACAACGAAGAGAAACTTCTCCCCTTTCGCCTTGATGTCGAAGAGATTGACAGAAACATTGCCTAAATTAAGCCCTCCCCCATCGCCAATATTACCAAAATTTCCATTCCCAAAACGCCCAATGTTTGCGGTATTGTTCAGATTAGGCACCTGTATGTTCATATCAGGCATCTTCATCTCGGAGATCTGTTTAACTTGGAGCTTTTGCTTCGGGCGTTGCGACTGTTTTTGCTTTTCCTGCATCCGCACCTTGTACTCAAGTTGCACGCGTTCAATTTTCTCGGCGGGCGGGGGTTCCTCAAAAGCAGGATCTTTCGCCTTGAGAGCGTCGTACACGGTGAACCCCCCAAATATCACTAAAGCGATCAGGTGAAATCCAAGGATTCCCAGCATGATCGTCCATAGTATCTTGTTGGGGGACTTTTTTTGGGGGTGGTACACGTGAAAAAGCTTTTTGAGTTAGAATATTCTTTGCTGTTATCTATTAAAAAACGTCTTTTCTCAGAAATTTCAAATAGAAAGAACGGGGATCTCGTGCAGCTTATGCATTGCAGGCTTCATACTAACGCTCACGGAGAAATCAAATTTGAGTAAGTCTCATAGGTGGTAGAAACCTACCGTCTCGGTCTTCATCTTTAAAACCCAAATACAACCGCTTTTTTACATTTCAATTTCAAGGAAACCGGAGGCCACTGCATCGACCGACTCAAAACCACGATATGAACTAAAAACTGGTTTATTCTCTCTGATTCTACAGGAAGAGAAAGCACTATAATTTACCAGGCAACTATTAATTGACATTAGATCGTAGTTTTTGACATCACTCCCTTGAGTCGATTTACTCATCCCTACTATTATGGAACTTTCTACAGGTCAGTGGCTTGCGGTGTTCGCTGCTGCGTTCGGTGTAGGATTGGGGAAAGGGGGCCTACCTGGGATGGGGAATCTCGCTATTGCGGTTTTTGCTATGGCTTTTCCGGCCCGTATGTCTGTGGGCATACTACTGCCTGTTCTAATGTCAGCCGATCTAGTCGCGGTTCTAGTCTACCGACGCCATGCCGAATGGAGTGTAATCCGAAGACTCCTCCCGTGGACAGTAGCTGGCCTTGGCATAGGGGCTGTTGTCTTTGGAATGATCGGGGACCGAACGGTGGAAATTCTAATTGGCTCCATTCTTCTCCTTATGACTGGCCTCCACTTCATGAAGAAGTTTCTTCAGAAAAACAGCGCCTCCGTTCCTACTGGAATCGAATCCATAGTTCTGTGTGGCTCGACAGGGTTGGTGGGGGGATTTGCTACAATGATCGCCAACGCAGCAGGACCAGTGGCAGCCCTCTACTTACTATTCCTCAACTTGCCCAAGATCGCCTTCGTGGGGACCTTGGCTTGGTTCTTCATGATCGTGAATTGGATAAAGCTACCGATCATGGTCGGCCTTGGAGCTGTAAACCTATCTACGGTGAGTCTCTCCCTTCCCGCTATCGGATTTGCGATGATCGGGGTGCTTGTTGCGCGGGCAGTGGTGGGAATAATCCCGCAAAAGCTTTTCGAATGGTTGATTTGGATTTTCGTCATTGGTGCGGGCGTTCATCTCCTTTTGTAACTTTACACAGAAGTAATCGATCGGAGTTGCGCGAACCCCATAGCCCTATGATGATACGAAACCGTGACGAATGAGAACGAAAGAGCCGGGCATCTAGAGGCCATTTACCGGCAACGATTGCTCCAACTATTCCATCATCCCCTTGGAACGGGTGATCCGGATGTCGCAGCAGCCCGCGGCTGGGCAAAGAATAGAACCTGTGGGGATGAAGTTACTTTCTTTTCCATGCAGGAGGACAACTCTATTAAAAATTGCTGGCAAGCTACAGCTGGCTGCGCGATCGCCACGGCGACGGCGTCACTTCTCGTCCAGGAAACGCCGGGCAAGACACCAGAAGAATGCCGATTCCTCTTACAAACCATCCGACAAATGGTCTTTGAAGGAAAAGATCCGGAAGGAGAAGCCGAGTGGAAGATCCTTTCCGCAGTTCACCAACTCCCGTCCCGGCACGAATGTGTCGGCGTTGCCCTGAAAGCAATGGAGCGGTCATTGAATCCCGAAAATCCCGAAAATTCTGAGGGTGTAGGAGATGCTGTGAAATGAGTTGCTGTGGTTGTGCTTCACCTGAGGATTTGGATTCCGTTTCACCCAGCGAAGAATCTTCTTTTTGGATTCGCCTTGGAATTTCTCTTGTTTTGGCGGGTCAGAGCATGGTCTTCGGGCTGGCGATCAATCTCTCCAGCCCACCCTATGGTTCGACAGCGTACTGGTGGCTGCACGGAGGGCTCATTCTAAGCGCAGCCCTCGTCATTGGCCTTCTCGGACCCCGATTGGTCCGTGAAAGCTGGCGGGCTTTCCGTGCAAAAAAAATCACCGTCGAATCACTCTTCCTAGTTACCTGTGCGGGAGCCTTAACTGGTTCGATGCTCGCAACTTTTACGGGAACGGGTGCCGTTTACTATGAGGTGGTGGTCATTGTTCTGGCGATCTACACGGTCGGTAAACGAATGGGCGTCGTCTCACGCCAACGGGTCCTCCGAGAGATTGAGGGGTACCGGGAAGGTTTCGAGACGGCTCGAGAAATTACCCGTGACGGATTGGAACGGATTACCCGAATCTCTTTTCTTGAACCCGGCAGCCGGGTGCGTGTCGATCCCGGAGAAGCGGTATCGGTCGATGGAACCATCGTTGAAGGAGAAGGCTACATTGAGCAATCCCAGCTAACAGGCGAACCCATCCCGATCATCGGGCGACCGGGAGCATCGATCTATGCCGGATCCTGGTCCGTCGATGGCACGTTTCTAATCCAAACCACCAAAGGGGCTGGAGAACGTCGGATTGACCAAATCCTCGCATGGGTCGAAGCCGCGCAGAACAAGCCCTCACGCTTACAAAATTGGGCAGACCAAACCATCCGCTGGTTTTTTCCTCTGGTCGTATCCATCTCTGCGGGAACGTTTCTCGGCTGGCTCCTCGCCGGCAGTGGATGGGCCGTTTCTCTCTTTAATTCCATGGCCGTATTACTGGTTGCCTGTCCTTGCGCCTTGGGCCTGGCCACTCCCATAGCAGTTTGGAAAGGTCTCTTCCGCCTATCCGAGAAAGGACTGCTTTGCAGGCATGGAGAAGCCTTCGATGCTTTCGCACGAACCAAGAGAATATTCTTCGATAAAACGGGAACCCTCAGCTCAGCCAAACTGGTCGTCAGCGACTTCAACGTGCTACCGACATCTCCAGTAAATGCGGTAACATTGAGAGACTGGATCGCCGCTGTAGAAACGGGACAAGAACATCCGGTAGCACGAGCTCTTACCACGCTTACAGAAGAACCCGAAACATCCGTGAAGGATCGCCGAATCCTTCCCGGCAAGGGTCTCTCTGCGACCATTTTGCAGGACGGTGAACTTGTCTCGATGCACATCGGCCCTCCTCCCTCCAACGGTTCTGCCCCGGATAGCCAACTGGCGGTCTCTACGCAGCACGAGACCGTCATACTTGTAAATATCAATGAAATCCCTGCTGCCGAAATTCGGATCAGGGAGGTTTTGCGAAACGAAGCGGAGGAATGCCTGAAGGCACTGCGCGAGAGAGGGATCTCTGCAGAAATACTTTCCGGTGACCCCAACTCGCCCTGGAAAGAAATCTCTGGGGTCATTGTCGAGGGATCACTCACGCCGGAAGAGAAGAGAGATCGTGTGACTCTCTCACTCGCCAGGGGGGATGAACCCATATTTGTAGGAGATGGGATCAATGATACCCCCGCCATGGCCGCCGGCGCGGCATCCGTATCAATCGGAGAAGGAGCCTCCCTCCCACGGGGAACGTCCGACGCCGTTCTTCTGGGAAGCAATCTGCGGCAGCTTATCGATGGCATCGACCTAGCCCGACGTGTCTATAAAGGAGTTCATAGCAACATGAGATTTGCCGTGGTATATAACATCCTTGGAATTACCCTCGCCGCAGCAGGCATCCTCCACCCCATTGCCGCAGCCCTCCTCATGCTCGCTTCCAGTGCAACCGTCTCCATCCGAGCCCTACAAAGCGCCGAGTTCCCTAAAAATTCGTGAAGATCACCCTTGTTACTGAAACCTTCCCCCCGGAGATCAACGGCGTAGCCATGACTCTGGAAAAACTCGCTCTCGGACTCGCCGACATGGGCCACACCGTTGATGTGATTCGGCCACGCCAAACGTCTGATCCTTCAACGCGGGATGAGTTTACTGAATTCGCAGTGCCCGGCATGTCCCTCCCCGGATATGCAGAGTTGAACATGGGTCTGCCCGTTTTCAGCCGGATCGACCGCCACTGGGCGGACAACCGCCCGGATGCAATTTACCTGGCGACCGAAGGACCACTTGGGATCGCGGCTCTCCTCGTTGCGCTGGTGAGAGGGATCCTTCCCGTCTCCGGTTTTCACACCAATTTCCATGAATACATGCGTCATTACAACCTGCAGTGGATGGAGCAGATTGCAGAGCAATATCTTCGCACCGTCCACAATTCGACTTGGCGCACCTTTGGACCCTCCAAGGACCTACTCGGAAAATTGGAGGCCACAGGATTCCGCAACCTTCGCCTCCTCGAACGTGGTGTCGACACCAATCTCTTCACCCCCGAGAGACGTTCCAGATCGCTGCGGGAATTCTGGGGTGCTAGCGACGACACTCCCGTTTACCTCTCTGTCGGCCGGGTTGCCTCCGAAAAAAACATGCAACTCCTTTTCCGTGCGTGGGAACGCATCCGGAAAAGAAACCCCGCAGCGCGGCTTGTCATCGTTGGCGACGGTCCCGAAAGAGGCCATCTGGAGGCTCGCTGGCCGGATGCTATTTTTGTGGGTGCGCAGCGGGCGGAAGCACTGGCAGAATACTATGCTTCAGCCGATTTTTTCCTCTTCCCCAGCACAACTGAGACCTTTGGGAATGTTGTCACAGAAGCTCTCGCAAGTGGCTTGGTTGTTCTGGCGTTTGATTATGCCGCCCCGGGGAAATTTATCCAAAGCGGTGATAACGGATTTCTCGTTCCCTACGCGGACGAGCCGGTCTTCCTCAAAGCTACTGACCCACTGGCTACCGGCAAACTATCCGACTGGTCGCCAATCCGCACGGCTGCCCGCAAGACCGGTTTACAACTCTCGTGGAAAAAAGTCCTGACCCGGTTTTCAGCCGACATTCATGAGGCTTTGGAGCAACGGAAAGCGGAAGGGCTCCAGCAAGTCTGAATTCGGAAATTTGCGCGGTGCACGAACTCCTCCTCATCCTGGTCGTATTGGGCGCGGTTCTCCTATTGCCCTGGATCGGCAGTTGGGATCCGGAAGTGCTGCTCTGGGTCATCACTGCCGCCCTCGTTGTAATTAACCTGGGAATGACGGTCATAAACCTCATCCAAGCCTGGCGTCAGGATCCGAGATTCCTGAACGGTGGCCTACTGGGACTGGTCCAAATGCTACTAGGAATAGCCCTCCTCTCAGCTTTCCTGCCGACAATTGGAAACCGAACCGAAAGCTGGCTGGTTGGCTTCCCTTTTATCGCTGGCGGTGGCCTCTCAGTCTTACTCTACTATCTGCGCGGAGTAAAACTGAGAAAGCCCAGCTGATCGAACTGAAAGACTCCCGCCGCAATCAAGGAGCACTGCCTACAGGAGTTACCTGCAGTCGTATGAAGCTCTTCGCTGTGGGACTTCCAATGACAGCAATCTGACGATAACGATGCGTGTAGGTTCCATCCAAATTGTCTACCGGCTCCAGATATTCGAAACTGATGAGAGCAAACGAATCCGTTAGACCTAAATCGTTACTTCCATGAAGCTCGATAGTGACACCCTCTGGCTCATCGGCTCGTGTGCTCGTGAACCGTAGCACCAATTTCGGTTCTCCCTCGACCTCTTCAATAACAATCGCCCCCAATTCAATTGAAGTGGGTGCTGCAGGGTCTCCATCCACCAGATACTCGATAATTACCGGGAGGCCGTCGTTATCTCCGGAATCACTGCTCAGGTCTGCGAGAGTTAACCCGTAACTGGAAAGGTAGTCGCCGAGGGGATCCGTTTCAGCCGGGAGTGATCGCACAACAATATTATCAATAAACCACTGGCGAGAGCCCGTCTCGGTACCATCCGCGGTATAGCGGAATGCTAAATAGACCGTGGACTCTCCTTCCAGCGAAGCAGGTAGTTCCACCTGAGTAGAAAAACTGGAGAAGTCCGCATCGGCATTAATCAAATCCTCTTCGAAGACAAAACCGGTGCCTGTCCAATTATCCACACCCTCGGTTGGAACTCCGGAGCCGGAGTAATCGGTCGAGTATTGCAGTTCCAAGGGTGGACCAGCGTAAGCTTCTCCGTAATCAAATTCGATCACAGGATTGCTCGCTCCAGAGAAGTCCAGAGCAGGCGAAACAAGATAATGCACTTGACCGGCAGGTCCGTCGAAGCCGTCGGCAATCGCTTCACCATCAATGATCTGCCAGCCGAACAAGTCGTCGCCTCCGGTAGCCGTCTGATTCACCCATGAAGCGGGATCGGATCCAAAATCCTCAGAGCCTATGAATCCAGACACATTATCGGTGGTAGCCGAAGTGACCACTGCCGGCGAATAGTCCGTACCGTCTGTCGAAATAAAGGCGTAAAAGTATTCGGTTGAAGCCGTGAGCCCACTATGAAGAATCGGCGTTGTAGTCCCAACAGAGAGCACGGTTCCCCCATTGAAGGAATCACCTACCTCCGGAACCGGCCCCAAAGGAGATGTGAATGAATCTGATGTATTAAAGACAACAATTACATCATTCCCGCTAACTGGAGTGAAACCCACTGATATGGAAGTATCACTCTGTGCTGTGGCGGTGACCCCTGTTGGAGGTAAAACTAATGAATCCGGATATTCTCCTGGAGCCGCCGTTGCCACATCAGTAGGGGTTATAAACCACTCCGCAGGATCGAAAGTCGTACTCCCACTGGTAACCGTATCGAGCCGGATGGCTCTAGAATCCTCAAAATCCCATGAAAGTCCCGTTCCATCGGTTCCCGGTTGCCCGTAAACATCGACAAGCACGCCAATTGAGGCATCACCCCCAAACCGAAGCTCTAGATTATCGTCTCCGTTAAAATTAACGTAGCCGATATCTCCCGGTGCAAACCCGTAGACTGCCTCAAAGCCTGTTTGACCCACAATATGAGTGCCTCCAGCTGGTATTATTCCTGTTAGGGTAAATGTTTCCCCCGGAGTGGCATTCGCATTGAAAAACAATTCGAGATTCCAATTCCCAGCACTGAGATCAACCGGTGAACCCGTCGGATTGTAAATTTCCACGAATCGTCCAGTTGGATCATCCGAAGGATCCGCAACCTCAGAGATAAACAGATTCGGAATTGAAGTATCATTGTCCTGAATCTGAACCGTAACCTGATTCGACGCGCCGATAAGAGCGTCCCCTATGGTAGCAAGGTTTTGTAATTCGAAAACGGCACTCTCAGTGCTTTCCTCGTCACTATCATCGGTCAGGGTAATTGTAACCGTTTGCGTGTCGCCACTGGTTGCACTCGCGTGAAAGGTCACCAGTTGCGTGGTGTAGGATCCAATATCTCCCCCCTCCGCTGCACTAGAACCGGCGAGGAAAACGACATCAACATCAACCTCGTTTCCATCCGGATTTTGGATTTCTAGGATCAGATCTATCGAGCCACCGCCCTCGGATACTATAAAAAGGGAAGGATTGAAGAAGATCTGCGGTGGCGGAGTCACCAATCCGCTACTTCCAAGATAGGCATCCTCACCAAAAGTCGCCGAATCAACCGTGCTGATGTCTACCGAAGTCCAGACCGACGGAAAATCGAGGACACTAGTTCCTGCTGTTAAATTAAAGCCTGGTTCGTCGGTTGCACGAACAAACGAAATTTCTCCCCCTTCAAATCCTTCTTCGGTAAAAGGAATCGCATCAACCAACGAAGCCAAAGATTGAGAAGAATCAGAGAATAGGACTAGCGAGTCGTTCCCGTTAAAAAAAGTGGACTGCCCAGACGAGATGGAGGCATCAGCAACCGTAATCGGCGAGGACGCACCCGGGTCGGCTACGATGATGGTTTGTCCTGACCCAATAGACAACCCGGTCAACTCAGTCGTTCGGGTTGCACTCGCAATTCCCAATTTCCAATCCTCCGCACGCGCGTTGTCAAAATTGGCGATCACAAAGCCATTCAAGTCTATCGTGGACTCCGAGACATTGGTTAACTCCAAATATTTGTTATTCGCACTACCTTCGTAGTATTGGGTAAAGAGGATGTCCCCCACACTAATTGGGGCAGTGATTGCACTGGCCTCGGGAGTTGTCCCATCTGTTTTATAGTCTGCGTCGGTTCCCAGATTACTGTAAGGGAAAATGGTAAAGAAATATTCTTGGGTTTCCTCCAAACCACTGAACGTCGCAGCTTGTGTTCCTTGTGAAATTATCAACTGCCCGCTTCCGTCAGAAAGGTCAGTGTCGTCTACGGGCGCGATCCCGTCAGTAACTCCGGGGAAAGAGTTGGTGTCCGAAATTTGCACCACATAACCGGTCGTATCCGTTGCATCTATCCATGACAGTGAGATGGAATTAAAGGTAGCGCTCGCACTAAAATCTGTTGGGTAATCGGCTGGCTCAGGGGAGATTCCATCCGTTGTTGCCGTTATGTTCAGTGTCGGATTTCCCGGATTGAAAGAGTTACCAATACCCGAGAATGTCGCTGCTGTTGGGTCTGTGGATAAGTTACCAATCAGCAAATGAAACGGTTCGGAGGCATTGATCGCCGCAATCAGTTCGGACTCAAAAGCTGCTAAATTTAAAATCACTTCGATACCGGATGCTGTTCCATCATAAACCCCGCTTCCAACTACTATCGGAGCGGTTACAAAGTCTGAACTATCAATTCCGTAAGGCGACGCACTGTTAAACAGTAGCCCGGCATAATCTAAAAGATCTGTCTTGGAGTCCGGGGTGAACAGAATAGAAAAAGGACCGGATGCAGAAAAAAACCGGTCGTCAACAGTCAGTGTCAATGTAACTGCTGAAATATCAAGCAGGTCTGCCCCTCCAAAATCTGCCTTCGTTATGGCGAACTCGGTCAGGCTGTACTCGTCAAAGCCGCCCCCGGTGTTCTGAGCGTAAAATTGAGTCGTTGCGGACTCGTCCAACCCCCCGCTCTCAATCACCCCTCCGTCTCGAGCCGCTTTGGAAATTTGTGCATTCGCATGGGTTACGGTAACCGCGAGGACCGCGGTCCAGACTAAAAGTATTTTCTTCATCATAATTACTGGAGTTGGTGATTTATCATTAAAATTGTTTACGCTCCCGGATCCTCCGAGCTGCTGGAGCCTCCCAGGTATTCGGTCAGGCGCTGTGTTCGAATCCGCATACTACTTTGCGAAGCGGGCGGGCGAAGAATCATCAAGGTTCTCCGTTCGGGTGAAAACCGGATCTTGTTGACGAGAACTTTGTGAATCTTATCACCGTCCCGGATCACCAATGCGATCGGTGCCGGACTATCAAAATAGTCAGACACGTCTGTTGGCTTGGAACTTCCCGGCTCCAATGTAATTCGCTGTTCCCCAAGTATTCCGTAAAAAGTCGCACCCGTGGAGTTGAAGAAAACGATCGAATTTTCGGGGAATGAATAATTGGAATCCACCATGAACTGAATCCGGTACGGACCCTTATCATTGGCATTTGGAGATTTACTAAAGAATAGGATAAGATCTTCCTTAGTCGGCTTCAAGTCGACCTGGCCCACAATTTGGTAAGTCTCTTCACCCTCCGGCGTTACTGAGCGCCGAAATACCCGAAAGGGGGTTGGTCCCGAGTAAGCAAACCCGAGGCTTCTTTCGTGAGGATTGAAACGCAACGGCTCCACACCATCGAGTGGATCACCATTGGGGGCATACAAAATTCCGTTCCAGTCGGCTGGTTCGAGCGGGAAGACAGAAAAATCAAAGCGCACGGTCGGAAAATCTTTTGCATCCCCCTCGGACACTGTAGGAAGCGCTGCATCTTGCGCGTCTACATTGCCTGCCAGAACTGTCAGCAAAAAGGTGAAAATCGTGAGTTTACGTTTCATCGGACCACTCCAAGCTGATGAGGCGGAATTGCCTCGAGTCCCCAAGCCCCAGGGTAGGTTCCATCGGATCGGTTCCGTCAACCTTGAAGGGCATGCGTTGCACAACTGCTTCGCAAATGACTTTCGAAAGGGATTCGCCAGTCAAGGGATCCACCGACTCTCCGTATGCACGAATCCGGAAAGTATCCGAGCGGGTCGTCGCGAAAGGAGCTATGCGGGTCATAATGTCGGATTGGTCGAGGAATACGTTAGAGTGCTCCATCAAACCGGAGTTGATGGGATCGGCCGCTGCGGCCGGGACCGAACCAACATCCTGAATTGCCTCGGCGATGATCCCGGAGTTTACAAATTCCTGTAGGCTTAAGAAGGGTTCGGCTCGTTCCTGCAGTGCTACAACAATTCCAGTTGCGATGGCAAGGATCTGACTTTCATCAAGTACCCGAACACCTTGGGCGAATAATCTTTTGGGATCCTGGATCTCCGGTTGGGTCATATAAAACTCGCCAACCTCCGACTGAAAACCAGGGAGACGGAAAAATGTGCTCTCCCGATAAACATCAGCCCGACCTCTACGGTTCTCGTCTTCCGCCTGTGGAGTTAGGACGGGCGACGAGAGAACAGACCTCCATGCGTCGATCGATGTTGAGTTGATATTAAATGCCCCATGTACCATTTCATCTACGGCATCATCCTCGTCAGCATCCTCAGAAATAACACCTGCACTGGACATTAACCATGGATTTCCGAGAATGCCACCACCTCCCCCATCAATCAGCTTGGGGGAAAGGTAATAAGCATCGAAAGCTTCATTGAGTTCACCCCCCCATTCATTACCAATCGACCTGGGGCCTCGCCGGAAAATTTGCAGTGAACTTAGTTGTCCGACCGAGACCGCATCTCCATCAGGCACATCGTAAAGCACCATTTTTCGATATCCAAACTCATGCGATCGTTCAAACCGCTGGCCCAAAGTTGCAACCGTCCCATCAGTAACTTGGTCCAATAAACTGAAAAGATTGCTGTCATCTGTCACAACAAAAGATGGATCCGTGTAATTAGGTTGAAGCAAATCCGCTTTGGCCCTGCTGGCTCCGTCAACATCTTCATAATCTTCAACGCCTCGGAATAAAGGTTCCCGCAGATCAACCGCCGTCTGAACATCCCTCATCGAGAGCAAATCAGTCTCATCGGAATTAATCCGAAAGTGGTAGGCTAAAAAATAATCCTGAATGGTGTAAGAACTACTAGTAGCTCTGGAAAATGGATTCGTTCCGCTGCGAAATTTCTTTACGATTTCAAAATCATCAAACTCAGTATTCTCAAAGACCGCCACTTCCCCATTGCCGGAAACATAGGGGTCTAATTGAACGGTGACTCCACCCTTGGGGTGGCTTGCTGTGATTCTGATATCAGCTTCGTCGTCAGGCCGTGATTGCTGATTTCCTGACCACCTAACCGTATCAAAATCCCGAGCCAGTCCTCTGGGCTGGCGCACAGCATCCGGCTCCATCACGCGATATACCTCCCCAGCCTCCAATTCTGGTTGACCGCTAGAGGCACCAGTTGGAGATATTTCCATCCAAGAATTCATCATTCTGCGATCATCATTCGAAGAGTAACTAGATAAGTTGTTCAAGTCATCATTGAGATCGGGAATTACCCAACCATCTGGAACGGTCAGCTCTTCAGCCACTACATCGATCGTTGGCAAACCGGAGAAACTAAGAACGACTCCGCGAGTGTATCCTCCAGGGTCAGGAGCAGAGTCAGGAGCAAAGCGTAGAGGTAATGAATAAGGATTCCAAAATTCACCTTCGATGTGATAACGCATCCGAATTTTGGCATCACTCCAGGTATGGAAAAGTCCTATATATAAGACGGCCTCCGAAAGGATCGGCCTAGGACTAAAAAACGGCTTCCCTGCGTAGGCTCTGCGATCAGGCATTCCGGAGTCGACACTCAAAAACCCGTCTTCTTTTGGCCCAAGAAACTCGGCAAGATCATCATTGGCGAGAAAATCATCACGATGGTCCGGATCGGCCAGATTCTTTTTCAACCCCCCGTCTACCGGATTTTCTAAAACACCAAAGGAGGCTGCAGAAAGAGCATCCCTCACCTCATCAAAATCCTCCGGTTCCACAAGGACGGCCCCTTGACTGTCAGAGAGAAAAAGTATTTCAGAAACAGAGCGTATCCCTTCCACAAGGGAGGCAAATTCCGTATCTTTCTCATCAATGTCCGCCCCAGAGAAAAATGAGTTCAGACTAACCCCGAAAGGAGTAGCAAATTCAATCCTGCTTCGCATCTCCTCGAACTTCTGGTCCTCATAAACCGTGATTCCGCGCCTTCCTCCGGAAACAGGAGCTGCAGCAGCTTCTCCACTTGCCCACCATGCGAATTTCCCAACCAATTCCGCACCAGAGTTAATTTCCTCAACCTCGACAACTGTTGCAGGCCTAGAGTTTGTAGCGGAAACAATCTCGTATGATTCTCCCGCTATTTGTCCGGATGGATCCGGTTGAGAACCCGAAACGAGCCATTGTGGATTGGCTGTTGGATTATCACCCTCCCAGACACCGGTCCACAAGCCGCGACCAGGTGTAAAATTGCCAGATCCCAAAATCTCAGCCCGTGCCGTCGACCGCCGATCCTCTCCAGCAATCTTCTGTAACGAGGCCATCGCAATCGCAAGACTGACACGCGCATTCTCCCTTGAAAGAACCCTCCCTGTGTCAGAACTGGCACCGGCCAAGGATACCCTGAGTTGACTCGACAAAAGTAAAACAGCGAGCAATACAAACGCCATGAGACTCATGCTAATGATCAACGCAAACCCTCGGTCTGTCGGTGCGCTGGATTTGGAGTTAGGCGTCATAGTGTTGGAAAAGTAATTCAAGATCTACTCTGTGTAGCAAATGCTATGCACACTATTGCCGCCAATCGATTTTATTGAAATTCGGGTTACAAAGCTGTGACTTTCCATACACATAAAATTTACCGTTGCAGGAAGGCAAAAGTGTAGCTCTACCATCTGCAAGAAACTACTATACAAGAGGATAGAGCATTCTTATGATCCGGAAAGTTCCAGTTAATCCGTAAAGGCTTCTCTCCAAATTCCCCGTTCAACCATCATGAAAAAAATTATTTTACTAAAATAACAGAATTTCAACCTGCCGAAATCTTAGGTTGCAGAACAAGGCGGAAGCCTTCTACTGTATTTGGCTCAAACGATTTGCCGCTCAATTAAATTTAGAAAATCCCAAAAAAGGTATTACTTTGGACATCGAACAGATCGAAAAACTCGTCGATATCATGAAAGACAGCAACCTGTCCTCCATGGAAATCGAGGAAGAAACTTTCCGCATCCGCCTCGCTCGAGAGAAGGAGATCGTCACCGTTCATAGTGGTGGCGGTGGGCCTGCACCTATGCATGCTTCTGCACCAGCCCAGCCTGCAGTGGCAGGTGGCTCAGCAGCAGTCGAACCCGAGGAGAAAGGCATCTGCTTTGTAAAATCTCCGATGGTCGGCACTTTCTATCGCGCGCCCTCACCGGACAGCCCACCTTTCGCCGAGGAGGGGGGCAAAATCAAGACGGAATCCGTCGTCTGCATCATCGAAGCGATGAAGGTCATGAACGAGATTCAGTCCGAGGTAAGCGGGAAAATCATTGAGATTCTCGTCGAAAATGGCGAGCCGGTTGAATATGGCCAAGCTCTGATGAAGGTCAAAGAAGCCTAATTGACCCGATATGCTGAAAAAAATTCTCATTGCGAATCGGGGGGAGATTGCGCTTCGAATTATTCGAGCCTGTCGAGAACTGGGTATCGAAACACTCGCTGTATACTCCGAGGCCGATGAGCAATCGATCCACTGCCAGATAGCAGACGATGCCATTTGCATCGGTCCAGCTGCCAGCTCGGAAAGCTACCTGAAAATTGATCGTATTCTCAGCGCCGCCGAATTAGCCAATGTGGACGCGATTCATCCGGGCTATGGGTTTTTGGCCGAAAACGCCGATTTCGCCGAGCAATGTGAGAGCTGCAACATCAAGTTTATTGGCCCCTCTTCCAAGGCCATCCGGATGATGGGGGACAAGGCACTTGCACGGGATACCGTAAAAGCCGCCAAGGTGCCAATCATCCCGGGGAGTGAGGGTGCCATATCTGATGACAAAGAAGCCCTTAAAATTGCGAAAGAGATCGGATTCCCCGTCATTATTAAGGCCGTTTCGGGTGGCGGTGGTAAGGGCATGCGTGTCGCGCACAATGCGGTCGCCTTCCAACGGGAATTTGACACCGCCCGGAATGAAGCTGACAAAGCTTTTGGGGATTCTTCCGTATATTTGGAGAAATTCATTCAAGATCCAAGGCACATTGAATTCCAAATTCTTGCTGATGAGCACGGTAAAATAGTCCACCTAGGAGAACGGGATTGCTCGGTTCAGCGGCGGCACCAGAAAGTCATCGAGGAAGCACCCTCCCCCTCCCTTTCGGCGGATCAACGCCGCAAGATGGGACGCGCTGCCGTCAAGGCGGCGGAAGCAGCAAACTACTCGAACGCAGGGACCATCGAATTTCTCGTGGATAAATCCGGTGACTTCTACTTTATCGAGATGAATACCCGCATTCAGGTCGAGCACCCCGTCACGGAAATTGTGACTGGAATCGATTTAATTAAGAAGCAGATCCAAATTGCTTCCGGCGAGCCCTTGGGTCTTGAGCAAAAGCAAATCCGCATCACTGGTAAACACGCCATCGAATGCAGGATTTGCGCAGAAGACCCATCGCGTAATTTCGCCCCCTCACCGGGCGAAATAGGCCTCTACTTTCCACCGGGCGGGCCCGGAGTACGCGTTGATTCGCACATGTATTCCGGCTATCCGGTCCCTCCTCACTACGACTCAATGATCGGTAAATTGATAACCTACGGTGATACTCGTGAGGAAGCGATCGTTCACATGGACCGTGCCCTGAAGGAATATCTTATCGGGGGAATCAACACAAACATTCCATTTCTTCAAGCGATCGTCAGTGATCCGGTTTTTCGCCAGGGTGGCACGACCACTCGTTATGTCGAAGAATTTTTAGCCCGCACACCGAGATACCTTCTCTCCCCCTCAAAACCCGAATAAACCAAACATCATGGCACAACCAAACTCAACCGATAACGATTCCACAGTCCCTTTCGTTTCCGAAGAAAATTCAACTTTTGGTGAGATTCGGATTAACCACAGTGTGGTCGCAAACATCGTCCGCATTGCTACGCTTAATGTACCCGGTGTTCATACCGTTGGCGGAGGTCGCTTTGAAGGCATCGCCGAAATGTTTGCAAAGAAAGAAGGTGAGCGTGGCGTCCGGGTAAGTGAAGACGAAGGAGGAACCTACGAGATCGTAGTGCGTGTCATTTTGGATTTCGGTGTTGAACTCGCTCGCACAGGGGGGCAGATCCAACAGACTATTCGGGATGAGGTCTCGAAGATGACGAGTAAGGATGTCGCCCGCGTAGACATTGTTATCGATGGGGTCCACGTGGCTGATGAACCGAAAGACTCCAACCAATGGAACGCATAATTCCTTATGTGGGATAAGATGAAAATCTGGCTTGAGTCGGTACGCGAGGCTAACTTCGATTATCTCTCTCAAAACGAATTCCTCATAATGGGAGGAGTAGCGCTTGCGCTGCTCTTTATTCTACTCCTCTGCCGCCTGCGACCGGCACGGAGAATTCGCGCTTTTTCCGGTGAAACGGGCTCTGTCGAAATATCACGGAGTGCTTTATTGAACCTGGTTTATTCGGCCTGCGAGCAACTGCCGGAGGTTCGTAAACCTACCGTCAAGATCCGCGGTCGTCGCAAACTAAGTTTGTCGGTCCGAATCCAGCTCGATGCATCGGCACACCTTCGCGATACGGCCTCTTACCTCCAGAGCCACCTAAAGGACGCTCTGGAAAATAATTTGGGAGTCGAGAAACTGGGTAAAATCGAAATCCTTGTCACTGGAGTCAAAGCCGCTTCAAAGACTCGCTCAGGTATCGATCTGAACCGACGGTCCAACGATGAGAGAAGTGTGACATCTGCAGCTATTAAAAATGAGGACCCATACCCTCCGACAGCAACAAGCTCTATGATGACCACGCCGAAACCGGACCTGAGTCCGCCGATAAAGAAAAATCCGGAGTCCGCCGAGCAACCGACAACAGAACCCCCTGCCGAATCCGATAAAACGTTTGGCGGCGAATCAGGCACCCAGAAAACCTGACAGTGACCCGCGTCCTATCGAGCATTATTACCAAACCTCGCTCGATGAGTTTACCGCCAGATCCCAGTCACATTATCTGATGATTCGCAATGAAACCCTGCACGGACGACGAATCACTCATCGAATTGGAACGGGGCATAAGCAATCCTTTTGCGAAGGCCACCTACCGCCTCATCGCTCCGCTGGTTGAGCGGATTTTGGGAATTCGGGCGGTCAACCAACTTTATGATGACAGCCGGGGCAGCTCCCACCAAACGTTCTTCCAAACCACTCTGCAGAGCTTGGGAGTCCGCTACCGTTTCAGCGAACAGGAGGCGGCTCGGATTCCACCGGATGGTCCGGTTTTCGTCATATCGAATCATCCTTTTGGTGGACTGGACGGAGTCATCCTCGGGGACTTTCTTCTATCAATCCGAAAGGACACAAAGCTCCTGGCCAATTACCTTCTGCTAAGGATGAGCGAGATGGACCCACTCGTTTACGGCATCGATCCATTTGGGTCCAAAGAAGCGGCGAGATTTAACGGCCGGTCCATAAAAGAATCTTTGCGTTGGGTGAAAGAAGGTCACCTGTTGGCGACCTTTCCCGCCGGGGAAGTTTCCCATTTCCGCCTCAAGCAAAAACGAGTAACCGATTCGGACTGGAATCCCGTATCCGCCAAATTGATTCAGCGATCCGGTGCTTCGGTGGTGCCCATTTATTTTTACGGGGGAAACAGCTTATTTTTTAACTTAATCGGAACGATTCATCCTCGCTTGAGAACGCTTTTTCTCGGACGGGAGCTCACGAACAAACGCGGAAGCGAAATTTCCCTGCGTATCGGCAATCCGATATCTCCGGCCAAGATCGCCCAGTTCCCCGACGAAAAACACCTTCTCGATTTTCTCCGGCTGAGAACCTACTTGCTGGGTGGATCAGACCGCCGACCACGCGGGCCGCTGAGAATTCGACCAAACCTACGACTAACCATCCCTCAAAAATCGAAGCCCGTCGACCCGAACCACGCCCCCTTATTGGAGCCGGTTCCCACGAGAAAACTTCTGCTCGAAATTGACCAATTACCCGCTGAGAGTCTCCTCTACGAACGCAAGAAATTCCGTGTTTACGTTGTCCAAGGTTCCAAGGCCCCAAACATTCTTCTCGAAATTGGCAGATTGCGGGAACTCACCTTTCGGGGGGTTAGTGAAGGCACGGGAAAGCCCTACGACACCGATCATTTCGATCTCGATTATCTTCAGCTATTTCTCTGGAACGTAGAAGAGGAAGAAATCGTCGGAGGCTATCGAATGGGGCAGACCGACGTCATTCTCCCCGGAAAGCGGAAGCGCGGATTCTACACGAGCACACTGTTCCGCTTCCGCACCTCTTTCCTCGAAAGCATGAGTCCGGCAATGGAACTGGGAAGATCGTTTATCATCCCCTCTTACCAACGGAAATTCGCGACCCTTTCCCTTCTCTGGCAGGGTATTGGCGCGTTCATCTCCAAAAATCCACGCTATCGTTATCTCTTCGGACCTGTGAGCATAAATTGTGAGTATGAGACCATTTCCAAGGATTTGATCATACACTTTCTCCGGGGGAACAACTCCGACTCCATGCTTTCGGGAAAAGTAAAAGCCAAATGCCCTCCGGAAAAGAGTCGCCTTCTGAGCAAAGAAGAAAAGGAAGCCATCGCGCGGGGGGTGAAGGATATCGACGATATTTCCGCACTCATTGCCGAAATTGAACCCGACCAAAAAGGTGTCCCGACCCTGCTGCGCCACTACGTAAAACTAAATGCCCGTTTTCTTAGCTTCAATGTCGACGCGGACTTTAGTGATGTGTTGGACGGACTCATGGTTGTGGATCTGCTGGAGACAGACGAAAAGACGTTGCGTTTCTTTATGGGAGGAAAAGAAGTCACACAGACCTTCTATGACTTCCACCAAACAAAGAACCAATAAGGGAACGAACTTGTGACAAACCACGGATTTACGAATCCAGTAATATAATGTAGTGTCTACCAATGCTCGAAACGGGATCCAGTTCAGGTAAGGAAGAATACAAGAAGGAACAACGGAAGATCCATCGGGATCGTGACCTGCTTCTTGAGCGCATCCAACGAATAGGGCTGCCACCCGGTGAGGATCTTCCCAAAATACCAAGCGATTTCGAGCGGCAGTGCCACACCCTCTTTGAAGTTCGCCGGTTTTCAAAAGACGAGTACGTCGAACACAGCACCGATGATCCTACCGAAGCGCATCGGTTGATCGAAGGTTCAGGGGCAGTTTGGATTCATGTGACTGGAGTTCACTCCGCAAAGAAATTAAGAACTTTCGGCGATCTTCTCGGGCTACACCCTCTTACGGTTGAGGACGTTATGAACCTCTGGGCCAGGCCAAGAGTAGAGGTCAATAAGGGCGAGCTGTTCTTCACCGGGCGGGCCGTTGGTATGAATTTCACCGAGACCCAACCGTCCGGCCAGCAAGTTTCCCTGGTCCTACGAGAGAATCTGGTGATTTCCTTCACCGAGAATTCGGAGGACATTTTCAAAGGAGTAAAATCCCGGCTCCTGGCAAAAGACAGTCGCATCCGATCAGGTGGAGCCGCTTTTATTGCATACTCACTCATCGACACTTTAGTCGACCGCCTCTTGCTAGTGACCGAGGCTATCGAGGAGATCGTGGTCGAGCTGGAAGATAAAATGTTGGATGAGGAGGAGCAGGAGACAGTCCCTACCAAGGAAATTTACAAAAGAAAGCGTTTGGTCCTTCGCCTGAATCGAATCGCATTCCCGCTACGGGATGCCATTCACGATCTACACGATCTCTGCCCGGAGGTCATGTCACCTGCGATGGATGTCTACTTGCGGGATCTCCTCGATCACGCGCGAAGAGCTGCAGAGAGGGTTGAGCATGCTCGTGGCATGTTGCACGATTTGCAGGATTTCCACTCCGCCAGGCAGGACAAAACCATTAATAAAACGATGCAATTCCTGACGGTTATCGGTACGATTTTCGTCCCGCTCACCTTTGTGGCGGGTGTATACGGGATGAACTTCAACCCAGATAAGAGTCCCTGGAACATGCCGCTCCTCAATTCTTACTGGGGCTATCCACTTTGCATGGGGGGCATGTTTACCTTCGCTATTATAATGGTAGTCTACTTCCGGAAGAAAGGTTGGTTGTGATTGGAAATATTTGTTCAGCTTGCCAACTGCCCCGAAGACGTAGCTTAACCATGTGCGGATTTATATTTCAAAATCCTTCCTAACCTCGTCCGCCTGTTCCGTCTCAGCAGCCAAGACTGACTCCTCCTTATTTCGGTTTTTGAATCCCATAAAGAGACCATAACCCAAGTAGGACGTGAAGAGAACAGCTGGCATCCACTGCCAATTCAGCAAAGTAAACGCGATGATCACAATGACGAACAGGAAACGGGTCATGGAGTGCTGAGTCCGCCAGTTTAAAGCTTTGAAACTTGGATAGGAAATCTGGCTAAACATCAGAAAGGAAAGAAACAGCATCAAAATCGGAAGTGCATACTTCCAGCCACCAATCCTGACATCACCCTCCTGCATCCACAGCATCATCAGGGTTATTGAGACAATTAAACCCGCCGCTGCCGGTATCGGAAACCCGTTAAAATTCTTGCTCCCCGCGCCTTTTTCCTCTGCTGCGACGCAGTTGAACCGCGCCAAACGAAGAGCACCACAGGTAAGATAAACAAAAGCAATCAACCACCCTGCCCGATCAAATTCCGCAAGGACAATCTGAAAAACCAGCAATGCCGGGGCCACTCCAAATGAGATGAGATCGGCAAGTGAATCGAATTCGCGACCAAATGGACTTTCGTAGCCCCCGAGTCGGGCTACCCGGCCATCGAGCAGATCAAAGAGGCACGCGCCCAGGATGAAGAGAATAGCACGGTGGTAGAAACCAGCGGATGGGAACCCTGTTTTCTGCTGTAAAGCTCCTTCCAAAATACTGAGGACCGCCGCAAACCCACAAAACAGGTTCCCGGCCGTCATTAAATTAGGCAGGACGTAAATCTTGGGTTCATTCGAACTCATGAATTATCCTCCACTTTCGCAAATTCCGCGATCACGGTCTTCCCTCCGAAAACCTTATCCCCTTTGGACACACAGACCCGCGAGCCAGCGGGTAGAAATACCTCGGTTCGCGAACCGAAGCGGATCATCCCGAAATGCTCTCCCTTCTCCAAAACATCGCCCGGTTTCGACCAGGCAACGATGCGGCGGGCTATCGCACCGGTAATTTGTCGCACGGCCACAGTTCTCTCAGGTCCGCGGATGACCCACGAGCGAAAGGCATTCAGTCGAGATGCATCCGGATGCCGGGCGTCGAGGTATTTGCCGTTTTTCTGCTCGGTCGAAACGACTTCCCCCGCGATGGGAGAGCGATTCACGTGAACGTTAAAGACGGAGAGAAAAACCCCTATGCGGATCGGCAGGCCCTCAAATGGACCATCCTCCACTTCGACGATGTCGGCCACCACGCCGTCGGCAGAGGATACAATGGACTCCGGGCCCGGAGGGATCTCCCTCACTGGATCCCGAAAAAAACACAGGGTGAAAATGATCAACCCAACAAATAGAGGGGATGCCCATGGAAATACCCACAAGGAAAGACCCAAAAGAAGAGCGAGAACCGCGAAGATCCATCGGGATTCGTATAATGTTTGCCAACGCATGAAGGTGAGCTTTGCCAGACTCGATCAGTATGCAACATCTTCATGCTCTAAAGGTAACAACGCACAACCGGCAAACAGCTCGATTACTCCTGCGGATTCTACCCAAACAAGCGCGTTTTCATGACGGACTCAACCATGAGTCCCCTCCAAACCGATCCCCGCATCGCCCGGGGCACTTTCTCCCGGGCACCGGGTCTTGTCGCACCCATCCTCTCTTCCACGAAGCTTCGCGAGCCCAGCACGATCCCGTCCGAGAAATAGCGCACCCGGCACCGCAGTGCCAGCGCAAGCGGAAGTTCTCCCTTCTCCTCCTCCAAAACCCGCACGGCTTCTTCCCGGCTGATACTCACTTTTCCCTCTTTGGCATCCGAGCCCGATCCGTAAAGCAGCTGGCGGTAACCCGCAAGGGTGCGATCCACCAAGGCCAGCCCTGCGCGGGCCACACGGCTCCCCCCGACCGACTCCCCATAGCCACAGAAACGGTAGTCCTTCGGATCCTTCACCAAGCCAGCCCGCACCGCATTCAAATCGATATAGGCGGCCACCGTTTGCAGGGCGAAACGGTCCCCCTCGACCAGCACACTCTTGAACCGCTCCGACCAAAGCGTCCCAAACCGCCCCCGGCTCCGGTTGAACCAGAGCGAAAAACGCAGCTTCAAAGTCTTCATCATCTCCGAGACATCGTGCATCCGCACCAGCAACCCCTCCCGCAATCGACGCCCTTCTTCGGAACCATCCTCGAGATGCCCCTGCAAAACCTCCGCTGTCATCGGCTGCCAAGGCGTTTTCTGCGGGTAGAGCCGCCGGTACCGCCGGACGATCTCCGCATCCGAGACACCCTCCGCACCGGCGGGCACCTCCACCAACAGGTGGAAGTGGTTCTTCATAACAGCATAAGTAATCACCCTAACCCCCGAAAAGTAGGCCACCTGCCAAATCATCTTCCGCAATACCTCTTTCTCCCTCTCCCCAAAAAGAGCCTCACCGTTCACAGTCCGGCTCATCAAATGATAATAAGCCACCTCTCCCAATACCTTACGTCTTCGCCTAGCCATATCCCAAATAATTCCACTGAATATTGAATCTGTCAATTTTATTAAGTCTGTCTTATTATTTATATACTTCCCAGTAGCGAATTCGCATCGTTCTCCAATCAAAATGGTATTTAAGTTGAACGGGAGTAGCTTTTGGCATTTTCTTTTCACTTCCATGGCAACGAAAAAGACAACCCGCTCAAAAACCGGTCCGGTTGAGAAAGCCGCCAAGGCGAAGATCAACTCCTCTCTCTCCGGAGAAGAAAAGACCCATCTACTAGAGGAAATGATTCGAATCCGCAGATTCGAGGAACGATCCTTGCGATCTTACCAGCAAGGAAAGATCGGGGGATTTCTTCACCTTTACATAGGGCAGGAATCTGTTGCTGTCGGCAGCTTATCTGTCCTCGGTGAAAACGACCATTTCATAACCGCTTACCGCGATCACGGGCACGCACTCGCCTGCGGGATGTCAATGAATGAATGCATGGCCGAGCTTTACGGCAAGGTCACGGGTTGTTCACGGGGGAAAGGTGGATCGATGCACTTCTTTGCACCCGACAAAAATTATTGGGGAGGCCATGGTATTGTCGCCGGCCAGACCCCTCTCGGCCTGGGCTTGGGCTATGCCCTCAAATACAAAGAGATCGATGGTTGCGCCGTTTGCTACTTGGGGGACGGGGCCGTCAATCAGGGCGTCTTCCACGAATCGCTCAATCTCGCTGCCCTTTGGGACATCCCTATCGTCTACATCATTGAAAACAACGGGTATTCAATGGGAACCAGCGAAGCTCGTTCGAGTAAATTTACAGAAAGTCTGGCCAAGCGGGCCGAGGCTTATGATATGGCTTGGGAAAGCGTCATCGCCAACCACATTTACGTAGTCCGGGAGGCCACTGAGCGTCATGCACGCTACGCCAAAGAAAAATCCAAACCCGTCCTTTTGGAACTCCAGACTTATCGTTACCGGGGCCACTCTGTAGCGGATGCCAATTCGGAGAAATACCGAACCAAGGAAGAGATCCAAAAATACCAGGATACAATGGATCCGATAAACGTCTTCCGCAAAACCCTGATCGATGAAGGTGTCGTCGACGACGACAAGATCAAGGAAATCGAAAAGAACGCGAAGGACGAGGCCGCCGCTGCTGCGAAATTCGCAGAGGAAAGCGATTTCCCTCCCATCGAATCAATAACCGAAAACGTCTACTGGGAAACGGATCATCCGGACCAACGTCAAAGTGGCGGCCGCATGTTCTTCCACTCCTAAACTTTCATTCCGTCATGCCAGAAATCACTTATCGCGAGGCCATCAAACAGGCCCTCATCGAGGAATTGGAAAGGGACGACAAGGTTGTCGTCATGGGCGAGGAAGTCGCTCAATACAACGGTGCCTATAAGGTCACCGAAGGCCTTCTCGACCGTTTCGGAGAAAAACGTATCGTCGATACACCGATTAGCGAAGCCGGATTTATCGGCCTCGGGATTGGGGCCTCGATGCTCGGGATACGCCCGGTCATGGAGCTCATGTTCTGGAGCTTTTCCTACGTTGCCTTCGATCAGATCGTAAACAATGCGGCCATGGTTCGCTACATGTCCGGTGGGTTGATCAACGTACCCATCGTAATCCGCGGACCTGCCAACGGCGGCACCAACGTGGGGGCGACACACTCCCACACTCCAGAGAATTTTATCGCCTACACACCGGGGTTGAAGGTTGTCTGCCCATCCAATGCATACGACGCAAAAGGCCTCATGAAGACGGCCATCCGCGACAACGACCCTGTCTATGTCATGGAGAATACCATTCTCTATGGTCAGAAGTGGGAGGTCCCCGATGAGGAATACACAATCCCCCTCGGCAAAGCAGATGTGAAGCGGGAAGGAATAGACCTCAGCATAATTGCCCACGGACGATCCGTAATCACTGCCTTGGAAGCTGCCAAAGCACTGGCCGAAGATGGGATCGAAGCGGAGGTCGTTGACCTGCGGTCGATTCGACCGCTCGACATCGATACCGTGCTTGAGTCCGTTCGCAAAACGAACCGGGTCCTCCTCGTCGATGAGAACAAACCATTTTGCGGGGTTAGTTCCCAGATTTCCCACATGATTCAGCTCGAGGCATTTGATTACCTCGACGCTCCAATTCAAAGGGTCACCTCGATAGACGCACCGGCCATCTACTCCGATCCACTCGAAAAGGAACAACTCCCGAATCCGGCGCGAGTCGAGAAAGCAGCCCGCAGTCTCCTTGAGCAATCTCCCGCCTGATCCTCTCCAATAGAATTCTAACCTAAATCCGAACCTACGTACATTCCCATGGCTGAAATCATCGAAATGCCCAAACTCAGCGACACCATGACGACCGGCACACTGGTCAAGTGGTTGAAAAAAGAGGGAGAAACCGTTTCCAACGGTGACAAACTCGCCGAAGTCGAAACAGACAAGGCAACCATGGAGTTGGAAAACTTCGATGAGGGTGTTCTTTTGAAATGCTACGTTTCTGAAGGAGACCAAGTCGACGTGGGTGCCCCAGTCTGCGCCGTCGGTGAAAAAGGAGAAGACGCACCCGATGTTGGAGGAGGAACCGATAGCGATTCGAAGGCCGAAGCGAAAGAAGAGAGTTCCGTAGAAAGTTCAAGTGAGAGCGATTCCCAGGAAGAGCCTACTGAATCTGCTGAGCCGGAACCCGAACCATCAACGGGAGACCGAATCCCCGCCTCTCCGCTAGCTCGTAAGATTGCCAATGATAAAGGTATAGACCTTTCCGCCATCGATGGCAGCGGTCCTCGCGGTCGAGTCGTGAAGTCGGATGTGCTCAAGGCAATTGAATCGGGTAGCGCGACCCCTAAAAAGAGCGAAGGGATCAAAGAGATCCAGGCCAGCACACCTTCCTACACCTCCGCAGCCGGCAACGCAGGATTTCCCGCAGCATCGGAAGAAAAAGTTTCCAACATGCGGGGTGCGATTGCTCGACGCCTGCTTGAATCGAAAACAACCATCCCCCACTTTTACCTCGAAATCGAGGTCGATGCAGCCCCGCTCAACGCTCTCCGCAAGAGCGTCAACGAGGGTCTGGCCGATCTGCCCCCGGAAGCCGGTGGGGCAAAGTTCTCCGTCAATCACCTCATTCTCAAGGCCTCAGCTGAAGCGCTGCGACGCGTGCCGGCGGTCAATGCCTCCTGGGGAGAAACCAAGATCATCCGTCACGGTGCCGTTCACCTCGCTTTTGCGGTCGCAATCGACGAGGGCTTGCTGACCCCGGTGATTCGAGACGCTCACGCAAAAAGCCTGCGCGAAATAACCGCCGAAGCCAAAGATCTCGCCAAAAAGGCCCTTTCGAAAAAATTGCAGCCGAATGAAATGTCCGGCAGCACTTTCACTGTGACCAACTTGGGCATGTATGGGATCAATTCCTTCTTCGGAATCATCAATCCACCGAATGCAGCCATCCTCTCCGTAGGGGCAACGATTACGAAACCGGTTGTCGATGAGAATGGCCAAATCGTCGTGGGTCAAAGAATGAACATCGGCATCAGTGCGGATCATCGGGTTGTCGATGGAGCTATCGCGGCCCAGTATCTCGCTGCATTGAAGGAGATCATCGAGGCACCAGCCCTCATGCTCGTTTGAGCATCCACTATGCCCTCAGTTGCGGAAAGTTCGGATTCCAGCCTATCCGTCTACCGCACATTCGCGGCAGAGAGAAACCAGGATCTGGCCGAGCGCTTAGCCAAGCGGGTCGGGGGTGATGTTCTCGCCAAACCGCTCATTGAAGAGTTAAACAACGGAGGAAAAAACCTCCGCCCAGCACTCACCTTAGCTGCCTACAAAATCTTTTCAGGGGGCAACGAGCCAAGCCGCGAGTGTCTCGCTGCCGCTCATGCACTTGAGGTATTTCACGCTTTCGTGCTGGTCCATGACGATGTCATTGACCACTCCGAACGACGACGCGGTCGGCCGACTCTACACCGTCGCCTAGAGATTGACCTGGGTCTCCCCGCTCAAACGGCATCCCACCTGGCAATTGTCTTGGGCGATATTCTTTTCGGATATGCGATCGACCTCCTCAGCGCGCCAGCTCTCGATAGATCTCTCGTTGCAGATCTTCAACAATATCTAGCCGGTGTCACTGAAGATACCGGCCTTGGGGAATCACTCGAATTGACCTATCTGATTCAACCCTTGCCAGAAGTGAGCAGGAAGCAGATTGAGGAAGTTTATTACCTTAAAACGACCCGCTATACCATCGAAGCCCCTCTCTGGTTGGGTGCCCGTGCTGCCGGTGCACTTCCATCTGATCTGGATCCACTAGTAGATTTCGCACGCCCGATCGGCCTCGGGTTTCAGCTGGAGAACGATCTCCATGAAGCTTCTCTACCCCGCGATGAATTCGAAAAACGGGCCTATGACTTTCAAACGGGAGTCAAAACACTTTTTCTTCGGCGGCTTTACGATGATCTCAATCATAAGGCACAGGAAGAACTCTCCACACTCCTCCCCCGCTGCGCTGACGATCCATCAGCACTCGACCGACTTCACGAGCTCATCCACTCAACCTCTACTCTAAAAACCATGAAGGATGAGGTTGATGATTGTTTCCAAGAATCCAGGGATTGGATCCCAAACAGTCCTTTCCACCAAAGTATTCAGCATGGCCTACATGGACTCGCGGATCTGGTTTTTACCCGAAGAAGACATTCGGAATCGGTGTAAGAGCAAAATCAAACCGTTTAGAAAACGGAAGCAGTCCAGAAAATTCCATGAGAACTAAAATTGCAGCTGTAGTATTTCCCGGATTCGAACTTTTGGACCTTTTCGGTCCCCTCGAACTATTAGCCTTGGTCGGAGAAGATGTCTCCATTTCCATTATCTCAAAAAACCTGAAAACCATTCGGAGCGGCCAAGGGCCCTCTATTGTTGCCGATTCTTTGATCGAGGACGCTTTCGAATTCGACTTACTGCTAATTCCCGGAGGCATAGGCACCCGCAAAGAAGTCGACAACACTCCCTTCATCAACTCGCTGGCGAGGCTTGCGGAAGAATGCGATACAGTCGCTACTGTTTGCACTGGAAGCGCTCTCTTAGCCCGAACAGGACTCCTCGACGCAAAGCAAGCAACATCCAACAAAATCGCTTTCGATTGGGTCACACGACAGAATCCCAAGGTCCAATGGCTGAGAAAGGCCCGTTGGGTCGTAGACGGAAAATTCTATACCTCTTCCGGTGTTGCCGCCGGGATGGATATGACCGTTGCCCTTATCCGTGATCTTTTCGGTAATACAACCGCTCGCGAGGTGATTCGGAAGGCAGAGTATTCCTGGAACGAAGACAGCGAGAAAGACCCGTTTGCTTGAAAAGCTAAAACCCTCCGAAGAGCTGAATCAAAACCTGGCGCTTAGCTAAGCACCAAGCCCGCTGTTAAACTGGTCGTAGCCGACGATAAAATCCTTATTGGATTCGCGGTGGCGGAAAGATGTCAAAATCCGCACAGTTACGAAATCGTTGATTTGCCAGAAAATAACAACCCAGACGAGTCCGGTAGAATCTTCCCACTCATCGGCGTTCGTGCAGCAGTCATCGGGCAGCAGCTCCTCAAGAAGAGAGGTGTCTTGTGTGCTTCCCAACTAAGGCGCGAAATAAGTGTCGTTGAGATCGATTGGGTCCGTAACCTGAATGGAATCGTCGTTGAGATCGATTGGGTCCGTAACCTGAGTGGAATCATCGAATTCTCGGTTCAGAGCACGTTGATTCGGATTGACGACCAGCGGGCCAAATCGCTCTTCAAGAGTTTCGATAAAGCGCTGATCGAAAGGAAGGTCGAGGGAAAGGAGAAACTTAGCAATAGCCAGCGCATCGTCTTCAGAAACCGAACCGTCATCGTAAGAGTCCAGAACCACGGCAAACGCACTGTCTAGTTTGTTTGCGAGGCCAGTCTTCTGATCGGCAGGGAGGGAGTCGATCATACCAGCCATAACACGCGGAATTCCGGCCGGGATCTCCTCAGTATCTGCGGGATCGAGGATATCGATACCATCGATTCCGATCCTCAACACTTTGCCCGAAGGAAGATTGGCAAATTCAACATCAACGATTTGAACAGACGCCGAAATCGCACCGATAAGAACCATCGGTTCGAATTCTTGCGCCTCGAAAAGCTCATTCAGAGTATCCAAGTCCAAATCGACGACATCGTCTCCTTCCGAGAGGAGAATATAAGTGCCGGCCCTCCGAAAGCTCCCATCCTCGATTTTCTGGTTCTGGTCGGCGATTTCTGAGCCAATGAGGAGAAGGCTGGCCAGAGGTGAGTCGAAGCCATTTACCAGTTGAGACTCCTCGGTGAAGGCTTCGAGATCAAAGTTCAGGACAGGACCCTTTTCCGACTCCCCGGTTGTGGCTCCTGATAAATTTGGCTGAACAAAGGTCATCTGTCCTGGTTCGAGAAGTCTGGAGGTGTTATCCGGGTAGGTAACTTTCGCCACTCCCTCGAGAACGAATAGTCTGAAACCGCCGTCGGGCGTTGCCTCGACAATGATCGTGGTGCCGACGACGGATGCAGTTGCGGATGCGGTGACAACTCGTCCTCCGCCGCGGCCCTCGGGAGAGTGGAAGAGCAGCGATCCTCGTTTCAAGTTGATCGTCCTGTTGCTTCCCACGAAAGAAAAGAGTGTGTTGGAGCCGACCCGGGTAACGGTCCCGTCATCTGCCTCGAGCCGTGCCCGGGAGCTTCGACCGGTTTGCAGAAAGTCGGGAATCTTAAACAGCTCCCCTGGTTCTGCCGGGTGAGCTTCCAAGTCTTTCCCGGTGAGGACATCGACCTCGTTGATCTTTTCGATGATGACAGCCTCAGTGAGCTCGACGGGGTCATTTTGTCCAAGTGACACGGAGAGGGAAAGGAGTAAGGTGGCGAGAATAGAGGTGATTTTCATGGTTGCTTTTGGATTTTCTCTAGATGTGACCAATCGCTGGCTTGAGGGAGTATGGAGGTCTGTTCTACAGCGTTCAAGGTATAACTCCCGAATCCGATGTGGGGCTGCCGGTGAGTTCTTTGAAGGAATTAATGGAGATCCCCTGTCTTTATCGATCTGAACCCGGTTTCCAGTCTTCACCCGGGATCGGCTGACGTACTCGGCAGCGATCCCCTCAAAGTCCAAAGCCCCTTATTACAATCCAACGATCTACGGGCTCCGTCTGAGCAGGTAAGGGTATCGATACAACTACTTCTCTTGAGGATCTGGTCAAAATCTCTCCGGCTATGAGATGGACGGATGTGGGGTCGTGGGAAGCAACTTTTATCAAAGTTACACTACGAAGAAGTTTTTGGGCCTTTGTAGCGGACGTGCGACAGCACTTTCGACGGTCGGCTTCTCTCGGAGTACTTCTACGAGGAAGGGGCTAATCTTATATTCGGCTCAAAAGCGCGCATTCAGCGAAATGCCGAGGCCGGTATTGAATTGGTCGTAGTCGGCAATGAAATCCTTGTTGGATTCGCGATGCCGGTAGGAGGCTAGAATTCGGGTGGTGAGAAAATCGTTGATTTGCCAGGCAAGAACGACTCCCGCGAGTCCTGTCAGATCTTCCCGCCCATCAGCGTTGGTGTATGAGTCGTAGGTCAAGGCTGCGTAGGGCTGGAGAAACCAACCGGGTACGATCAATCGAGTCCAGACGACGGAAAGGGTGTTCGACCAGCGATCATTCAGGTCATCCCGGAGGACGTTAAAGGTCTCGTTTTCTGTGGAATGCCAGGAGCCATCGTAGCGAAGGGCGATGAGGTTTCTGTCACCGACCGGGACCCGGTAGCCAAGCTCCCAAGAGGGCACCCATTCACGGTAAAATCCTTCCGACCCATTAGTATTCGAGAGACGTGTCCACCGGATTCCGGCACCTGCAAACCAGGGGCCTTGTTCATACTCGAGCTCGCCAAAGAACG
>Ga0222662_1000166_pt1 | contig 62412 bp, 47 predicted proteins | sample AntAcemetagen600_FD_179821 | JGI IMG/M metagenome (GOLD analysis project Ga0222662, IMG submission 179821) | Saline water microbial communities from Ace Lake, Antarctica - #600 | ecosystem: Environmental > Aquatic > Non-marine Saline and Alkaline > Saline | place: Antarctica: Ace Lake... | reverse complement strand
CGACGCGTTCCATGGACCCAGCGCCGCAGCGGCTTCGTTGCTCGTCGGTCACGTGTCACGACACGCTCCCGTCCTCCCGCCTCGCCGCTCCGACACTGGGCCTCACGGCCCACGCCGTCGTAAGCGGTTCACCTCTCTAGACCTCCCTGAATGGAGAACTTCACCCCCTTCGCGTCCACTCTGGGCGGCGTCCTCATCGGCCTCTCCGCCGCGCTGATGATGCTGTTTCATGGCCGCATCGCGGGGATCAGCGGGATCCTCGGCGGGATCCTCGGTCCACGCCCTGGAGAGGTGGCCTGGCGCGCCTGGTTCGTGCTCGGCCTCATGGCCGGCGGCGCCCTGCTCGGCTGGCTGGTCCCCGCGAGCTTCGCGGTGGAGGTGCAGCGCAGCCCGGTGGTCATCGTGGCCGCGGGCGTCATCGTGGGCTTCGGCACGCGCCTCGGCTCGGGCTGCACCAGCGGTCATGGCGTGTGCGGCATCAGCCGGTTCTCTCGCCGCTCCATCCTCGCCACCCTGACGTTCATTGGTACGGGCGCGCTCACCGCGGCGCTGGTGACCCACGTCTTTGGTGGCGTGCTTTGAGCTGGGGCGGACAGATCGCGTCGTTTGCGTCGGGGGTGCTCTTCGCTGGCGGCCTCGTGGTGGGTGGGATGACCCAGCCGGCCAAGGTCATCGGCTTCCTCGACGTCACCGGCGGTGCCTGGGATCCCAGCCTCGCCCTGGTGATGGGCGGCGCGCTCGTGGTCTACGGCGTCGCCCTGCGCCTGGTGACCCGCCGGGAGCGACCGGTGTTTGGTGCGCGCTTCCAGATTCCGTCTCGCCGTGATCTGACGCCGCGACTCTTCATGGGCGCGGGGTTGTTCGGCGTAGGGTGGGCGCTCGCAGGCTTCTGCCCCGGGCCGGCGCTCGTAGGCGCATCGGCGGGCATGAAGGAGGGGCTCCTGTTCCTTCCAGGCATGGTGATCGGGATGGTCTTGTTTCGGGTCTGGGATGAACGGACGGCGCGCATCGCGGCGTCGAGCAACGGAGTGAGCACGTGAACGCAAAGACAGACAACGCAAGCTACGGCTTCGTCATCGACAACCGGATGTGTATCGGCTGTCACGCGTGCAGCACCGCATGCAAGTCCGAGAACGAGGTGCCGCTGGGCGTGTACCGCACCTGGGTCAAGACGACCGAGACCGGCGCGTACCCAGACACCCAGCGCCACTTCCAGGTGACGCGCTGCAACCACTGCAGCAACCCGCCGTGCGTGCGGATCTGCCCCACCGAGGCGATGTACCAGCGCTCGGACGGCATCGTGGAGTTCGACAGCGACGCGTGCATCGGCTGCAAGGCCTGCATGCAGGCGTGTCCGTACGACGCGATTCACATCGATCCCGTCAGCAAGACGGCCGCGAAGTGCCACTTCTGCTCGCACCGCACCGAGATCGGGCTCGAGCCCGCGTGCGTGGTGGTGTGCCCCGAGCACGCCATCATCTCGGGCGACATGAACGATCCCAACAGCGAGATCAGCCGAGTGCTCGCCAAGGAGAAGACGACGGTGCGCAAGCCCGAGCAGGGCACCTCGCCCAAGGTCTTCTACATCGACGGCAGCGAGGTGAACCTCACCCCCACCATCACCGAGCGGCAGCCCACCACCTTCACCCACGCCGACGTGCTGGCGATGTACGGCGGCGACGACCGCGACCCGCTCCCCCACGAGGCCGCGGCCAACGGCACCAACCGCGCGGGACAGGCGCTGCGCGCGCCGCAGCCTCAGGGGCGCCCCGATCAAGGCCCTCTCAGCCTGGGCGGCAAGCGGGTCGAGCAGATGGTGCAGGTCAACTACAACGCCCAGCACCAGGTGCCCTGGCACTGGCCGGTGCCCGCGTATCTCGTCACCAAGGGCATCGGCGCCGGCATCGTGATGGTGCTGACCATGGCGCTGTTCCTGGGCGTCCCGTTCAGCGCGCCGATGGCCATCGCTGGCGGGCTGCTCTCGCTCGTGATGATGGGCGCGACCACCGGGCTGTTGGTGTTCGATCTGGAGCACCCTGAGCGCTTCCTCTACATCCTGATGCGCCCGCAGTGGCGCTCCTGGCTGGCTCGCGGCGCCATCTTCCTGATGGGATTCAGCACGTTGACCGGGGTCTGGTGGGCGGTGGAGGTCGCCGGGTCCATGGGCTGGCTCAGCGCGTCGCTGGTCGCCGGCGTGCGCACGCCGATTCTCGCGGTGAACGTGCTGCTGGGCATCGGCGCGGCCATCTACACCGCGTTCCTGTTCGGTCAGGCCGAGGGGCGGGACCTGTGGCAGAGCCCGCTGCTGCCGTTCCACCTGTTTGTGCAGGCGCTGATGATGGGCGCTGGCTCGCTGCTGCTGCTCGACCTCTTCATCGCCACGCCGCCGGAGCTGACCTCGCTGCTGGTGTGGACCTTTGGGGTGTCGCTGGTGGTGGACCTGTTCGTGACCCTGCTCGGCGAGTTCGGCATGCCGCATGCGAGCGAGGTGGCGGCCCAGGCGGCCCACGCGATCAGCCACGGGCGCTACGCGCGCACGTTCTGGTTGGTGGCCATCGTCATCGGGCACCTGGTGCCGCTGACGCTGCTGGCGGTGGGCGGCCCGCTGCCCGGTGCGGTCGCGGCGGTGGCCGCGGTGATCGGTCTCTACGCCTTTGAGTACGTGTTCGTCATGGCCCCCCAGGAAATTCCAAACTCATGAGCAAGAAGCAAATCGACCAGATGCAGCAGCCTGAGTACTCGGAAGCCAACCGAGATCCGGTTCCCCTGACGGTGCGCCACCCCGATGGGCGCATGTCGCAGTACCCGCCTCCCGAGAGGTGGGACGACTGGACCGAGTACGACTCCCGGGCGTGGCCGCGCAAGGTGGCGCGCAACTTCGCGCTGGTGCCCACGGTCTGCTTCAACTGCGAGAGCGCGTGCGGCCTGCTCGCCTACGTGGACAAAAAGACGTACGAGATCCGCAAGTTCGAGGGCAACCCGGCGCACCCGGGCAGCCGCGGGCGCAACTGCGCGAAGGGCCCCGCCACCCACAACCAGATCTACGACCCCGAGCGCATCCTGTATCCGCTCAAGCGCGTCGGGAAGCGCGGTGAGGGCAAGTGGAAGCGCGTGTCGTGGGATGAGGCGATGACGGACATCGCGGCGAAGATGCGGGCCAGCCGCGAAAAGCGCCGCACCGGAATCATGTACCACGTGGGTCGTCCGGGAGAGGACCACTACACCAACCGCGTGATCACGGCCTGGGGCGTGGATGGCCACAACTCCCACACCAACATCTGCTCAGCTGGCGCCCGGGCGGGGTACGCGCTGTGGAGCGCCGGCGACCGGCCGAGCCCGGACTACGCCAACGCCCGCGCCATCATCCTCATCTCGGCGCACCTCGAGTCCGGCCACTACTTCAACCCGCACGCCCAGCGGATCATGGAGGCGAAGGCCAAGGGCGCGAAGATCATCACGCTCGACCCGCGGCTGTCGAACACGGCGGCGAAGAGCGACGTGTGGCTGCCCACCTGGCCCGGCTCCGAGTCGACCCTGGTGCTGTCCATCTGCAACTACCTGATTCAGAACGACCTCTACAACAAGGAGTTCGTGGAGAAGTGGGTCAACTGGAAGGACTCGCTCAAGGCCGCGCCCGGCTTCGCCAAGGACCCCGAGGTCCAGCGGGTCCTGGCCGAGGGGGACGGCTCGTTCGACACCTTCGACAAGCTGCTCAAGGCGCTGTACCGCGACTACACGTTCGAGCGCGCCGCGAAGGAGGCCCAGGTCCCCATCGAGCGCATCGTCGAGACCGCAAAGATCGTGGCCGAGGCCGGGACCCGCGTCGCCGCGCACACCTGGCGGGCCGCGACCATGGGGAACAAGGGCGGCTGGCAGGTCGCCCGCACGCTGTTCTTCCTCAACGTGTTGACCGGCAGCGTCGGCGCGAAGGGCGGCACCAGCATCAACAGCTGGAACAAGTTCGTGCCCAAGGCCTATCAGCAGCCGCCCCCGTTCACGGCGTGGAACGAGCTGCACATGCCCGACGAGTGGCCGTTCGCCATGTACGAGATGTCGTTCTGCCTGCCGCACATGCTGGCCGAGGGTCGCGGCGACGTGGATGTGTACTTCAGCCGGGTCTACAACCCCATGTGGATCAACCCCGACGGGTTCATGTGGCTCGAAGCCCTGACCGACGAGGACAAGATCAAGTGCCACGTGGCCATGACGCCGACGTGGAACGAGTCCGCCTGGTTCGCCGACTACGTGCTGCCCTTTGGCCACGCCGGCGAGCGGCACGATCTGATGAGCCAGGAGACCCACGCGGGTCAGTGGATCGCGTTCCGCCAGCCGGTCAAGCGCGTCGCCATGGAGCGCGCCGGGATCAAGGTAGACCGCACCTACGAAGCGAACCCCGGCGAGGTGTGGGAGGAGTCGGAGTTCTGGATCGATCTCACGATGAAGGTCGATCCCGACGGCGAGCTCGGCATCAAGCAGTACTTCGACAGCCCGTACCGCCCCGGCGAGACCATCACGGTGGAGGAGCACTTCCGCTGGATCTTCGAGAACTCGGTGCCGGGCTTGCCGGAGAAGGCTGCCAAGGAGGGGCTGAGCCCCCTGGCGTTCATGCGCAAGTACGGCGCGTTCGAGGTGAGCAAGGACCGCTTCGACGCGGTGGAGACCGAGGGGTTCAAGACGCCGTCGGGCAAGCTCGAGTTCTTCAGCGACACCTTGTCCAATTGGGGCTGGCCCGAGCAGGAGTACGTGCTGCCGTGGTCGCTGGAGAGCCACGTGTCGCCGCGGCTCATCGATCGCGACAAGGGCGAGATGCTCCTGCTGCCGACGTTCCGGCTGCCGATGCTCATCCACACCCGCTCGGCCAACGCGAAGTGGCTGTACGAGCTCGCGCACAAGAACCCGGTGTGGATGCACCCGAGTGACGCGGACCGGCTCGGCGTCAAGACCGGCGACCTGCTCAAGATCGTCACCGAGATCGGCTCGATGGTGGACTCGGCCTGGGTCACCGAGGCGATCAAGCCGGGGATCATCGCCATCTCGCACCACCTGGGCCGCTGGCGTCTCAAGGAGAGCGAGGGCATCGGGGCGGGCACGTCCAGCCTGGTGGAGCTCGGCGAGGACGGGGATAAGCGCAGCCTGCACATCGTGCGGGCCGCCGGCGCCTACAACAGCTCCGATCCCGACACCTCGCGCATCTGGTGGAAGGACGTCGGCGTACATCAGAACCTCACCCACGGCGTGCATCCGGACCCCATCTCGGGCGCGCACTGCTGGCACCAGAAGGCGCTGTCGGTCACCAAGGCGGGGCCCAATGACAAGCACGGGGACGTCAAGGTGGACACGAAGCGGTCCATGGAGGTGTTCCAGGAGTGGAAGGCGCTGACGCGACCGGCGAGCTCGCATAGCCCGGACGGGACCCGGCGCCCGTACTGGCTCAAGCGTCCGCTCAAGCCCACGAAGGAGGCCTACAAGATCCCGAAGCGGGACGAGTAGCCATGGCACTCAGCCCCGCGGCCATCGCCGATCTGCTGGACGGCCGCGCCGACGACGACGAGGTGGCTGCGGCCGCCTACGAGCTGTTTGGCCGCTCGGTGTTCCCGTTCGCCGGGGTGTTCCTCGACCCCGAGGTGAGCTCGCAGCAGCCCCTGGCCGATGCCCTGCGCAGCGAGGAGCTGCCTGGCTCGCTGTGGGGCTGGGTCCCGGCGTTCTGCTGCGCCGTGGATGATGTCGGCAGTCCGCTCGGGGACCAGGTGTCGAGCTCGCTGCGGAGCCTGCTGATCGCAGTGTCGCCGGGGGGCGACGGCCTCGGCCCTGCGGATCCGCCGGATCTCGATGACCCCGCCACCGATCTGCGCACGCTCATCGAGTACCTGTCCACGCCCATGCGGTGCGGGATGTTCATCTCGGTCTCGGTGCTCGAGCGTGTCGGTCGGGAGCTCGAGGTCCCTCGTGGCTTCGGACCCCGGGCCCGGGTCTTGCGCCAGCTGCTGCTCGGCGCGGCCCGCTACGACAAGCAGCCTGCGGTGCTCGGCTCCCTCCTCGCCGTCGCCGCTGCCCACGATGCGGCGCTCGCGACCTACACCGAGCCCGCCGCTGCGCGCGCCGTTGCCCCTTGGCGCGATAGGCTCCGCCACACGATGCACCTGCTCTCCACGATGGACGCGCGCCTGAGCGCCCCCACGCCCCCGACTCCGTGAGCGCCGGCGAACCGAAGACCTGGCTCGCCGATGGTGTAGCCGGTGTCAGCGTCGCGTTGGTGCTGATCCCCCAGGCGATGGCCTACGCCGACCTCGCGGGCTTGCCGCCGGTGCACGGGCTGTACGCGGCGGCGACGGCGCCGATCCTGGCGGCCCCGTTTGTGTCGTCCCGGTACCTGCAGACCGGCCCGGTGGCGCTGACCGCGCTGCTGACCCTCGGCGCGCTGGCCACCATCGCGGCGCCCTATTCGCCCGAGTACGTAGGCCTCGCCGCGCTGCTCGCCCTCATGGTGGGCGCGATTCGCCTAGCGGTGGGAGTGCTGCGGGGTGGGGCGGTGGCGTGGCTGATGAGCCAGCCGGTGCTGCGCGGCTTCACGCTCGCGGCGGCGCTGCTCATCGGCGGCTCCCAGTTGTCGGCGGCGCTGGGTGCCGAGGCGAGCGGGGACGGGGTGCTCTCGCGGGCGCTGTCGGTGATCACCAACCCCATGGGCTGGACGCCGGGGGCCGTGGCGCTGACGGTGATGACCATCGCCCTGATGCGGGGCGGCAAGCGCATCCACGCCTTGTTCCCCGGCGTGCTCGTGGCGGCGGCGGTGGGGCTTGGAGTGTCGATCGCTGGGCTGCCGGTGGGCCCCGAGATCGGAGACATCCCGGCCCGCCTGCCTCCTCTGCACCTCGGCTTTCCTTGGGGCTCTGTGCCGTCTCTGCTCGTGCCCGCGGTGGTCATCGCCCTGGTGGGCTTTGCCGAGCCGGCGGCCATCGCGCGCACCTTCGCCAGTCAAGACCGCGAACGCTGGAACCCCAACCGGGAGTTCATCAGCCAGGGCGTGGCCAACCTCGCCGCGGCGGTGTTCTCGGGCATGCCGGTGGGCGGCTCGTTCTCTCGGAGCGGCCTCGCCAAGGCCGCCGGGGCGCGCACGCCGCTGGCTGGCGCCGTGGCGGGTGGTGTGGTGTTGGCGGTGTTGCCGTTCGCGGGCCTGCTCGCGCCTCTGCCCCGAGCCATCCTCGGCGCGACGGTGCTCGGCGCGGTCGTCTCCCTGCTCGACCCCCGCCCGCTGCTGAGAATGTGGGCGCACAGCAAGCTGCAGGCGACGCTCGGCTGGATGACGTTCGTGGCCACCCTCGCCGCCGCGCCCCACGTGGAGTACGGCGTGCTCGTCGGCGTCGCGGTGGCCATCGGCCTGCATCTGTATCGCGAGATGCACATGCACGTCCCCGCGGAGCTGGTCGAGGGCACGCTGACCTTGAGCCCCGCGGGGGTCCTGTGGTTCGGCACCGCGGCGCAGCTGGAGCTTCAGTGGAACGAGGCGCTGGCGGAGCACGCCACCGAGCGCATGGTTGTTGATCTCGGTGGGCTGGGACGCATCGACTTCAGCGGCGCCGAGGTGCTGTGCGCGCTGGTTGCGGAGACCCGCGAGAGCGGCATCCCCGTCGAGCTCATCCAGGTCCCGGTGCAGGCCGAGCGCATCTTGGGCCGCTTCGACGTGCAGCCGAGGGTGGCGCGGCCATGAGCATGCCGCCGTTCCACCTCGCCTTCCCCGTGCTCGATCTCCCGGCCACCCGCGCGTTCTACGAGGGGCTGCTGGGCTGCAAGGTGGGTCGCACGGATGCGCGCTGGATCGACTTCGACTTCTTTGGTCACCAGGTCTCGGCTCACCTGGTGGACGCGATGCCGGTGCACGCCAGCAATGGGGTAGACGGCGACGCCATCCCGACGAGCCACTGGGGCGCAGTGCTGCCGTGGGAGCAGTGGCACGCGCTGGCCGACCGGCTGCGCAGCGCGGGGGTGACGTTCCTGGTGCCGCCGCGGATCCGCTTCGCGGGCCAGGCGGGCGAGCAGGCGACGCTGTTCCTAGCTGACCCGTCGGGCAACGCGCTGGAGTTCAAGTCCGTCAAGGACCCGGCCCGGCTGTTCGCGACGGAGCTGTAGAGCGAGCCCAGGGTTGCTACTGCTGCTCTCCGCCGATCACCCCGTCGACCTTGCCCTCGCTGACGTGCGGGACGAGGCTGCTGACCGGCTCAGGCGTGAGATCGAGCACCGCTCGGGAGAAGGCCTCGGTGAACAGCAACTCCACCCGCGTCAGGCTGTCGGCGCGCTCGACATGCACCGCGGCGTCCGGCGTGCGCTGGATGACGCCGGTGCTCGGCGCCTCCGCGGTCCACCACTCCTCGCCCGCGCCCACCGCCACGTCGTCGGCCAGGGCCACGGAGTTGGTGTAGAGCAGGCCGTCGTCCAGCGCCACGACGTGGGGCAGCATCAGAAACGGTCCCTCCAGGTGCAGCACGTCGCCGGTGCGGGTCGCCGAGAGGTTCTTGTCGCGCTTGAACTCCGCCTCCATCACGCCCAGCGCCTTGCGGGGGTTCCCGTGGGGACAGAACAGCGCGAGCTCCTGCTGGGCGATGGCCAGGGTCGTGCCGGGCGTCCAGTCGCCGCACAGCCCCAGCAGGCCGGCGACCATGGCGTTGGGGCCCATCTTCCCCTCGTTGGGGCCCGGCGCAGGGATGGGCATGCGCTCGGTCATGAAGCGGCTCTGGGCGGCGGGGACCCAGTTGCTGCGCGGCGCTTTCTGCACCGGGACGGACCGGGTGCCGAGGGCGGAGGCGTCGAGCTTCAGGGCATCCTTGAGGGCGGCGTCGCTGAACAGGCCGCGGCCCGTCTTGCCGTCGGGGGCGAAGAGGAAGACGGCCCCGGGATCCCGGGTCCACATCCAGCACCCGGGCTCGCTCGGGTCTACGAGATCGAGCAGTGGCGCGCTCGTCCCGGGCTTCAGATCCCCCGTCGTGCTCGTGGACTCCTCGCCGGGCTTGGTCCACTGGGCCCACAGCAGGTGGCTCCACTCATCGCGCAGCAGGGCGATGGGTCGGTCGTCGCGCACGTCGGTCGCGGGCACGGTCAGCAGGCCGAGCTCGCGGAGCAGGCGGGCTTCTGAGCAGGCGACGAGCTCGTGGGCGTCGTCGGGGACGTTGCGGATCTGGCCGGCGGCGGCGGCCATCGGCGCGAGCAGAGCGAGCAGGAGGAGGTGGCGCACGGGGACTCCGGGAGACAGAACAGCGAGGGCGCGGACTGTACCGGGTTGGAGCGCAAAGCCTGGAACATCGGGTCGGCGCAGCGGTCCATGATGGGGTGCGTGTCTGTCTCGCCCTCCTCGTCGCCTCCCTCCTGCTGCCCATGAGCGCGGCGGCCGCCGACGTGCCGTCGTCCGCCCGGTCCCGCAAGGCGATCCTGCAGACCCGGCCCGCGGTGGAGACCGCGCTCACCGACAAGGGCCTGCGGCTCGGCTCCCCCGTGTTCCTGCGCATCCTCAAAGAGGAAGCGTCGCTCGAGGCGTGGGTGCTGGCCCCGTCGGGCCGCTACGAGCTCTTTCGCGCCTATCCGATCTGCACGTTCAGCGGCACGCTGGGACCGAAGCGCCAGGAGGGGGACCTGCAAGCGCCCGAGGGCTTCTACTTCGTGCCTCCGGGGCGCATGAACCCCCACAGCTCGTTCCACCTCAGCTTTGACCTTGGCTACCCCAACCGCTTCGACCGGGCCCATGGCCGCACCGGCGGCTACCTCATGGTGCACGGCGCTTGCGCATCCATCGGCTGCTACGCCATGACCGACCCGGTCATCGAAGAGCTGTGGGTGCTGATGGAGGCGGCGTTCGCGGCGGGTCAGCGGTTCGTCAGGGCCCACGCCTTCCCGTTTGCGATGACGGCAGAGAACCGCGCCGCCCATGAAGGCTCGTCGCACGCAGCGTTCTGGGACGAGCTGGCTCCAGGGTGGGACGCGTTCGAGCGCACCCGCGTGCCGCCATCCATCGAGGTCGAGGACGGCCGCTATGTGGTCTCCGAGCGCGGCGAGGAGGACGGGCGCTGATGTAGCATCCCCGCCGTGCCGCTGCGTCTTGCGATCACTGCCTTCTTCCTGGTGTCCGGGGCGACGGCGCTGGTCTATCAGGTCATCTGGGTGCGGATGCTGGGGCTGGTGGTCGGCCACTCCATCTTCGCGGTGTCCACGGTGGTCGCGACCTACATGGCAGGCCTGGGGCTGGGCGCGCGCCTCGGCGGGGATCGGGCCGGCCGCGTCCGCCGCCCGCTCATGGGATACGGCCTGCTCGAGGTCGGCATTGGGCTGTTCGCCCTCGCGTCGCCCGCGGTGCTCGGCCTGAGCCGCAGCGTGATGGGGCTGGGCGGAGCCGAGGGCTCGGTGGCCGTGACCCTGCTGGTCGCCATGGTGGCGCTGCTGCTGCCGACCACCTGCATGGGCGCCACGCTCCCGCTCATCACCCGCTGGTATGCGCGGGACGAAGCCACGCTCGGCCGCGATATGGGGTGGCTCTACGCCATCAACACCACCGGGGCCTTCCTCGGCGCCGGCATCGCAGGGTTCGCGCTGCTCCCGTGGCTCGGCCAACCGGCCAGCCTGCACCTCGCTGCCGGCGTCAACATCGTGGTGGGCCTCTGCGCGATGGCCCTGGGCTCGCGGGTCCCGCTCGCGCCGACCCGTGCCGCGCCCATCGCAGCGGTGACCGAGGCCGCGGCCCCGCCGATCTCGCCGCTCGTAGCCCGGGCCGTGCTCGTCTCCTTTGCGGTCTCGGGAGCCGCTGCGCTGGTCAATCAGGTGGCGTGGAATCGCGCGTTTGGTCTCTTCACCGGCTCCACGACCTACGCGTTCAGCCTGATCGTGTGCGCGTTCATCGCGGGGCTCGCGCTCGGCGGGCATCTCTTCGCGCGGGTCGTGGACGCGACGCCCGACCGTCCGCGGTTGCTGGCGCTGCTCAACCTGGGCATCGCCCTGACCTCGGCCCTGCTCATCCCCATCCAGGGCTGGCTGCCGCTGTGGCTCATCGAGCCCATCGCCGCGCGGTCCGGCAGCTTCGCGTCCACCCAGATCTTCGTGTTTGGGGTGCTGTTTGCGCTGCTGTTGCTGCCCACCGTCCTCATGGGCGGGACCTACACCGTGGCCACCCGCGCCCTGGCGGGCTCGCCGGACGACGCGCCCCGGGTGATCGGACTGGCCTATGGGTGGAACACCGGCGGCGCAATCGTGGGCTCGCTCGTCGGCGGCATGGTGCTCATCCCCCTGCTCCAGCTCAGCGGCGCTCTGTGGACGGCGGTGGCGCTCAACCTCGTCGCGGCCGCGGTGCTGCTGGGGAGAGAGCGGCCCATCGCCTGGGCGCTGCCGTTGCTGGCGTTGGTGGGCGCCCTCGGGGCATCGCCGTGGAACGAGCGGGTGATGAACCTCGCCCCCCACATGTACGCCCAGGACCTGGCCAACGACCCCGCGATGCTCGCCCGGATGACGCAGTCGGGCAGCCTGCTGTTTCACGAGGAAGGCGTCGGAGCCACGGTCACCGTCATCCAGCGCGACAGCGGGGCGCGGGTGCTGCGCATCAACGGGAAGACCGACGCGTCCACCCTGGTGGACCGCCTGACCCAGGGCGTGCTCGGCTCGCTGCCGGGGCTGCTCGCGGACTCCCGCGACGACGCCCTGATCATCGGGCTCGGCTCGGGCATGACCCTGGCCGCGCTGCTCGACCAGCCGGTCAAGGACGTCGACGTCATCGAGCTGCTCCCCGAGGTCATCGCCGGTGCCGAGCAGTTCGGCGAGCTGATGGACTTCCCGCTGCAGGATCCCCGGGTGCACATGCACCTGGGTGACGGGCGCCACTGGCTGGAGCGCACCGAGGCTCGGTACGACGTGGTCAGCTCGCAGCCCACGAACATGTTCGTCTCGGGCATCTCCACCCTGTTCACCCAAGAGGCGTTCGCGTCCATGCGCAGCGGGCTCAAGCCTGGCGGAGTGGCTGGTGTGTGGGTGCAGGGCTACCTGCTACGCAGCGAGGACTTCCGCACGGTGCTGGCGACCTTCCTCGCCGTGTTCCCCGAGACCCACCTGTGGAACGCCGGCGAGCACGACTTCCTGCTGACCGGGCACACGGGCCCACTGAGTCTGGATGCAGGAGAGCTGACCGCGCGGCTCGGTGCCCTGAGCCAGAGCCGCACTGCGCGGTGGACCGGGCTGGAGAGTCTCCCTGACCTGCAGCGGCACTACCTGCTGGGGCCCGAAGCGCTGGCGGAGTTGGTGAAAGGCGGCCGGATCCATACCGATCGGGACCCGTTCCTGGAGTTCCACGCGCCCCGTGGCCTGTACGGAGGGGAAGAGCTGTTCGATGTGGCGACGATGTTGAATCGCCGCTCGCTGCTGCCCATCGCCGGGATGGCGCCCGGCCTGGCCGAGGTCCTGGAGCGGCGCCGGCAGAGCACGCTGCTGCTCGATCGTCTCGCCTTGGGCGGGTCTGTGGAGCAGCTCGACGCGGGCTTCGCCCTGGATCCGGGGCACGCGGCGGTGCGGCTGCGACTCGCGCAGCTCCTCCACGAGCGCGCGATCGGGCGCGGGCGGTCGGGTGATCTCGCTGGGGCCGAGGCGGACGCTCGGAGGGCGCTGACCCTGGAGCCGCTGGCGCTGCAGACCCACAAGCTCCTCGCGACATCGCTCGCGCTGGCCGGACGCACCGAAGAGGCGGTGGCCACGGTGCGCGCGGCGGCACAAGAGCAGCCGTGGAACCCGTATGCGCACCTCGCCGTCGCGGAGGTCCTCGCGGGAGTCGGGCGCGTGGCCGAGGCTGAGTCGGCCCTGAGTGAGGTCCGTAGGCTCGATCCCGAGCTGCCCGAGCTGCCCGAGCCCTGATCAGGCCAGGTCGCGCAGGTCTTGCACCGTGTTGCGGGGCCCCCACTTTGGCGGCGGCTCCCCGCCGATCTGGATCATCCGGGCGACGAGCCCACGCTGGCCGGGGTACGGCGCCAGCAGCTCCATCATTCGGGCGTCATCGGCCCGGGGCTCTCCGGCGAGGTTCCACGCGACCCAGTTGGCCAGGTGGTAGTCGCCGATGGGGACTGCGTCGGGGTCGCCGAGAGGACCGCCCATCACCACGCCGCTGGTCCACGGTCCAATGCCCGGCAGCTTCTCCAGGTGGGCGCGGGCGGCGGGGAACGGCATGCGTGCGGCGCGCTGCATGGCTACGTGGCGGCTCGCGATGAGGCGCACGAGGTCGGCCCGGCGCCGCTCGATCCCCAACGGCGCGTATCCGTAAGACGGTCGGCGCTCCAGGTCTCGGGGTGCCGGCAGCAGGCGCAGGTCATCCCGTGGCCCCGGCGCCGGCTCGCCCCACCACCAGGCGATGCGCTTGCAGGCTCCCGCGCTGTTCGGGCCCGTGACCTTTTGGGACAGGGCCGTGGTGATGAGCATGGGCACGACCTGCCCGCTGCGCGGCGTGCGCAGCCCGACCAATCGCTTCTTCAGCTCGCGCACCACCTCGCACTGAGGCTGCACGCCTGCGGCGCCGTGCGTGTCCAGACCGCAGAGCCCGGGCGCGTCGTCCATGAGCAGGGCCGCCCCGTCCCCGAACGCCTCGGCGATGAGGTGGTCGCCTCGGTGGCGGATGTGCACGGTCGCCGGGCCCGCCTTTGTGCGCCGGGCGTACCACGCGCCGGAGTCGTCCACGCGCAGCCAAGGCGCCACGCCCCACATGGGGAGCGAGCGCAGGGTGCGCCGCAGATCGAGCGGACCGTGCAGAGGGAAGGTGGCCTTCACCGGATCAATGTAGGCGCGGTGCGGGCGCGGTGCGGCGCGGGGGGCGTTAGTCTCCGGCGACCTGCCTGGAGAGCCCGTCATGAGCGACACCATCGAGCGCTTCCGCGCCCCCAAGAACCGCCCCAACAACGTCAGCAGCCGGGTCGAGCCCAGCGATCCCCACTACATCGCGCCATACGCCGGCGGAGACGACCCGGTGGCTCGCTTCGCAGCGCTCAAGGACGCGGTGAGGCGCCTGGGGCGGGTCGTGATCGTCACTGACGAGCCGGTGTACCTGCACGCGGTGACCCGCAGCCCGTTCTTCCGTTTCCCCGATGACAACGAGTTCGAGCTCGTCGGCGACATCATCCACGTCAAGTGTGCGGCGCGGCTGGGCTATCGCGACTTCGACGCGAACCGGAAGCGGGCAGAAGCGCTTCGCTCGGCTATTGGGGCTTCCGCATCAGCGTGACGTGGGTCTCGAACGCGTCCACGCCGCGTTCGGCGAACTTGCCCTCACGGAGAACCCGGGTATCGAGCACCTCGCGCTCGTAGGTCGCGTACAGCGTGGCCACCTCGGAGGGCGGCACGGAGAACGGCGGTCCGTCCATCTTGCTCTGGTCGTACGAGAATGCGTTCTGGAGCTGCAGGCCGCCCGGCGCCAGCAGAGACGTGAGCGTCGCCGCATAGCGAGGCCGCATGTCGGGCGGCAGCGCCACGAGCGCTGCGCGGTCCCAGATGCGGTCGATTTTGCCCAGCAGCGCCGGGGTGGCGGACAAGACGTCACCGCACAAGATCGTGATCCGGCCCGCTCGGCACCGCTGGAAGGGGCCGTGGGTGTCGCGCACGACCTCGTCGGTCGTCCGGGCCATGACCTCAGCCACCGCTTCAGGGGCGAGCTCCACGCCGATCACCTCGTGGCCCTGGGCCGCGAGCCAGTCCAGATCGAGGCTCTTGCCGCACAGGGGGACCAGAACCCGAAGGGGGCCTTCCCCGAGGAACCGGGCCTGGTGGGCGAGTAGGTCCTCGTGCACGGCCTCGCCGTGAAACCCCGTCTGCCCCTCAGCCCATTTGCTCAACCAGAACTCAGCGCGCATGGATGCCTCCTGGCCCGGGAGCGTAGTGCAGAGCTGGGCGAACCGCGCCTCGTTCGAGCGCTCGACGGGCTCCCAGCCGCCTACCTGTAGGGTGCGGGGGCCTCGCACCCAATGCGGCGGCGGAGGACCCATGACAACCAGACTGCTCGCCATTGCTCTGTACGCACTTATTCTCATCGGAATCGGTGTCGTCGCGTCACGCCGGATGAAGGATCTGCGCGACTACTACGCGGCCGGCAAGCAGCTGAGCTTCTGGTCCGTCGCGTTCTCGGCCCGGGCGACCGGAGAGTCGGCGTGGCTGCTGCTGGGATTGACGGGCATGGGCGCGGCGCTGGGCGTCAAGGCGTTCTGGGTCGTGCTGGGTGAGGTGGTCGGTGTCTCGGCTGCGTGGTTCTTGATGGCCCGGCGCTTTCGCAGGCTCACCGGTCCCGAGCACTACGACGCCATCACCATCCCCGACTACCTCGAGGGTCGATTCGCCGACACCACGCAGAAGGTGCGCACGTTCGCGGCCTTTGCCCTGGTCGTGTTTGTGACGATCTACGTGTCGGCCCAGATCGACGCGACGGGCCAGGCGTTCGAGACCTTCCTCGGCTGGAACTACTTCGTCGGTGCGCTGGTGGGATTCACCGTGGTGATGGTCTACCTCGTGTCCGGCGGCTTCCTCGCGGTGGCGTGGTCGGACGTCTTCCAGGGCGCGCTCATGTTCGCGGGTCTCGTGGTCTTGCCCATCGTCGCGCTCGGAGGCGCGGGTGGCATCGACGGGGTGACGACCGCGCTGCAGGCCGCCGACCCGAACCTGCTGAGCTGGACCGGTGGGGGGGGCTTCACCGCGGTGTCGATCGCGGGGATCGCCAGCCTGACGCTCATCGGCCTGGGCTTCATGGGATCCCCGCAGATCTTCGCGCGCTTCCTCGCCATCCGGGACGAGTCGGAGATCGCCTCGGGCGCCGCTGTCGCGCTGGTGTGGACCGTGCTCGCGGACTCCGGCGCCGTCTGTGTCGGCCTCATTGGGCGGGCGGTCCTGATGGACTCGGGAGGCGACGTGGTCGCGGTGCTAGGCAACAACGCCGAGGATGTCCTACCGCGTCTCGTCGAGGCCACATTCCCGCCCTTCCTCGTCGGCATCTACATCGCCATCGTGCTGTCCGCGATCATGTCCACTGTGGACTCGCTCCTCATCCTCGCCAGCTCGGCGGCGGTGCGTGACTGGCACCAAAAGGTGCGCAACCCCAGCTTGAAGGACGAGGATCTCGTCGGAGTGTCGCGAGTGGTGACGTTCGGGTTGGCGCTCGCCGCGCTGGCCATCGCGATGGGAGTGGCCATCAGCACGCCCGACCGCACGATCTTCTGGTTCGTGATCTTCGGATGGAGCGGCATCGCGGCCACGTTCTGCCCCACCATGATCCTGTCGCTCTTCTGGAAGGGAATGACCGCCCGAGGAGCCCTCGCCGCCATGGCCACAGGCTTCGCCGGCGTGCCGGTGTTCAAGTTCCTGGCTCCGAAGCTGCCCGGCGTGGGCGAGGTCTTCGGCGCTTTGGGGGAGCTGCCTCCGTCCTTTGCGCTGAGCATGCTGGCGGCAGTGGTCGTGAGCCGGCTCGACCCTGCGGGGCCCCCGGCCAACGCCGCAGCGGACCTGGAGGCGGCGGCGGCGCCACGTCCGAAATAGACTGCGCGCCATGAAGCGTTTGCTGTCCGAACCGCTGATCCTGTTCGTGTTGCTGGGCGTCGTGCTCTTCGGGGCCCAGGGGCTGTTGGGTGGCCGGTTCCTCGCGGCGACGGACGGTCCCTTTGTGGTGGACGCGCAGCTCGCGGAGTGGATCGCCTCGTCGGAGGCGCGATCCCGGGGTCGCAAGTCCACGGTGGTGGAGCTGCAAGGCGCAGTGCATCGCTACGCACGCATGGAGGCGCTCCGCCGCGAAGCGCGGCGCCTCGGGCTCGATGAGGGCGATCCCATCGTGGAGCGGCGGTTGGAGCAGAAGATGGAGTTCCTGCTGGAAGGCGCGCCCGCGGACCCCAGCGATGAGGAGCTGATGGGGTGGTTTGTGGCCCACAGGCAGGACTACGCCCGAGAGCCCATCGTAGCCCTGGAGCATCGATTCTGGTCCGGCGACTGGGCCCATGAGCGCGCAGAGGCGGGGAAGCCGGCTGCCCCATTCGTAGGCGGACCCACCGCCCGGGGCACCGTGTCCCAGCTGGACGCGCGCTTCGGGCCAGGGTTCGGCGAGCAGGTGTTTGCCGTCCAGGGGGAGCACTGGAGCCCGGTCATCACCAGCAGCTATGGGCTCCATCGGGTGCGGATCACCGAGCGCGTGCCCGCGAGCGTCCCGGAGTTGTCGGACGTGAAGGAGCGGGTGCGGCGGGACTTGCTCGCGGACGGGGCCCAGCGTGAGCGGGAGCGGCGGATCGATGAACTCGTGCGGGCAATGCAGGTCCAGATCACGGCGGACCTGAGCGCGGCTGCGGCGGCGGCGAGCCCGTGAAGCGCTGTGCACTCGGGTTGCTGTGCGCGCTGGCGCTGTCCCTGTGTGCCGTGCCGCTCCCCACGGCTCAGGCCCACACCGGCGCCCTCGCCGCCTTGGAGCTGCGCGCCACCGGCACCCAGGTCCTCGCGGCCTGGAGCGCCGACGACTTTGCGTCGCAAGGGGGCTTGCCTGCGCCTCAGCTCCAAGGGTGTTCGCTGGTCTCGCCCGCGGCCTGGACCTGCCCCGAGGAGCTCGATGGCGTCGTGGTCATCGCCTCGGAGCTCGCAGAGAAGGACGGGCAGGTGGTCGTGTCGGTGGTGCGGGACGGCGCGGTGGTGCGGGGCGTGCTGGATCCGCGGTCCCCGGCCTGGGATGTGCCCGCGCCGGGGGCGGCCCAGTCCACGATGGCGGACTACTTCGTCCAGGGGCTGCATCACATCGCGGGCGGCATCGACCATTTGGTGTTCGTGCTGGGGCTGCTGCTGCTGGCCCCGTCCGCGCGTGCGCTGCTCGGCGTGGTGACGGCGTTCACGCTGGGGCACAGCGTCACCCTCGGCGTGGCGACTCTGACCGGGGTAGCGCCGGCGTCGGCGCCCACCGAGGCGCTCATCGCTGGCTCCATCCTCCTGCTCGCCCGGGAGCTGGTGGTGTCGCGGCGGCAGGGGAGGGCAGGCCGCCACCCGGCGGGGCTCGCGGCGGTGTTCGGCCTGGCCCACGGGTTCGGCTTCTCGGGCGCCCTCGCCGAGGTGGGCATCGCCAGCGGCGACATGGCGCCGGCGCTGCTCGGCTTCAACCTGGGGGTGGAGGCGGGCCAGCTGGTGTTTGTGGCCGCCATCGCCGCGCTCGCGGGCCTCGCTCATTGCGTCGCTCCCACCACCCAGCGCCGCCTCGTCACCGCGACCCCGTGGGCCATCGGCGCCATTGCCGGCTACTGGTTCGTCGAGCGGGTCGCCGCCCTGGGGTAAGGACTCCTACTCGGTGGCGTCGTCGTCGTCCGCGAGCAGGGCGTCCAGGTCCAGCGTGCCAAGCGGCAGCTCTCCGGGCTTGACGGCCTTCGCGGGCGTGGGCTCGGGCGTCGCTCCACTGTCGTCGTCGTCGGCGAGCAGCGAGCCGAGATCCAGCTCCCCCAGGGGCAGGGCGGCTGGCTCGTCTTCGGCTGGCTGGCCTAACTCGCTCTCAAAGTCGATGCCCGTGCCCACGTTCGGGTCCTCGTGGGGCCACAGGGTCAGCGCCGGCACGTAGGTGATGAGCAGCACCCCGACCACGAGGATGCCCAGGAACGGCAGCGCCATCCGGTACACCTCGGTGAGCGGCTTCTCGAACCGGTAGCTCGCCAGGAACAGGTTCATCCCCACCGGCGGGGTGAGGTAGCCCAGCTCCAGGTTGGCGAGGAAGATGATGCCCAGATGGATCGGGTTGATCCCGAACACCGCCGCCATGGGCACGATGAGCGGGACCACGACCACGATCGCCGAGAAGATGTCCATCAGGCAGCCCACCAGCAGCAGCAGCAGGTTGAGCAGCAGCAGGAAGACCAGCTTGTTGCCCACGTGCTCGCCGACCCAGGCGGTGACCTTCATGGGCACTTCGGCGTCTACCAGGAAGTTGGTCAGGCCCAGCGCCAGGCCGAGGATGATGAGCACACCACCCATCAGCGTTCCGCAGGACACCAGCACGTGGCGGATGTCGCCCCAGCCCTTGAGGTCCCGGTGCACCACCACCTCGCTGATGAACGCGTACAGCGCGGTGCAAGCGGCCGCCTCAAAGATGGTGAGGAAGCCGCCGAAGATGCCAGCCAGCACCAGCACCGGCATGGCCGCCTCCCACTTCGCGTTGAGCAGCGCGGGGATGGCTCGGGACTTGTCGAACGGCGTGCGCGGCACTTTGCGCTTGCGCGCGTGCATGACTCCCATGCCGACGAGCAGGCCGACCAGCACGATGCCGGGCACCGCACCGGAGATGAACATCTTGTCGATGGGCACCTGGGCGATGACGCCGTACAGGATCACCGGCAGGGATGGCGGGAACAGCAGGCCGATGGAGCCCGACGCGACGAGCAGCCCGATGGAGAACTTCTCGTCGTAGCCGGCCTTGACCAGGATGGGCAGCAGCAGCGCGCCGAGGGCGAGGATAGTGACGCCCGATGCCCCGGTGAACGTGGTGAAGAACGCGCACACCAGCACGGTGGCGGCGGCCTGGCCGCCTGGCAGCCATCCGAACCACTCCTCGAACACCGCGATGAGGCGCTTGCTGGCGCCGCCTTCAGCGAGCAGGTAGCCAGCGAGGGTGAACAGCGGGATCGCCGGCAGGTTTGCGTCGGTCACCAGATTGATGGTCTCGACGGGGACCGCTGCGATGGGACTGGGGAACTCCTGGCCGTAGAAGAGCAGCATCGCGAAGCCGCCCATCACCGTGAAGATCGGCGCGCCCAGCGCGACGGACGCCAGCAAGATGGAGCCGCCCGAGTACACCACCCAGGTGCGCTCGCCTTCCGGCACAAACGCCAGCGAGAACGCCGCGATGATCGCCAGCACGGAGACCAGTCGGCCCTTCCAGTCCTTGTTGCCGACCCAGAGCATGTACGCGGCGACGCCGAGGAAGCCCACGGGCATTGCTGCTTGAACGACCCACGTGGGGACGCCGCCGGGCAGCTCTGCGGAGGAGCCGGCCATCTCGGCGCGCACGAACTCGTAGGACGCAAACGCCAACAGGGCCGTCACCGCTACGGCGACAGCGGTGGTGAAGCGCGAGATGCGGTTCTGCCAGGTGGGGTTGAGCTTGAACAGCTCCCCGGTGGAGAGGCTCAGGTGCGACATCGTGCGGGCGGCGATGACCGCGCCCACAAACGCCAGCACGAGGTTGAGGTTCTGCACCCACACATTGGCGACCGCGATGGACCGGCCGGTCGTCACCCGCGAGAGCACGGAGATGACGGGCAGCAGGACCATGGCCCCCAGGACCAACGCAAGAACCCCCTCCTCGATTCTGGCGAGGAGAGGGATCGGCGGGGTGTGGTCTTCGGTGACCGCGCCGGTCACGGGTTCTTGGACCGGTGCTCGGCGACCAGGCGCTTCACCTCAGCGAAGATCTCCGGCGGCACCACGTTCGCGCCCCAGATCTCAGCGGCTTGCTCGCCCAGCTTCTCCCACTTCGCGCGGGTCACGGGGTCCACCGAGTTCACGGTCAGGCCGAACTTCTTCATCACCTCGACCGCCTTGACGTCCTGGCGGCGAATCTCGCCCCGGACCTGGTTGCCGATGTCGGTCGCGGCCTTCTTGAAGTCCGCGTGGAACTCGGCGGGGATCTGGTCCCAGACGTCCTTGCTGATGACCGTGGCGCCCATGAGCGGCGACCACGGTACGTCGAGCATGTTCTTGCTCAGGGCGAACCACTGGAGCGAGAGCGCGCCGAGGCGGGTGTTCGGGAAGGCGTTGATGAGGCCACTCTGCAGCGAAGGCATCACGTCCGTCGCGGTCATCACCACGGGGTTGAAGCCGAACTTCTCGAACAGCTTCACCGCTTCCGGGTCGCCGTCGTAGGCGTAGATCTTGAAGTTGCCGGCCTGGTCGGGGCTCGTCATCGGCTTGTTGGTGAACAGATGCACCCAGCCGGCTTCGCCCCAGTTCAGGACCACGAGGCCCTTTTCGAGCAGACGCTCCTCAAACGTCGGCCCCATGGCGGCCATCACGTAGTCGAGCTCGGCGTTGGTGCGCACGAGCATCGGCGCCTGCAGCGCCTGCGGGCCGGGATCGAAGTCCACGAGGCCGATGTTGGTGATCTGCCCGCCATGGAGCTGGCCGATGCGCATCTTGCGCACCATCGAGGTCTCATTGCCGACCACGCCGCCGGCGTAGATCTTCACCTTCACCTTGCCGCCGGAGATCTCGGACCACTTGTCACCGATCTGGCGCATGGCCTTGAACCACGTGGTGCCTTCGGGGGCGAGGGTGGCCCACTTCACGGTCACGGTGTCGCCAGCGAACGCGGCGGACGGCAACCCGAGGGTCAGGGTGAGCAAGAGGAGGCAACGGGCAAACAAACGGCGGGTCATGGCAGCTCCTAGAGGAACATGTCGTCGAGGTGGTCGAGCAGGAAGCGAGCCTTCTGCTGGGCGTAGTCGTTGGAGAGTCGATTGTCGGGGGCACTGTCGAGGTCGAACGCGAGCACCTTCTCCAGCAGGGCTACAAAGCGCTCCTTGTCCTGGGCCGGGCGCGCAACTGCGGTGGCCAGGCTCACATGGAGTCCGACGGAGCGACCCTCGCTGATCTTCAATGCTCGTTCGTACATCTCCTCGGCGCGCTCGACGCCGCCGGGCCCCGGCAGGTTGGGTTCCACCGAGATCAGCGTGCTGGGGATGAGCCCTTCGCTGTAGGTCGGGTCGAGCTCGTAGGCTCGCTTCATCGCCTTGGCCGCCAGCGGGAACGCACCAAACATCTCGGGATCCTCCAGATCCGTGGACGCCGCCGCCAACATCGAGGCCGCCGCCCAGAAGAGCAGCGGCACGTCCGTGGCCGTCATCTCGGCCAGGAGCGCATCGGTGTCCTCATACAGTCTGGACCGGAAATCCTTGTGCACGAGGTCGAGGCCATCCAGCGCGTAGCCGTGGGCTCGCATGTAGAAGGTCTTGGCCCGGGCGATGCCTTTGCGGTGCTCTTCGTAGTCGCTGTACTTGAGCTGCTCGGCGGGCCACTCGACGAACACGACGCCGTACTGGGTAAAGCCCGAGGCCAGGGTCTGCTTCATCGCGACATGCTTTGGCACGCCGTCGTTGATGGACTCCATCAGCTTGAGGCCGAAGGGGAGGGCTTCCCCGATGAACTGCAGGTCCGGATCCGTCGTGAAGGACCCACCGGTGTCGCCGGAGAGCCCGTCTGCGACGGCGTTGAAGGCCATCTGCTTGATCGAGCAGCCCGTGGTGATCATCAGGGAGGCCGCGAGCAGAAGGAGCGGCAGCATTCGCGGGTGGCGCATCGGTCCTCCGAGAGGGTTGGGCTCCCCCGATCGGGAAGCGGGCGCGAGGATAGCGGACCGGCATGCGCGAATCGCGCCCGGGTCAGCGCACCGGCGCCATGTAGGGCTCGTTCCGGGTCGCACCGAGCAGGCACCGGTCGTGCAGCCGATCCGGGACGAGCCGATAGCAGATGCGCACGACCTGCTCCTGGCTCGCCCCCATCATCCCGGCGTAGACGCCGACGCCTTCGGCGAAGGGCACGCGCTCCGCCTCGTCGATCTCGCCGAGCCAGCGTCGCACCTGATATTGCCGGTCCGCGAAGTCCTGGGCCGTGCCCCAGCCCACTCCAATTCGGCACTGGCGGATCTCCAGCGGGCTCGCTCCGGCGATGGCCCCGCAGGACTCGCTCGCTCGGTCGGGATGCTTCCACTGTCGGTGCGCCTCGCTCCAGCCACGCCCCACCCACACCCAGTACGACCAGTCACCGTCGAGCTCGTCCGACAGCTGCGCCGCGAAGAGTCGCGTCGATTGCGCCCCCTGCCCCGCGAACCCCATCGCCATCGCCACCCCCCGCACGCAGTCCAGGCTGCCTTGGCTGGACTGCTCGCAGCTCTGCACCGCAGCTTGCGGCGCTGCGAGGAAATACGGCCCGCGGAAGAAGCCGGAGACGTAGCGGCTCTCCAGACGGTACGGGGTCGCGAGCTCGGGCCGGCCGCCCTCCACCCACGCGGCCTGCACTGCCGCGAGCGGCGGGAGCAGCCCCACCAGCACCAAGAGCGCCGCCGCGCTGCGGGAGAGGGAGAGCAGGTAGACGCTGCCTTTCTCAAAGGCCGCGACCGCGCCGCCCACCGCGAACGCCATGGCGTGGATGAGCACGACCATGTGGCGGGCGTCCCGCTCGAACGGCACGCCGTTCGCGGGGTAGAGGACAAACCAGCCGGTGACGAGCCCAACGAGCAGCGCGCTGGGCGGGACCAGCAGCCATGCACCCAGCCGCCGGTCGATGAGCGCGACCCCGTAGGCGAGCAGGCAGACCACGGCGTAGAACGCGTCGAGTCGCGGCCAGCCGTGCAGCCCGAAGTGGTGGCCGTAGGGGTACTGAAGCCACAGCATGTCTGCGAGACGTGCCGGCCAGGTCGCGGGGTCCATGGTCCCGAGGAAGAACGGCTTGACCGCTGAGGCGACTTGGGCGCCGCTGGGCATCAACCCGCCGAAAGGCTCGTGCAGGATGAGCTTGTAGAGCAAGGGCAGCGCCGCGAGCAGCCCGCCGAGCGCGATCGCCGCCAGCGCCGTCCATCCGCTGCGCGCCCGCACCCGGGTCCACCACCAGCCCACGGTCAGCGGGGCGGCGACGGAGATGCCGCCGAGCGACCACGCCACCGAGGAGCCCAGCACCGCCACACCGAGCACCTGCGCCCGGAACGACTTGCTCCGCAGCAGGATCCAGAACCCCAGCGGCGCCGTCAGCATCGGGATGACGTGATAGGCGCCGTAGTGCTGCTGCACCCAAATCGTCGGTGGAGGAAACGCCACCAACGCGGCGACGACCAGCGCGGCGTTGCGTCCCAGCAGCTCCCGGGCGCACAGCCACGAGGCGACCGTGGCTCCCAGGGCGACGGCGAGCGTGCTCAGGACCTGCACCATGCCCACCTTGCCGAACACCGCGAGCAGCGGGGCTTGCAGCAGCGCCCAGGCCAGCGGCCCCGCCGCGACGCCGTCGTAGCCGTCCCACGGAGACTCTCCGCCGCCGAGCAGATCGGCCGCGATCTCGGCGGGGAACGCGCTGAGCACGGTCCAGCCATGAGCCGAGCCGAGCATCGGGATCAGGAGATAGAGGAGGGTTTGGACCCCGAGCACAGCGCACAGGGCGCCGCGCTCCCACCCGCGATCGCTCACCCCATGAACGCTTCGAAGCCGCCGGTGCTCGGCACGTCCGGGCGCACCGTGATCTCGTCCAGCGCGAGGTCCTTCTGGAACGTGCTGCGCTTCCACAGCGAGTTCGGCACGTTGCGGTTGGCTTCGGTCTGAATCGACATGAACAGCTGCGCGCCCTGCAGGTACTCGCGCAGGCGGTGCAGCGACGTCATGTCCTTGAGCTTGCCTGCCAGGACGCGCGGCTGGCCGTAGAAGCGTCGGTACGCCCGCCGCTGCGCATCGCGCAGCCACGCCTCGTCCTTGATGTACGGCATGTTGTCGCCGAACTGCAGGCGCGTGTACTTGAGCCAGAAGTCGCCGTCGATGATGCCGGTGTTGATCATCTCTTGGTACAGCGGCGTGCCGGGGAGGCCCAGGGTGCGCGAGAACGATGCCCAGTCCAGCGGCATGCGGCAGGCGAGATCGATGGTCTCGTCGGTCTCGGCCTGGGTCTCCTCGAGGTAGCCGAGCATGAAGTAGCCCCGGGTCTCAAAGCCGATGCTCGCGGCGTAGTTGAACGCCTGCTCCACCTGCTTGAGATCCACCCGGCGATCCATGCGCTTGAGCACCGCCTCGCTGCCGCTCTCGATGCCCATCTGCAGGCGCTTGCAGCCGGCCTTGCGCATCACGCGCAGCAGGTCGTCGTCCACGAGGTCCACGCGGGTGCGGCAGGTCCACGGGATGGGGCTGCCCATGGCGATGAGCCGCTCACACAGGTCGCGGGTGCGCGCCCGATTCACCGTGAACGTCTCGTCGAAGAAGATGATCTCCTTGTATCCGATGGAGACCAGCCACTTGATCTCCTCGGCCACCGACTCCGCGGAGCGCATGCGGAAGCTCTGCTTCTCTCCCACCTGGCCGCAGTACTTGCACGAGTACGGGCAGCCGCGGACCGTGGTCATGGTGGCGAAGGGGCGCTTGATGGTGATGGCTCGGTACAGGTGCACCGGGAACAGCTCGCGGGCTGGCCAGGGCAGAGCGTCGAGATCCTGCGGCGGGTCCCGAGGCGGGCCTTCCGTCGGTACGCCATTGATGCGCGTCCAGGTGCCGGGGATCCCGTCGAACGAGTCGCCGTTGGCGAAGGCGCGCACGATGTCGAGGAAGCACTCCTCACCGTCACCGACCACGCCGACGTCGATGGTCTCTTGCTCGAGGCTCGCCGAGGGGTACACATTGAGCTGGAAGCCGCCCACGATCACCGGCACGTCGGGGTTGACGCGCTTGATGATGCGGGACAGCGCCACGCACTCGGGCCAGTCGATGGTGGTGGTGGTCAGCGCGACGATGTCGGGGCGCAGGTCCCGGATCTTCGCCTCGAACTCCTCGTAGCTGATCAGCGGCGAGGCGGTGTCGATGGCGTGCACATCAGGAAAGCCGTTGTGCCGCAGGTAGCTGGCCAGGGACGCGATGCCGAGCGAGAGATACCGCCCCAACACCTTGGTGCGCTTGCGCGGCACCGGGTGGATGTTGATCTCCTGGTGAGGCTGCACAAAGACGACGCGGGGAGTGCTGGTGCGTGACTGCTGCATGAAAGGCCTCGGTGTGTGCGCGCTCACTGTGAATTGTCAGCGTAGCGTGGTCCATGAGTACCTGGGGGGCCGTCGGCCCGTTGCGGTGGTGTGACAGTTTGTTCCAGCCGGATTTGAGGCATTGGAGAAGGACGGGGTTTCGGTATCTTCTGCTCACCTCGAACCCGGGAATCACCGATGCGCACCCGCCTGCTGCTCCTTGTCCTCTTGCTCCTGTGCGGAACCACGCTCTCCGCCTGCTACACGATGGTCAGTCGGGGCGGCCGGGGTGGTGGCGGCTACGGCGACGACGACGACGCGGCGAACGACGACGACGCGGCGGACGATGACGACGCGGCGGACGATGACGACGCGGCGGACGATGACGACGACGACGACGACAGCACGCCGTCGAACGTGGACTCCGACGGCGATGGGCTGAGCGATGCCCAAGAGGCGGAGCTCGGCACCGACCCCACCGACGTGGACAGCGACGGCGACGGCTACGAGGACGGCTGGGAGGTCGAGGAGGGAACCAACCCCACCAGCGCGAGCTCGGTGATCTACGAGGGCGGCTGGCCCTACAACCCGAACAAGGACTCCATGGGGAGCGGCTCGTGGGGCGTGGGCGCCTCGGTGGGCCAGCAGTTCCCACGCTGGATGGCCCAGGACCAGTTCGGTGACACCGTGGACTTCTACGATCTCTCCGGCGCGGGCGTGCCCATCGTGCTCGACATCTCGGCGGTGTGGTGTGGGCCGTGCAACCAGATGGCCGACTGGCTCGACGGCGCCAACAACGGATTCGTCGGGGGAGGGGAGGCGATCCGCGAGGCCGTCTGGGCCGGCGAGGTCATCTGGGTGACCGCCATCTTCGAAGATGGCTTTGGCAGCCCCGCAGACACCTCTGACACTCAGTCCTGGTACCAGAACTACCCCACCGACGGCGTGTTGGTCCTCCCGGACGGAAACACGCAGGCGACCGCGTTGGTGAATCCCCCAGGGATTCCGTCGCTGAGCCTCATCAACCCGAACATGACGTTCGCGATCGTCGATGACACCAACGCGGTCCTGAACACGCTGCTTTCGAGCCTCTAGCAGGGATGGGTTTCGCCGGTCCCTTGCGTCGAGCAGGCCACCTACCGCACCATGAACGCTGCCGAAATCGGCACCCGGAGGTTTCTGTGCGCCAAACCCTGCTTTCCCTGTCCGCCATCGCAACCCTGACGCTCGCTCTCGGCGGCTGTCCGTCGAGCCCGGACCCGGGTGAACCGGCGCCGGACTGGGGCTTTGTCAGTGCGGTGCTCGCGTCGAACTGCAGCCCGTGCCACACCAGCGCTCCGGGCTTCCCGGCTGCCGACCCGATGATGGCGCTCAACGATGCTGACCTGGCGTACGACCTGCTCGTGGGGCGTCCGTCCGTCGAGGCCGCCGGTCTCGATCGCGTGGAGCCTGGGGACTCGGAGAACAGCTACCTGATGCACAAGCTGCGCGGCACCCACGCCGACGCTGGCGGGTCGGGGGAGCGGATGCCCGACGGCGGCCCCTACCTGGACGACGCCACCATCGACGCCATCGCCGACTGGATCGACGCGGGCGCGAGCGAAGAGATCACCACCGGCGATGACGATGACTCGGTCGGTGACGATGATGACTCGGTCGGTGACGACGACGACTCGGTCGGCGACGACGACGACTCGGCTGCCGGCCCGGCGACGTTCAGCGACGTGTTTACGACGATCTTGAACGCGCGCTGCTCCTGCCACGCCGGCGCATCCCACTCCACCGGGTTCGCCCACGCCGGCGATCAGGCCACGGCCTACGGGGTCCTCGTCGGGGTCGCCTCCTCCGAGGCTCCGGCCCTGAACCGCATCGAGGCAGGTTCGACGGCGGACAGCTACCTGTGGCACAAGGTCAACGGCACCCAGGACACCGTGGGTGGCTCGGGCGGCCAGATGCCGCTGAGCGGCGGCAACCTGACCTCGGCGGAGCTCGACATGCTCGAGTCGTGGATCGAAGACGGAGCGCAGAACAACTAGATGGCGGGTCCCTACACCGAAGCGATCAAGCAGCTCATCGAGCTGGACGCCCTCGACCAGGAGCTGCTGGCTCTGCGCGCCGAGCGCGCCGAGACTCCAAACAAGCTCGTAGCCCAGGAAGCGGAGATCGGGATCGCAGCGGAGGCGCGGGATCTCATTGCGGCGCGGCTCGCCACGGCGCAGTCCGGACAGCGCTCCCACGAGGCTGATCTCGAAGATGTCGAGCGGCGACGCACCCGGGCGAGCAAGCGGCTGGAGGCCCTCTACGTGGCCGAGCAGATCTCCGCCACGGAGCGTGAGATCACTCAGCTCGGCGAGCAGGCCGATGAGCTGGAGATGAGCATTCTCGAGTTCATGGAGCAGGTGGACGTCGCCAGCGCCGAGCTCGAGCGAGCCAACGGTGCCATCGCCCACGCAGACAAGGGGCTCGCCTCCGACAAGGTCGCCTGGGAGGCCCGGGTCCCGGTGGTGGACGCGCGCATCACGGAGCTGGACGCGGCGGTCGCGGCGCTCATCCCGCAGATCTCCGGGGAGGCTCACAAGGCCTACCGCATCGGATACGAGAACCGGTCCAACCGACGCAGGCAGGGCTGCACCCGCACCGACGGCGTGATGTGCATTCTGTGCCGCACCGAGATCCCAGCGCGCTGGGTCAATGAGGCGCGCAACGGCGATGGGATCCAGCGCTGCCTGGGCTGCAAGCGCGTGCTGGTGGGCGCTGCCCCGGACACCGAAGGCAGCGAAGAAGGCGCCTACGCCGACCTTTGAGGCGAGAGCCGCCCTGCGCTGAGGGCGGCTCTCTTCTCAGTCCATGAACGCCTGAAGCCGCTTGCGCCGTGACGGGTGACGCAGCTTGCGCAGCGCTTGCGCCTCGATCTGTCGGACCCGCTCGCGGGTGACTTCGAAGTCCTGTCCGACCTCCTCCAGCGTGTGGTCGGTGGACCGTCCGATGCCGAAGCGCATGCGCAGCACGCGCTCCTCTCGTGGGGTCAGTGTCGCCAGGACCCGCTGGGTGGTGTCCGAGAGGTTCGCCGCCAGGCAGGCCTCCGCAGGGGACTCGGCCTTCTTGTCCTCGATGAAGTCACCGAGGTGGCTGTCCGCGTCTTCGCCAATGGGGGTCTCGAGCGAGATGGGCTGCTTGCTCATCTCCTGGATCTTGTGGACCTTGTCTTCGCTCATGTCGAGGCGATCGGCGAGCTCCTCGGGAGTCGGGTCGCGTCCCAGCTCTTGGGTCATCTCCCGCGAGGTGCGCACCAGCTTGTTGATCGTCTCGATCATGTGCACCGGGATGCGGATGGTGCGCGCCTGGTCAGCGATGGCCCGGGTCACGGCCTGGCGAATCCACCATGTCGCGTAGGTGCTGAACTTGTAGCCGCGCCGGTACTCGAACTTGTCCACCGCGCGCATGAGGCCGATGTTGCCCTCCTGCACGAGGTCGAGCAGCGCGAGCCCCCGATTGGTGTACTTCTTCGCGATGGACACCACCAGGCGCAGGTTCGCCTCGATGAGCTCCTTCTTCGCGACCCCGCTCGCGGATTCGCCGTGGCGCACCCGGGACCAGAGCAGCTTGATGCGCTCCTCGGTGACGCCTGTCTGGCGCACAGCCTCAGCGCTGCGCTCATCGCAGGCCTGCAAGGCACCGGCGACCTGCTCCAGGTCTTCGAGCAGCGCGACGTTGGTGGACTTCTTGGACTTCGCCCGCCCCTTGGCTACGTGGGCGCGCAGGTCTTCAAGCGAGCGCTTGTGTTGCCGAGCCACGCGGTACAGCCCTCGCTGCCCTGCGTAGTACTCCTCGACCACCGCGCGCAGCGCCTCGACCACCTGGATGAAGACCTTGCGGTCGAGCCCGAAGTCCGTGATCGCCTTGTACGAGCGCTCGTGCAGATCGTCGTACTCCGAGACGAACGCCTCGAGACCTTCCTGGTCCTGGGGGCGCTCCTTGCCTTCGAGCGCGTCGAACTCCGCTTCGAGCGCGGCGAGCTTGTCGAGGCGCTTGATGGTCTTGGCGATCTTGGGGTGCGTCCGGGGCAGCGGCTCGGTGCGCACCGGCTTCGGCGGGTTCGCCTCGTCCGCTGGCGTCTTCTTGCGGTGCTTGCGCGACGGGCGCGGCGGCGCCGCGAGCAAGTCGATCAGCGTCTGACGCCCGAACGGGGTGGTCAGCGTCGCCCGGCGGGTCTTGACCTCACCGACCTCGATGCGCCTCGCGATCGAGATCTCACCGTCGCGAGACAGCAGCGAGACCGTGCCCATCTTGCGCAGATACGCGCGCACCGGATCCACCGAGCGGTAGGTCTCCTCGCGGGCGTCCTTGCGGTCGAACAGCGCCTCGGTGGTCGAAGCGAGGATCTTCTCTTGCTGCTTGAGCAAGGCGGAGTCGCTACTCCCGGGGCCGTTCCCCGATGACATCGCCGACAGCGCGTCTTGAAGCTGATCAGGAGTGAGACCCTTACGATCTGGGCGTGCGCTCAGGTCGTCTTCGTACAGAGATGGACTCTGGGTCTCTACTTGCGCGGAGTTTCGTCTTGCCAATGGTGCCCCTCGGAAAGTGGCGCGCAGTAGCCCGGATCAGACTTCGCTCCCCCTGCGAATTCACCATCCCCGGCTGCGCACCTCGACTTTTCCATTCTGCATCCCCTGGCGGGGCGTGTCCTGTGTGATTGGAAATTCCTGGGGATGACGCGGGCTTTACGTCCGTCGAAGGTGCTGGTCCAGCTCCTCGCGCTCGCGCTGCAGGACCAACGACTCCTGCGTCAGTGCCAGGATCTCTGGCCCGGGCGCCTGGGAACGCTGCAGGGCGTCGAGATCGCGCTTGACCTGCACGTACCGCCGGGCGACGTGCTCCCGTCGTAGGCGAAGCAAGCACTCCTGGGTCGCGGCCTCGAGGATGGATGCGTCGTACCAGGCCTCGTCGGACGCGAGGGCTTCGCCCACCACGGAGCGCACCACGGGGAGCTCGACGTCGCCGATGAGATCGGTCGCGGTCGGCTGTCGGCCCTCCCGGGCCGCTTCGAGGAACCGCGACACCACCTGCTGCACGACCGGCTGGTCGAGCCAGGCCTCCACGCCGTAGTCGGCCACCGCCCGTGCCACGTTCTCGAGGTCCTGGACCAGCAGCTTGAGCAGCTTGAGCTGCGGCGGGGACGGCGGGCGCTCAGGCGGCCGTCTGGGCGGGGCGGGGGAGTGCAAGTCCGCGCCGTTGAGCTCGTCGGGCGGGGGCGCCATGTCGTCGTCGGGCGGAATGAAGTCATCAAAGCGGTCGTCGCCACCTTGCGGAGCCCCTCTGGACGGGCGGGCTGACTGCGACCCTGGCGCGGGGCGGCCCTGCACCATCTCTCTTCGTCCGGGCCCGCTGGGCTTCGCGCTCAACTCCACCTCGGTGCGGCGGGGCTGCGAGGCCAGGCGCTTCGCCGCTTGCCGCACCACCCGCTTGATGGAGCGGGGGTCCGTGTGCTCGCCGATGGCCTGGATCATCTGGCGCTCGTACTCCTCGTAGCGGGCGTTCCCCTCGCCGAGGCGCGCGAGCATGGGCGCGGCCTCCTCCAGGGCGCGCTCGGTGTCCGTCTTCCCCTGACGCAGGTCCTCGGCCAGCGTGTCCACAAAGAAGTCCAGCAGCGGCTTTGCCTTGTCGAGCATCGCCCGCATCGCCTCGGCGCCGTGCTCCTTGATGAACTCGTCGGGGTCTTTGCCACCCTCGACCTCGAGCCGCTGCGGCCAGAGCCCCTGGTCGAGGCACATCTCCAGCGACCGCAGCGCCGCTCGTCGCCCCGCCGCGTCTCCGTCGAACAGCATGGTGACGTTGCGGGTGTGCCGCCGGATCCCGCCCAGCTGCCGGTCTGTCAGGGCCGTGCCACAGGGCGCCACCGCAAAGGCGATGCCCGCCCCGGCGAGGGCCAACACGTCGAAGTAGCCCTCGACGATGAGCACGCGGTCCTGCTTGTGGATGTCGCGCCGGTTCTCGTGCAGGCCATACAGGGCGCTCGACTTGTTGTAGACGGGGGTCTCGGGCGTGTTGATGTACTTCGCTTTGTCGTCCCCGAGGGTGCGGCCGCCAAACGCGATGACCTTCTTGCTCGAACCCAGGATGGGAAACATCAGGCGGTTGCGGAAGAAGTCGTAGGGGCGCTTGCCCTGGTCGCTGCGCTTGAGCACCCCTGCCTCGATGCCGAGCTCGGGGCGGATGCGCTCCCTGTCGAGGCGCGAGCGCAGCATGTCCCAGCTCTCGGGCGCGAAGCCCACCCGCCAGGCCCGGGCGAACTCCATGGTGTAGCCGCGGCCGGCGAGGTACTCCCGGGCGACGGCGCCGTGCTCCTCGTGCTCGAGCATGTCCTGGAAGAATCGGCAGGCCACCTCGTTCGCCTTGAGCAGCTCCCCGCGACGGGCGGCCTCCGCGATTTGCCGGGGGCTTAGGTCCTCCTGGGGGACCGGCACGCCGGTGCGGTTGGCGAGCTCCTTGACGGCGTCGAGGAAGCCCAGCCCTTCGACCTCCTGAAGCCAGTCGAGAGCGTCGCCGGACTTGCCGCAGCCGAAGCAGTGGAAGTTCTTGCGGTCCTCGTTGACGTGAAACGACGGCGACTTCTCGTTGTGAAACGGGCACAGACCCAGGTGCGCGTTCCCTCGGCGCTTGAGGCGCACGGTCTGTGAGACGAGCGCGACGATCGACGTTCGGTCGACCACCTCGCGCACGAACTCTCGGGGGAACTTCGCCATGGACTCCAGGGGGGCGCCGGAGACTACCCGCCTCTGGCGAGCCGTCCCAAGCAAACGAGGCCCCCAACACGAATGCTGGGAGCCTCGGAACAGATTGCCTACAACGAGAGAAGCCTTCTAGTGGCCTCGCTCATTGGTGTTGCGGCGGAGCTTCTTGAGGAGACGCTTACGCGCGGCCAGGGCCTTCTTCTTCTTGCGAATAGAGGGCTTCTCGTAGTGCGTACGTCGACGAACTTCCTTAAGGATTCCCGCCCGTTCCACCTGACGGCGGAAGCGGCGAAGGGCGCGCTCGAACGGCTCGCCCTCTCGGACTCGTACTCCCATGGCAGTCACCTCCTCTTGGCGCTAGCTGCGCGTGCGCGGTAGCTCCCCGGAGGGTGATACGCGCACACTCTCCCTTGGGAGAGCGGCGGGAAGGTACGGCAACCCCCCGCTAGGAGCAAGCGCAGCGGTCCCGATCGCGCAGGGAGATCATGCGGGACCCTCGGGCAGCGAGCACACGTCGTCCTTGCAGGCCGAGCTGCGCCCCGAGATCCCGAACCGGCGCACCGCGATGGCCCGGTAGGCGGCGTCAGCGAGCTGCTTGATGCCGGGCACGTAGTAGAGCCACGCGAACGCGTACCAAGGGCGGCGCACCAGCGCGCGGGCCCCGGCCTCGGCGCCACCGAACACCCGGCCGTCGGCGACGACGAACTGCAGGGCTTGATCGCAGGCTTCTTCGGTGAGCCCCGGGAAGCGGGGGAGCGCGCTGGGGTCCCGAAAGCTGAGATACTCGATCGCCGGGTCGCGCAGCATGGCCCCGAGTCGGTCCGCGCTGCGACGGCAGAACACGCACTCCCCATCAAAGATGAGCACGGGGTGTCCGGGCGGGGTCGTGCGCAGCATCGCTACAGAGTGTCCACTCCGGGCTCACCCTGGGGGACGCGGCGCACGCTGGCTCCGAGCCCGGCGAGCTTCTTCTCGATGTGCTCGTAGCCGCGGTCGAGGTGGTAGATGCGCCGCACTTCGGTGGTGCCTTCGGCGGCGAGGCCGGCGATGACCAGCGCCACGGACGCGCGCAGGTCCGTCGCCATCACCGAGGCCCCGTTGAGCTTCTTGACGCCGCGCACAAACGCGGTGCGACCCTTGATCGTGATGTCCGCGCCCATGCGGGCGAGCTCCGGCACGTGCATGAAGCGGTTCTCGAAGATCGACTCCGTGATGGCCGTGCTGCCTTGAGCGAGGGTCATCAGCGCCATGTACTGGGCCTGTAGATCGGTGGGGAAGCCTGGGAACGGCTGGGTCTCCACGTCCACCGGGTACAGCTCCCCGTGGTGGCGGACCCGCAGCCCGTCGCCTTCGCGGCGGACCTCGACGCCGGCCCGCCCGAGCTTGCCGATGAGCGCGTCCTGGTGCTCCAGCTCTGTGCCTTGCAGCAGCACGTCCCCGCCGGTGATCGCGGCGGCCGCGATGTACGTGCCCGCCTCGATGCGATCGGCGACGATGCGGTGGCTCATGGGCCCCAGGCGCGGCTTGCCCTCGATGGTGATCATGCTGGTGCCGTCGCCGCGGATCTCGGCGCCCATCGAGCGCAGGGCGTGCGCGAGATCGACGATCTCGGGCTCCCGGGCTGCGTTCTCCAGGACCGTCGTGCCGTTGGCCAGGGTGGCGGCCATCATCAGGTTCTCGGTGCCGCCCACAGTCACGAGGTCGAAGACGATGCGCGCCCCCTGCAGGCCGCCCTCGGGCGCCTCGGCTCGGACGTAGCCCTTGTCGAGCATGATGTCTGCGCCCATGGCCTCGAGGCCGCGCAGATGCAGATCGATGGGTCGGGCGCCGATGGCGCAGCCGCCGGGCAGAGAGACCCGCGCGAAGCCATTGCGGGCCAGCAGGGGACCGAGGCAGAGCACCGAGGCCCGCATGCGGCGCACGAGCTCGTAGGGAGCCTTGGCTGAGTTCAGCACCGAGGCGTCGAGGCTCAGGGTGCCGTCCTCGCCGGTCATCTCCACGCCGAGCTCCTGAAGGAGGAGGCGCGTGGTGACGATGTCCTGCAGGGCTGGCAGGTTGCGAATCTCGCTCGTGCCGCCGTGCAGCAGCGCGCCGAAGAGGATGGGGAGAGCGGCGTTCTTCGCGCCCGAGATCCGGACGGTCCCGGTCAGTCGGGCGCCCCCTTCGATCAGCAACTTGTCCATGGTTTCGCTCCGCGTGGGGCGGGTCAGACTCTTAACCCGCTGCGCCCCGTTCCTCTTCCGCACCGGCGACTGCGTCGCCACTCATCGGGCGCGGCATACCGCGATGAGTCAGCTGAGTCCAGCCGGGCTCCTTGCGGCGTATCGCAATCAGTTCGCGCGCTTCGCCGTCGCCTTGTCGCGGGTCATCTCGTGCTGGGGGTCCAGCACGACCGCCTTGAGCCCGCCACGGGGTGTGGGCAGGGACACCGTGAGGGTCTCGCTGTCGGTCATGACCTGGTGCAGCACATCGAACCTGCGGTCCTTCTTGCTCTTGAGCAGCACGGGGACCTGCAGCCGCAGGGGCTGTGCAACCTCGCTCTGGGTGAGCACCAGCTCGATGCTGCTGGCGTTGTCGGACCAGGTCGCCGCGAGGTCGGGCACGCCGGGGTGGTGCAGCCACTGCTCCCAAAACCAGCGGGAGTCAGGGCCGGCGATGTGCTCGGCGATGACGATGAGGTCCTCGGTGCTCAGCGGCCGCGTGCGTCCCACGTCCACGATCGCGCCCATCCAGGCGAAGAACGCCTCGTCGCCGACCATGCGCCGGAACATGTGCAGGATCAGGGGCCCGCGGGCGTAGACCAGCGGCTGATACAGACCTCCGTTGCGGCTGCCCAGCGTCATCACGCCGCGACGGCCCGCGAACACCGAGGACGAGCGCCACCACTCCAGGTGCCCCGCCTCCCCGTTCATCCCGTGCATGTACAGATAGGCGCAGTAGTCCGCGAAGGACTCCGAGATCCACTGGTGGCGGTAGCTCTCGTAGGTCACCACGTGGCCCCACCACTGGTGGGCGAGCTCGTGGGAGAGGATGTACGACGACCAGTCTTCGATGTAGTCCCGGGGCGAGCGCTTGGTCGCGAACATCTTGGCGTAGTCCCAGCTCGCGCTGATCTCGATGAGCCCATCGGGCGCCTGCCAGAACCCCCGGTTCTTGCGCCCCTGAGCGATGTCGATCTCCTTGTGGGGGATGGGACCGAGCATGTTCTCGTAGAACGAGAGGATGCTCGCGCTGAGATCCAGTGACGGCTGCACCTGCAGCTCGTAGTCGCGGTCGAACCACCCACGAAGAGTGCGGCCATCCGCCACTCTCTCGCCGGCGACCCAGTACCCCATGTTCAGGGCCGGGAAGTTGATGGGGCTGTCCGTCTCGTGCACCTCGCAGCGAGTTCCATCCACGACCGACTCCTCCATCAGCTTGCCGCTGCCGGCGATGCGAGGGCCGTCGGGCAGGCAGATGGTGGCCTTCCACTTCATCCGGTCCCGGTTCGGTCCGGCGGGGAACCAGCTCCAGTTGGCGAACAGGCCAAAGTGGTCCATGCCCTCCTTCTCGACACCGGAGCCCGCATAGTCGATGGTCAGCTCCTCGGCCTGGCCCGGGGCGACCTCGCCCGCCAGAGACACGAGCAGTTGCCCGGAGCGATGCAGGAACGGGAGCGGCCGCTGCTTGTAGTCGAGGACGCGGGTGACCACGAGGGGAGCGCGGGCCCCTGGCTCGACCGGCTTGTGCGGCACGCCGCCGCTGAGCGACAGCAACACCGCGCCCTTCGGCGCTTCTGTGGGGGTCAGGGTGAGCTTCGCGCTGGCCTTCATTCTGGTGAATCGGTCGGTCGGGGCGATCTCCAGGTCCAATGTGAGCTCGGTGCTCAGCACCCGAATCGACGGCGGCGGCGGCACCAGTGGAGGGGCGCTGTCGATGGGATGCGAGGCGAGGTCGACGCCGTAGCGGCCTCCTCCGAACCGCCGCATTCCGAACATCACGAAGCCCTCGCTCTCGTGGCGGAACCCCGACGGAATGTGGGCCGCGGAGATGGCGTTGAGCGGCTTGCGGGCCTCATCGTCGCCCACGAGCGGAGGCGTGCCGAACTCGCCGCCGTAGATCATGATGTCGTAGACCGGTGTGGGGCTGCGAGAGGCACCGATGTGCCGGGCCAGGGCGTGCAACGGAACCGACGAGTCTCGGATAAAGCTGCGGAGCAGGATCTCTTGCTCCTCGGTGAGCTGCGGAGGCTGTGCGGCCCCCGCCCCGCTCATCGCCAACCGCTCGAGGAGCTCGCCGTCGTCGGTGTGCATCAAGACTGTGTCGCACGGTGCATCCTCCCAGCCCTCGAGCCCCGTCTTCCGTCGGAAGTTGTCGAGCTCCCCCGCTCCGGGCGGTCGATAGGTGACCGTGCAGGCGCCCTGGAACATGAAGCCGCTGGTCACTCCTCCAGACGTCTCGACCGGGGTGACCGCCCCTGAGGCCAGAGACACACGCAGGGCCCCCACCGCCACGAGCTGGTCCGCGACGGGATACCAGTTGTCCCTGGGCGCCTCTGCGTCGCGCAGGGCGAGGTAGCGCTCATCCAGGGAGCCGGTGAGGCCGAAGGGCCCGTCGGGAATGACGACGTCGGTGACGACGGGAGCGGCGGGTTCGGCGACCGCTGCGTGCGCGACGACGAGGAGAATTGCGAGAAGACTGAAGCAACGGACCATTGAATCCCCCTGGATCGCTGCGCAGCAGCCGACTGGATCAGCTCAGTCCTCGACGGGGAGCGTGTGCCCGGGATTGTCGAGGTGCCAACTCACCTTACGGACGACACCCCGTAAAAAGTGCACCTCCATGTCGGTCAGGTCGCCTCGGATGAGGGCCTGGCGCAGCATGACCATGGTCTGCGGGCGCTGGCGGCGGCGAAAGAAGTCGATCCGGGCGAGCAGGTCTCCGGCTTGCTCGGCGAGTCCAGCGACCTGCTCCGCGCTCGCGCGGTCCCGCTTGCCGGCCCGCTTCGTGGGGCGGCGGTGCAGCGCCCGCGACGCCTGCCCCCACTCCCAGCCGAGCAACAGCACCGCCTGGGCCAAATTGAGGCTGGTCACCTCGCCGCCCGTCGGGATGTTGCACAGGTGGGTCGCCACGGTCAGGTCGTCGCTGGAGAGCCCGTGGTCTTCCTGGCCGAACAGGATCGCGGTGGCGTCGCCCTCCCGCCCTCGCTCGGCGAGCAGCGCGGCGACCTCGCTGGGACCCAAGACCGGCCATGACTCCCACCGGCGCGGCCGGGCGGTGCACGCGATGACGGTGGTGCACTCCGCGACCGCCTCCGCGACCGAATCACAGACCGTCGCGTTCTCGAGGATGGCCTTGCCTGACGCCGCCATCGCCCAGGCGTCACGCCCTTCCGGGGTGACCCACTGCTCGTCGCCCGACGGCCGCACCAAGCGCAAGTCGCTCAGGCCCATGTTGCCCATGGCTCTGGCGCTCGCGCCGATGTTTCCGGCGTACTTGGTCCGGACGAGGACGACCCGGGGAGCCGACGGCATCACACTCCGGGCGATCTACTTGAACCAGTTCCAGGGCAGCATGCGCGCGACACACCCCGGCTTCTCGGTCGCCGCCGCAGGCGGGGTCGCCGCCTCGGTGGTCGCCGGGGGCTGAGCGGCCTCCTCTGGCGTCGGAGCCGGAGCCGGAGTCGCTTCCTTCGCAGCTTCGCTCGCTGCTGCCGGTGCGGGCGCCGGTGCAGGCTCGGGGGCCGGGGTTGGAGCCGCGGCCTTGATGGTGATGCTCTTCTTCTTCTTCTTGCCGCCGTCCGCCTTCGGGGCGGGCGCGGGGGCCGGCTCTGCTGCCGCTGGCTTCGCTGCTGGCTTCGCCGCTGGCTTCGCCGCCGGGTCCTCGGGCGTCGGTGCGCCAGGCGAGGTGCTGAGCTTGCGACGCTCGTCGGCGGCCTTCTTCTGCTCCTCGAGTGGATCCGAGCCGATGCTGCCGCCCTTGGTCTCTGTGCCGAGAGCCAGGGACGCCACGACCGTCTTGTTCTTCAGCTTCAGGTGCACATCGACGCCGCTGCCGGTCTCCTTGTCCTTCGCAGTCAGCGACAGGATCCCCTCGCTGTCGATGTTCAGCCAGACGTCGACCTTCACCTTGCCGCGCGGCATCTGACGGATGCCCGAAAACACGAAGGTCCCCAGCAGCTCGTTCTCCACGGCGAGGTCGGACTCGCCCTGGTAGATCTTGAGCATGATCGTCTTCTGGTTGTCTTTGCTGTTGGTCAGCGTCAACCGGCGGACGTGGGGAATGGGGCAGTTCTTGGGGAACAGCGGCAGGAAGCTGCGATCGACCTTGGCGATGCCGATGGGCATCGGCAGCACGTCGAGCAGGGTCACCTTGCTGCCGCTCGCGTTGGTCAGCGAGTGCGCCATGATGGCTGCGCCCACGGCCACAGCCTCGTCCGGGTGCACGCCCTTGCAGGGGTCCCGGTCGAAGTAGTCACGGACCCGGTTCTGCACCAGCGGCATGCGGCTCTGGCCGCCGACCAGCAAGACCTCGTCGATGTCCGAGGGGGACATCTTCGCCTCGGAGAAGATCCGCTCACACGTGGTGATCGTGCGGACCACGAACTCCTCGACGATGCCCTCGAGCTCGTCGCGAGTCATCTTCCTGTCGAGGTTGAGGATGCCCTTGGGGCCCCGCGCGATGAAGGGGACCTCGAGCGTGGTCTCCTTCGTTGACGACAGGTTGATCTTCGCGCGCTCAGCGGCCTCGCGCAGGCGCTGAATGGCCACGCGGTCGAAGCTCAGGTCCACGCCCGTGTCGGCCATGAACTGCGCGATGACATGGCCCATGACCTTGTCATCGAAGTCGATGCCGCCGAGGAACGTGTCGCCGCCGGTGGCCACCACCTCGAAGACCTTGTCCCGGATCTCGATGATGGAGATGTCGAACGTGCCGCCGCCAAGGTCGTAGACCGCGAGGCGCTGCCGCAGGTTCTTGCCCAGCCCGTAGGCGAGGGCCGCCGCCGTCGGCTCGTTGAGGATGCGAAGCACGTTGAGCCCGGCGAGCTTGCCGGCCGCTCGCACCGCCTGGCGCTGCTTGTCGTTGAAGTAGGCCGGCACGGTGATGACCGCGTTGGTGACCTCTTCCTTGAGGTAGCTCTCGGCCACCTCCTTGATCTTCTTGAGGATCTCGGCGCTGACCTGGCGCAGGTCGAACACCTGGTCCTTGACCTGGATGAGCACCTCGCCGTCGTCACCCTCGGCCATGTCGTAGGTGAACAACTGGCGGATCTTCTCCACCTGCTCACTGCGGAACGTGCGGCCGATGAGACGCTTCGGCGCGAACACCGTGTCCTGGGGGTTCAGGGCTGCTTGCTTCTTGGCGTCGTGGCCAACGAGCATGCGCCCGCCCTCGTCGATCGCGAACAGCGAAGGGATGGTGTAGCTCCCGCCGCGGTACATGATGATCTTGGGCTGGTTGTTCTCGATGACTGCGGCACAGCTGTTGGTTGTGCCGAGATCGATCCCGATCGCTCGTCCCATGGGTGTGGCTCTTCTCCGGTGCAGTGGACCCTAGACGGCGACATCCAGGTCAGGTCTATGTGCGGGTCCGCAGGGAGGCCGATGACAGCAGCCTCGATGGAGCAGTATCCCGGTGTTGGGGGAGCGCTGTCAACTGCGCCCAGCCGGTGGATTCAGGCCACTGGGCAGCGGTCACGGGGCATCGTCGCCTGACACATCCGAGGCGTCTCGGAGCAGGATCTGCACCTCTTCGATGGCTCGCGAGGTCGCCGTCACCACCGTGAACACCGCGCCTGGCGTCGTTGTGGTCTCGCCCGCGACCGGGATGTGGCCGATCTGTTCGAGCAGGAACCCGGCGAGGGTCTCGTAGTCCCCCTCGGGGATCTCGACGTCCAATTCCTCGTTCAGGTGGTCCACTTCCGTCCGCGCAGACACCAGGAACTCGCGCTCGCCTCGCTTGCGAATGTCGAAGCTGAGCTCGTCGTGCTCGTCCTCGATCTCGCCCACGATCTCCTCGAGGATGTCCTCGACCGTGACGAGCCCCTCGGCCCCGCCGTACTCGTCCACGACGATCGCCATGCCCGGGGGCTGGCGCTGGAGACGCGGCAACAGCTGGTCCACCTTGCACGACTCCGGCACGTACGGCACCGGGCGCATGAGAAGCTTGCAGGGGCTCTGCAGGTCCTCGACTCCGAGCAGATCAGCGGCCCGGAGCACGCCCACGATGTCGTCGACGCGCTCGTGGAACACCGGAAGGCGGGAGTACCCGGTCTCCACGAACATCGCGAGCGCCTTCTCCAGCGGCTCGGTCTCTTCGATGGCCGAGATGTCGATGAGGGGCCGCATGGCCTCGCGCACGGTCACTTCGGGGAAGTCGAAGATGCGGTGGATCATGTCCCGCTCGTCTTCCTCGACGTCCGCCGCCTCGCTCCGGTCCAGCAGGAGTCGAAGCTCGTCCCGGCTGACGCTCATCGTGTTGTCACCGTCTTCGCCCAGCGCCCGCAGCAGCGCCGACATGACGCCGCGCACCACCCACACCGCCGGGGCCAGGACGCGGCTCAGCAGGGTGAGGGGCCGAATCACGACCGGAGCGATCTCCGTGGAGTACCGCCGGTACACCGACTTCGGCACGAGCTCGGCGAAGAGCAGGAGCATCGGCGACAGGAGAAGCACGGTGTACAGGCCGTTGTCGAGGCCCCAGTGCTGCTTGAGCATCAGCGCAAACACGGTGGTGCCGGTGACCGTGCACAGGTTGGTGCCGATCAGCGTCGTGGTCAGGATGGGCTCAGGCTCCTCCAGGAAGCTCCCCAACAGGAGCCCCGAGGGACGCCCTTCGTCCTTCCAGGTGCGGATCAGCATCTTGTCCGCGCTGACGAGCGCGATCTCGGAGCCGCTGAAGAAGCCTTCGAGGAGCGCGCAAACCAACACGATCGTGATCGCCAGGGTGAGGGTCACGAGGCGCCCCCCTTGGGATCGACCGGCTCGGTGCTCGTGGTGGTGGCGACGGGCAGACCCATGTCGCGCGCCTTTGTGCGGGCCCCGCCCTCCCGGCGGTCCTTTCGGGTCGCGGTGACACGGGTGAGGCGGGTGCCCTCGAGCCCCGAGACGTGGAAGGTCCAGTGGGGGTCGGAGACCTGCTCCCCCTTCGCGGGCAGCCGGCCGAAGAGGTGGAAGATGTAGCCGGCGACCGTGGTGTAGGTGTCCCCGAGGGGGAGCTGGGGGGTCACGCGGGCGTTGAACTCCTCGATGGACAGACGCGCCGGCACCCGAAACACGCCATCGGCGAGCCGCTCAGGCGCGTGGCCGGGTTGGGTGGGAGTGTCGTCGCGGCGCATGGGCTCAAACAGGGCGCCGAGCACGTCCTGCATGGTCACGAGCCCGAGCAGGGTCCCGTACTCGTCCAGCACCAGCGCGATGTGGGCCCGCTTGCTCTGGAACTCGCGCAGCAGCTCACCTGCGGGCTTCCCGGCGGGCACGAAGTAGGCCTCCTGGAGCAGCTTCTCGATCCCGCGTGCGTTGATCTCCTCGCCGCTGGCCCGGAACTGGAGCAGGTCCTTGAGCAGCAGGATCCCCCGCACCGAGTCCAGGTCCCCGGCGTAGACCGGGACGCGAGAGAACCCCGCGCTGCGTGCGGCGGCGATGAGATCGGCGCCGGCCGAGTTGAGCGACAGCGCCTTGACCTCCGACCGGGCGGTCATCAGCTTGCTCACCGGCATGTCGGTCAGGTCGAAGACCCGGTGGATCAAGGCGGCTTCGCGGGGGTTGAGCGACCCTTCGCGCGCGCCCTGCCGCACGAGCGCTCGGAACTGCGCCTCTTCAAGGGCCTCGGCCAGGGTGTCTTTGTCGGTCAGCAGGCGACTGAGACGGCCTCCGCTGAGCGCCGCGATGGCCATCAGCACGAGCCTCGACGAACCCTCCAGCAACGCCCGGAGCGGCGCGAACACCGCGGCGAACATCTGAAGGGGGACGGCGACGAACTGCGCCCAGCGAATTCCCGTGCGCACCGCCACCGCCTTGGGCGCGACCTCGCCGAACAGCAGCAGCAGCGGGGTGGCGAACACGATGTTGAGCCACCAAAGGTCCGTCGCGTTGCCGCCGAGCTGGCCGGCCACCGTGAACACGATGGCGGCCATCACCGACGACAAGGCGATGTTGACGATCTCATTCCCCAGCAGCAGCGTCGCGAGCAGGCGGCGGGGTTGGGAGAGCAGGACCTGCACCGCGGTGCCGGAGCGGGTGGGGTTGTCGTCCAGCTTCTCCAGGGTGATGGAGTCGAGCGAGAACAGCGCCGACTCGGAGCCCGAGAAGAACGCCGAGCAGCACAGCAGGAAGACCACCAGGCCCGCGGAGGGGAGCAGCTCCACCTCGCCCCCGCCGAGACCGGACAACAGGACCAACGCCATGGTCGCGATTGCCTCCACTACGCGTTCCTCCCGTGGTCCCAGCCGCGGCCGTGCAAGGGGACCGGGGTGCCGTCACTCCAGAGCAGGGCGGGCTCCCCGGCCCGGACGACCCCCACGGTGCGGAACCCTGGGAGCGGCTCCTGCGCAGTCACGAGCAGCTCGTAGTCCTCACCGCCGCCGAGGCTCAGCTCCGCCTCCGGCCCGCCGTCGATGCAGGCAGCGCGGTCAAGCCACAGCTGCACGCCAGACGCGGCCGAGAGGTGCGCGGCATCGGCCAGCAGCCCATCGCTGATGTCGATCGCGGCGGTGGCGGGGGCGAGAGCGCTCAGCAGATCCAACCGTGCACGGGGCCGCGCATGGGCCGCCATCGCCCGCGGCGGGACCACCGCCTCGCCGAGGTTTAGCTGCCGCACTGCCAAGGCTGCCCACCCGGTGGGTCCGCTGACCTGGAGGAGCTCGCCGGGACTCGCGCCCGAGCGCAGCAGCGGCGCGCCGAGCCCTCGCCCGATCACTGTGACCGCGAGCTGGGTCGGTCCCTCGGTGCGGACGAGGTCGCCGCCGATCACCGGGCATGAGAACGCGTCGCAGGCTTGCCGCACGCCCGCCATGTAGCGGTCGGCCATCCCGCCGGGGTCCAGATCGTGCGCCGCGATGGAGAGCGAGACCAGCGCCCCGCTGGGGCGGGCGCGAGACGCAGCGAGATCGGACAGCGCCGCGCTGACGGCCTTCCAGCCTGCGTCCTCGGGCTCCGTCCAGTCCAGCCGAAAGTGCACGCCCTGCACGACCGTATCTACCGACAACGCCAGCCCATCGAGCCACGCGCAGTCATCCCCGGGCCCGACGTCAACGTCGGGCGGAGCGGGAGCTTGTTGGATCCACCGCGCTATCGCGGAGTGTTCGCCCCCAGGCGGGGGTTCAGATGCGCGCCTCAATCAGCCTCCGTCGTCGCTGTCAGGCCAGACTTGCACGATCTTCCCACGGCGCACCTGCAGCGTCAGCATTTCGTGCTGCATCGCTCCGCCCGGCTCGAACCCGCGGGCACCGGTCACGCTGATCATGGGGGTCGCCAGAGACAAGCGCTGGAGCAGCTCGCGGCGGGTGGTCACCCCCTCAGCGAGGAGCTGGCAAAGGAACAGGGTGGCGTCGTAGGCGGAGGCCTCGAGGATGGTGGGGTCGCCGCCGTAGTTGTTGCGGTACTTGCTCACAAAGGAAGTGACCGCCTCGCCGCTGGCGTCGAGGAAGAACCCGTCCACCATCACCGTGCCCTTGATGTAGTCCCCGCCGCGCTCGATCAGGTCGGGGTGGTTCAGGGCCGAGCCACCGAGGATCACCACCGAGGGCTTCTTCTCGATGTGGCCGCCCAGGTTGATGTCTTCGAACAAGAACCCTGGAGCGAGCATGCTCACCCGGCGGTAGCTGTCGGGCACGAAGATCGCCTGGAAGTCGGTGCCGGGGATCAGCGTTTCGCCGTTCATCTGGGGCTTGCTGCGCCCGGGCATGAACGGGAGCTGCAGGTCCGACTCTCCCGGCGTGTTGCCGGTCCAGTGGATGCCGGTCATGCGGCGCGCCGTCTTGCGGAAGTCGGTCTCCTGGGACTGGTACGACTCCACCGCGACGACCTGGCCGCCCTCGGCCTGGACCTCGTCCCAGAAGCGCTGCGCGAGGTCGGCGGCGCCCTCCTTGTTGGGGTAGACGATGGCGAAGCTGCGCAGGCCCATGCGGTGAATCGCGTGGTCGACGATGGCGCGGATCTGGGAGTCGGGGTGGCTCCAGCCATTGAATGCGTAGGGGCTCTCGGCCTCATAGCCAGGTCGCTGGGACAGCATCACGGTGGGCATGGCCAGCTCGGCGGTCAGCGGCGCGACGACCTCGGCCTCAGCGGAGAGCAGCGGCCCGATCACCGCGATGGCTTTGTCCTTCTCCAGGAAGCGACGCATGCCCGCCACTGCCATCTCCGGATCGCCGGTGGTGTCCAGGACCCGCAGGTCGATCTGCGGCCAGCCCTGCTCTGCGGCCGTCATGAGCGCGAGATCCACGCCGCGGCGCACCAACTGGCCCGGCGCCGCGAACCGCCCGGACTCGGGGATGAGCAGCCCGACCACCGTGGGATCGACGTCTTCCTCCTCCGCGCTGTACTCGGCAGCTCCGGGGATCCAGCTCGCGAGCGGGTGCTCTGGGAAGCGCGCAGCCCACGCCCGCCGCTCGCCTTCCGTCTCGGGGCCATCCACCAGCTGGCCGGCCTCCTCGAGCGCGAGGGCGGCGATCAGGCCCTTGACCGCCGGGGCCTCAAAGGTCTTCTCGGTGCGCGACCAGCCGTCGCTGCCCCACTTGCGGCCCCGGCTCTTGAGCTCCCGGCGGGCGGTCTCGATGGCCTTGCGCGACGAGGTGAGATCGACGTCCGACTCGAAGAACCCGCGATCGAGCATCGTGCCCTGGGCGTTGAGCGCTCGGCGCCAGTCGCCCTCGAACAAGAGCTGACTGACCAGCTCTCGACCTGCGAACCGACCCGCCGCCTTGTTCTCGGCCGAGCCGAGCACGTTGGTCAGCTGGGTCATGGCCGACGAGGTGTCGCCCTCCTTGCTGACCGCGACGGCGATCATCACCTTCACGGAGTCGATGTCGGTGCGGCCGCCGCTGCTGAGATAGCTCTCGAGGTACGTGCGCGCGGTGCGCCAGGACTCGAGGGCGAAGGCGGACTTGCCGGCAAGCAGGGTGGCTTCCTGAGCGCCATCGCCTTCGGGAAAGTCTTCGAGGTAGCTGCGGGCCCGCTGCAGCAGATCGCGCGGGTCGTCGTCGGACTCCGCCGCGGCCTCCAGGACCTTGTAGGCCCGCCGCTCCTGCTTGTTGCTCGCGCCGGGGAGGATGAGGAGGCAGCTCAGCAGCAGGAGCAGGGCGGGAACAGGGCGGGCGCTACGGGCTCGTCCAACGACAACTCCTCCAGTTGTGCGCCTGATGCATCCGGGTTCGGGGCGTTCCTCGTCGGTCGCGCCCCACCGCCCCCCTTGCGGAGCTTTTGTCGTTGTACGGGCCCTAGTCACGATGCGCGCTCCTCGGATGGTGACCGGTCAGCGGCCAACAGCTCCTGGTAGCGCTCTCGCATCGGCGAGGGGTTGCCATCCAGATCGCGGTCGAGAGCGAGGAGTCGGTCCTTCTGCTCGCTCGACAAGTCGGTGGGGAGGTCCAGCACTATCTTCACGAACAGATCACCTCGGCCACCACCCTTCACCCTGGGTAGACCGCGTCCGCGCAAAGTTAGGACCGTCCCGGGCTGGCAACCCGGAGGCAAACGCACGATGGCGGGGTCCACCAGAGTGGGCACATCGAGCTCCGCCCCGAGCACGATCTGACCGAACGTCACAGGCACGTCGCAGAACACATCGGCTCCGCGTCGCTTGAAGAAGGGGTGGTCGGCGACGTTGACGACCACAAAGAGATCGCCGGTGCCCCGGGCTCCGCCAAGCCCCTTCCCAGCGACTTTGAGTTTCTGCCCGGTGTCGATGCCCGCCGGCACCTTGACCGCAAGCTTCTCCTCGACCCGGGTGCCGTCTGCCTTCACCCGGGAGAACGCGACGTGCTTTGTGGTGCCCGCCGCCGCCTCCTCCAGCGTGATCGTGACGGTGTATCGCACGTCTCGGCGGTGCTCCGCCTTGCGCTTGCGCCGGCCGAACAGGTCCTTGAAGACCCCGCCGAGCACTTCACCGAGATCGATGTCCTCGCTCGTTCCAAACGGTCCTTGGGAGCGCCCGTCGGTGAACACCCGACCAAAGCGGTCGTACTGCAAGCGGCGCGCGGGGTCGCTCAACACCTGATAGGCGTAGGCGACCTCCTTGAAGCGCTGCAGGGCTTCGGGATCATCGGGGTTGCGGTCCGGATGCCATCGCATCGCCTGGCGGCGATAGGACTTCTTGAGCTCCTCGTCCGTCGCGGATCGCGGACAGTCGAGGATGGCGTAGAGATCTGGTTGCACGATGCAAGGACTCTACTAGTCGTCGTCGGCGTCGTCTCCGAAGTCGTCGAAGTCGTCTACCTCAGGCTCGAGGCCACCTTCGTTGTAGGTGCCGTCGTCGTCGAGCAGACCGTCCGCCATGTCGTCCGCGTCACCCAGGGCTCCGGCGTAGAGCGCCTCGGCGATGGCCTGGGCGGCCTCGGCGAGGGTGGCGTGGGCCTGACGGATGAGGTCCAGAGAGCTCCCCTTGGCGACATCCTGCGACTTGCCGATGGCCTCGCGAATCCGCATCAGATCCTCGAACGGCAGGGCGTCTCCGTACTCCTCGAGGCTTCGCTCCGTGGTGTAGAGCAGACCGTCGAGCTCGTTGCGCGCCTCGGCGAGCTCCTCGCGCACGGTGTCCTCTTCGCGATGGGAGTCGGCGTCGCGCACCATGCGCTTGATCGAGTCCTCATTGAGCCCGGACGACGACGTCACGCGCATCGCCTGCTTGCGGCCCGTGCCGAGATCCTTTGCGGTCACGTTGAGGATGCCGTTGGCGTCGAGCTCGAACGTCACCTCGATCTGCGGCATTCCACGGGGCGCAGGGGGCAGGCCGGTCAGCTCGAAGCGGCACAACGACTTGTTGTCGTCGATCATCTCGCGCTCGCCCTGACCCACATGCACGTTCACCATCGGCTGGTTGTCGAGAGCGGTGGTGAACACCTCCTTCTTCTTGCAGGGGATGGTGGTGTTCCGGGGAATGAGCCGGTGGAACACGCCGCCGGCGGTCTCGATGCCCAGGCTCAGCGGCGTGACGTCGAGCAGCAGGATGTCCTTGGTGTCGCCGGCGAGCACCGAGCCCTGGATGGCGGCGCCCACCGCCACAACCTCATCGGGGTTCACCGAGGTGTTCGGGGGCTTTCCGAAGATCTGGGCGACCGTCTCCCGAATCTTGGGCATGCGCGTCATGCCGCCCACCAGCAGCACTTCGTCGATGTCTGCGGTGGTGTAGCCGGCATCCTCGAGCGCCCGCTCGCACGGCTCGGCGAGCCGCTTGATGAGGTCGGACACCATGCCCTCGTACTGACCGCGCGTCAGATCCACCCGCAGGTGCCGTGGCCCGGAGTCGTCCACCGTGATGAACGGCAGGTTGATGGTGGTCTCGAGTGCGCTGGACAGCTCGTGCTTCGCCTTCTCGGCTGCCTCCTTGAGGCGCTGCAGCGCCATCGAGTCTTCGCGCAGATCCACCCCGGACTCGTTCTGGAACGCGTCGAGGCAGTGGTCGATGAGCCTCTGGTCGAAGTCCTCGCCGCCGAGGAAGGTGTCGCCGTGGGTGGACTTCACCTCGAACACGCCGTCGGACATCTCGAGCACGGACACATCAAAGGTGCCGCCGCCGAGGTCGAAGACCGCGACCCGTCCCTCGTTTCCGGTGTCGGTCCCGTAGGCGAGCGCCGCGGCGGTGGGCTCGTTGATGATCCGCAAGACCTCGAGACCGGCGATGCGCCCGGCGTCCTTGGTGGCCTGCCGCTGCGAATCGTTGAAGTACGCGGGCACGGTGATCACCGCGCGGCCGACCTCCTCACCGACGTAGTCCTCCGCGATCTTCTTGATCGCCTCGAGCACCATGGCGGAGACCTGTGGTGGCGCGTACTGCTCCCCCACCGCCTCCACCCACGCGTCGCCATTCTCGGCCTCGACGATCTTGTAGGGCGAGCTCTTGAGCGCACGCACGACCTCGGGGTCGTCGAAGCGGCGGCCGATGAGGCGCTTGATGGCGTAGAGCGTGTTGTCGGGGTTGGTGACCGCCTGACGCTTCGCGATCTGCCCCACCAAACGGTCCCCGTCCTCGGTGAACGCGACCACGGAGGGGGTCGTGCGACTGCCCTCGGGGTTGGGGACCACGACCGGGTCCCCGCCGTCCAGGATCGACACGCACGAGTTCGTGGTACCGAGGTCGATGCCGATGATCTTGCCGCCCATGCCTGGCTACTCCTTCTTTGCCGTCTTGCGTCGGCTCTTCTTCTTCACTCGCACCGGAGCTGCGCTCGGCGGCTTCGCCGCATCCGCTGCCTCGTCCGTCGACTCGTCCGCTGCCTTGCCTGCTGCCTTCGCCTTGATCTTCGCCTTGCCGGCTTCGGACGCTGCTTCGCCGACCGACGGAATGTTCGGGTCTGTCGGGACCCCGCCTTCGGCGTTCTGGGCGCCGGGCCCCCGGGACACCGTCACCATCGCCGCGCGCAGCAGCCGCTCGTTCAGCGTGAAGCCTACGTGCATCCGGCGGACGATCGATCCTTCGGGCACATCCCGAGAGTGCTCTTGGCCGACCGCCTCGTGCCACTGGGGGTCGAAGACCTCACCGGGGTCACTGGCGACCTCCTCCACTCCGCAGCGCCGCAGCGCCGCAGTGAACTGGCCGAGGATCATGGACACGCCTTGCCCCAGTGGGCCGTCGCGGTCGTCGCCGGAGTGGTCGAGGGCGCGCCCGAGGTTGTCGTAGACTACGAGGAACTCTTTGAGCACCTTCTCGCCCGCGAACTTCTTCAGATCCTCGCGGTCGCGGTCCGAGCGGCGCCGAAACGCCTCGAACTCCCGGCCGATGCCCGCGGCCTGGCGCGTGGCCGCCACCACCTGGTGCTCCAGCCCCTCGACGCGGTCGTCCTTGGTGCGCAGCTCGAGCTCCAGCAGGGCCGCGCCGCGCTCCAACTCGTGAATGCGGGCCCGGAGCCGGGCGATCTCGACCGCGCGCTCGTCGTCGAAGCTCACTGCGCCGTCGTCGCCGAGCCCGAGGATCTCCTCGACCGGGTGGGCTTGCACCTCGGGGATGAACTCGTCGTCGGCGTCGGGGAGGGTCGCTTTGTCGCCAAAGGACTCGGCGAGCAGGCGCTTCATGGACGCCTCGAGGTCTTCGTCCCCGTCGTCGTCGTCGTCGGCGAGGGCCTGCGCGAGCTCACGGTCGAGCTCGTCGAACTCGCCTGACGCATCCAGATCCATCGGGACCGCGTCGAACGCACCGCTCAGATCGTTCGCCAGCTCCTCCAGATCGATGTCGAGATCATCCGGGGGCGGCTGCTTGCGAGCGGTCTTGGGGCGCCCCGCGACTGCGTCCTTGTCGGGCTTCTGGGGCGAGGAAGATCCGGAACTGTCTGCGAGCGCATCCGCGAAGAGGGCTTCGAGCTCCTCCTCCGGAAACCCGAGATCGTCGTCGCTCAGCGACCCCGATCCGGAGGCGGTTCGAGAGGATGCTCTCGAGGCTCGCTTCTTCCTTGCCACTCGCTTTGTCCCCGGCCCGGCGCCGTTCCCCTGCGCCTTGATCGACTCCCCCGACCTATCAGCTACCAACGGTATCGGAACCCCGGAGGGTGTCAAGGGAGGCGCCGAGCTCGCCAATGACGTAATCCGCAATGATTACGCCTTCTTCGGTGAGACTCAGGAAGTTGGCGTCCCACCGGATCCATCGCTGTTTTAGGAGCTGGCGCACCGTCGGATTGGTGGAGACAACGGGATCGAAGCCGTGACGGCGGCGGAAGCTCGCGCGGTCGAGTCCGCGACGTTGCCGCAGGCCGAGATAGAGCCCCTCCAAGACCTGCGCGTCCTCGTCCAGCGACTCGCGCCCCTCGACGGGCAGGGTGCCCGCGCGCACGGCGGCGATGTGCTGCTCGGGAGAGCGCAGGTTCCAGGAGCGCTCGCCGCGAGCGTGCGCGCCCCCGTGGGGGAGGAAGCCGTGCGCGCCGACGCCGAGGCCGAGGTAGGCGGAGCCCTCCCAGTAGCTGCGGTTGTGTCGGGAGGCATGCCCTGGTCGGGCGAAGTTGGAGATCTCGTAGTGCTCCAGCCCCGCGCGCTGTGCCGCGCCCATGGCCGCGCGCATCATGTCGGCTGCGGCGTCCTCCTCCGGCAGCGGAAGGGCGCCGCGCTTGTGCAGCTGGCCGAAGGGCGTGCCTGGTTCGATGGTCAGGCCGTACAGCGAGAGATGATCGGGGCCCAGGGCGGTGGCGGCTGCGAGGTCGGCGTCCCACTCGGCGGCGGTCTGGTTCGGGAGTCCGAAGATGAGGTCGAGGTCGAGCGAGGCGATGCCGGCGGCGCGGGCTGCGTGCACGGCGGCTCGCGCGTCCTCTGCGCTGTGGGCCCGTCCCAGCGCGTGCAGGTGATGGGGGTGAAAGCTCTGCACCCCGAGGGTGACGCGGTTGACGCCGAGGGCCGCCAGATCGGAGAACGAGGTGGCGTCGGTGGTGCCGGGCTCGGTCTCGACGGTGATCTCGGCGTCGCTCGAGACATCAAAGGTGCCCCGGATCGCGTCCAACAGCGAGGCGAGCTGGGCGGTGGAGAGCAGCGACGGTGTGCCTCCGCCAAGGTAGACAGTGTCTACGGGAAAGCGACCGTCGGGACGCCGGGGCACTCCCACGGCGTCGGGATCGAGGTCGCGGTCAGCGAGCACGACTTCGCTCGCCAGCGCGCGCACGTAGTCGTCGCGCAGGTGGTCGCGTCGAACAAACACCACGAAGCTGCAGTAGGGGCACTTGACCCGGCAGAACGGGATGTGCAGGTAGAGACCGAGTCGGGAGGACACGGCGTGAGGGTAGAGCGATCGGAACAACCGCGTGTCGCCACGGTCCAAGGTGTGACCGGATCCATGCGTTGTCGTTCAGCTCTTGCCGCCGTCGCTCTGACTCTCGTCCTGCTCGTTGGAGCGGGATCGGGCTGCCGTGCGAACAAGCGGGTGGTCAGCCCGTCGCTCGATTGGTTGCGGGGCAAGCCGGTCCTGGTGGTCGCCGAAGGGGAGGGGCCAGCGCAGACCCGGGAAGCAGCGGTGACCCGTGCGCTGACGACGGTGCCAGTGCGCGCTTGGCCCGGGGATGCGGACGCGTCGCTGGCGCGTCAACTCGACGATGGGGAGGCCGGAGACTCGCGGCTGGATCGGGCCCGCGAGGCGGCAGAGCAGCGCAGGATCCCCTGGTTGTTGGTGGCGGGCGACGACACCGTGCGCGTGGAGACCACCCGGAGCGGGGCGGTGCGTTGGGTGTCGGACCCGCGCCCGGGACAGAGCCCCGCGGCGGTGGCGGGGCTCGTGCGGACGGTCGTGGGACCCAGCGAACACGAGGGGCCCATCGACTCCGCGGACGTGCGCCTCGTGCCCCCCAGCCGGCTGGCGGTGGTGCGGGCGTTGGCGGTGGGCGGCTCCTGGGAGGACCACGCAGCGCAGGTGGCGGAGCTCGCGGCCCAGTGGCCGGCGGACCCGGCGGTGATGGTGCACGGCGCGCTCCCCGATCTGCTGAGCGAGAGCCCGACGGGCGCATCCGAGGCGGCGGTGCGGCGGTCCGTCCAGGTGAACCCTGACGGCGAGAGTGAGCTTCTGGCGCTGGCGCTGATGGCGGAGGAGAGTCGGCGGCTGGCGTTCGCGTTGAGGGCTCGCGAGGTCCTGGTGCGTCTCTTCCCCGAGCGGATCGACTACCGCCCTGAGCTGGCCGACCTCCATGGTGAGATGGGCGCGACGGACCGGGCGGTGTCCGTGGTGCGAGGCGGTCTGGCGTTCGTGGACCCGCAGGTCGTGGAGGCGCTGGCGGCGGGCACCGCGCCGGACGAAGCGCCGCTGGCGTTGCCCTACGGCGACCTGCGCTTCTCGCTGGGGTGGTACCTCGCTGAGGAGGGAGAGCCGGAGGCGGCGCTGCTGTCGTACGAGAAGGCCCTCGAGGTCTATGAGGTGATGGGTCGCCCCCGCGAGCAGTCCGACGCGGTCAACAATGCCGGCGTGGTGCTGGTGGAGGCGGGGCGCCCGGCGGTGGCCGTGCCGCTGTTCCGCAAGGCGCAGAGGTTGCGGGCCGGGCAGGGGCGCGCGGGCAAGGCCGCCAACTCCTTGCACAACCTCGCGCGGGCGCTGGGCGACAGCCGGCGCATTGATGAGGCCATCGAGACCTACGAGGCCGCGGCGGAGGACTACCTCGCCGCAGGGGACGCCTTCTCGGCCATCGAGTCGCTGTACGAGACGATGGAGCACCACGCCGGGGTGGGCGACAGCGAGGCGTTGGAGCGACGGGCCGACGAGCTGCTCGCGCAATTGGACGCGCTGGAAGGCGCCGACACACGGCTGGGAGAGCTGCGGGGCTCGATCTGGTTCGAGCGCGCTCAGGGGCGCATGGCCCTGGGGGACCCTGAAGGTGCGTTGGAGGCGTTCACCGTGGCGCTGGATGTGTATCGGCGGCGGGGCTTGCGCCTCGACGAAGCCCAGACGCTGTACTCCATGGCCATCCCGAACATGGCGATGCTCCGCCTGGACGACGCCTACCGAAACCTCATGGACGCTTTGGTGCTCGCCGTCGAGCTGAACGACAGCGCCTCCATCGTGGATATCCGCAACCAGGCGAGCGAGCTGGCAGGGCTGATCCGCGCGGCTGGGCGCGTCCCGCCCCCAATCCCCGACTCGGTGGTGCCCTTCATGGAGTGAGCCGGTGGGACCAGGGACCGGCCCCACCCGGTATCCTCTCGCGGAATGACCCGCCTCGACCTCATCAGCCTGTCCGATCTGCCGGTCAGCGTTGGGCGCTACACGCTGACCGGGCTGCTCGGCGAAGGCGGGATGGCGCGGGTGTTTCGCGCCCAGATGGAGGGCTCGCTCGGCTTCAAGAAGCCTGCTGCGGTCAAGGTTGTGCTGCCCGCGGGCGGGGACCGAGGGGCGTCTCTGCGGCAGCAGCTCATCCAGGAGGCGCGCCTCGGCGGGCTGCTCAACCACCCCAACGTGGTCCAGACGTTCGACTGCGGCGAGTTGGAGGGGTTCCCCTACATCGCGATGGAGCTGGTCGAGGGGCCTGGGCTGGACGACCTGGTGGAGGAGGTCGGTCCCCTGGGGCCGGCGGCGCTCCTCGATGCCACCATCGGAATCGCCCGGGGACTGCACCACGCTCACACCGCGCAGCACGAGGGCGTGCCGCTGAACATCATCCATCGCGACATCAAGCCGTCGAACGTGCTGATTCGCGAGGATGGTGTGGTCAAGGTCATGGACTTCGGCATCGCCAAGGTGGCGATGCAGGACGCGCTGTCCACGGCGACCGGGATGACCAAGGGCACGCCGTCCTACATGTCGCCCGAGCAGCTGGCCGCCGACCCGCTCGACGCGCGCACGGATCTGTTCGCCCTGGGCGCGCTGATGCACTACATGCGCACCGGCAAGACGCTGTTCGTCGGCTCGTCGCTCACCGAGGTGATGCTGCGCATCATCCAGGTGGACGAGACGATCCGGGACCGGGGGATCCTGCGTGAGGCCGACGAGTATCTGCCGGGGCTCGGCGCGATCATGGGGCGACTGCTCGTCAAGGACACCTCGGAGCGGTTCAACACCGCCGCCGAGCTCGAGCACGAGCTGAGCATTCTGCGCAAGCGACTGCACCAGGACCACCGCATCCTGGCGCTGCTTGTGGCGCAACACTTCGGCGACCGTCTGGCGGACGAGCGCGCGAAGGCCGCATCGGTGACCGGGCCGTCACCGTTCGCCCGCGACGCCAAGGCGGTCGCCGCACCCGATGCCGAATCGGCGACGCCTGGTCCGACGCGCGCGTTCCCTGCGGGAGGAACGGTGGGCTCGGTGGGCGCTTCCGTGGTGATGCCGGACACGGTGGCCACTCCGTCACTCACCGACGCGCCGGCGTCTGGGGACGCTGGCGGGGGGTGGGCTCGTGGGCGGGTGGACGACGCCAACCCCCCGGCGGCCGTGGGCACCCAGACCCGGCCGCAGTTCTCGGCCCAGGAGTCGGCCGCCAAGAGCGTCCCGGCGCCCCGAGCCGGCAAGACAGTTCCGCCGCCGAGGAAGCGCCGCAAGAAGCGAGCGGCCCCAGCCCGGAAGAGGAAGCAAGGCGCGCTGTTCGTCGTGGGGATTCTGGCTGGCGCGCTCATCGCGGCGCTGGTCGTGGGTCTGTTGCTTCGTGGTGGCGGGGGGGAGTCCGAGCCCGAGGTGGCCGAGCCGTCTTCGGAGCCGTCCCTGGTTCCCGACGATCTCTACGAGCAGCCGACGCCGAGCAAGAGGCGGGTCAAGAAGCCGCGGCGGACGCCGCCCCCGGTGGTGAGGGAGCCCACTCCTGCGCCGCGTCCCGACCCCACGCCTGCGCCGCGCCCCGATCCCACGCCTGCGCCGCGCCCCGATCCCACGCCTGAACCGACGCCTGCGCCGCGCCCCGAGCCGACGCCCGAGCCGACCCCTCGAGCGAAGCCCGACCGCACGCCGGCTCCGCCGCCGGACGTACCGGCGGAGCTTCGCCTCAGCGCAGACCACGTGCCGGTCCGCCGCGCCACGATGGGCACCACGAAGTCCATCGTGGTCAACGCCGAGGGGCCGGCGGGGACCACGGTCATCCTCTACTACGGCCCGCCCGGAGGCCCGCACCAGTCCACCCGCCTCGACGCGCAAGGAGGCGGTGTCTACAAGGGCGGCATCTCGGTCGGCGAGGCGCTCGGCGGTGGATTCGAGTACTGGGTGGTGGTGAAGAACAAGCGCAGCACCCCTCAGGTGGTCCCTCTGGGGCGCCAGTCAGCCCCCTACTCAGTCAGCGTCTTCTGACCGGTCGCTGCCTCGTGCCGAACATCCCGCCGATGGCGAGTCTGATGGGCACAAACGAGATGTCCGTGCCGGCGACGATGTACGGCTCGAACGAGACGAAGAAGCGGCCCACGTCCGCGGTGCGCATCTGCGCCAGCAGGCGCAGCGACATGGCGACCGCAGCGCCTTGCACCTCGGGCACCAGGCCCAGCCCAACCATGACGTCCAGGCTCTCGCGCTGGCGGGGCCGGTCTCGGAATCCCAGGTAGCCCATGATCCGGTTGTCCGCGAACGGTCCCACCGCGCCGCCGGAGAAGCCGGTGTTGTAGCCCGCGATCGACAGCGCGTACCCGCCGCCGACGACCAGCGCGCCGAAGGCGACCCGCACGTTCAGGTCCAGCCCGGCTTCGGCGCCAATGGCGGGCGTGGCGCTCCCCAGGGTGTCGAGCGACCACACCGCTGGCCCAAAGCCAAAGCCCAGTCCGCCGGAGACGTCCACCTGGAGCCGCCCAGGAGCCTCGATGCGCCGCGCGGCCACGGTGGCGGGCTCCGCGTCCTTCTGTGGCCGGGTCCAGCTGCCGCTCCAGGCAACCAACTCCAGGCATGGCGCGTTGTTCGGATGCACGTTGCTCGCATCGCCGGTCACGACGCAGCGGCCGAGTCGCAGCAGGATGGTGTCGCCATCGTCGTCGATCCATCGCACCTCGATGCGTCGCGCTCCCTTGAGCGCCCCCTTCGCTCCCGACACCTCCTCGGGCCGCCCATCGAGGCCATGGCTTTGGTCTGGCGCGCCCGCGGTGCGCTCCACCTCGCGGTACAGGTCGGCGAAGGAGCGCACGAACCAGCCCGCGGTCTCGATCCCGCTGCGCTCGAAGACCCGCAGGCGCGTCCAGGCGAGCCCGTCGTCTCCCGACCAGGCGCGCTCGACCCGAGCCGTGCTGCCGCCGATCGACATCCGTGGGCGCCCGACGTCCGCCGGGCCCACGTCCGGGAGCCACGTGCGCCGGGTCCGCACCTCCAGGGCTTGCGCCATCGGCAGCCCCCACGGCTGACCGAGCACACCCTCGATTCGTGCATCGCTGCCCGGCGTGCGCCAGGTCGGCTCTGCCGGAGCCGACACCCCCGTGGACTCTCCGGCGAGACCCGCTTCGATCCTCGTGCGCGCTGCGAGCGCGACGGGGTCCGCGGGCTGGCCAGCGCGCAGCTCCTGGTACATCCCGATGACCGTGAGCGCGCGCTCGGGCTCGCCCAGGCACTCGAGCGCCAGGCCCTTGACCAGGAACGCCCGCGTCAGCGTGTTGTCGGCGGCGAGGGCCTCCTGGGCTACCGCTGCGGCGTCGGCGCACTCGCCGCGAGCGAGCTGCTCCTCGGCAGCGCGAAGCAGCGAGAACCCGTCGGGACCTGTGGTGTCTTCGACGGCGGGGCGGTTGGGCCGGTCGGGTCTGGGCTCGGCCGTGCCGACCTGCTCGGCGCGGGCGTCGATCTCCGCCCGCAGATCTTCGAGCTGGGTGCGCTCGGGCTCGGTGAGGGGAAAAGCGCCATACGCGTCCGCGTCGGCGCGGGCCTCGGCGATGTCTCCGAGCAGTGCCCAGGCGCGGGCCCGGTAGTAGTGCACTCGACGCAGGCCCTTGTCGATGCGCAGCGACTGGTCGAACTTCGCCACCGCCCCCGAAGGATCGCCGGCTTCGAGCAGCGCGACGCCCACAAAGAACGCCTCTTCCGCGGCGGGATCCACCTCTTGGGCCAGGGCGGGGAGGGGAGCGAGCGCGGCGACCGCACAGAGAGAGGCTGCCAGCACCGCGGCGGTGACCCACGCGAGGTGACGCTGTGGCCGGGAGGGGGTGCCTCCTACCGCTGGATTTCCAGGCACTCGTTGATCGTGTTGATCTCGTACCACCCGAGCTCGTCGGCCCAGTACTCGCCGGTGAACGGCCAGTAGCGGTAGCCCGACGGCACGTCGGGATCGATCACGCGCTTGGCGATCTTGTCCGCGAGGCGGCCCTGGTAGGCGGCGTCGTAGAGGTTCTTCTCGGCCGTGATCATCTCCACCTTGTACAGCTCGGCGTTGCCCAGGTGGCCCTGCAGACTGCTGAGCAGGCTCTCCACCTTCGCCAGCGCCTGGGCACCCTTGGTGTCAGTGGCGACCTTCATCCGCTCGCCCAGCGCGCCCTCGAGATCCGTGCGCAGCTTGCTCTTCTCCCAGCCAGTGCCGAACTCGGAGATGCGGTTGAGCTCCTTCTGGATGGCGATGAGGTAGTCACCGACACGGACGAGGTCCTGGTCGGTCTCGAAGAGCTGCTTCACGGGCTCGGGCAGCTCAATCCCGTCTTCAGTGCGGCTGCTGCGCCATGCGTAGATGGACTTGAAGAGCCCAGTGGGGTCCTTGCGCGCCGCGTTCACCGCGGTCTCCATCTCCTTGGCCATGGGGTAGTGCTGCTCGGTGAACTCGTTGAGCATGATCTGCCCATCGATGTACTTGCACAGGTAGTAGAAGAGCAGCGTGCGAAGGAGCGTCGCGTCGGGGTGGTAGGTGCCGTCGTAGAACGGCGAGTCCACGGTCTGCAGGTGCGACAGCGCGCCCGACAGGCGGCCGAGGCGGAAGTACGACCAGGCGGCCTCGTACAGGGACTCGTGCCACAGCGCCGAGCTGCGCGGGGTCTTCTCGAAGTGCTCGATGGCCCGCTCAAAGTTGCCCAGCGCGTAGTACGTCCGGGCGAGGTTGAGGTTGATGACCTGCCACTCGGTGTTGTCTTCCGCGTCCCGGTCCGCCGCCGCCAACGCTCCGGCGAGCGGCGCGATGGCCAATGCCGGGTTCCGCTGCGGGTTGTCGGGGTGGGTGAGGATGATCCCCTCGAGCATGCGCGCCCGGGCGTAGTACTGCGTCTCCTTGGGCACGAGCGAGAGGTAGGCCTTCGCCGCGGTGAAGTTCTTGTTCTTCAGATGCCAGGCACCCACCCAGTACATCGCCGGACCGCGGTAGCCCTCGCGCACGGCAGACGTATCCAGCCGGGACACGCCAGGCGCGATGATGAAGCCCGCGTCGAGGCGCCGGGCGAGGTTCACCGCCGCCTGCAGGGCGTCGCCGATGCGCGCATCGTTGGGATCAGCGCCCTCGAAGAACCGGTTGTACTCCTCGAGCGCAGAGACGGGCAGGCCCATCTGGTCGAGGCAGAACGCGAGGTGGTACCGCGCGTCGCTGGCGAAGTACGGGTCTTCCTTGGTGATCGTGGAGAAGAACCCGATGGACGCCAGGGCCCAGTTCTTCTTGTCGAAGTCCTTCTTCGCGCGGTTGAGCGTGCGAGGAGTCTCCGGGATGACCTCCTCTTCGATGAGGATCTCCCCTTCGCCCTCGGCCTCTTCGCCCTGGGCGTACGCCGCTGGCGCCACGGCGAGCGCAGCGAGGAGGAGCAGGGTGGAGCGGGTCATGCTGAGCATCTCCGACTCCTACTTCTTGCCCAGGTAGAACGCGACGCCCACGCCGACCTGGAAGTTGTTCCGCACCGAGAACTTCCCGGTGTACTTGCGGCTCTCCAGCGAGATGTGGTCCCGCAGGTCGATCTTGAGCGCGGCCTTTTCGCTGAGGAAGAACTTCATTCCGATGCCCAGGCTGGGCCCAAAGTTCGCGCCGAGCTTCGGCTCCACGTCGAGCTGCTGGTTGAGGTAGCCGTGGGCTCCCAGCGTGCCGTACACGTCGAAGTGGATGACCTTGCGCGTGCCCCAGGCGAGCTTGGCGTAGATGGGCGACCACACGATGTTCACGCTGCCGCCGGCCAGCTGGCGCCGTGCGTCAGCGGCGAGGCCGGTCAGCTCTCCACCCACGTTCGTGCCGAGGAAGGCGACGTCGCGGTAGTGCCCGTTGGGCCAGCCGTAGCCGCCCTGCACCATGATCTCGACCCCGATGTTCTCGGTCGCGTTCAGCGTCAGGTCGAACCCGAGCATCGCGCCGCCGGTGTAGGCGTCCCAAGGCTGCGCGGTCAGCATGAAGCCGATCTCGTGGTTGCCCGCCTTGACGTACTTCATCTTCTGGACGACGCGCACGTCGTCGTTGGCGAGCACGCCGACCTCTTCGACCTTCACCTCGCGGGTGGTCTCCTTCTTCTTGGTCGTCTTGCGCTTGGCCGCCTCAGCGTGAGTCGGCACGAGCAGCGCCGCGCACAGGGCAATCGGCAGGATCCGCAGCAGTTGCTTCATCTCAGGGTCCTCGGGAGGCTCGTCTAGAAAGGCAGCGCACGACCGGTCTGCGAATCGCGACCGAATGCGGGGAGGTAGTAGATGTCCACGGTGGCGTTGAAGGCCGGGATGGCCTCGCCGGTGAAGTCGATGGAGTTGGCGCCCGGCACATAGCGCCAGCCGCCGGACGGGCTGTCAGCCTGGGCGGGGACCTCGGCGTCGTCCACGAAGACGGCGATCGTGGCGATGTCCGGGGTGAGGCTCAGTCGCCAACCCTTGTCCAGGTTGCTGATCTTCGCGCCGATGTTGCCCAGCGCCTCTTCGAAGTTCAGGTCCCGGCACTCGGGCGGGTCGTCCTGGGTCACGCCGCCGACGTTCTCCTGGAGCGGCACGTACGAACCGCCGCTCTCGCACGCCGCCTGCTGGTAGAAGTCCAGCGAGCAGGTGGATGACCCAAAGCCGTTGCAGGGGCCGGGGATGTCGAGCTCGCCGCCGTCGCACCAGGCGATGGGGTCTCCCTTGAGCTGGTAGCTCGGAGAGATCGTGAAGAACACGACCTGACGACCCATGCCGTCGAAGAAGTCGAGGAAGAACTCGTTGCGGCAGCCGCACTCGCCGAAGGTCGGATCGCCGGCGTTCCGGTCGATGCAGGCCTCGAGCACCTCGGCGGGCGGGAGGAACAGACTGGTGGACGCCGCGTCGCCCTCGTCCGAGACGATGATGATCGCCGTGGCGGCGCCATCCCGGAAGAAGTTCTCTCCCTCGGAGTCGGTGTTGCAGGGCGGAGTGTCGCCCGTCGCGCGCTCGGCCTCGGGGATGAGCTCGCAGATCACCTTGACGGGATCGCCGTCGGGCAGGGTGTCCAGGTTTGCCCAGAAGTCCCCGTCCTGGCCCTTGCACAGCGCGAACGCGGCGGCCTGGATGCCCGTCTCGTCGCCGCCGCCCTCGATCCCCACGTCCACGAGGTTGATGAAGTCCGCAGACACGTTGGGATCCGAAGGCCGCAGGATGCGCGCGTCTTCGCAGGTGCCGCCCCCGATGCCGCCTGCGCTGCGGATGTTGCCCTGGTTGCCGTTGCCCGGACTGCCGATGTCGGTCGTGACCACGCCCATGTTGTAGTTCAGGAAGCGATCCTGGTTCTGCTGGAACTCCGCCCAGGCCACCGTCGCTTCGCTGATCGTGCCGTACTCCAGCGTGCCGCCGTCGTCGCCGCCGACGTTGGCGAACGCCGAGATGAACGCTGAGAAGTTCGCCTGCAGGCTCGCCTGCTCCTCGGTCATGGACGAGGAGTTGTCCACGACCCACAGGATGTCTACGTCGCTGTTGAAGCCGCCCTGCTCGAAGCGGTCGTGCACCAACAGATCGTAGGGGTTCGTACAGGACGCGACGGCCAGCCCCGAGAGGGCGACGCAGAGCGCGAGAGTGCGTGCTTTGGACGGGGAACTGCGCATCTGTGGTCTCCAAGGACCGGCGGCCAGGATCGAAGGACGCCCGGATTCTATGGAACCCGTGACCGTGGCGCTACTCTGCCTCCATGGCCGAGCCCCCCCTGGAGCAGCTTCGCTCCCAGATCGACGCCCTCAACTCCGACCTCTTGACCCTGCTGAATGAGCGCTTGCGCCTCGTTGAAGAGGTGCAGGAGGTGAAGGCAGCGACGGGGCGACCGCTGTTTGACCCCGCCCGCGAGAGCCTCGAACTCCAAGCGCTGCTTCTCGAGAACTCGGGGCCGATGACGGCGGACCAGGTCCGTGGGATCTTCAAGGAGGTCTTCAAGCTCTCGCTGGGCCACATGCAGCAGGAGACCCGCCGGACGCTGCACGTGCACCGCGGGGATCAACCCGACAGCGTCTATACGATCGCGGGCCATCGGTTCGGCGCAGAGCCCCAGCTGATCGCCGGTCCGTGCAGCGTGGAGTCACCCGAGCAGGTGCACGCGGTGGCGGGCAAGCTCGCGGGGCTCGGCGTGCGGTTCATGCGGGGTGGGGCCTACAAGCCGCGCACGTCTCCCTACAGCTTTCAGGGGCTGGGGATCGAGGGCCTGAAGATGCTGCGGGAGGCCGCGGACGCCCATGGGATGGCGGTGGTGTCCGAGATCCTGGATCCGCGCCACCTCGAGGCAGCGCTGGAGTACAGCGACGTCCTCCAGGTGGGCACCCGCAACATGTACAACTACGAACTGCTCAAGCTGCTGGGGCGCACCGACAAGCCGATCATGCTCAAGCGGGGCTTCATGGCCACGCTGGAAGAGTTCGTGCTCGCTGCGGAGTACATCGCTCATGAGGGGAACGAGCAGATCATCTTGTGTGAGCGGGGGATCCGCACCCACGAGAAGTGGACCCGCAACACGCTCGATCTCGCGGCGATCCCGCTGCTCCGGATCGAGACCCCATTCCCCGTGGTGGTGGACGTGGCCCACGGCACCGGACGCAAGGATCTGATGATCCCCATGGCAAAGGCCGCGTTCGCGGCGGGGGCGCAGGGGGTGATGGTCGAGGTGCACCCGGACCCGGCGCTGGCGCTCTCCGACAACGCGCAGCAGATGAACTTCGACGAGTTCGAGGCCTTTGTGGGCGCGGTGCTGGGCTGAGCCCTCCGGCTAGATCTTGCGCAGCTCCATCTGGATCTGCTGGAACATGTGCGTGACGGTGTTCGGGATGTAGGCCTTGGTCTTCTGGTGGTGCTTGAGAAGCGCGCTCCAGAGACTGTTGATCCTGGTCTTGAGCTCAGCGAGGTCGCCCCGCTCCAACACCGCGCGGAGATCCTCGACCGGCGGAGGAACCTCGCCTGGATAGGCGTCGCGGATCTCTTGGAGAGCCTCGGCGATGGTGGTCGCGGCGGCCTGCCACTCCGGCGGCATCGCGCGCGGGCCGTCGACGACCCTCTCCGCTCCACGATCTTCGGCCCAGGGCGCCGGAATCGGCTCGGGCTCGGGCTCCGGTTCGGGCTCCGGTTCGGGCTCGGGTTCCGGCTCGGGTTCGGGCTCGGGCTCGG
>Ga0222662_1000165_pt1 | contig 62477 bp, 44 predicted proteins | sample AntAcemetagen600_FD_179821 | JGI IMG/M metagenome (GOLD analysis project Ga0222662, IMG submission 179821) | Saline water microbial communities from Ace Lake, Antarctica - #600 | ecosystem: Environmental > Aquatic > Non-marine Saline and Alkaline > Saline | place: Antarctica: Ace Lake... | reverse complement strand
GGCCGACGCCGTTCCCAGACGAAATCGCCAGCGATCGCCGAGCGATTCCGCGTCCGCACCAGCCAGTCGACAACCACACCAAGGGCCGATCGCACGAAGTTCGAGCCCGGTGCTCTGGTCGACACTTGTCGATGGATCGAGAAGAAGTTCGGCGCCGACGAGGGCGGCGCCTGCTCCCATGTCTACATGATCGATGCAATCGCCGACCTCGTACTCGCCGAGGATCCACCGAAGGACCGCAATCTTGGCGAGGGCCGCCCACAACTGGTAACTCCATAACGAACCAAGCTCCTGGGGCGAGGAACGTTCTCCAGATCGATCGCACTGCAGGTCGCCGGATTCGAATCGAAGGGGCCACGCCGACTCGAGGGACTCCGACTCGAGATCCCTCGGCTGGATGCGGCCGTGGGCGTCGAGCACCTCAGTCCCCCGCGCCCGCCACCAGTCGATGATGGTGCCGCTTCGTCGCCAAGGTCCGCCGCGGAATACTGCGAATCGTCGCCCTTCGATCTCGCCTGCGTCGACCGACGATCCCAGGCTCTGCTCGATCGCCTCGAGGCGAAGGCCGCCCGGCATGGTGTACTCAGGAACGACGATTCGGCCGTATGGAACCAACGCCGCCCAATACTGGAGGATCGACAAGTGTGCGGGCGAATCGAATGTCACAAGTGACGGCCCGACCACGATATCGTCCCCAGGCGCAATGCCCCATGGCAACAACGCGTGCCCGACAAGATCAGGATCATTGGAGGAACCGAGCGAGCCGTTCATTGTGAAATGACGGCCGGAGGAGGCCCCCGAAAGGAGCCTCGAGGCAACGCGCGAAGCCGACTTGAGCTCACCGTCATTCCTAGCCAGAAGATGAAAAGTCATGGTCGGTCGTGGTTCACGGAGTCGGAACTCAGGGAGAAAAGACGTCAAAACGACCTACATCCTACGATCCGACGATAATCGATCCGCACGGAACTAGGCCACGACCAGCATGAGTCAAGAAACAGGCCCCATAATCGACTGGTCCCACGCCACCGACGCGGTGCTCGCATTCTGTGGAATTGGAACCGACCGCCTCGACGCCACTGATCCCGGAATGTTTGTCACGCCGGATCTCCCGGGCGAGGATCTCACCGTCAAGATCGTCGAATTGCGATCCAAAGACAATGCCATGGTGGGCAAACTATCTCCGCCGTGTTACACCACGCGCGCCATTCCCGCGGCCGGAGATGCCCCATCGCCCGAGCAGCCTCGCGGGTCGCACCCCCTTCTGGGGGAACTGGGATTACGAATTCGCCGACTTCGGGACGTCCCGTCGGACTGGCGGGCGATCCTCTTCGCCAGCATTGAAGGCGACCGGATTCCGGTCGGCTGGCGGACCGACCACGGCATTCGGATCTCGACGGCCGTCCGCGATGGACTCGCCAGCGAACTCGCCTTCGCACCGCTGCTCGACGGCTTCTATGAACGAAAGAACCTCATCGACCCCTGCCCGACGGCGGATTGGATCACCCGCGCATTCGCCGATTCGTCGCCCACCACGGTCGACGTTCTGCCACCCGTCGTAACCCTCAGGCTCGACTACGATCGACCAATCGCCACTTCCGAACTTCGTTCGCTACTCGCTCTCCTGAAGGAGACCGACGTCAGGGCGAGTTGCGGGTTCCTCCTCCGCCGCGAGGAGGACGTTGTCCCGGCGCGAATGATTCGCGACGCGGGCCATGAGATCCTCCTCCACACCGTGGCGCCGGATCGAGATACCTTTCTCGACGAAGTCGATCGATTCGAATCGCGATTCGGCGTGTACCCTCGAGGCTACACGGCGCATGGGGGTCGCGGTGCTGCGGGATACCTCGGACAACGACAGTGGCAATGGGCGATCGAGGCGGAGATGCTGTACGGCGAGATGCTGGGCCGTCTCACCCGTCGCATGCAGCCTCTCGTCCTAGTTGATGAGGAAGGCGTCGCTCGAACCGCTCCGCTCGTCGCCCCGGGTGTTCACTTCAGCCTAGATCTCGGCATGAAGCCGGAAGCACACGATCTGGACCGACTCCTGATGGAAACTGCTGCCGCGATGAGACCCGGCGGCCACGTCGTCATCATGAACCACCCGGACCTCCATCGGTCGGAACTCCGAGCAATCCTTGAGTCGATGGCCTCGCGTCGACCGCAATCTTCCACATTCGAGGAACTCGCGACCGGACTGCGAACGGGGCGTAGTGAAAAAAACTAATCGACTCGACCGTCCGCTGACGACGAAGCGAGACCGCGATAGAGATCATCGAGCCGTTCCTGGTAAACCTCCCAATGATCGGCACGCATGAAGTCCGCACAGGCGGAAGCCATCCGAGATACCTCATGGGCATCGATGGACTCCAGCAACGTCGCGAGATCGCCGCCCAACAGACGCTCGGGAAGGAGCCGGCCTATTCCCCAATCAAGGATCTCCCGTTGCATTTCCGGAAATGGACTCGCGAGGATTGGGACTCCTGCGGCGGCGTACTCCCAGAGTTTGTTGGGTGAGCAGAACCAGTGATTCAGACACGTGTTCTCATACGGAATCACGCCGAGATCGGCGCCTGCGGTCCAGATTCGGAGCTCTGATTGTGGCGCTGGCGCGATGAAGTGAATTCGATCGCCATCAGGATCAACGTCCGCCGCAATCTGTCGTAAATGGTTCTCCAAATTCCCCCAACCCATCATCACAAGAACCCAGCCGGAGGGAAGATCACCGCTCGCGCGGACGAGATTCTCTAGCCCCCGTTCCTTCGCGAAACCACCCTGGTAGAGGAGGATTCGTGAACAGCCATCGAGACCTGCAGCCTTCCGAAGCCGCCCATCGTCTCTTGGAATACGTTCCAAAAGAAGCGCCGCGTTTCTGACCACGACTGCTCGTGGAAGAGCCGGGTATCTGCGACGGTGCTCCTCGGCGATGCTTTGGTTCACCGTCACGAACCCGTCTACCCGGGGGGCCTGCCGGCGCAGTACCCTCCGCCAATACCAACGTAACACTGGGTGGAGTCCCGCAACCTCTTCAAAGAGTTCGTGACTGTCGAAGACCAACGCCACGCCGGGATGGCGGCGACACCATGCATCTCCGATGGGCAGCGTGGGGAGATCATGACAGTGCACGAACCTCGGCTTGAGTCGATCAAGTTCGGCGTGAAGGTGGCGCTGCATTCGGGCTGATCGCCGTACAGTCCTGAAAAGGATCACGAATCCGCGGGCGAAGGACGAGCAGCGGCGGAGCAGGATTCGTGGACCGGCGAAAATTGACGCCGCTCCTTCGTGACCCCCACCACCGAGCATCTCTGCCTTGTTTCTCGCGAATCGCCAGTAGCGGAACGACCGTCGGAAGTACCAGATCGCCGCCACTGGCGATGCGAGCAGTGCGAAGAGACCGATGACGCCAATGGCGTCCACCGCGCGGAGAATCAGGTCATCCACCGCCAAACCTGTCGGACGAACGACCGACAAGACTCCAATGAGAAGAAAGCTGCCTGCGGCGAACAGACTGGAGTACATCCGCCCGCGATATCGCTCATACATCTCCCAGCCGGCGGGATCCGCACGAATGATCCGAACGCCGCTCTCCCGAAGGGAGATGGGCTTGCGGTCTCGTCTATCACGAATGCCAAGAATTGTGACCTCGAATCCCGCCCTTGCGAGACCGTCCGCCTCCTTGCAAACTCGAATGTCGTGAGAGACAGAGTTGAGGACGAGGGCCGCAATCTTGTGGGACTCGCCCATGAAAATCTCCTTGCTTCCCCGATGTAAGCATCGATCAGAAGAGAATGATACGAGCCCTAAGGACCGCGAGGATTCGCTCACGCAGCCGAGGCGGACGTCAGCCTGCTATCTCCGCCTCGTCCTCGGCCTCGCCCGCCGACCCCGCCTCCTTGATCCGGAGACTCGCGGAGATCGAATCGAACCACTTCGAGTCCCCGATCCCGAGGACCTCATCGTTCTCGATGACCATAAACCGATCCGTGATCTCACGCGGAAAATCGATTTTCGAGCAATGGACGAACACGATTCGATCGTCAAACCAAGCGAGTATCCGTTCCCTGTGCTCCCGCCGGAGTCCACCAAGCAGCAAGGCGTCGCACATGAAAAACGGCCTCTCGGACTCGGTCGCCGGCGCCAGTGTGATCACGGTTCGGAGTACGCGGGATAAGGATGACCAGACTTCCGGCTTAATCGAGGTGTCGAGGCCGTCGGGAAGACACGAGATTTCCGCCTCCAGCTCCAGCTCCTGCAACAGCCCAGAAACGTCGATGCGTCCAGTCGGGTCAATCGCATTGCGGATCGTCGCACCTACCGGTCGAAAGCGATCGGAAGCAAAAGCGAATCCGCTCGCCAGCTCGGTCGCCGATGCATCCACGCATCGCGACAGGGGATCTATCATCCCGATGATCCGAAGCCGATCAAGAGGAACGACTGTCACAAGGAAGACTCGATCCCCGGGTCTCAATGGCTGCATCCCCGCGTCCGGATCCCGAAGTCGAAGCTCGCCGTTCGGCGGGGGACGCTCATCTGTCTTTGGAATTCCGAGAAACTGTCGCGTCTGGACCACGAAGGGATAGAAACGCGTCAGCGTTGCGAACCTGTTGCCGCACTGGATGGCTGCACGCTGCACCTGCCAAAGGGCCATGAGAAAAACGATGACCATCGGCCATGAGAGCGTTCCGCCGATCGCGAGGTATCCAGCTACGACGAGCGAGAATCCGAGAACGATCGCACTCGTGGCGTTCATGAGGAACTGAACTTTCTCGTTGGCCAGCGCGATACCGTCGTACTCGTCTAGGTAGTTCCGGTAGAACGGGTCTTCGCGCATCGCCTGATCCGATGCTCCGATCCCATCGCCGAGATTACGCCCGTTAGCACTCATGACGAGAAGTCGGACGTGCCGCCCCATCTCGGGGGCAGCGTTCTCGTAGAACCGTTCCGCGCCCCGCTTTACCCTTCTACTAATCAGATGAAGTGCTGGTGCCATGAGGAGCAGCAGAGGCACAATGACCCAGGCAAGTCGCCCGTCGACAATCACGAGCAGCGCAACGGCAACCAAGAACCGAAGCAACGGCTCGGCGAGACTCACCAGCACCTCGGTGGTCCGACCCAGAAGCATTCCGTTCCTAGTGACGAGGCGCTGAACGAGGGTTTCGTCAATCTCCATGCCCGGAGGGATCGAATCGATTTCCCTGAGGCGGTTCATCACCTCGGAACCGCAGTATTCGTGGAGGCGACGCCCCAGACGTCTGGAAAGGACCGCAGCTCCATAACTGGACGCAGCACCGATACAGGTGATCATCGCAAGCGTTCCGCCAGCGAAAAGAAGCGACCGCCACTGATCCGTTAGAATCTCGTCGATCCAACCAAAGCCAGTCGTCGCTGGATTCTCGATTCTGGCGACCACGATCGCAACGAACCCGATCACCCCAGCCTGAGCCAGCGCGGCGATCCCACTCTGAACCACGATCAACAGGACGAGACGCCAGTTTGGAACGAAATGTACGCCGATCAGCCAGGAGTAGGCGGACAGAAAACGCCTCGTTGCGGCAATCGATTCTCCACCTTGCGATTTCATACGGATGCCTCACCAATCGAGGGTGTTGCTGCCGCATCCCGAGGAAACAGGGAAACCTACGGGCGGCCGATCTCTTCTAGCTTCTATATCTTCTAGCCTCTAAACAGTCATACAGTAGGTATAGCCTCTGTATACGGTCGGCTAGGACTTCACAATTCGCATTGCACCAAACACGCCCCGCCGTCCTCAACCCCGAGAGCAACTTTGTGAGCATGCAGCCCCGCGAAACGTCTCCTAGACTACCACGTTCGCTCCCTCGACGTCTCGGTCTTGTTGCAGAAGACGGCGAACCACGGATGAACGACGCATGCCCAAGTACTCCGCCAACCGGATCGCCCGTAGTGTCTGGCAGAGATACAACCACTTTCTGCCGGCGGCCGCACGATCGAGAATCGCGACCCTGCGGAGAGCGAACCTGGCACAGGAAATCGACGCCGATCCGCAAGATGTGACGACCGACGCCAATCTCCTTCGCAACATCGTGAACCAGATCGGGAAGAAGGACCTCCGCAATAAAGACGGGATGAGGGACTATCCGAACTCGCGTCCTCATCTCGCGTTCGACCACTTAGCGGGTCTTATCCGATGGCTGGCTACATCCGAGTACGACGTCATCTCCTATCGGGACCTCGTCGGTCCCATCCCGACCAATTGCATGGAGAAGGAATTCAACGCGTGGATCATGTCGGCGACCTCCCGCGGAAGCAAGGCTGTCCTGATCCAGTACGACGTCGACGCCCGTCCGGACGTCACCGAACGGATACTGAAGACTCACATCGAGACCGGTGTGTCCGCGAACGCGATGATCTTCAATCGCAAGATCCTCGACTGGAAGTTGAAGCGCGAAGGCATCTTGGAATACGACGAATACGAAATCGACGACCCGCTTCTTCGCCAATTCGAGAAAATGGGAGGCGTCGTCGGCTACCACTGCAACGCCTTCGACCGCGCGGAAGGCGACGAAGCGAAGGCGCTCGAGATCTTCGAACAAGACGTCGAGGCGCTTCGCCGCAGATTCGATATCCGATACTTCTCGATGCACGGCGGGCATGTAACCAAAGAAGGCCGATGCAACGCCACGCTACCGGTCAAGCCCCTCCTCGACCGCCTAGATCTCACCTGGGTTCACAACGGCCAGTCGTTGGACTTCCATTCGAACTGGGCCGACGGAGGCGCTTCGAACCCGAAATATCGCCGCGAATGCGGCGACGCCCTGGATTTCATTCAGGCCACGGGCGTTGGGCAGCGGACGAGATTGCTGTTCCACCCACAGTACTACAACGACGAGACGAACTCCCATTTCGACTTCCCAATCATCCAGGACGCAGCCTGGGTCCGGGAGACCCGAAACTTGACGGAGCAGGGAGGTTTCGACGGTGAACAATGCTGGAGAGACCGCGCCTCAAGGAACAGATCGACCATCGAGATGTACGACCGTTTCTACGAGGCGGACGGAGAGGAACGCCCAGTCTTCATCAACGGATTGAGCCGGTCGGGCACCACGCTGCTCGCCAGCATGTTCGACTCGCATCCTCAGGGTGCCATGGCCTTCGAGTCGTATCCCCGGTACCTCCATGTCCCTTCGGACGAAGGCGTCCTCACCATGGAGGAGTTTGCCTACGTCTGCCAGACCCTCATCAACTACGAAGAAGCCACCGCCTTCGAATTTCTCAACCGAGCGCCGCTTCGCAATTTAATGCGATTTGCCGCGGTGACAAGTTGGACGGGAATGACCACGAAGGAGACCGGCGAGATGCTCCGAGCCTACGTCTCGAAACACCATCGAGTGTCGAACGACGTGGAGGCGTTGAAGATCGTCGCCGCCACCGCCAGGTTCAAGATGATCCGCGAGAAGGCTGAATTCTGGGGGACGAAGTGCCAGGGAAACTTCAAGGACTACACCTTTCTCTGGCCGCGGGCGAGATTCGTCTACATCCTCCGAAACGGGCTCGATATTCTTGCGAGCCAAAAGACGAACGGCGCATTCAACCCCGATCCGCATCGGCTCGGACGGCAATGGCGGGACCATCTCTCGCAATTCGAGAAGTTCAAAACCAGGCATCCCAACGTCGGCGTCGCGATTGTCTCCTACGAGCGTCTCGTGACCGATCCGGATCGCGAGATGCGGGAGGTATGCCGCCAGATCGACCTCGACTTCGATTCGGAAATGACTCGCCAGCACGAGCGGAAATCCACTCTGACCAACAACCCTCGAGGCCAACTCTCGGCGGAGCGGGTTCAGCAACCGATCGACGCTTCCGCCATCGGACGCTGGCGGGAGACGCTCTCAAAGGAAGACGCCGAGCAGTTTCTCGAAGGATGCGGCGGCACCGACCAGTTCGAACGATTCAACCTCGAATGGAGTCGCTGACGAATGTGTGGCGTCGGAGGCGTCTATCTGCCAGGAGCGGCAATCCTCGGCGATGAGCATCGCTCGATGCTCGCCATCATGGGTGACGAGATGGCGGCTCGAGGTCCTGACGCTGAGGGTACCCGCTGCGAGGGCCGCGTCGGCCTCGTCCATCGCAGGCTCTCGATCATCGACCCCGAAGAACGATCGAATCAGCCAATGGAGTCGGCCGACTGGATCCTGTCCTACAACGGCGAGATCTACAATTTCAAGGACATACGACGCGATCTCGAGAGAAAACACGAGTTCAAGACGCGTTGTGACAGCGAAGTTCTGCTTCTCGCACTTCAGGAATGGGGGCTGGCCGGCGCCTTGGAACGCTGCGCCGGGATGTTCGCATTCCTAGCATTCGACAAGCGGGACGGAACCCTCCACGCCGCCCGTGACCGGATGGGGATCAAACCTCTTCTGATGTCGACGACCGAGGACGGAGGATTCTGCTTCGCCTCCAGCGTGACTGCGATCCGGCGTTCGATGCCGAATCGCCGATGGAAGACTTTCAAGCCAGCGCTCGGTTCGTACTTCGCCCTCGGGGCTCCGTTCACGCGATCATCCGCGATCGAAGGGATCGAACGGGTCGAGCCGGCTCACTACGTCACCTGCCGCCCCGACGGTTCGTTCACTACTACCCGGTACTGGACGCCCCGCTATCGTCCCGACTTCACCATGGAGGAGATGCTGGCGATCATCAGCGAGTATTCGATCGCTGACGTGCCTTCCGCCCTGTTCCTGAGTGGCGGCGTCGACTCAACCTTCCTTTGCGCCGCCACCGAGAACCTCGACTGTTTCCATCTGTCATCCCCCGAGACCACCCAGGCGAGACAGGTTGCGAAGAGATTCGATCGTCGATTCGTCCTCGTGGAACCCGACCATCGAGAGTTCCAATCCGACGTCGAGAACGTGATCGCCTTTCATGGCGAGCCTCTGATGAGCTGCGGCATTCCCGCGTCGGTAAGTCGATCGGTTCGCGAGAGCGGCTACAAGATGGCGATCAGTGCAAACGGTGCCGACGAACTCCTCCACGGCTACTACCGCACACCGACTCCCGGCTTCAGCCCGGACTATCTTCCGCTCCACGAGACGCCCAGTTTCCCCTTCTTCTCCAAACAACTCGCCCACATCTTCCGTGACGCAAGGAACTTCGAGGTCCCCGAACTCAAGGGCTTCATTCCCTCCCTTCAGGAGATCGGTAACGACGCCATCGCCAAGTTCCACCTCCCTGGATTCTCCGCGTCCGCCCACCACCGATGGTTCGAGCTGATGACATACGTGCTACACGACCTGAACCCGACTCTAGATGCCGCCTCGATGGCATACGGACTCGAGATGAGAGTGCCTTTCCTCGACCATCGCATCGTGGAAGGCGTCCTTTCGTGGGACGCGAACCAGCTCATCACACCGACCTTGGGGCGGAAGGCACCACTGAAGGCCCATCTCGAGGGGTTTCTCCCAGTATCTTTCTTCCATCGACCGAAACTCGGATTCAGCATCCATGGTCCAGCCATGAACAAGGTCTCCGCGATCTTCGATGCAGCGCTGAAGAAATACAAAAGGAGCGGACGCCTGAAACTCACCGGGAAACCAAATACCGGAGAATACGACCGAGACCTGGCGCTCATGGGATCCATCTGCTTTTCACACGAAATCTGGTGCCGAGATGCTGATGGAAGCTGATGACACCACGACCGTATCGCCCCTGCTACTCATCGGTGGATCACCCTCGACCGGTTCGTCACTGCTGGTCTACCGCCTGTCGAAGTACCCCGGAGTCACTTGCCTCCCGGAGACCGGCCTGTTCGTTCACGGAGACCTCGTCGCGGGCCGAGCAATGACCGACATGCCCGACATCGACCTTGGAAGACAGGTCCCCTGGCTCGACTTCGAATCCAAGTTGACGGGGGCGATCGACATCGACCCCACGACCATCCGGGAGACGATCACCGGAATCCGCTCGAGCCGAGCACTTCTTCGTTTGGTTGTTCAAGGGCCGAAAAACCTCATCGTTGAGAAGACCCCGGAGAACATCTTCGCGTTCCGGACCTATCTCGAGTTGGCCCCAGAAAACAAGGTGGTGGTCACGCTGAGGAAGGCTTCGGAGGTGGTTGCCTCACTCATGCGTCGAGGATTCCAGACAGGCCCCGCACTCCTCATCTGGTTCGCGCACACCTATGAATCCGCACGGATTCTTCAAGACTTTTCCGGCCAGGCGATCGCCTGTAACTACGAAGACCTTGCCGCTAATCCGGACAAAGTCGCCCGAGGAATCCTGAAGGTAATCTCTCCTCGAACTTACAGGGATTTGATGCCTGAGAGCTGTGAGTTCGAGAAGGAACTGCAGTTCTCCGAACGCATGCTCGCCAACACCGCGTGGAGCAGGTCGATCACGGAAGAGGCTGGACACGTTGCAACCAGCGAGATGATCGGCCTCCGACTTCAGAATCTCCTTCGAACCGTCGGATTCATGACGGCCGAGCACGGAATCGTGCGCCCGCTGGATCTCGAGGAATCGGTCCTGAGCGGAAGATCGATCGTTGGAATCCCCGAGACGTCGCAGGAACGTGTCCGGCCGACCCAACGCGGTCTCTTGGTTGACACCCTCGTCCGACAGTTCCCGATGGTGCAGTTGGAGGCAAAGATATGAGTCGCCTGCGAGGTTATCTGAGCCGGCTGGCCAGAAAAATACTCCGACGATTCCCCGCTCTCGCCCGAAATTCTGTGGGGCGGGCTGCCATCGCCGCAAGTCGCGAGCTACTCCAATCGAACCCAACTATCCCTGCGCCCTCGGTGCCTCCCGTCACCTCTCCTGAGCCGACACCCCAGACGAAGACCGTGGTAGAAAACCCAGATGCTCTCGCGCCGCCGACGACGGCGATGGTCCACCCCATTCGGGGCACCGAATGCGAGATTGTCCTCTGCTGCTCATTCACCGGCCGCCACGACATTCTGCAGCAGATTATCCACGAATCGACGACCTGCAATGCGACGGTCCGTTGGATGCTCTGCGGCAGCACGCCCGAAGACGCATCGTTCATCGAGATGATCGCAAGACAGACCGGCGTGGTCGCTGGTTTCAACTGCGAAAATAAGCCTCTTGGTCGAAAGTGGCAGACGTGCGTGGTCGAGGCGACGAAGCTATTCACGGCGGAGACCTTCGGGATCATCGGCAGCGATGACTTCGCCTCCCGCCGACTTCTTGATCACATCGCCGGGTTGATTCGCAAGGAGCGAGAGGCCGAGATCTATACGGACCTCTACTGCACCCTCGAATGGCTCCTCTGGATCCGAAACGACGAAAGCCCGCTCTCGCCGAACATACTCCGCTGCAACTATCTCGCGGCCTCCGCCTTCCAGCCGCTCGGATCCGGGCGGTTCTACTCGGCGAGATTCCTAGAATCCTGCGACGGACGGATCTTCGACAGCAGGCTCGACCGACTCCTCGACGACCGCGGATTCGAGGAGATTCGCAGTCGAGGCGGGAGCATCATCTACTACTCAATCGAGGATGCCCCAATGTTGAGCGTGAAGGGCAACTGGGTCCAGATGAACGACACCGAGGACTTCCTCAAGGCATCCACCTTGGACATCCGTGAAGATTCCTTCGCGGGCTATCGACTTCTGTCCGAATCCATGTCTGGCACCGCTCTGCGTTACCTCGCGCGACCGACAAAGATCGGACCGCAGTTTCATTTTTCCGATCTTGATCCGGGTCTCACCAAAGACCCGTCATCGAGCGACGGCATGAGCCAACCTGAATCCTCAAGACGAGACATCGAAGGGCCATAGAGACCGCCATTCGGTCCAAAGCCTGCGCCGATGGCACTGCGCCGAATCATGGAACGTCTCGTTGAAGACGCGACGCACCTTCTAGCCGTCCTCCCGCTCCATCCGCGGACTCGAGCCGCCCTCGAACGTGACGGACTGCTACAGATCGTGAACGAAGCGGTCAATCTCATGGCACCAGTAGGTTTTCTCAACCTGACCTGGCTCGAATTAGTCGCGGCCGTCATCGCCACCGACTCGGGAGGAGTCCAGAAAGAAGCCTTCTTCCAACGGATCCCCTGCGTCACGATCCGAAGCGAGACCGAGTGGGCCGAACAAGTGGGCCGAACAGAATAGAGGGGAGCCGACGATCCCCGGATCGGGGCTGATATGGCGTGATGGGAACCACTCCTCGTCGTCCGACACTTTTACTCAGATGCTCTCGAGCCCCGAATTGGAAACACACCATCTCCGCCAAGACGCCTGCCGCGGAGAGGTGCTCATGTGCCGCCTGATGTTGAGGGAAGAGCTGAAGGCCGATCGATTTCAGTCGACTCGTCCCGTCCTCAGCAGTCGCTGCATCGCCTCCGATGCGAACGACTCGCGGATCAGATTCGCTCCTGCGAATGAAAATTCTTGTGCGTCCACCGTCGTCGCCTCGAAGATCATCGAAAGACTGTTGAGCTGTGCCCAATCACCCTTGAGGCTGACCAATGGGCCTTCGGACACGGAGTAGAACTGAACCGAAGAGCCCTGATGGAGGATTTGCGCGAAACCCATGTCGTCGAGGTTACGACTCTTCTTGACGTCGAACAGCAGCCAATCACATTCATCGAGAGCGTCGCGAGAGTAAAACCGTCCCGCTCCGAGCGGCTGCGACTGGGAATCTAGGCAGTAGTTCAACTTGTACAGGCCCGGAGCGGTTTCGCTTTGACCCCCAACGTCCCATGCCATCCACTCCATTGGCGCATGAAGCCCGGCCTGACGCTGGTTCCCCATCGGCTCCTTGACTCGACCCTCGATGAGTCGCAGCAGCTTCGCCGATGGGATGTCATCGCTACCGATGATCCCATAGGCCTCCGCATGGCTCGTCCTTCTCGCAACGTCGACGCAAGTCTGCCACTTTCGACCGAGCGGCGTATTCTCGCAGGTAACGCCACCGATTTGGGGTGATTTCGATGACAGGTGTTCGATGAGACGAGCATCGTCTTCCGTCGATCCACACAAGATCAGACCAATTCGATCGGACGTGGCAATGATTTCCTCGGCCAAGAGCCTGATGCAGACATGCCGATCTTGAAAGGCGCAACAGAGGACGATGCTGAAATCGCCACCTCGAATCGGTGCGACTTCGTTCACTTGTGAATCCGTCCGGCTGCCAGAATTTCGCCTCAGGACGTTCTTGCGATCCGCGAGGAGATTCAGCACCAACCGCTGCCGATCAGATCCGCGGTGACTTTCGTCGAGCCCGCGAGCCGTCACGCCGACCGATTCGACACCGATCCGAAAATGCCGCTTCACGTAGTTGATCGCGCGGCGGCCCGTCGGGGAATTCGCAAGCCCGGGAAACCGCATGACGAGACGCTCGCCGAAGCGCCTCACGATGATCTGTGTTCGAGTCATGATGCGTCCGTACTGGGGTACGGCTGCGAGACCGCGGCGTCTGATCCCGATCCGGAAACGAGACCCGTGCCCGGATGCGCCGAAGACCAGGCGTCGAATGCGAGACAGCTGCTGCCAAGGTAGGCGAGGTCGCGAGGAACGTCGCCGAACTTCGATCTGGTGTTCACGGAAATTCGACCCGCACGTCGCCACGAATCGAGAGCCCTCGGCCCCTCATGGGATATCTTCTCGAGCTGCTCTCCGTGGATGCTGAATCCGAGCTTCGGACGCTGGAAGAAAGCGGGAGATATTCGATGACGAAAGTGCGTCTTCAAGGGCGATTTTCTGCCGTCGCAAGGGGTGACAAGTCTGGAGGCATCCCAGGAGAGAACACCTTCGACGATTCGGTGATCCAGAAATGGAACCCGGACTTCCAGACTGTGATACATCGATGCCGCGTCAAGGGTCGGATTGAGATCGTGCAACACGTAGGTCATCAGTTCCAACCACCTGTAACTGGCGGACGGAGGAAAACCCTCGAGGTGGAAGTCGAGCATGAGCGACATGCCCAACTCGATCGTGTCGGGGAGCGAGGACGAGATCTCGGGGACATCGAAGTTTCTTGAGTCCCTGAAGATCTGGGCCATCTGGGTCCGGAACCATCGTGCACTCGGAGTCTCGTGGAACGGTAGGTAGGGCGGTTCGTACTCCGGCATCGGCGTCCGGGGATATCCGAAGAACAGTTCGTCAGCCCCATTGGCGCTGATTGCGACTTTGTAGCCGCTCTCGCTCACCGCCCTGCTCACCGCCGCCGGAATGCCAGCACTCATTAACGGCTCACCGTGAGAGCCGAGCACGCCTGCCACATCGGAACGATACGAATCGAATTCCGGTTCGACTACGACGAGTTTGCGATCGATGATCCTCGCAGCATTCTCCGCATACTTCTGCTCGGGCGATGTGAGGTGAAAACAATCGAGATCGGGAATGGCGCACGCGAGAAAAGTCGAATCTACGCCTCCACTCATGAAGAGAGCGGCCGGCACGTCGGCCTGACCGTACTCGGCCGTGATGCTCACGAGCTCCTCCATCGAGAAATCCGTGCGAAGACGTGGCGACCAATACCTGCGCGACTTCATGGATCCGTCACGATCCACTCTGACGATATGAGCGGGCGGAACTCGCTCGATTCCCCTGAACGCAGTGGAGATCGTGAACGGAGCACCGAGCGTGAAGAAGGATCCCAGCGCTCCTGGATCATGGGTGACCCACCGGTCCGGGTCGACCTCCCGCACCGCGGCTACGCTCGATCCGAAGACGATGCCACCGTCTTCGAGACGGCCGAAGACCAGAGGCTTGATTCCCATGTGGTCTCTCACGGCATACAAGGCTCTCTCTCTCTTGTTCCAGGCCAGAAACGCGAACATGCCCGCGATCCGAGAGATCGTCTTGTCAATCCCCCAGACCTCCAACGCCGCGAGCAGTACTTCGGAATCCGATGTGGTTTCGAAATCGAACGCACCTTGAAGTTCGGACCTAAGCGACTTGAAATTGTAGATCTCGCCGTTGTAGCTCAGGATCCACCCGCTTGACTCCATCGGCTGGTTCGAGCGAGCAGTAGGGTCCATGATCGCCAGGCGACGATGCAGAAGTCCCCCGTTGTCGAACATCGCGATGCCTTCTGCGTCGGGGCCGCGACGCTTCATCGACTTACCCATTCGACGCAACCCGTCTCTACAAACTTCGGGGCTCCAAGATGAATCGACCCGCATGAGGCCGCCGATGCCACACATCTGAAACACACCTCAACTTTCTTTTGGACCGCGAGACCCAACCAGATTTCGCCTGATATCCTAGCAGTCCGCGGCGTCCCCCTTGCCATGGAGACCTGTGCCACCCGGGACCGGGAGGATGCCTGAATGGACCGGCTCGACGGACCATATACAAAACAATGCCTGCAGGCTCTCGGACAGATTCCATGAAGACACGAACCGAATCGCGTCCCCAGATTCTCACGATTGTAGGCGCCCGTCCCCAATTCGTGAAGGCCGCCCCTGTCTCACAAGCACTCGCTCGCTGCGGCGTCGATGAAGTCCTGCTTCACACCGGACAGCATTACGACGACAGGCTCTCCGCCATCTTCTTCCGTGAACTCGGACTTGCAACCCCAAAGTACTCCCTGAACATCGGCTCCGGAAGTCATGCGCGTCAGACAGGACGGATGATGGAAGCCATCGAGGAGGTGGTCGGCGAGCTCGCCCCGGCCAGAATACTCGTTTACGGCGACACGAATTCCACCCTCGCCGGAGCAATGGTGGCTGCAAAAGCTCACATCCCCGTTGATCATGTGGAAGCTGGCCTGCGTTCGTTCAACCGACGCATGCCTGAAGAGGTCAATCGTGTGGTCACGGACCACCTGTCGGATCTGCGATTCGCACCAACCTCGACCGCAGTCGAGAATCTGAGCAACGAGGGAATCTGCGGCCCTCAGGTCATTCTAAGCGGCGACGTCATGTACGACGCGACGCTTGCGACACGAGAAAAGGCCTTCGAACAGAGCGTCATTCTCGAAACCCTCGGCCTCACCGAGAAGGCGTACGTGCTCGCGACCGTGCACCGATCGGAAAATACTGAGGATCCTGCGCGAATGAAGGCTATCTTCGACGGACTCGTCGAGATCTCCGCGGATCTACCCGTCGTTCTGCCGCTCCATCCTCGAACGCGATCCATCCTCGAAGCCTCGGGGCAGGGGCAACCGCGGGGAGCGAACCTCCTGGTATTGGAGCCGATTGGGTACCACGACATCAATTGTCTGGAGGCAAGCGCCGCCCTGATCGCCACGGACTCCGGCGGAATGCAAAAAGAGGCGTTCTTTCATCGCGTGCCATGCGTCACGCTTCGGCCAGAGACAGAGTGGACGGAACTGATCGAACTCGACTGGAACATCCTCGCCAATCCCTCGACGGATGACATTGCGGAGGTGATTCGAAGTCGCCTCGGACATGAAGGAAGAGAGGGATCTCCGTACGGCAACGGTGCCGCGAGCGAGATCATCGCGGAGTCCGTGCATGCGGTATTGATGGCATAGGCACTCACATTCAATGCGGCCGTGGGATGAGATCACCGAAAAGAGACCGCTCTTCGCGATGCAGACACGGGGCAAGCACCCTGCCGGTCGCTCGCTCGGGCGATTCGAGATCCCGCACGACCGAATCGGCCGAAGCCGGATGCTCCCCAGCGCTGCGTCTGCAGTATCCGATCGAAGAAGTGCGACGCGACACACAGGCGCTCACTGAATGGCCACGAAAGGGAAGTGTGGCCGCCGGCCAACGCTCAGACCCACGGCGAGATTCCCAACGAGCGATCACCAGCGATACGAGCCTCCTGGGAGGCCTCGTCTCCCAACCGGCTCTCGTTCCCTTGCGATCGGGACCCTCATCGGCCAGGCGGCGGCCGCGATTGGGCTCCTGGTGGCCGTTCGTCGCTTCGATCCCGCGGACTTCGGCGATCTTGGGATCTTCGCCGCATTGGCAATCGACACCGGAACGTTGGGGGCGCTTCGATTCGAGGCGGCGCTCCCTCAATCCTTCTTGCCCAAGTGCATTCGACGACGAAGAATCCCAGCCATCTCGACGGCGCGTGCGCTTCGCGGTATCTCGATGGGCGTTATTCTCATCTACGGAACGTTCCAGGCGCCGAAGTTAGAGACCCTCGTCCTCGCGAGGATCGTCGGCCAGCGCATCGAGGCGACGGCATTATTCCTCGTCCATGGCCAGGAATCCAGCGTGCCGCAGTGCCGACGCCGGGAGATCACGCCTTCGACGAGTCTTGAAGCGTCATAGGCGTTTCCCACTCGTCCTTCTCTGGGGTCATCTCCTCGCCCAGACTCCTGCTGCTGGCGTTCATTCGTGTTGCCGCAACCGATTTCGTGACCCTCCCGACGCTGACCCTCCTTGGTTTCCTAGAACGACTTGGCACTCAGACACTCGGTAGTCTGATCCGTCGCTAGACACTGCAGTCCCGATTCCATCTAGACATGAACATCGTCCTCGTCAATCACTACGCCGGAAGTCCCGAGCACGGCATGGAGTTCCGTCCGCACCAGTTCGCCAGACACTGGGTCGCCGCGGGCCACCATGTGACGATCCTCGCAGGCTCGTACAGCCATCTCCGGAATCGCAATCCCGAGGTGCGGGAACGTGTCGTGGAGGAAGAGATTGACGGGATTCGATACCGCTGGCTGCGGACGCCCCACTACTCGGGAAACGGACTTCGTCGAATCCGCTCCATCCACGCCTTCGTGAGGGCGGTCGATCGAGAACGACGCGAGGACCTCCGAGGTCGGCCGATCGACGCGGTGATCGCCTCGAGTACCTACCCATTCGACATCGATCCATGCCGACGAATCGCGAGAGAGCACGGAGCCACACTGGTCTGGGAGGTGCACGATCTCTGGCCGCTTTCCCCGATCGAACTCTCGGGATATTCGCCTCGTCATCCGTTCATTCGCGTAGCGCAACGAGCGGAGGACCGATGTTGTCGGGACGCGGATCTCGTCGTGACGATCCCGCCGAGAGCAATCGATCATCTTCAGACTCGCGGGCTCCCCCCGGATTCGTGCGTCTGCATCCCCAACGGAGCTGAATCCGCTGCGGCTGCGACGGATCATCGACCCGCGCAGGCCGTCCGTGATTTGCGATCCGAAGGCCGTTTCGCCATCGTCTACGCAGGGGGACACGGCGAGTACCACGCGCTGGATGTCCTGATCGAGGCCCTCGGTGAACTTCCCGCTCGTCGGTTCGGACTCGTCGCGATCGGGGAGGGCTCCGAGAAGTCTCAGCTCCAATCACTGGCCAGGAGAATCGGGCCCGTTCGCGCCGAGTTCATTGACCGGGTCGACCGGGCTTCCGCGTTGGCGGCGCTTGCGGAAGGGGATGCCATCTACGTCGGACTTCGCGGCCACCAGATCTACCGCTTCGGAATCGGCCTGAACAAGATTTACGACGCGATGCTGTGCGGCCGACCGATCATCGCCTCCTACACGGCCGGGAACGATCCGGTCCACGAAGCCGGGTGCGGACTTCGCGTCGATGCGGATGATCCGCGATCGCTCGCTCGTGCGATCGAGGACCTTGCGGCGCGCGAGGAGGAAAGTCGGCTGGAACTGGGAGCGAATGGCCGGCGATACGTGCTCGAACATCATGATTTCGAAAAGCTCTCCGCTCGTTTCATCGAGGCGATTCAGTCGAAGCGCGACCAACCGGGAATCGACCGATGAAGACCACGGCGAACGCGAGTAGTGATGAGCTCGATCGAATTGCCGACGCGTACGATCGTCGAACCGGGGACGGCGTTCCGCTTCCCGTCCACCTGATTCGAAGGGACCGGGAGCGTCACTACGCCGCCCTTCTCGACTCGGTGGGGCTGCCTTCGAGATCTCGGATGCGCCTGCTGGAGGTCGGGTGCGGGGGCGGAAGCGAACTCCACCGCTTCATCGAACTGGGGCTGCGACCCGAGAATCTCGTCGGTGTGGAGCTGCTGGAGGAACGCGCCGCGGCGGCTCGCGAGTCCTTGCCCCCAGAAGTCGAGATCCGACAGGGCGATGCGAGCCAGATGAGCGGCGAGGACGGCGTCTTCGACGTCGTCTTTGCAAGCACCGTCTTCACCTCCATTCTCGACGACGATCTCCAGACCAGGCTCGCAAGGGAGATGATGCGTCTCGTCCGACCCGAGGGACTGATCCTTTGGTACGACTTCATCTACAACAATCCTCGGAACGGAGATGTCCGAGGCGTCGCGGTCAGACGCATCCGCGAGTTATTTCCCGGCATGGAGATCGTGACTCGGCGGACCACGCTCGCGCCGCCGATCGCGCGTCGCGTGATTCGCCTCGGAGATCGGGCCTATCGCCTCCTTCACGCGATTCCCCTCCTGCGAACCCATGTCGTCGCGGCGATTCGTCGACCCCGCACCGGAGCCGGCGCATGAAGCGGTGCTTCGACATCGCCATGTCCGGGGCCTCGCTTCTCCTGCTCACGCCGTTGCTGACGACCCTCGCGATCGTGGTGGCATTGACCAGCCGGGGCGGCCCCTTCTTTCGTCAGGTTCGGGTCGGCCGTCATCGGCGATCCTTCCGGATTCTCAAGTTTCGGACCATGACCGTCCGTGCGGAGGCCGCGGATGGGACCTTCGATGCGGGCGATCGATCGCGAGTGACCTCTGTCGGCCGATTCCTCCGGAAGACGAAGCTCGACGAACTCCCCCAGCTCTGGAACGTGCTCGTCGGTGACATGAGCCTCGTGGGCCCCCGCCCGGAGATCCCCGCCTGGACCGAGGTTCATCGAGCACGATGGGACCGAGTGCTGAAGGTCAGGCCGGGCATGACGGACCCCGCCTCGATCCGCTACCGCGACGAGGAAGGACTCCTGGCCGCCTCAACGGACCCTGAGTCGACCTACCGCGATGAGATCCTCCCCCGAAAACTCGACCTCGCCGAGCGGTACGTTCTGGAGCAGTCGTTTCTCGGTGATCTGGGGGTGCTTATTGCGACGGCAAAGGCAGTTCTGACGCCCTGCACTAGATCCCCGGGCCACAATGGGCGACAATCGGACCGATGAACGTCCCCTTCTTCCGCCTCGACGCGAACGGAAACGAACTTCGATATCTCCGCGAGGTCCTGGAGAGCGGATGGCTTACCAGCGGCGAACGCGTCCTCGACTTCGAGAAAGCATTCGCCGCATCGGTCGGCGCCCGCCACGCGATCGCGGTCAACTCCTGTACCGCCGCGCTTCACCTCGCGTGCGAAGCCGCCGGAGTCGGACCGAACTCCGAGGTACTGGTCCCGAGCATCACGTTCACCGCCACCGCGGAGGTCGTGGAATATCTCGGCGGACGGGTGCGGATCGTGGACGTCGATCCGACAACCGGCCTCTTGACGCCCGATCTTCTCAAACAGGCCCTCGACTCCCATCCGTCGATCTCCTGCGTGATGCCGGTGCACTTCGCGGGCGCCCCCTGCCGAATGCTCGGAACGGCGCAGGACCCCGGCATCCTCGACCTCTGCCACGCTCGGGGAATCTCCGTCGTGGAGGACGCGGCGCACGCTTTTCCTGCCTCGTACGAAGGCGGAAAACCCGTCGGTTCCTCAATCGGAACCACGGCCTGCTGCTTCAGCTTTTACGCGAACAAGACCATCACGACCGGCGAGGGCGGGATGGTCACGACGAATGACGACGCGATCGCGGAACGCATGCGAAGGATGCGGCTCCACGGAATCGATCGCTCCGCCTGGGATCGGCACACCCGGGTCGGGGCCGCATGGGAGTACGACGTGATCGCGGCGGGGTACAAGTACAACCTGACGGACATCGCTGCCGCCATCGGCATCGCGCAACTCGAACGAGCCGAGGAATTTAGGGACGCCCGAGCCAGGCTCGTCGAGGCCTATCGCGAGCGACTCGGCAGCATCGAATCACTTCGGCTCCCCCCTCTGGACGACGGTCGGAACGGCCACGCCTGGCACCTCTTCGTGATTCGGGCGGACCCCGCTTCAGGCCTCGATCGCAATCGGTTGATCGAAGAGATCAACGCCCAGGGAATCGGCACCAGCGTGCATTACAAGCCACTTCACCGGCTCACCCACTGGTCGAAAACCGCCTTGCTCATTACATCCGGGTACCCAAATGCCGATGACTGGTTCGATCATTGCCTCTCCCTTCCACTTTTTCCTTCGATGACGCCGCAAGAATTCGAGGCGGTCTGCACCGCGGTTGAAAATGCAGTGGCTATTTGCCTCGATGGGCCACCCCAAAGCTGACCCCTCGGCCAATTCGGCTAGACTCGTCGATCCGGACCGCCTCGTCGGAATCGCGATCCAGGCTCTCGGAACTCGACTCGGAACTCGAAAGGAAGTCACCTTGATCGGCCACCAAGTAAAGCCCATTCTGGACCGTCGAATTCGCCTTGGCCTCCTCGGTTGCGGCCGGATCTCCCGGAATCACTTTCGATCGCTCGAGGAACTGAGCGACGATCTCGAGCTCGTCGGCGTCTGTGACACCGATCCTGACCGGATGTCGCAGGACTTCGTCCCCTCGGACGCACCTCGCTTCGAGCGACTCGGCGACATGCTCGCGACCGCCGAACCCGACATCGTGGCGATCTGCACGCCCAGCGGCTTCCATCCGAAACAGACCGTCGACGTGGCACGTGCCGGCGTGCACGTACTCACCGAGAAGCCGATGGCGACCCGCTGGAACGACGGACTACGCATGGTCGAAGCGTGTGACGACGCCGGAGTTCGACTCTTCGTGGTGAAGCAAAACCGGTTCAATGCGACGCTCCAGCTCCTTCGAAGAGCCATTCAGGAAAAGCGGTTCGGCCGCATTCACATGGCGACCGTCAATGTCTTCTGGACGCGACCGCAGGAGTACTACGACAGCGACAGTTGGCGAGGAACCTGGGAACTTGACGGCGGCGCATTCATGAATCAGGCGAGCCACTACATCGATCTTCTCGACTGGCTCGTCGGCCCGATCGACCGCGTCAGCGCCATGACTGCAACCCTGGGCCGGGACATCGAGGTCGAGGATTCTGGCGTGATGAACGTTCGCTGGCGGAACGGCGCGCTTGGTTCCATCGCCGTCACCATGCTGACCTATCCGAAGAATCTCGAAGGTTCACTCACTATTCTCGGCGAAACCGGCACGGTTCGAATCGGCGGCGTGGCCGTCAATGAAATCCAGGCCTGGGAATTCGCGGATGAACGTGAGTACGACGAGCAGGTCCGCTCGGCCAACTACGAAACGACCTCGGTCTACGGATTCGGCCATCCGGCGTACTACCGAAACATGATCGAAGTCCTCCGAGGGAAGGCCGAACCAGAGACCGATGGCCGTGAGGGACTCAAGAGTCTTGAGGTGCTCATCGCGACCTACCTCTCGGCCCGCGACGGAAAGACCGTCAGTCTGCCGCTCGAGTATTGACCGTGCGATTCGGAGAATCATCGATGTCCACAATCGCTCCAGATGCCACCATTCACCATTCCGCCATCGTCGACGAGGGCGCCAGCATCGGCTCGGGAAGTCGAGTCTGGCATTTCGTTCACGTCTGCGGTGAGGCGGTCATCGGACAGAAATGCTCGCTCGGCCAGAACGTTTTCGTCAGCAATCGCGTGACGATCGGCGACAACGTCAAGATCCAGAACAACGTCTCGGTCTATGACAACGTGACGTTGGAAGACGATGTCTTTTGCGGCCCAAGCATGGTCTTCACGAACGTCTACAACCCAAGGTCGGCGGTCTCTCGCAAGGACGAATATCGGGACACGCTGGTCAGGCGCGGTGCCACCCTCGGCGCCAATTGCACCATCGTCTGTGGCGTCGAGATCGGCGAATATGCCTTCGTCGGCGCCGGCGCGGTGATCAACCGAGATGTCCCCGCCTACGCCTTGATGGTCGGGGTACCCGCTCGGCAGATTGGCTGGATGAGCAAGGCGGGTGAGCGACTGCCCCTCCCCGTGGACGGTGAGGGCCAGGCAAATTGTCTGATAACAAGTGATAACTACGAGCTTTCTAACGGCGAGCTAAAATGTACTTAGGTCGGATTCTGGCCTGCGACGCCCCATGACGAAGAACCTCTGGAAGTAATTCTTTGCGATTGAACGTTCGACGAAGAGAACAGATCGCCATCACCGCGTTGGATGCGGGCGTCTTCGCGGCCGCATTCTGGATGGCGGTGGCGATCCGCTACGGAACGCTCACCCCACCACCGGCGACGGTCTGGGCACTGGTCGTGGCCCCCTTGGTAGGCGTGCTCTGCCTCCTGCCCTTCCGCTTCTATCACGAGGTCCTGCGATACGTCGGGCCCAACGTCCTCTACCGATGCGGCATGGGTGTCTCGCTGACGACCCTTGTGCTCTTATCGGTCAGCTTCCTCCGAAGCGATCAACCCTCGATCTCAAGACTCGTCTTCCTGCCCTTCTGGATGGGGTCCATTCTGGGCCTGACCGGCATTCGGCTGGCCGGGAAGTTCATCCTCCAGCGAGCCTACGGCGGTATGGCAGGCCTTGAGAAGAGAAGAGTCTTGATCTACGGGGCAGGTCAAGCCGGGGTCGGCCTCTCCTCGATGCTCAGCCAAGACGGATCGATTCTGGTCCAGTGCTTTGTCGACGACGACCGCCGACTCACCGGACGCGATATTCGCGGCATCCGAGTCCGACATTCCGAGTCGATCGGGAAGCTCCTCAAAAAGTACGACATCAACACCGTGATGCTCGCGCTTCCCTCGGCCAGCCGAAAGCGACGACGCGAGGTCATCGAGCAGCTGCAAGATTTCAAGGTCGAAATCCTCACGGTTCCGGACATGCAGGAGCTCGACAGTGGCCTGGCCACCTTCACCGATCTTCGCCCAATCAACATCGAGGACCTGCTCGGACGCGAATCCGTCACCCCCGATTCTTCGCTGCTTTGGTCGAAGATTAAGGGGCGAGTGGTCTTAGTGACCGGGGCCGGCGGCACGATCGGCAGCGAGCTTTGCCGCCAAATCGGCGAGTGTGCCCCAGCCCGCCTGATCTTGGTCGACAACAGCGAGTTCAACCTTTATCAGATCGAAGCCGAACTCCGCGCCGCACAGTCTTCGGGCGTGACGATCGTCCCGATTCTCGGAGACGTGTGCAATGGTCTCCAGATGCGTCAAGTGATGACCCAGTACATGGTCGACACCGTTTACCACGCCGCCGCCTACAAACATGTCCCAATCGTTGAAGAGAACGCCATCGTGGGCGTCGCGAATAACGTCCTGGGAACCCTCCGAACCGCCGAGGCGGCGAGGGACGCGCAAGTGAGGGACTTCGTTCTGATCTCCACCGACAAGGCCGTGCGACCCACCAGCGTCATGGGTGCCAGCAAGAGAATGGCCGAGCTGGTCCTGCAAGCGATTCACGAAGACAGCGATCCAGATACGAGGACGCAATTCTGCATGGTCCGCTTCGGGAACGTCCTGGGGTCTTCCGGTTCCGCGGTACCCAAATTCACCGAACAGATCGAGGCCGGCGGCCCGGTCACGGTGACCCACCCGGAAGTCACTCGATTCTTCATGACCATTCATGAGGCTGCCAACCTCGTGATCCAGGCTGGATCATTGGCTCAGGGCGGCGAGGTCTTTGTGCTCGACATGGGCCAGTCGGTTCGAATCATTGATCTCGCGACGCGAATGATCGAACTCTCCGGTTCCACGGTGCGGTCGGAGACGAATCCGACCGGCGACATCGAAATCAAGTTCACCGGACTCCGGCCGGGCGAAAAACTCTACGAAGAGCTCCTGATCGACGGAGACCTCGAAGCCACCGAACATCCGAAGGTCATGCGGTCAGCCGAGTCATTTCTGCTCTGGGAGGACCTCTCGAAGATCCTTCAGCGGCTCGAGGCCGCCATTGATCGCCGAGACGAGGAGACGGTGCTTCAGATCCTGCAGCAGAACGTTGCTGGGTATCGCGGCCGCTCAACCATCTCGACCAGCCCGACCACGCTGCCTGACCAGAGATCCGTCTGATTTCAAGCCGCCTGATCGCCGGGGCTCGCTAGGCTGGCCCACATGACCGTCTGGCGACAATCGGGGCTGGTGTGGTTTGGTGCGTTGATCGCGGCCGGCATGGCCTTGCTGACCCAGATCCTCTTGGCCCGTCACTTTGACACCGCCTTGTTCGGTGCCATCTCCTACGCCTACGCGATCGCGATCCTCATCTCGACCTTCGCGTTTCAAGGGATCGGAGAAGTCGCCATTCGCCATGGTGGCCGGCTCGACCCACGCCACTGCCTTCGTTCTGCCGCCGGTCTCTTCGCAGTGGCCACACTTGGTGCCTTGGCTTGGATCTTGGCCGTCGGAAACCCCGAGACGGAACCGGTCCTGCTGGGTTCGTTCCTTCCATTCGCCGTCGTCCAGATCGGCCTGATCGCGGGGATGATTGCGTTTCAGATCGACCGCAAGACCATCGGGATCGCCCTTTGGCCGGTCGGATTCCAAAGCGCTCGCCTCACGGTGGTGATTGGCATCGTCCTTCTCGGCGGGGCTGCGATCACCGTGCCGATCGGTTGGACAATCGCCCTGGTGCCGTTGGCCATCTTCGGCCTTCGCCGACTCCGACGGGCCGGCGAATGGCGAACCCGTGAGGATGAGGCCCCGCGGGTCTCCATCACACGATCCGCGTTTCCTTTTTCCGCCACCCGACTTCTTGAGTTTGCCGAGATTCAGATGCCAATCGTGCTCGCTATGCCGTTGCTCGGGGGGGCGGAGACCGGTCGAATCACCGCATCGCTGGCCATCATTCAAGGGCTCCTGCTCCTCCCCATTGCGATCTTTCAGCGACTTCTCCGACCACGATTCCACGAGTGGGCGCGGGATGACCCGGGACGACTTCGCCGATCGGCATTGATCGGAACCGGCTCGATGCTGGCGATCGGAGCCGGCCTCGGCCTCCTCGCCCGGCCATTCGCGCCCGAGATTCTGGCCCGGCTCTTCGGACCGGAATTTGCCATCGCGGCCAGTTTCTTGGATTCAATCCTCCTCCTCCTGCCGATCTGGTTCGCATCAATCGCCATCAACGCGACGCTCGTCTCCCGCCGGCTCGCCGATCTCCGACTTGGTACCCAAGTCGTCGGCGTGGCGATCCTTGTCATGACTCCGTTGATCATGGGACCCTCCCTCGGTACGACCGGGATCATCTGGGGGATGGTGGGTAGTCAGTGCTTCCTGCTGGTTTCCGGCGTCACCCTGCTTTCCTTCTACCTACCTAAAAACTGACGCTCCCAACTCCCCCGCTATAATGAGCCTCTCCCGTTCCGGTGGTTACCTCATGTGCGGATTCGCAGGCTTCATCGATCGACCGAATCGAATCGCGGATCCCGCGAGCGCGATGGCGTTGATGAGCGAAGCCATCCGTCACCGCGGCCCCGATGGCGAGGGCCACTCCTTTGATGCGTCAAGGCGAATCGGCTTGGTCCATCGCCGGCTCGCCATTCAAGATCCCAGTGAGGCTGGGGCCCAGCCGATGCGCTCGGCGAGCGATCGCTTTGAACTCGTCTACAACGGGGAGATCTACGATTTTCTTGAACTCCGGGCGGAGCTTGAGATCGCCGGGCATCGATTCCGCGGCAAGAGTGATACCGAAGTCCTGCTGGCCGGCTTTGATGCCTGGGGCATCGAGTCAACGCTCAAGCGGGTGGATGGCATGTTCGCGTTTGCCGTCATCGACCGGCGTGAAGGGCGGCTCATCCTCGCAAGAGACCAAGCCGGCCAGAAACCGTTGCTCCTCGCGGTCGCCGGCAAGTGCATCGCATTTGCCAGCGATCTGAGAGCCCTCGAAGTCTTGCCCGCTCCTTTCGCCCACCAGTTATCTGGGATCAACGAAAACGCCTTTCGCTGGTACCTCGCCAACGGCGCGGTTCCTTGGCCGTTTTCAATCCGACCGGGCGTCGAACATGTTCCACCCGGCGGCTTGATCGAGATCAACCTCGAAGGCGGTCGGATTGATCGACGTCGTTGGTGGACGCCTCCAACCGAGTTCCTCGATGACTCTGACGACCAATCGGGCGCGGAAGACGACACGAATCAGGTACTCGAGGCGCTGCGAACCAGTGTCCATCGCCAGTGCCGGTCGGATCGACCAATCGGAATCTTCCTTTCCGCGGGGCTGGATTCAAGAATCGTTGCCGCGTTGGCTGCGGAAGTCCGACCCGAACTGCCGGCGTTCACCCTGGGAATGCCTGGGCCCTTCGACGAGACTCGGGAGGCCGCGACGATGGCCGCAAGGCTCGGGCTCCCCCACCGGATCATTCGACCCCGCGAGGAAGAGACGATCGAAGCCGCTCGATCACTGTGCTCGGTCGCCGACGAACCCTTCGCAGACTCCTCCTTGCTCGCCACCGTCCTGTTGAGCCGAGCGGCGAGTCCGGAGATTGCGGTCGCACTCGGCGGTGATGGCGGCGATGAGCTCTTCGGCGGATACCGCCGACACCTGGCCGCCGCGCGGTGGCGTGGATTCAAACCTTGGGCCATGCGGCAACTCGCGGGCATTGGCCACCGCCTCCCCGACTCGATCAGCGGGAAGATCAAGGTGGGCCGCGGGACCCTCCGGGACGCGTCCTATCGGCTCAAGAACATCGAACTCGGACATGAAGGCTACCTGCGGCTTCGCGGCACCCAAGGCGATGCGGCCGAACTGTTCGAATCTGGCCCGCTGTCTGCGAGCGCGATCTCTCGCCGGAATCCGTGGGATGGACTCGCCCCCGAGTGGAGCGGTGTTCGCAGCATGATGGCCGCGGATTTTCGAACCTATCTCCCAGATGATCCACTGGTCAAAGTGGACCGCGGGACGATGTCCTGTGGGATGGAGTACCGATCACCGATGCTTGGTCGCGACGTCATCTCGACCGCATGGAATCTTGGAACGGACCGACTCTTCGACGCTCGAGGGGGTCGAGCTCCGATCCGAGCCGCCCTTCGGTCGCTCGGCCTGCCCACTGGTGGCGCCAAACGTGGTTTCGCGATCCCGCTGTCGGACTGGCTTCGCGGCCCGCTTCATGGCTGGGCGGAGTCTTTGATCCTCACCGATTTCGAAGACCCCATCGACCCGACGGCCCTTCGAAACGACTGGCAACGCCACGAAGGAGGCCGTTCGGATCTCGCCGTACGTCTCTGGACCATCGTCTGCTGGAGAGCCTGGCTTCAGGGTCGATCCTGAGCCCAACGCGTCGCCCATCGAAGTCGTAGCATGGGCACATGGCTTCATGGACGGACGATGCTGAGTCACTGTCAGAACTCGTCGAAGTCGATCGTTTTGGTGACCGCATCCACCTCTGGCTCGCGGCCGCGACCCTGATCACGCTTCCAATGAATGGGTGGATCGCGGGACTCACCCTCGTGCCTCTATTCGCTTGGTCGTCGCTTCGCACGCTCTTCTGGCGGAAATATCTGCCCACCGGACCGGGCGAGGTCCTCTTCCCAGCAATTGCCTGGCTTGGGTTCCTGGCGATCAGTCTGACTTGGAGTCCAGACTTCAACGAGGGCTGGCATCAGTTGTGGAGCCAGCGATGGCTTCTTGTCGTGCCAATGCTCTGGCCGCTGATGGACCGATGGCGGCTGCTCCTCGTTTTTATTCTTCTGGGATGCCTCGCCGGGACGAGTTTGCAGACGGTTCAGGGCTTCCGCGAATGGAGCGACCCTCAGAACGTCACGATCAGCGGTTTCAATAACCATCCGAGGACCGTCGCAGTCTGGTCCAGCGGAGCGGTCGTGGGCGTCTTGGGCCTCTACCTCGCGGGCACCCTCCGTCATTGGACCTGGTTGCTCGCGTGCATCCCACCGATCCTCGCGATCGTCCTGAGCGGCTCGCGCGGCGGGCTACTCGCGGTCATGATCGCCGTTCCCGCAACCCTCGGCATCATGCTTCTCACCGGGTTCACGTCGAAGAGACGATTCCTGGGCGTTCTTCTGGTGGGGGTAATCGGAGTTGCCGGTCTGTTGACGTTCCAGAATCGAATCGTCCCGCAGTTCCAGAAGGCAGTCGCATCCGGCGTCGCCGTGATTGCGGACGAGCAGGCTTCCGACATTCGCATCGTCTGGTGGCGGTCGTGTCTCAGGCAATGGAGAAACCACCCTGTGACGGGGTACGGCCTCGGAGGAACCGCGACCGCGCTGGCGGCGGATCCGCTACTCCTCCAAGATGACGGGCTCGCTCCTCACCAGATGGAGATTGCCGTCTTCAATCAACCCCATTCGGTGTACTTCCAGGTATTGTTGGAGGGGGGCCTGGTCGGCGTACTGCTCCTGACCGTCCTCCTTGGGGCCCTCATTCGTGTCGGACTGCAGCGGGCTCGGTCGAGCCCGCTCGGTGCGATCGGCGTTGGGTGCGTCATCGTCTGGATGGTCACCGCCGCCTTCGACGCGTGGCACACCCAGCCGCAAACGCTCGCATTCCTCTGGATCGCCGCCCTCTTCTGTGCCTTCGATCCAACCTGGGCTTCGACCGCGGACGAAGAACCCTGGGACGGATGAACCACGAGGTTTCGGTCCACCTTGTCCAAGTCATCCGGCCGAATCGGTCGATGATCTGAGAGGACCACGATGCCCGATCTCGCCGACATCCTCGTTCAGCGACACGACACCATTCGGACGGCCCTCGAGCGGATGAATCACTCGGGTCGAACGATCCTACTCCTCGTCGACGGGAGGGGATGCCTCCAACGAACGGTGACCGATGGCGATCTGCGCCGGTTCCTCCTCTCAAACCAGAACCTCACGGAAGTCCTCAACCACGATCTCGGAGGCCTCGGATCGTCGACGCCAAAAACGGTTCGGAGCGGGACCGCCGGGGAAGCGGTCCTCGAACTCATGAATCGGCATGGGATCGATCAGGTTCCGGTACTTGATGCCGGAGGACGACCGACCAACGTTCATCTGCGCCGCGATCTGGATCAGCCGATCCTCCTCTCCACGCCCCATCTCGCCGAACACGAACGGGACTTCGTCGAACAGGCCTTCCGTACCAACTGGATCGCGCCGATCGGTCCGAACGTGGACGCCTTCGAGTCCGAACTCGCGTCGAAGGTCGGTATGGGTCACGCCGCCGCCCTCTCGAGCGGGACTGCGGCGATCCACCTCGGTCTCCACCTCCTTGGCGTCGAACCCGGCGATCGCGTGTTCTGCTCCTCGTTCACGTTCGTCGCGACCGCCAATCCAATCCGGTATCTCGGCGGCGAACCGGTCTTCATCGACTCCGAGCCAGGAACCTGGAACATGTCACCGGCCGCGCTCTCCAGAGCGCTCGCCGCAGCCGACGCGGAAGGGCGTCTGCCCAAGGTGGTCATGCCCGTCGGTTTGTACGGCCAGAGCCCCGACATGGAACCGATCATCGATCTGTGCCATCGGTATGACGTCCCGATTCTCGAGGATGCCGCCGAAAGCCTCGGGGCGACCTACCGCGGACGGGCCGCCGGCACCTTCGGCCGACTGGGGATCTACTCCTTCAACGGAAACAAGATCATCACCACCTCCGGTGGCGGCATGCTGGTCGGTGACGACCCAGAGTTGATCGAACGAGCCCGTTTCCTCGCGACGCAATCGCGAGAATCCGCCGGCCACTACGAACATCGAGAGACCGGCTTCAACTACCGGATGAGCAATATTCTCGCCGGCATCGGCCGAGGCCAGTTAGAGGTCTTGGATGAACGGGTCCGACAACGACGAGCGGTCTTCCAACGCTATGTCGAAGCGCTCGACGGGCTGAAGGGACTTGACTGGATGCCCGAGCCCGCAGCCTTCCACTCGACGCGATGGCTGACCGCGATGACCATCGATCCGAACCGGTTCGGGGGAACCGCCGAGGATCTCATCGTCCGACTTGCCGAGGCCCGAATCGAGGCACGGCGAGTCTGGAAACCGATGCATCGCCAGCCGCTCTTTGAAGCCGCTGCCTACTGGCCGCACCATGAAAAAGAATCCGTCTCGGACCAACTCTTTGCGACCGGAGTCTGCCTGCCCAGTGGTTCCAACCTTGATCTAGCACCGCAGAGCCGGGTGATCGAGCGTATTCGGGCCGGTGCCGGGCACGCTGAGACCGTCTGGTCGAGTTCCACCCTCTCACTCGGTTGAGCGGAGCCTCTCACGTACTCGCCAACTCGTTTTGGTGGTTTACCTCAAAAAACCACCTTCATGAGGCTCAAACGCCGATGATTCCTCTTGATGTTGACCGTGACCGTCATCCTCTTGGTGTTCGTCCTTGCGGTTGTGCTGACGACGGCGCCACTCGACCTCGCGATGGTCGGCACCCTGATCCTCCTCGTCTTGACCGGCCAGGTGGATGCCTCGGAGGCCTTCTTAGGCTTCTCGAATCCCGCTGTCCTGATGATTGCCGCGCTCTTCGTCGTCGCCAGCGGTCTTCGCCAGACCGGCGCGATCGACCGACTGGCCCCGATGCTCATCGGCCGCCCGGCCAGCGTTCGCGGGACCATCGGTCGTCTCTGTATCCCCGTGGCGGCGCTCTCGGGATTCATGAACAACACCCCGCTGATCGCCATGTTTCTTCCGGTCGCCATGGATCAGGCACGACGACTCAAGGTGAGCCCCAGCCGACTTCTGATCCCCCTGAGCTTCGCTGGAATACTCGGCGGCCAACTCACGCTGGTCGGAACGTCCTCCAACCTGCTCGTTGATGGGTTGTACTCGGACCAGATTGCCACGTGGACGTCTCAAGGCATCGAGGTGAACCCCGCCTGGATTCTCTCGGATAGCTTGCGGTTTCTCGCGGTCGGCGTCGCCGGCGGCGTCACGGCAGTGATCGGGCTCGCGTTCCTGGTAATCGCAGCCCCGTGGTTACTCCCCGATCGAGGGGCCGCCAAGAACGAAGAGGACCCCGAGCGGTACGAACTTCGATTCGAAGTCATCGCCGGTGGGCCCATCGTCGGCAAGACGATCGAACAAGCCGGCCTTCGTCATCTTCCCGATCTCTTCCTTTCTGGAATCAATCGAGCCGACCGCCACCTCGGCGCGGTGGCGCGAGACGAGACGCTCGAAGCCGGCGATATCCTCTGCTTTGTGGGAAACACCTCGGGCGTCAAAGAACTCCGCCGGGTCGCCGGGCTGCGGCCCGAAGATGCCCAAACGGCGAAGGTGGATGCACCACCGGCAATTCGGACCCTCGTCGAAGCCGTGGTAGCGCCTTCGGCGGCGTTCGTGGGCCGAACCGTTCGGGAGAGTCAGTTCCGAACGATCTACAACGCGGCGATTCTTGCGGTCCACCGTCGGGGCACCAAGGTTCAGGGGCGGATCGGCGACATCGAAATCAATGCGGGCGACGTTCTTCTGCTCGAGACCAACAAGGGCTTCCTCTCATCTCATGGCCGAGGGAATGCCTTCTATCTGGCGACTTCGGTCAGCGACGCGCAATTTCCGCGGCATGAGCGGGCGTGGATCGCCGGTACGATTCTCTTGGCCATGGTCGCCTTGCTCGCGACGGGCGTGCTCACCCCGGTCATCGCAACTTGGCTCGCCGCCATCTTGATGATCGGGCTCCGGTGTGTGAACGCCGCCACCGCACGGAAATCCATCGATTTTTCGGTACTCATCACAATTGGCGCCGCCATCGGCGTCGGTGTCGCCGTCTCGAACAGCGGCCTCGGCGAGAAGATTGCTGAGGTCTTCGTCAACGGCGCTTCGGCGGTCGGGGGCGGCGATCACCTGCTCCTTGCCGCCATCATTCTGGGAACGGCGTTGGTCGCCCAAATTGCGACGAATTACGGCGCTGCCGTGGTCATTTTTCCCATCGCCATCAGCACCGCGATGGGCGTCGGCGCGAATCCTTTGCCCTTCATCCTCGGTGTGATGGCCGGTGCCGGAAGCAGTTACCTGACCCCGTTTGCGTATCAGACAAATCTCATGATCTACGGGCCTGGCCGATACCGATTCGGCGACTTCGCCCGCCTGGGCCTCCCCCTGCTGCTCATCGTCGCGGCCATCGCCGTGGTCATGATTCCACTGGTTTTTCCGTTCCGCTGATCGAAGCCAACGCGGACGACGCCCTCATCGCCACCTGAAATCCATCCGAATCCACCCGAGAATCCAAGAGACCCCGGGGGAGGCACTCATCCTTGGCCCAGGAGTCCCTGCGCGTTGAGCAAGGTGATGACGGCCGCGGCCGACTCCTCCACCGAGCAACTCGCAGTGTGCACAATGAGCTCGGGCGACTCCGGCATTTCGTAGGGCTGATCGATTCCGGTGAAGCCACGGATCTCCCCGGCCCTCGCCTTCCGATAGAGACCCTTCGGATCCCGAGATTCCGCGACTTCCAGCGGCACTTCGACATAGACCTCAAAGAACGGCATGGATGCGGATCGATGCATGGCACGGACCTGATCTCGGTCCGCTTTGAATGGACTCACGAAACTCGCCAGAACGATCATCCCCGCATCCACGAGTAGCCGACAGACCTCGCCGGTCCGTCGGATGTTCTCACCCCGATCAGCCTCGCTGAATCCGAGATCGCCGTTGAGCCCGTGCCGGAGATTGTCGCCGTCCAATCGGTAGCAAAGCCGCCCCGCCGCCGCGAGTTGACGCTCGACCTCAACGGCAACCGTGCTCTTACCGCTCCCCGAGAGCCCCGTGAACCAGATCGTGCCCGCTCGCTGTCCAAGGAGGCCCTCTCGGGCCGATCGATCAACCGTTCCGGAGTGCCAAACGACGTGATCGCTCGCCGAGACATCTGAATGAGATTTGGCCATTTTCCTGCTCCTCTTAAACTCGAAGATCAAAGAGTTCGATCTCACTAGAACTGCATCGGTCCATTCCTTCGCCAGCCTGCTACTCTTCGGCTTCTATGACCCTCGTTCACGACCAACTTTCCCATCTCCAGTCGCTCGAAGCAGAGTCGATCGACATCATCCGTGAAGTCGCGTCAAGCTTTCAGCGACCAGTGATGATGTACTCCATCGGCAAGGATTCGAGCGTCATGCTCCACTTGGCCCGGAAGGCATTCCATCCGGGCCCGATTCCCTTTCCGATGCTCCACGTCGATACCACGTGGAAGTTTCGCGAGATGATCGCCTTTCGAGATCGGATCGCGGCGGAGTTGGGGCTGGATCTCATCGTCCATTCGAACCCCGAAGGAATCGCCCAGGGAATGAGCCCCTTCGAGCATGGCAGTCGGGTCTACACCGATGTCATGAAGACGCAGGCCCTCAAACAAGCGCTCTCCGCAGGCCGATTCGACTGTGCCATTGGCGGCGCCAGGCGGGACGAGGAAAAGAGCCGGGCGAAGGAACGAATTTTTAGTTTTCGAGATCGAAATCATCGATGGGATCCCAAGACCCAGCGTCCCGAGCTCTGGAATCTCTGGAATACCCGAATCGGTCCGGGCGAGAGCGTGCGGGCCTTCCCGCTCTCGAATTGGACGGAACTCGACATCTGGACCTACATCCACCTCGAGAAGATCGACGTGGTGCCGCTGTATCTCGCCGCGGAACGGCCGGTCGTCGAACGGGACGGCACTCTGATCATGGTCGACGACGACCGGATCCCGTTGGAAGCCGGAGAAATCCCGGAGATGAAGAAGGTGCGATTCCGAACCCTTGGCTGCTACCCGCTCACTGGTGCCGTCGAAAGTGAAGCCGCAACCCTCGCCGAAGTCATCACCGAAATGCTCATCGCCCGCACCAGCGAGCGACAGGGCCGAGTGATCGACCACGACGGAGACGGCAGCATGGAAGACAAGAAGAAAGAAGGGTACTTCTGATGGACCCTCGCTTCGACGCCAATACCGAGACCATCGACGAGTACCTGCTTCGCCACGAGCGCAAGCAGTTGCTTCGGTTCCTCACCTGCGGAAGCGTGGATGACGGAAAAAGCACCCTCATCGGACGACTCCTCCACGACACCAAGGGGATCTATGAGGATCAACTTGCGGCCGTCGAGGGCGCTTCAAAGAAGTACGGGACTCAGGCCGGCCAGGCGGATCTTGCACTACTTGTCGATGGACTTCGCAGTGAACGCGAACAGGGCATCACGATCGACGTCGCCTATCGATACTTTTCGACGGAACATCGAAAATTCATCGTGGCCGATACGCCTGGGCATGAGCAGTACACGCGGAACATGGCCACCGGCGCCAGTACCTGTGACCTTGCAGTCCTGCTGGTCGATGCCCGACACGGCGTGAGCGTGCAGACCCGACGGCACTGCGTGATCACCTCGCTCTTGGGCATTCCCAAGATCATCGTGGCCATCAATAAAATGGACATCGTCGACTGGGATCAGTCCGTTTACGATCGGATCAAGGCGGATTTCGAAGCGTTCTCCTCGAAACTCCCGGGTCGAGACCAGACCTTCGTGCCGATGTCGGCACTCGAGGGCGACTACGTGGCCGAACGGTCCGACAAGGCGCCGTGGTACGAAGGCCCCTGCCTACTCGAGCTTCTGGAGACGCTCGATATCGGAGGCGACGAGCAGCAAACGCCGTTCAGGCTTCCGGTGAACCACGTCATTCGACCGGATCTCGACTTCCGTGGCTTTGGTGGCCGGATCGAATCCGGCATCGTCCGGCCAGGCGATCGGGTTGCCGTCCTACCAGCGGGAACTGAAAGCACCGTTTCCCGGATCGCGACCTTTGACGGCGATCTCGAAATGGCCGGCGCCCCCAGAAGTGTGGCGATCGTGCTTGAAGATGAAATCGATGCCAGCCGCGGCGACATGATCGTTGCCCTACAGGATCAACCGACGGTCGCCGATCGGATGACCGCCGACCTCGTGTGGATGCATGAGGAACCGCTCCAACCCGGACGGGAGTTCATCCTCCGCCACGGCACGAGAGTGACCCCCTGTCGAGTCCGACGGATCAACCATCGCCTCGATATCGACACCCTCGAGACGGTCGCGTGCGACGGACTGGCCCTGAATGAAATCGGACGGGTCGAGCTTGAGACCGATGTACCGCTGGTCTTCGATGCGTACGAGAAAATTCGAGGAACTGGAAGCTTGATTCTGGTTGATCGAATTGGAAACTGGACGATGGCGGCTGGCATGATTCGGGGCAAGTCCTCGGACCTTCGCTGGACCGCGTCCCCGGCCTCCGGAACCAGTCGGCACGGCGACGAGGGCCTGGTCACCCCCCAGGAACGAGAAACCAGATTTGGACAGAAGCCCGTCACGATCCTGTTGACCGGACTGGCCGGAAGTGGCAAGACCCGAATCGCGGCGATGCTCGAACGGGCACTCTTCGACCTCGGCCGAGTCGCCATTCGCTTCGACGGCACCACCATGCGGCAGGGATTGAACCGAGACCTCGGTTTTTCTGCCGAAGACCGATCTGAGAATCTTCGCCGCTCCATGGAGACCGCGAAGCTCGTCAATGACGAAGGCATCATCTGCGTGGCGGCGTTCGTGGCACCTCGAGCGGCGACTCGAGAAAAGGCGGCATTGTTGGTCGGCCCCGAGCGATTCCTCACCGTGCATTGCGCTGCCCCGCTGGAGTACTGCCAGAAATTGGATCCGACCGGGCTCTACGCAGATGCTGCGGATCGCTCGCTGGAGGGTATCCCTGGCATCTCATTCGACTACGAGACGCCCAAAAATCCGGATTTGAGCCTCCCCAGCCATGAGATTGACCCCGAGGAAAGCGTCAACCGGATCCTCGCCCTACTGAACGAGCGAGACTTCCTTCGTTGACCTGGCCGGGCGCGGATTCCGCGCCGCTGATCCTAAAATCAAATTCATCCCCGACCCTCGTTCACGATCTGTGCGGGGGTCGTATCATCTGCGGCCATGGCATCGGTCTGTTTCTACTTTCAAGTTCACCAGCCCTTCCGACTTCGCCGGTACTCCGTCTTTGATACGGACCCGTTTTATTTCGACGAGACGTCGAACAGCGAAATCATGCAGAAGGTCGCAGACAAATGCTACCGACCGGCCACCGCGAAGATCCTCGACCTCGTCAAGAGACATGAGGGTCGATTCCGCGTGAGCTATGCGATCAGCGGGGTCTGTCTCGAGCAGTTCGAGAAATGGGCCCCGGACGTGATCGAGATGTTCAAGGAACTGGCCGACACCGGGGCCTGCGAATTCATTGGCGAGACCAGCCACCACTCCCCCAGTTTTCTGTTTAACCGGGATGAGTTCGATCTGCAGGTAGACGCGCATCGGGACAAGGTCAAGGAACTCTTCGGCCAGACGCCAACGGTCTTCCGAAATACCGAACTGATGTATCACGATGATCTCGCTTGGCATATCGCCAAGCGTGGCGAACATCGAGCGATCCTCTGCGAAGGTGTCGATCGCCTCCTGAAGTTTCGCTCGCCGAACTACTGCTACGTCCCGCCCCGCTTCGAGGGACAACCAGAAGCCCTGAACGAACGACCAGTCAAACTCCTCTTGAAGAACTACCGACTCTCGGACGACGTCGCCTTCCGCTTCGGCAACCGTGATTGGAAGGAATATCCGTTGAGCGCTGAGAAGTTTGCCAAGTGGGTGAACGACATCAACGGCGACGGAAATTGCTGCAACCTCTTCATGGATTACGAGACCATTGGCGAGCACCAATGGGCCGACACGGGAATCTTTGAATTTCTGGACGCACTCCCAGAGAAGATCTACGACGTCAATCCCGGCCAGAACGATTTTCTGACGCCTTCCCAGGTCCTTGATTCCTTTGAGCCCGTCGGCGAGTACGCCGCACCAAACTGGGTCAGCTGGGCAGATACCGAACGCGATCTCTCCGCATGGCTTGGAAATCCACTCCAGGACAACGCCGTCGAAGAGCTCTACGCCGTTCGAGAGGCCGTATACGCAAGGAACGAGAACCCTCGAAACGAGAGCGACGAGCATGTTCTCGAAGACTGGCGCAAGCTCACCACCAGCGATCATGTCTACTACATGTGCACCAAGAACTGGTCAGACGGAAACGTCCACAAGTACTTCAGCCCGTATGACAGTCCGTACGACGCGTACATCAACTTCATGAACGTGCTCGACAACGTCAAGCAACGAATCGAAGACTGACCTCGATCGCCCTCTCAGACTCGTGGTTGGGATCCGGTGAAAAACCTGTTCAACCAGGCGGAAGCTCGAGCTTCTTGACTTCCTGTTCGAACCGCGAAACGATGTAATCACGGACCGCGACTCCCGCCCGAACGAGCGATTCATTCCCCGACGAAGTTGCGACGGTAATCGGCCGCGAAGATGGCGAATCGGCGTAGCGAGCGAGTGCCACGAGTATCGCCGAGGGATCTCCGCGTTCGAGGACGGTCTCGACGAACGGATCCATCAACATCACACTGGTCTTGGGAATCACCGCAAGGAACCAGGCTTGCGATGCTGCCGGAAGTTCCCTGAAGGAGGTGAGCACCGCCTCGTAGATCTTCGCCTTCTCCTGTTGACTCCCCAGATCATCGGACACTTCGACGCCGGACAAGATGAGCCGACCGAACAGTGTCGCCAGTGCTTTTAGATCCTCCACCGTCTCGGGAACCAGAAGTCCTGATTCATCGCCAGCGTTAGACTCCTCGCTCATCATCCGCCTCGATGACTGCTGGACGATGAAGAACGGCGGAGAATTTTTTTCCCGACCAAAGAGCGAAGTCGCGAGTTCCAAATCATTCCGAGCGGCGAAGTTGCTCGCAACTCGAACTGCGAGTCCGCCACCGAAAATCGCGCCTCGTTCCAGAATGGGCGCCATCCAAGTTGAAGAGAGATCGAACGTACAAGTCATCGACTGTTGCGCCGCGAGTTGAAGTCGTTGCTGGATCGAAACAACTAACTGCTTATTGGCGGCTTCCATCCCCGGAATCGTCACGTTGATCGGCGAAATGGCGATCCTTGGTGACAAGGGCCCACCAGGTTCGATCGCGAGGTCGATCCCCGATAGATTCGTGATCTTGACACTGATGATCACCGGCTCAAACGGCTCAAAGCGGAGTTTGCTCGGTTGGACGTCCAGCGCGATCACACCCCGCTCACTATCCCGAACCGCCATCCCAACCGCCCGAGGCAGCGTTGCATCGATGGCCGCTTGAACCGGAGCCGCAGAGGGCGGAGGTGGTATGTCGGTCTTCAGGATTTTGAAAAGTCGACTCCGACACCACAGTCCGATCAATTCGCCAGGACGGCCGTAGTAGACATCGCGGTAGCCACGTGCCGCATTCTGTGTCTCTCCCACAAGTTCATCGACCAAGGCAATTCCGGCGGCGGCGTACACAGAAATCTCCGCACTGGGCGCCAGGATCAATCGCGCTTCATCGAAGCGTTTTTCTGAAATCGCGGCCCAGCCCTCGATGATGATCCCTTGGTCTGGCTTCAGCGATCCAGACTCCATGGAGAGTTCAAGGAGTTTCTCGAGCGAAGGTCGGGGCTCGGCTTCTCCCGTCGCAGCTGGTGGAGACCATCCAAACCAGGCCCTCGCCCATGCTTCATCTGCCAAGAGAGATTCGCGTTGCAACCGAAGGGCACGCAGATTGGCGGCGATCTGTTGCTTCGCGTTCGCACGGGCCTGCTCATCGAGCTCTCCACTGATGTCCGCATCGATTTCTTCTAACTTGCGAATGAAGTTCCCGCGTCGTCGAGCGTTCTCGAAAGTGGCGAAATCGAAAGCTCGAAAAAGCAACTCGATTGCCTCGTCCCGAGTATTTTCTGTGCCTTGCTGGGCGATGATCACCGTTCGGAGTAACGCCAAGCCGGGTGGTGGCGGAAAATCCATGGCATTCACTTCGTCGCGCTGCACTTGGTCGAGATTCTCTTGGCGCATACGGGCCTGCTTGAGCTCTTGGTTGATCGCCCTGGTTCGCGTCGTGATCTGCCGGAGTGCCACTTCTGGCTTCCCTTCGCCCCACCAGGCCAGCGCTTCGTCTACGGCCAGGCGGAGGTATCCGGACTGGGTTGGATGGCTTAGCAGAATCGCCAACTCAAACACTTCCGACGCCGCCGCATAGGCGCCTTGCTGCAGGGCGAGTGAACTCAATGAACTCGCGACGGTCCCGTTCCGCGGGTCCGTGGCCAACGCCGCCGCGAGCAATTCCGCATTCGCTGCCGGACTCTGAAATTCGCCCCCGAACATCTCCAACGCCTGGTCCATGGCCTCGGGAAATGCTGGATCGAGCGTGATCGCTTCGGCAAGCCAGCGTGACGCCGCATCTAATCGACCAGACATCGTCTCGAGCCTCGCAAGATCCAGCGCGATTCGAGCCGCCGCTGGCGCCCCGAGACGCTCGATGTTCTCCGGTTTCAGCAAGACCTCACAGGCTTTGATTCTGGACTGCACCGTTTCTCGTGACTCAATTCGATCGACCAACAGAAGAAGCCGGGCTACCTCGTCGCCGGGATCGAGTCGCACCAGCGCTTCGATCGACTCACGTTTCATGGCTTCTGCAACCGGCAAGTCCGCCGACAGGCTGGAGGAGAGATCCAACATCCATCGCCACGCAAAAATCGACTCGGGATCACTCCGCACACTCGCGATCGCCAATTCCATCGCCATTCTGACCTCAGCACTCGAGACCGAGTTCTTTGCCTGAAGCAGGCTGGAGGAGAATGAGGCAAAACTAGAGGCCAACCGCCGCTGACTCCAAACCTCGAGATCCGAGGTTTCCACTTCTTGACCTTGCGCCATCGTCTTGGAGTGCCCAAAGCCGCCGATCGCCATCACGAGGAACAGGACGACGAAGACTTGACGGCCAAACCCACCTGCCGAATGCCGAAATGCCCTCGAATCTCCATACGACTCCGCTCCGCCACCACCATCGAACGGATCGGGAAGCCTTCTTGGAGCCCTCCCTCCTCTGATGAGATGGTGGGGCTGACCTTGGTTCAAGTGGGTACAAGAGCCGGTAACGCTATGAGGATGGGTATTCATCAGTTGGGAGTGTATCCAACCGAACGCCTTCTCCGTTGACGCTCACGCGGCAAGTGAGGTACCTTCCCCTTCCCGAACCACGGTCCTGTTCCGTTGGTTTGATCTCAGACTGGCGTCAGATCACTGGCACCAGAACGACCCCCCTTTCCGCTCACGCGGAATGAGACCGGAATTCCGATGCGGCTGGCACTGCGAATCGCGGCTTTTATTCTTCCCTTCACCATGGTGACGCTGGCGATCGGCCAGACGACGCTCCCGCAGGACATCGTCGGCTCGACCCGACCACTGTCCAGTGAACAGCGATCTGCGGTTGAGGAATTTGCGTCTGACCAGATGGAGGAGATGGCCAACGGCGATCCGCTCCAGGTCGTCGCGGCGAGGAACACCTTGATCCAGACGGCTCGACGAGCTGGCGTCACCGGCGTCTTCCTCCGCGCCTACTCCAACGCCATTATTCCAGAGGTCACGGCCGTCCTCGATGGCGGTGAACCCATGCGAGCGGAGAACACGCTTCGAGTCCTTGCGTTCCTTCGGACGCCAGAATCCGTCGGAATCCTCGTCGCCGCTACCGACCCGTTGAAGATTGATGACGAAGGACGCCGACTCGTCGCTGCCGGACTCCTGAAGGTGGCCGTCCAGGGCGGTGATCAATCAGCACTCGATTCCGCGGTGCTCACCTCGACCGCACGAAGCATTGCTGAGAATCTCGATAACGACGACAGTTGGATTGTCGTTCTCGAAGAACTCCGAGCGCTGAATACGATTGCGCTGTCTTCTTCCCTGTCGAAGGAGAACCGAAGCGAACTCCGGAGTATTCAATTCGGCGCCTTCCAACAGCTCTCGAACAGAATCGAGGCTTCCAACGAACCAAGCCAGCTCACCCAAGCCGTATATCGAGCGATGCTCGGACTGCGAGAAAAACTGCTGGACAAGAGCACTGCGGGAGATGTGAGCAACAAGGAAATCGCCAATACCCTCCGAATGATGCTGAAGAACATCGCCGACGCCGCGATCAAGCAGTGGAGCGGCCTCCAGGCAAATCGTCGGGATTTCTTGGCCTACGAAGGCGTGCTCCGAGTCGGCTCGCAACTACTGTCTCTCCTCGACGGCCGGCCAGACTCAAAGGCAGAAGCCCTCCGGGAAGGCATCGAGAAGGGAAGAACCGAACTGGCGGCGGCCGTACGGAACTTCCAGTCCTGATCATCGTCTCGCTCGCTGATCAAGATCATCGATCACCCGTCCTTTTCTCCAGCCAGACTCCCCGGCAGCCCGATTCGGCATAGTCTTCCGAAGGCATGCTGAAGATTCTCCTCCCAATCCTGATTCTTGCCGGCCTCGTCGGCCTCGTCGTTTCTCTCGATGACGAACGTCCACGAGCGGACGTGGTTTTGGTTCATGCAACCGATCTCTTCACGCTGGATCCCCAGAAGATGAGCTATCTGCATGACCTCCGGGCATCGCGTGCCCTCTACGAAACATTGGCCACGATCAGGCCGGATGGTTCGGTGGGGCCGGCGGCCGCCGAGTCATGGACAATTTCCGACGACGGCACCCGGTATGTCTTCAACCTGCGAGCGGGGCTGAAATTCAGCAATGGTGATCCGGTCACCGCTGAGGACTTCAAATACGCCTGGCGACGAGCGATCCTCCCAGATACCGCCGCGACCTATTCAAGCCTGTTCATGGATATCGCTGGAGCCGAGGCTTTCTTCGAATGGAGATCGAATCTGCTCGCACTCCGAACTGACCCCACCCTTCGGGAAGAGATGATCTTGAGCGGCGCGTTCTCTCCGGTCGATGCCGAAGCGATTCTGGCCGAAGATGAAAAGGCCTCGCACCAGAGAACCCTCGACCGCTTCGATTCGATGGTGGGAATTACCGCCATCGACGATCGAACGCTCGCCGTCGACCTCGAACGCCCGCTCTTGTACTTTCTCGATTTGGCGGCGTTCGGAACATTTAGCCCCGTGCATCGCCCAACACTCAAAGCCGCCACGACGCTCGAGACGGGTTCCGGCCGGATCAAGGAAGACCCCGGCTGGACCAAGCCCGGGCGGCTTGTTGGCAATGGCCCCTTCGAACTCACCAGATGGCGATACCAGCGAGATTGCCGATTCGAGCGGAATCCCTACTACTGGAATACCGAGAACGTGCCTTCCGACAGCATCGAAGCGATCGTCATCGAAGACCCCAACACGGCGATCATGGCGTTCGAGGCCGGCGAGGCTGATTGGCTGCCCGATGTTCTGGCGGACTTCCGGGCTGACATGATCGAAGAGCGGATCGTCTACGAGGCCAAGCATCGAACGACCATTAATACCGCACTTGAGGCCGGCGCTGAGATCGACGAGATCCTGGCCTCGCTACCCCAGCCGTTAGATGGGGAACGCCGAAACATCCATATCGTCGATGCCTTCGGCACCGACTTCTTCCACGTGAACTGTCGGAAGCTTCTGGCCAATGGCGAGCAAAATCCGTGTGCCGATCCGCGGGTCCGCCGCGCGATCGCACTGACCATCGACAAGCAGGCACTGGTCGAACGCGTCACCAGACTCAACGAACGAATCAGCGGTTCCTTCGTCCCTGAAGGAAGTATTCCCGGCTACCAACCGCCAGCCGGACTGCCTTTCGACCCAGACCGAGGGCGAGCCGAACTCGACGCTGCTGGCTGGGTACTGGGCGACGATGGCGTTCGACGCAATGCTGAGGGCAAGCCCTTCCCCACGCTCGAGATTCTTTTTTCGACCGGCAGCCCTCGGTATAAAGATCTGTCTTTGGCCCTCCGAGACATGTGGCGACGAGAGCTTCGGATTCCCTGCGAAATCGGCGGGAGACCGGGAAACGAATATCGCGCCCAGTTGGAGAAGGGGAACTTCATGGTCGCCCGCGGGGGGTGGTACGGCGACTACGGAGATCCAACCACGTTCCTCGACCTCAACCGAACGGAAGATGGAAACAACCATCGGGGATATTCCAATCCGGCTTATGACGATCTGCTCGAACGGGCCGCCGTCGAACCAAACCCAGACCGCCGCATGCGACTGCTCGAGGAGGCTGAGGTGATTCTGGTCGAGCAGGATCTCCCCATTCTTCCGCTCTGTACCTATGTCACCTTGTACATGTACGAACCTGGTCGGATGACGGGTCTGACCAAGCATCCTCGCCTCGACCAGAATCCCCGTCGATGGGCCATTCGCCCCTGAAGCGTTCCCGTTCAAGCGACCGGGCAACGTCACCACGGCTCGATCATCTCAATCGCAACCGGAGTACCGTTCAGCGATGCAAGCGGATTCCGAAGGCACCCTTGAACACCCTGAGCGAAATTCGCTGGGTGCTCTGGTGTCGGACTTCATCCTGATCCAGATCCCAATGGCGGCCAGCGCGGCCGCCCTACTCTTTGCGACCGCCAGACTCCTCGGACGCCCGCTCGATGGAGCGTGGTATGCCGCCGCATTTTTAGGAACTTGGTGCGTTTATCTCCGCGATTCCGCCGCCTCCTGCGATGCCGAAGATCGGCTCAGCCAACCCCGTCGAGCCGCTCTTTTTCGATCGAGCCGCCTGCTGCGAACCGGGCTTCCAATTCTGACGGCATTGTTAGGTCTCGGGGTTCTGTTCTCGATCCAACCCGGGCGACTCACCATGGGGTTGCTACTGGCCGTCGCATTCTTAGGACTCTTGCACGCGATCCCCTTCGGCGGCGCCCGCAGGCCAAGTCGTCTCCGCTTCGATTTCAAGCAACTTGCGGTGGCGAAATCGCCGCTGGTTTCGATCGCCTGGGCCGTCGCCGCCGTGGCACTGCCTCTGCTTGAAGGTGCGGGTGATGCTGCCGCCGCCACCGACTGGCTCATCGGCCTCTGGCTGGTCGGCCTCTTGGTCCCACTTCTCCTTGCAGATTCCCTCTTACTCGACGTCCGAGACCTCGAGGCAGATCGAGCGTACGGGCTCCGGACGATCGCCGTTCGCGTCGGGCCCAAGCGTGTCCATCTGCTTCTGGGGATGCTCATCGCCACCTCGGTGGCGGTGGCGATTCTGGGTACCGGCCGCATCGAGACGCCTCCGGGCTGGATGATCTTCTGCGCGACCGCCGGAATCGGGCTCGGTCTCGGCTGGGCATGCTGGCCGTGGGTTGGGCCTCGGGAAGCTGCCATCACCTTGTCAATGATGGGCTGGCGCTTCCTCCTGCTCATCCCGTTGATGCTCCGCTGACCTTTGCATGAACCCATGTCCTCGACTCCAAAATCGCCAGAGGGGGGGTAAACTCGCGACATGCTTGGCCTTATCGCTCGGCGGTTGATCCAACTGCCGGTGATTATCTTCGTCGTTTACACCGTCACGTTCGTGCTCGCTTGGCTCGTCCCCGGGAATCCCCTGGAATCCCCCGACGGCCGGCGACCCGATCAGGCTGTGGTCGACGCCATGCTCGCGCAATACAAATTGGACGATCCAGTCGCGTTCTACTTCGACTACCTCGGCAAAGCGACGGGGATTTCGTATGTCTTCGGCGATGCACCGTACCCCTTTGATCTGGGCCCAAGTCTCAGTCACTCCGACTGGTCGGTGAACGAGATTCTCGCCGCCGGACTGCCGGTCTCGGTCGCCCTTGGTCTCTCGGCGATCCTCATCGCGCTGGTGCTCGGTCTCATCGCCGGGGTGATTGGAGGTTTGAAACCCAATACCCCTTTGGATGCCGGTACCCAGGTGCTGGCGGTGGTGGGTATCTCACTCCCGACTTTCGTGATCGGGGCGATCCTCCTGATCCTTTTCGCCGTCAAGTTGCCCCTGTTCCCCATCGGTGGATGGGGCGATCTGCAACACGTGGTGCTTCCCGCGTTCGCGCTCTCGTTGCCTTTCGCCGCATACATCGCCCGCCTCACTCGGTTTGGGATGATCGACGAGATGCGGAAGGACTACATCCGAACCGCGAGAGCCAAAGGGCTCCCCGAACATCGGGTCGCGCTCGGCCACGCCCTCCGAAATGCGTTCCTGCCCGTGCTGAGCTACCTCGGACCGGCGACCGCCATCGCAATGACCGGCTCGTTCGTGGTTGAGAAAGTGTTCGCCGTCCCCGGCATCGGACGAAATTTCGTGGATGCCGTCATGTCAAAGGACATCACCCTGATCATGGGCGTCGTCCTGGTCTACTCGACGCTGCTGGTGCTGTTCAACCTGGTCGTCGACGTGCTCTACAGTTGGATCGACCCGCGAATCTCGCTCTGATCACGAAAGCCTGAATCAGGCGCCGGCCAGCGACTCTTGAACCTCTGCGAGCAGTCGACGCTCCATCGCCTGGTCGCGGCCGACCGGCGTCCAGAGCACGGGGCTTCGAGTCGTCCCATCATCCGGCGAGATTGTCTCAAGGGGATTGGTGCTGTAAGAACGACCTGCGCGGCTCCACGTGTTTGATCGAACTCCCGATCGATGTGCCCGCTCGACGTATACCCAAACTCGAAGTTCGACCGGCCCCTCGAACGTTGTGAGATCCGTCAATCGCATCTCCCCTTCGATCGATCCGGGCAACGGCGCCCCCACGAGTTCCTCGTCGCCATCCGGCTCCGGGGGGATGAAGTCGACGGGGAGGAATTCGAATCTCACCCGACGCCGCTGCTTGTTTATCGTGTTCTCACCCCACTGTTGAAGACTCGAATTGTCGATTCGCCAAGGCTCGATCACACTTCCCGCAAGTCGAGGTCTTCCCTCGATCACGCCGCCAACCCGATCCGACAACAAGGGCGGCATTCCGACCTGGCGGGCCGCGTCTCCAGCGGCATCGAAGGCGTGGTCGTACTGAACGGATTGGAGCTCCAGACGGTCAGGCCCGATCGTCGAGCATCCTGCGGTCAATCCCGCCATGGTGGCCATGATCGCCATGACGGCCATGACGGCCATCATCGGCCGAACCAATGCAGAGCGGAGGGGCGGGGAATGGCGACGAATTCGGAGCGGGGCGGAAGATTCTGAGCGCATGTCGAGCAGATTATCGCGCCCAGACCTTCGCCGGAGGATCGAAACCATCCATATCACGCGAAACCGAAAGCGGTTCTTCAACGAAGTTTAGAATAAGGAGAACAGAGGCCCCTCCTTCCGCGTCGAAAGGAGTGGTCAGTCAGTCCTTCTATTTTGGATCGATGATGGTTATCGGATCAATTACTTCAATTGATTCCCTTGACTGAGAAGCCCCTTGATCTACCCTCTCTGTAAGGGATTGACGTCAGATCTGACGTCACCCCGCAGACTCCGATTCAGCACCTACCGCCCAGAACAGTGATTAGAAACCATGATGAGAAGATCCATCAAAGGCAACCGTAAACCTCGGCTGCTGGTATCCATCCTTCTTGGATCAATCGCCGTCACCGCCTTGGTGGTCCCGCTGGCGACCGCGGAGAAGGGTGGTGGAGATGACCAGCAGAAGACACTTCCGACCTCCCTCGAAGACTTCATGGCCCCTGGGACTCAGCCCAACCCTGATTCGGGGGAATTTAGCCGAATCGTCTCGTCACAGAACTGCATGTTCTGCCATGCGGACTACGGGCTCGAAACCCCCCCATACGACACCTGGGTGGTCAGCCTGATGGCCCAGTCAGCCAGGGACCCCGTCTTCCATGCCGCTTTCACCATCGCCAACCAAGACGCCGACAAGGCCGGTGCATTCTGCATTCGGTGCCATGTTCCGGCTGCCCACTATGGCGGCCAAGGCGATTCCGCTGAGATCCCCGATTTCGACATCGAGCTGATGGATGGAATCAATTGCCACTTCTGCCACCGGGTGGTCAGTCCCGATGGCGGCGCCATTGAATACGCCGGCGACGTCGCCAATCCTGACGCACCGATCCTCAAGGATCTCGCGGCCGCCGGTCACTTGCCCGTCTCGGTCGGTAATGCCCAGACCATCGTCGATCCAGCCGATGTCCGTCGCGGACCGTATGACGACGTTCCAGCCAACTACCACGGATACGACGAATCCGGCGAACAGGTCCGGATCGTCACGTCACCATTCCACCGGGACAGCGCGTTCTGCGGAACCTGTCATGACGTGAGTAATCCCGTCTTCGTCCTCGACGAAAAAACTGGCGAAGGCCAGCTCTCGGTGATGGGAGCGGAACACCCCACCCACGACATCTACGACATGGTCGCGGAGCAGCGAACCTACTCCGAGTGGCTCAACAGTGATTTCGCCAATGGCGGCGTGGTTTTCGAAGACGGTCGTTTCGGCGGCGCGCTTCCTGATGATTCCGCCATCTCCAGTTGCCAGAACTGCCACATGCCGATTCAGGTCGGCGGCGCGTGCAGTTTCTACGAGGGGCCTCCCTTCTTTGAACGTCCGGATGTGGGCGCCCACTCGTTCGCCGGTGGAAACACCTGGGTCCTTGATGCCATCCAAGAAGCGGCCGGCATGGACGCGGACTACTACGGCCTCACCGACGAACGAGTCGAAGCGGCCAACGCCCGGACCGAGCAGATGCTCCGTGATGCCAGCGACATGGAACTCACCGTTGATGGCGAAATGCTCGACGTCCGAATCATCAACCAAGGCGGACACAAACTTCCCACCGGCTACAGCGAGGGCCGCCGGATGTGGCTCAATATTCGCTTCCTGGACGCCAATGGCAATTTGGTTGCGGAACGTGGCGCGTACGACCTGGACGCCGCAGAGCTGCACGAAAAAGACACCAAGGTCTATAAGAAGACGATGGGTATCACCGCCGAAGTGGCGAAACTCGCCAACCTGCCTGCTGGCGAATCGACCCACCTCGCCCTGAACAACGAAGTGCTCTTCGACAACCGAATCCCGGCCCGTGGATTCACCAACGCTGCGTATGCCGCGTTCGGCGGCGCACCCAAGGGCGCGGCCTACGAAGATGGCCAGTTCTGGGATGACACTTCCTTCGAAATTCCCGATGGAGCCGTCGAGGCCGTGGCGAGCCTCTACTTCCAGACCAGTACCCGTGAGTACATGGAGTTCCTGCGAGACACCAACGTCACCGATGACCGCGGCCAGATCGCCTACGACCTCTGGGTCTCCAACGGCAAGAGCGCCCCGTTTGCGATGGACATGATGAGCGTCGCCCTCGTGGCCAGCGTGCCCGGCGACCTCAACGGCGATGGCATCGTATCCGGCGCCGACGTTGGTTTAATGCTGGTCCAATGGGGACCATGCAAAGGCTGCACCGCTGACTTCAACGGCGATGGCATCGTGGATGGCGCCGACTTCGGCATCCTCCTGACGTACTGGTTCGGTTGATCCGACCGACGAATCCAACCGGCCTCGACTTCTCATTCAATGAGATGCCGAGGCCGGTTGTTTCGTATTCGGCGGCAAACACATTGCCATGATGACCGGGCTTCGGAGTCAGCGAGTCCCCGCCAGTCTGCGGACGGTCATCATGAACGACCGCTTCATACTTGCGTGCATTCCAAACACAATGAAACCGTAGCTCGTTGCCGCGACGACAGCGCCGATCAACATCGAAAAGCCTTCAAGATCTCCTTCGAGAACCGTTTGGGAAATCGTTGTTTCGGGTAGGAATGCCGCACCCACCAAGTTAAAAGGACTGATGGCGGAAACGGCCGAGCCTAGGAATGGGATTCCGTTTCCGCTGGCAATACCGCAAAGCCCGATCACGCCCGTCACGGTGAAGACGACCATCACCGCCGCCACCACCGAGCCGATCGTGCCTTTACTTCGAATTGACCATTGCAATCCGACCATTACCGCGAAGGCCACAAAAGCCGGCATCAGCAATGTCATGCCAACGACGGCGCCCCAGTTGAGCAATGGCACTGCCTTGGACACGGTGCCCACGGCCACGACCGCAAGCGTCGCTTCCGGCCTGGCCAGGCCGTAGATCCACGCAATCAGCATGCAGACCACCGGAACGACCAACATCGGGAGCAAGTACTGAATGAGCCCCCGAAGTTTTCCCGCGATATAGGGACCGGGTTGGATAGGCGTGGTGAGAATAAGATCGAGAGTTCCATCCTCACGCTCTCGGCTCACCGAGGTCGCACTCATGTTGACCGCCGCTAAGACCACAATGGTGATCTCCGCAGCGACGATCGCGAGGAGCGTCACCCGAAGGTCCATGAGTGTCATCGCGCCGACATGAAAGACCCAAAGCGCTGCGAGGGTCGCCAACGCACCGGCGGCGATGAATCCCCATCGTCCAACCACGCCGGCCAAAGACAAGGTGCGTGAACTCGTTTCCCGCCAGGCGATCGGATTGTGGCTCGGCACTCGCGGCACGCGGCCTTCACCCTCCGAACCGCCCAGCCGGAACATTTTTCGATACCAAGGAACTTGCCCGGTCTTCGCGCCGATCACCCGCAGTCGCAGTGTGGAATACACCACCAGCAACACGCTTAAGAGGATCGACGTCCAGACAAAGGCGCTCACCGGTGACCCGAGCCACCAACGGCGGAGCGCCGAACCACCACCGTCTGCCTCGACCGAGACGTAGCTGTTACTCAGCAACAGACTCTCGAGTGCGAGGAACGGATTGAGCGGCGTCATGATCGTGGTGGCGGAAGCAAGGCTCCCCACTGAGACCGGCGTGCGGAGTCGATTGTCAATCAGCCAGGTGAGGAACAAGTAGATGACGACAGAGACGTAGAAGGCGAACACCGCCCGCCGACCCGCGGTTCGAGTCACGCTGAGCGTGACGGCGACGGCCGCCACAACCAGCGCACTGCATCCTGCGACGAGATAACTCAGCACGATCGAGTCGCCGGGGACGCCGCCAAAAGACTGAATGAAAAGAAACAACGGAAGCGAGGAGAAGAGCAACGCCAGAATGAAGAAGAGCCGCCCGAATAAATTCCCCAAAACGATCTGCAATGAATTTAGAGGGGTGGTCAGGAGGATGTCCCACGTCCGAGGGTTTGCTTCCTGCGCGATCGCTCCCGCCATGAAGACTGGGGTCAAGAGACAGATCAGCAAGACCTGCCCAAAGGCCACGATCGTGAACGCGGAAGCGCCGCGTTGCGCCAATTCCCGAAGACTCGCCGCCGGACCGATCAGCGCCAAGAGCAGGCACGCGATCAGAATGGCGAGATAGCCGCTCCGCAAGTAGAGATGCCGGCTTCGAGTCGATCCACCTTGGATGAGCCGAACGCAGATGGGGTTGGTCAAAAGGAGACTGAGGAACCACTCGATGGGCGCTGGCATGGTGATGCGATCCTTGGATCTCAGCTCGAAATTGGCTCGAGCCCTCAAAAAGTACGATCATTGACGTGAAACGCCTCATTCGATCGGCTCTTGACAGCCTCGATCGCTCGGCAATACTACAGGGGCATTCCCGGTACGGCCCGCGCGGCGGACCGCCGGTTCAAACGGCAATCCCGGCCATTTGGCAGGGTGACGTCCGATCTCTCGTTCGACGATTCGAATCTGTGCCTCCGGCCTTGTTTTTTAGCCGGAATGCCGAGGAGAACGTAAAACGACAGGTCCCCGAACTCAAGGTGGCTTTGCCCTCCTGAGTTCGATTCGCTCGATCAATTGGGCGGAGGCGACCTGGATAGATTGATCTTTGATTTCTGAGTTCTCAGCGTATTTTTCCCTCACCGACCGGAGCCGTTTTTAGAGCCGAGCAACCATCTTTTTATGCTCAAAGACCACGTTCTCATAGGCTAAACAAGGCATTTACAGCTTTCGTTTCCGCCTGTTTCATGCGGTCCGCTCCTTGAAAACCCGGTCGGGTTCGAAGTTTTCTTCGAGCCGATTGCTGCTGAATGATCGAAATCAGAGCTTTGTCACCCTCATTTGAGACCTCCCGGTCTCAAATATCCGTTTTTTGGAGAGTGACATGTTCCAGCAACCAATGATGCTCGCGATCGAGACTCAGGATCTAGCGATCGCCGGTGGCGCTGCTGTCATCGGCGCGATCGCGGCCTGGCTGTTTATCGCCGCGACTACCGCCAAGTCCATCTCCACGGCCAAGGCCGAGGCTGGAACCATCGTGGAGGCCGCCCGGAGCGAGGCTCAAGCCTCTGCTCGGGCCATCGAAGCAGAAACCGAGGCCAAGGTCGAAGAACGTCGAAAAGCCGTGGAGAAGGACGCCACAGAGATTCTCCGCGATGCCAAGGACGCCCAAGCCCGCGCCAATAAACGCGAGGAGACCCTTGACAACAAACTCTCGCAACTGACCCGCCGGGAAGAGAAATTTGAGGTCAAGGAAGGCCGTCTTGAGGAACTCACCACCGAGAAGCAGGCGTTGGTGACCAAAGCGACCAAGACCGCCGATCAGCTTAAGAACCGCCTTGCCGAAGTCGCCGACATGAGTCGAGATGATGCAAGATCGCATCTTTTCGAAGAAATTCGGCTCGAATCTCAGCATGAAGCCGCCAAGATCGAGCAAGAAGTCATTGAAGAAGCCGAGGGCAAAGCCCGCGAGAAGAGCCGGGAGATTACGCTCCTGGCCATTCAGCGATATGCCGCGGAAAATGTCAGCGATTCCACCGTTCGAGCGGTGAAGATCCCATCGGATGATCTCAAGGGACGCGTGATCGGCCGCGAGGGCCGGAATATTCGAGCCCTTGAGAAGGCGACTGGCGCTGACATCATGGTGGACGATACTCCCGGCGTGATCAGCGTCTCCTGTTTCGACCGGGTCCGGCAGGCGATTGCCGCCGAGAGCCTCCAGAAACTCGTGGCAGATGGGCGAGTTCATCCCTCACGGATTGAAGAGGTGGTCGCCCAGACCAAGCGGGACATCGAGGAACGAATCAAACAGACCGGCCAGGACGCGTTGGTGGAAACCAATATTCGCGGCGTCCATCCCAAGATCGCCGAGGCGATGGGCAAGATGCAATTCCGGACCAGTTATGGCCAGAACGTCCTCCGCCACTCCATCGAAGTCGCCTTCCTGAGCCAGATGATCGCTGACCAACTCGGCCTCGACGGCACGATCGCCCGGCGGTGTGGGTTCCTTCATGACATTGGCAAGGCGATGGACCACGACATGGAAGGTGGCCACCCGGCCATCGGTATGGAATTCGCCCGGAAGTTCGGCGAGAAGTCCGAGGCCGTGCTCAATGCGATCGGCGGGCATCACGGTGATATCCCCGCCACCACGCCGTATACGGCGATCGTCATGGCGGCCGACGCGGTCAGTGGCGCTCGACCCGGCGCTCGACGTGAGTCGATGGAGATGTACGTCAAGCGACTCGAACAACTCGAGGGCATTGCGACCGAGCAGCCCTTCGTCGACGAGGCACACGCCATTCAAGCCGGACGCGAAGTCCGAGTCATTCTCGACGCGAAGCGGGCCGACGATGCTACGGCACACAAGATTGCCAGAGATGTCGCCAAGCGAATTGAGGACGAAATGACCTTCCCCGGCGAGATCAAGGTGACGGTGCTTCGAGAGGTTCGCGCGGAAGCAATCGCCAGATAGAATTTCTGCAATGAGCGATCTAGGCAACGCCGCGATCCGCGATTCAGGGGACGGCGCGATGCTCGCCAGCATCGTCGAGAACTGGCCCGTGGATCTACGGCAGGCCGGGGACGCCATCCGTCAGTATCGAACGATGACCTTCTTTGCCATCGCGTTGGAGGGTGTCACCGGACTGATCATCCTCGCCTTGGCGATCATCACGCTCCTTCGGGCCTGGGAGAGACTCGGATTCCCCAACATCCATCCTGCCGCCGGCTACTTGCTGCTCCTCGCGACGGCACTCATCCTGTTGGAGATCCGTCGCCAGCTCCGCATTCGCAGACGCCTGCGGTCGATCACCGGCACCCTCTCCGAGCATGGCACTTCAACCTGTCCGCGGTGCGGGACCGTGCCCTTCGAAGCGGCCTCATGTTGCCGACTCGCCCCCGAAGGCTGGTCGCGGCTTGACCTTCACGGCTTCTGGCACGAAATCGCCGCCAAGAGAGGTGACCCTCCCGCTGGATGGACTCGAATATTGCGGGATGCCGGAATCACTCGCCTTCGACCTCGAGCTGGAATCAAACGAACAAAGAACGCATGGAAACGTGCCCGCGGACCCCTCGGGACCTCCCTGCGGCACCCCCGCGCGAAGCCGGTGCAGCAGTCGATTCGATGGATCCTCGGGTGGTGGCAGATGGCCTGGCCGCTGGTCTTCGTTCCCTTCGCAATGTGGACTGCAGCGCCGCTGATCACCCGGGGCGCACCGATCGGCACGGCAGAACTGATACTCCCAGGAATATTCGGCATCACCGCGATCTGGGGCGTCTATGCGGCGATCAGGCAACGCCAGTCGATGACACCGGTCGGCGGCACGACCTTGCCGAAATGTGCCGGGTGCGGATATCGACTCCACCCTCCGTTCCTTGATCGATGCCCGGAGTGTGGCAAGAACCTCGGCGAGCGGGACGCGGTATCTTTTCTACCGCAGTCCTCAGCCAACGACTGAGTTCGCCACATCAGAATCGTGATGCCGCTCAGTTCGGGCCAACCCACTGCCGCCACCATTCAATGAACGCCGGAGCACCGACGTCGACCACACTCGCGTCGAAGTCAACCGGCCGGTTGGGTTTCGCAGGATGCGTTCCGTGGCCTGTCTGCTGGCATCCCAGCAACTCGCCATCGGCCTCTCGCTCGAGGCCAGACGCAGGTGGGCGCTGTCGGAAATCAATCTGTTCCTCGGCGTGATCTGAGGCTTGGCGTTGACCCGCGTCGCCATCTTTCGGCGACGACTCCGCGCTCGATCCGAACCGCGCAGGACGTCACCTTCATTCTCTTCCCATGGAGCTGATCGAGGCAGGGCGTCGAGGACTAGTATCTCCTCATGGCTTGGTTGCAATGAACGACACCGACGGAATCCCGGAACCCGATGCCGCCGACACACTGGGGTCGTCCGATGGCCCAAGGACCGACGTCATCCCGCTCGATCGCGAATGCATCGCAGCCCGACTCCGACGCGATCGCCGACGAGCCGTCTGGCCGCTCATTGGACTCGGCTGTTTTCTCCTGATCCAGATCGGTTTCCTCGCCCCGAAGATCTGGCTAATCAGCCAACGATTCTCAATGGACGAAGCGCTCAAATCGGATCTCCGATCCGCCACGCTCGTCACCTCCCTCCTCTGGGCCGGCATCGTCGTCACCATGATTCTCGCGGCGGTCGGGCATCGACGCCGGATCTCAAAGGTCATCGCGGCGATCGATGACGAAACACGATCCCCCGCCGACATTTGTCCACACTGCGCCGGCACGCCGTTCCAGACCCCGCCCTGCTGCGCCCGTTTTCCCGCGGAGTGGCGCAAGCCAGATCTCGGTCGATTCTGGCACGACCAGGTCTCGCTCGGACCACGGGCGTCCCGAATCTCACGGGGAACGCCCCCGACCATGTTCCGGAAGTCGCCACCAGCACAGTTGGCCGGACGACTCCTCGGCTCGCGGTCCAACCGAGTCCGCGACCGGACGATCAAGTATGTCACCCTAGGCACGGCGTGCATCGCAACGATCATCCTCGCACGCGGCCAGACGTTCGTCAGCGCGGCACAAATAATGATCGCCCTCGTCTGGCTGTTTCTCTTGGGAGGCGAAGTGATCTCGAACCGTAAGGCCGCGCGGCGCGATCACGCCGACCCGTTTCCCCGCTGCCTCAAGTGTGACCAGCAGATCGATCCCGGAATGGGTCGATGCCCGGAATGCGGAACCACCGCCCGCATGGGCACCGTCCACTACGCCGGAGCTCGGGGGGACCGACGCTTCTCCATGCAATTCGTGCTGCCGATCGTGTTCATCGCGGCCATCCTGAGCCTCGTCTTCTTCGCGAGCGACGCCATCCGTTTCATCACCGGACGACTTCCGAATGCCGCGCTGGTGGCCTTGGCACCCTACGACGACGATATCTTTCACCCGATTTGGAGCGAAGTGATCGTTCGCTCGCTCGACGACGGGCAATCAGATCGACTCTTCGAGATACTCGCGGCTCGGATGGAAACCGGTGTTAACGTCAATAGCTGGCACCCGGGATTGACCGCGATGGCCCAAGGCACCTGGCCCAACGGCCTCGTTCCCGAACAGGTCGACCGAATCCATGCCGCGTCCTGGCATGCCGAGGTGGAGGCGCCGACGACGATTTTCGAGGGCGAGCCGTTCGACGTGAAGCTCGTCGGCGATCGCAGAGGCGAGATCCTCCCATTCATGCAGTACATGTACATCCTCTTCGACGGCGTCTCGATCGACGATGGGCCTTTCACCCGCCCCGACGATTCGATGGTCTGGACCCTCATCGCCGAACAGGGGACTCACGGCGCTTCGACGGCCACCGAGGGCGGACGCTTCCAGCGACGCATCTCGATCGAAGTCCCCGGACCGCATCGGGTTCGACTCGCCTACCGACTGGTGGTGGGGCCGGGAAGTCTCGTCGATGCGGCCATTGATCGCGACGAACTCGGCCAATCCCTTCCGCCGGCGACGGCGGCGTGGTCGCGGCGATTCGAGATCGAACATCGGATCGACGTAACGGACTGAGACTCAGCCCCCGCGGCCAACCCACTGCCGCCACCAGTCGATGAAGACCGGAACACCGACCTCGACCGGCGTCGTGGGCTCCCAGCCGAAATCACGTCGCATCGGACCGACGTCGGCGGCGCTCGCTTCGACATCACCCGGCTGCTTGGGCAGCAGGATGCGTTCCGTGGTCTGGCCCATGGCCTGCTCGATCAACTCGACGTACCGAAGAAGATCGACGTTGGTGTCGTTACCAAGGTTGTACAGCCGGAACGGCGCATCGCTTCGGTCCAGACGCGGATTGGCGGGATCGAAGTTCGGATCCGCCGCCGCGGGCTGATCAAGCACTCGCAGGATGCCATCGACCACATCATCAACCCAGGTGAAATCCCGACGATGCCGACCGTGGTTGTAGAGCTCGATCGGACGACCGGCCCGAATCGCCTCGGCAAACTTCCAGAGCGCCATGTCAGGCCGCCCCCACGTGCCGTAGACACTGAAGAATCGAAGGCCGGTGGTCGGGAACCCGTAAAGCCGAGCATACCCGTGCGCCATCAATTCGCCGCTTCGCTTCGTGGCCGCGTAAAGAGACAGCGGATGATCAACCGGATGTTCTGTCGCGAACGGCATCATCTCGTTCGAACCGTACACAGAACTGCTACTGGCGAAGACGAGGTGCGAGGTCTCAATAGCGCGGGCAAGTTCGAGAATCACCAACGTCGCCGCAAGATTGGCATTCAGGTAGTCGAATGGCGCTTCGATGGAATGTCGGACCCCGGCTTGCGCCGCGAGATGAACGATTCGATCGATGCCTTGATCTCGAAGCGCCGCCACGGCCGATTGGTCCGAGAGGTCCATTTTCTCGAACGCGAATCGATCGTGCGTCTGCAATCGCTCGAGCCGGCCCGACTTGAGGGCTGGGTCGTAGTAGTCATTGAGCGAATCGACGCCCAGCACATCATCACCACGCGCCAACAGGGCCGTGGCAACGTGATATCCGATGAACCCGGCAGTTCCGGTGACGAGGATCTTCACGGAGGGAATCTCGAGGGGGCGTCTGGAATCATCGCGACACCGACCACACGCGGTGTGCCGACCATGGTACGAAATCACGTCAAGGCGACCATTCGTGAATACAACCGGAGATTTCCGGAGACACACCGCTCCAGCCGGCCACTCCTCGGAGGTATCGTGCTAATCGGTGCGATTCTCGCCACGCCCGCTTTCCGGAGACCCCCTCAAGATGATTCTGACCACCACGACCGTCCTGCTGGCTTCGAGCCTGGCCCTCTGTGCTGACCCCGGGGCGACAGCGCCTGATCGCCCCGCTGCCGAGGCTGATTCCGGAACCAGCGTCACGATCTACTCCTCCGCAGATCCCGGCGGATTCGATCCCCAGCGATTCATCGACCAGCAGCGCAACGGGAACAACTCGTCATACGCCTGGCAGGTCCCGGGTTTCGGCGTGGTCCGGCAGACCCGCGAGTTCGATCTCAAGAAAGGGCTGAATGAGGTCTCGTTCACGGACGTGGCAGCGTTCCTAGACCCCACTACCGTTGGTTTCAAGGACCTCACCGACCCAAAGACATCCGTCCTCGAACAGGCCTTTAAGTTCGATCTGGTGAGCCCCTCCAAGTTGTTGGAGAAATTCCTCGACCAGCCGATCAAGGTCACCATCGACGAAGGCGATCAATCTCGAACGATCTCCGGCGAGCTCCTCTCCTCGACCCAGGGGAAGCTGGTGATCCGCACCGCAACGGGGCTCGAGATGATCGACGCCAATGACGCTCGCGTCTCGCTCGGAGAACTCCCGGAGGGATTCCTGACCAAGCCGACCCTGGTCTGGCTGCTGACTGCGGGAAAGGCGGGCAAGCACGAGATTCAATCGACGTATCAAACCGCCGGGATCACCTGGCGAGCGGACTACAACCTCGTACTCAACGATGATGACACCGCCGCGGACCTCACCGCTTGGGTGACGCTCCTCAACCTGTCGGGCATTGCCTACCCCAACGCGAAACTCAAACTCGTCGCCGGCGACGTCCAGAAGATCCAGTCCGCCCCTCCGATGCGAAGTCGCGGCATCGAGATGATGGCCGACGGAATGCGGGCCAAGGGCGGTGGTTTCGAGGAGAAATCGCTCTTCGAGTACCACCTATACACGCTTCCTCGGAAGACCACCATCGCCAACAACAGCACCCAACAGCTGACGTTGTTTCCCGCGGTTTCGGGTGTGGCGATCACGAAGGAACTCCTTTACGACCCAACGTCCGCGATGGGATGGAACAAGGAGCCGTACATGAATGCCGGGTTCGTTCCCAGCGGTTCCGACAAGATTGGAGTCTTCGTCGCCTTCAAGAACGACAAGAAGAACCGTCTGGGCGTTCCGCTTCCGAAGGGACGAATCCGTGCCTACAAGCAAGATTCTGCGGATGGCTCACTGGAATTCGTGGGTGAGGACCTCATCGATCACACCCCTCGAAATGAGACGGTTCGAATCAAGCTGGGGAATTCCTTTGATGTGGTCGGCGAACGCAAAGTTGTTGACTTCAAAATCGACAAGGCCCGAAAGACCATGACCGAAACAATCGAACTTCAGGTTCGCAACCAGAAGGATGTGATCCAGAACGTCGTGGTCCGCGAGCATCTCTACCGATGGCGCAACTGGGAGATGACCGAACGGAACCTCCCGTTTGAGAAGATCGATGCCAACACCATCGAGTGGCGGCTCCCGATCCCGCCCGAGGGCAAGAAGACGATCCGCTACACCGTTCGATACACCTGGTGAATCAAATTTGAATTGGCTCACCGAAGACGCCGTCCTCACCCTCCCGAGGGTTGGCCGGCGTCTTTGCTTGGCCGCGGCTCGTCAGGCTGGTATGCCCGATACAGGGCGAGCAGCGACGCTGGCGCAAACTGCTCTGGTCGATGACATGGATCGAATCCTTCCGGAATCCGGTCACGACCGAGGATCGTCCCGATCTGCTTTCGCCGAGTCCGGAAAAGGTCGCCGACGAAATCGGCGAATGCCTCCGGATCTTCTACGCCGTGTTCAGCGTTCGGAATAATCGCGATCACCGCACTGGTCACCTTGGGCTGAGGCCAGAAGCAGCCGGGTGGCACGACGGTCACTCGTCGAATCGAACCGAGCACTGCGGTGATCACCGAAATCGGGCCGTACTCGCGACAACCCGAGTCCGATGCGAGCCGGTCCGCGACCTCTTTCTGGATCAGCGCAACTTGCCCCAGACAGTTCGGGCGTCGAATGAGCAGATCCATCAGAAGCGGCGTCGCCGCCTGATACGGCAGATTGGCCACCAGACGGAACGGACGGTTATCCAACGCCTCGAGGATCTCTGGTGATAAGTGACGCCGCCGGTCCAAGCAATCGCCGAGCACCAGACGAACGCGATCTCCAAGACGCGACTCCACGATGGAAGCCATCTCTCGATCGATCTCGGACGCGATGACTTCCGCTCCTGCCTCCAACAGCGCTTCGGTGAGCGTTCCGGTACCCGGACCAACCTCAAGCACCAGATCACCGGGCGAGATCTCCCCGGCCGCGACGATTTTTCGAAGCTGATTGTGATCGTGAAGGAAGTTCTGGCCCAACCGATGGCGAGGCGAAAGACAACGCGATGAAAGCAGTGCTTTGATTTCGGTCAACGTCTGCATGGTCGTTCGATCAGATGGCTTCGGGTGGTGGCTCAGGCGTCGCGTCGAAAATGCATCTCAATCCGATTACCTGGCGGAATCACGTTCACTTCGGTCATATATGCTCGCATGAGCATGAGGCCGCGGCCCGATGGGATCTCAAGGTTCGCATCCTCCGTCGGATCCGGTACCGACGCTGGATCGAATCCCGTGCCCTGATCTTCAACCGAGATATGTAAATCCGTCGCGGTGATCGCATAGGCAATCGTCACTGTCTTCGCCGGATCACCATCGTTGCCATGCCGAAAACCGTTGGCGATTGATTCTTCAACCGCCAGTCGGATCGCGAAGATCTGCCCCTCGTCATAACCGATACGCTTGAGCGAGTCGAAGAAACTCGACTCAAACGCCTTCAAGCCCGAGAAGTCGCCCGGGCAAAGGATCGTCTCGCCGGCCAACGGCGACGTGCCACTTTCGTCTAACGGGTTCATTCCATTTGGCGCCATGCGTACCTCGTTGCGGACGCGATTCGAATCATCTGGACGGCCCGGATGACTCCGTGACTACACGCTCGAGCGATCTCAATCCGGCCCTCATCCGAACGCCGACAACCCTTCGGCAGTCGTTTCATGAATTTCAAATAGTCGGTCAAGCCTCGTGATCTTGAACACTTCGAGAATCTTAGGATCGATGTCCGAGAGATGAAGTTCCCCACCCTTCGACTTGACCCGATTACTCACCGTGATCAAGGCACCCAGCGCGGCGGATGAAAGATGCGCAACGTCCCGGAATGAGATCAAGACCCGAGGCGTGTCCTGTGCGTCGACCAGCAACCCAAGCGCCTCGCCGATCTGCTGGATGTTCTCCTCATCGAGGATGTTCTGCTCGATGAACTCGACTCGGGTGATCCCGTTTTTTTCGCTCACTCGCAGTCCGGCGGATTCTGGATTCATGGTCACACTCCTGTTGATCGAGATGGCAGCGTAATTGGACGACGGCGAGGATTCAACTTCGGGCCCTTGCCTCCCCGTTCAATCGGGTCAGCTCCTTGGAACGAGAACCGCCGTGACGATGCTTCGTCACGGCGGAACCTTTTCTCGTCAACACCCGATCAATCAGTAGCCGAGGTAGGACCCGGAGCCGATCTGATCTTCCAAGCCGGGGAACAAGACGGCTTCGTTCTCCTGCTGGATGATGATCTCGGGGCGGACCAGCAGAAGCGTGGTCAATTCGACCTTTTCGCTGGCACGGTTGGTAAAGAGGCGGTTGAGCCACGGGACTTTCGAAAGAACCGGGACGCCGACTTCAATCTCGAATTCCGCGACCTTTCGTTGGCCACCGAGGAGTGCCGTGCCCTTGTCGGGAACGCTGACCGTGGTAGCGATCTGCGTACCTTCGAGTTCGGGAAGCTGAATTTCACCTTCAAAGTTGGAAGCACGACCGAAGTCCGAGCCGCCACCCGCGGCACCTGTGACCGGGATCGTTCGGAACTGAACGTTCTCATTCAGGCCAAACTGAACCGTCATGGTGACGTATCGGCGATCCGCGGAAATCACACCTTCGACATCCAGAACGAAGCCCTGATACACCACGCCAGGAATTGGCTGGAATGCACCTGAGTTGTCGCCCGTGACCGGCACAAGGTTGGAGATATACGTCGTGGCCTTGGCGACCGCGATCCACGCTCGCTGTCCATTGAAGAGCGTCAGACGCGGCGCGGTGAGAATCACGTTTCGCTGATCTGCCTGAGTGGCCTGAACCAAGAGGTCGACTTGAACGTCATCGAGGAAACTCACCCCCACGGTCAAGGCCGGGTTGGCCAGTGCCGCGACGCCGAGTGCACCACGAACCGCGGTACCGGCAAGCGAATCAATCAACGCATTTGACTGCTGATTCACGCCGACCATGCCCCAACCATTCGAGGTCTGACCGTTGGCGTACTGCGTACCCCGCTTCATCTGTCGAATCGGGGATCCAACGGCACCCGTCTCGTAGGCGATACCGCCGTTACCGTCTGGCAGACCGAATGCCGCGCCATAGGCCGTCGTGTTCTCGAACGTGGTGTCCTGGCCGAGGCCACTGAAGATCACCGCTTCTTTGGGGGTTCCAGCCGGGCCAGCCTGTGACGCCCCGTAGAAAAAGTCCGAGAGCTGCATCGTGGGATCGACCGCTCGTGCGGCATCGTACATGCCGTTATTGGTGTTGAAGTAGATGTCAAAGTCGACACCGATTTGCTCGAACCATTCCATGGCCACATTGATCAAGCGACCTTCGATGTTGATCTGAAGTGCTCGAATTGTTCGGAGCTGGCTCAGGAGGCCTTCAATTTCTCGATGGTTCTTTGGGGTGTTGGTAATGATCAGGTTGCCGTTGAGCTCCTGAAGTGAACCAGTGTCACCACCAAGGTCACGCCAACCTTCGGGGTCGACCTGCTCCTGAATGATCGTGACGATCTGTTCGATCAGTTCCTCACGGTCCTTCCGATCAGGCTCACCCTCGGGGTTGCCGAAGGGGGCACCGCCGCCTCCGCCGCCGCCGCCGCCGCCACCGCCACCGCCGCCGCCGCCGCCGCCGAAGCCGCCGCCACCGCCGCCGCCGCCGCCACCGCCGCCGCCACCGCCGCCGGAGTCGAGTGAACTGCTCAGGTCGAATTCAGGAGCGTTGTCGAAGTACGGA
>Ga0222662_1000161_pt1 | contig 62807 bp, 54 predicted proteins | sample AntAcemetagen600_FD_179821 | JGI IMG/M metagenome (GOLD analysis project Ga0222662, IMG submission 179821) | Saline water microbial communities from Ace Lake, Antarctica - #600 | ecosystem: Environmental > Aquatic > Non-marine Saline and Alkaline > Saline | place: Antarctica: Ace Lake... | reverse complement strand
AGAGGAACGTGCACGGGCGGCGGCCCAGGTACACGAGCGAGCACAGGTATTACTGGCCGCGATGGACGCGGCGTACATGGCGGGGGATGTGCTCCCCTTATTGGATCCGTTTTCTTTAATACAGGTACCCGCAGATGTGGATGCGGACGCTGTGCTGCATCACATTACCACGATGATAGGCGCCGACAGTATTTACGCACGGGCAGGGCTTATGCTTCATGTAGCTTTAGACATGACCGACGGGGCGTCGTGGGATCCATTTACAGGATACATAACAGCCAAGATGGTCGAGCCGTCCTGCGAAGGCACCGAGAATCCGTCGCCCGGCAATACGTTATTGGTGGAGTATTCTCCCATAGCAATCACCAATCACCCAGATCAGGAGCAGGACCAGACCCAGGTCCGGGTGCCGCCGGGGGCGTCGTTAGTACCAGGAGAACTACATGTAGACTTGCAGGTATTAGCAAGAACAGTTGAGGATATGGAATTACCCACCCCAACTGTAGAGGTGGTTTTTTCTACCCACTCCAGTCTCTTTATAACATTTACCTACGAAGGGAATTTAAACCTGGTGCTTGCAATACATACGGCACCTGTAGCCAGGCCGGAGGGCCCTGTTGGCGCACTGGATGTATTTGGTGGTTTAGCAGGAGGAATAGATTTTTGTGCGAACGCGGCGACATGGACAGCAGCGACACAACGCCCACGTATTGCCGCAGGGGCGACACGAGAGGGCAGAGAAATAGAGTTGTAGAAAGGGGATAAAATGACACGCATGTTATATTGTGCTGAATGTGGGCACGAAGAAGCAAGGGGCGATGGCGGCATAACCCCAATACCAGATCGACGGGGTATTATAGTCTGCCCTGTTTGCGAGGCCCCTGCTGCGGCGGTTTGGCCAGACGTGGAGGCGCTGGAGCAGAGAGGGGTGCCGCTTGCGGCATTGGAGGATATAGTGGGCCAGGAATGTTTTAAATTTTGCCACCGCTGTGATGAATATAAGGCAGGAGCAGAAAGTACCTGTGATGAATGTGGTGAAGATATTGTTTTCTGGACCCCTTTGGCTATCTGTCAGTTTAAGTGGGTGTTGCAGGGCGATATAGATCGGCTGCACACACTACAAATGGGGGTATGTGAAGGGGACGACAGGCACATAACAATATACCGGAGGAATGAGCGGCGCTTTTCCGATATATGCGAGCGGTGTAACAGTTATATGGCGGAAGACGGTGGCACCTGTTACGCAGAGGATGCGACACGCAGTCTGGTCTTGGAGTTTTTACTGGATACGTCAGTGATAATGTGTTCTGTGTGCCTGGCGTGCATAAAACCGCCATCGTCACCAGGAGAGCCGTTACTGCAACATATTCCGTGTAATTGCTACGTAACTGTTGTTGGCTGCGAAGCGATTCTTAGCAACCTACGAGACGTAATTACGGGGCACCTGCAGGCAAGGTACGCATATACGCACCACAGTAATTGTGTTGCGGTACTTTCTGCAATAAAACAGGAGTATACAAGCAGACTGTCGCCGCAGGCGATTACCGGAAATACAGTGAATGCAGCGGAAGAAATTGATACGAACTGTTCTCGGAATATACGGCCGGCAGAGTACGGGGAACTGCTTCATATTCATAGTCCTGCGCCGCGGTCGCCAGAGGTGCCGATTTTATATGACTTACCATGTTTTGTTTCTGACTGTTTTTTGGAAGGGTGCGAGTGTTCTGGTGTTTTGTGGCCGCGGCATGATTACATTAAGTTAGCGACCGCTGTCACCAGTGATGATGAGGACGCAGCAGTAAGAGCAGGGCGGCCCATCCATCTGCCGCAATTGTTGAGTTATTGCACTAATTGCGGCGGGAGCGTAGCAACGAACGATAGTTTTACAGAACCAGAGTGCGTAGCATGTGGTGAAAGGACATATTGGTGGACGCAGGCGGCGTTGCAAAGTTATTTGATGGCGTGGTATGTCGCCCCCCCGCCAGGGCAGGGGGGCGACATACTTAAATTAACGTGCTCGTCGCATAGCGCAGTCATATTTGATGCTAGTGAGCTGTATGGGAGTACCTGTCCGGTTTGCCTTGATATGCTTGGGGTACCAGGATCGTCTCCTATAGCAGAGGTGCTTGGGGATGTGCGGCGGCATTACTGTGCTAATTGCATGGAGTTTCCTATTACATATATTAACGGGCGGCAGCGATGTTGCGGTACCTGTGGGGAGTTTATTACGCAAACGGTAACGTATCGTGAATTGAATTATCCGGTAACAGGGGGCGGACTGCCTCCTGTGGGTGTGGTTACGCGACGACTTTTAGATGCAACTCCAGAGGCGGCAAATATAAGCGATGTACTCCATGACGTTGCCGGTACTAGGTGGCCTGTTCTGCACGGGGCGCCTTCTGAATCCCCTAATCCGTTTTTTGCAATGAGCGACGCGGCAGCCGCGGCTGATTTGGCCGAGAGAGCGCAGGCCACAATTGCACGTGCTGCAGAAGGTCAACCTGCGATAGGGCCATACGGGTTCGCTAGGCCTGTGGCTGAGGGGCCTTGTTGCCACGTCGGCATAAATTATGTAAGCCAGGATGGATATCATAAACCGACGACTCGCGATATGGCGTTGTTAGCACACCGTTCTTTATTGGATATAGGATATGTAAATTACGTTGAAGGGGATTATCGTGGGGTAGTCAGTGTATGGGAAGCGGAACTAGTTCTAACGGCGGGGCGGATCGCACCGCCAGGAGCTGAGGATACCTATTCCGTACTGCGACCGCTGAGTTTAATGGCGTGGGGGTTGTGTAATTCTATCGGGATAACACAGTTTCATTTGCACACACATAGGAATACAGGCCGCATCGAGAAAGTGTCTTACTGTTTGCAGGCGGCTAATAGTGCTGGCGCAATAAAGGTAGTGCTTATTTTCGATGATGGGGCAATGTGCCGTAATAGTGGGTTTACGGATAGGGATCTATTGGGTGTAATACTAGGGGATACCGTGGATCCAGAAGGGACCGCGGACACGGGCTGGACTACTGTAGTAGCGCCACCTGCCACCCGTGAGCGGGATATTCAATTGTAATCTTGTTGTGGGATAAATGGTTGCTGTTTACCGGTAGCCGTAATTCAGTATACTGCAATTCGTGGTAACATATTTATAAGGGATTCTATGTCACAATTTTTATTGAATATACCAACGCTAGAAGGAATTGCTCTTCTGCCTGTGCTGCGGCCAGCTGCGATAGCCACTTGCAATGAGATTGCAGAGTATCGCGGGGCCTTGCAGCAAAAGTACCCCGAACAGGCGAAAAAGTTACGCCTCAGACAGGCTAGTATGGGGGCGAGCAGCGGCAAAGCCATTGCTCGCACCATACAGCACCTACAGCCCACGAATATCTTTGAAATAGGGACATGCGCGGGTATCGGGGCTGCCTATATGTGTACAGCGGCAGAATTAGCGGGAAATCCAGTTAATTTTGTTGGCATGGAAGGCGTGCCACAAAAAACAGAGATTGCCCTGGCGACGCTAGACTATTTTTGTGAGAATACAAATATCCATATAGAGCAGGGGCATTTTGACGATACGTTTGAAATTGCTGTCCAAAAAGCCCTGCCATTACAGTTTGTGTATTTAGACGGGCGGCACAAGAAGCCTTACACCCAGTATATGTTCAATCATTGTGTAAAGAACATGCCGCAGGGCGGGTTAATTATTTGTGATGATTTGTACCAGCCCTTACAAGGGGATGTGGCTACGCGGTTGCGACGGCACCCACGGGTAGTCCGTACGTTAGGTGTGGCGAATAAACTGGCGTTTGTAGTCAAGGAGGATGATGATGCGGCAGCTCGTGCTGATATTAGTGGTGCTCCTGCTGGCTGATGCAGCAGTGGCGGCAGAGAAGTCTTACCAGTTATTGCGATTCACGGCGACTTGGTGCGGACCTTGCCACAAACAAAAACAAGTATTCAAGCAGGCTAAGATTCCGTCGATTCTTAAAAAGTACCATATCAAGGATGTTCTTGTAGATGTAGACGCCAATCCATGGGCGGCCACCGATTGGAAGGTTTCTTCGATCCCCACAGTGATTCTGATTTACGTGGATAAACGTGGCCGCGGCGTTCCGGTACGCCGTTATGCTGGCACAATGACCGCAGCGAAATTTCAGACTTTTGTAGTACCCCCCTAATTCTCAGTGGGCCCGGGCTTTAAAATGCCTGGGCCCGTTGTTAATATTTTTTAGCTATCAGAGATTTGGTAGTAAATTTACGGCAAGGAGCCCACACGTGCGTGATACATCTAAAGCAGCCCATATCTTGTTCGCAGAGAAACTTGCTGCCTGGCCAGGTAAAGATGTAAAGAAAGCCCCGCGGTACGCAAAGAAGGGCAAGAAGGGCAAGAAATTAATGCCCCAGCCGTATGACGAACAGTTGAAGCCGTTGAAGCCGCTTCAGAAAGACGCGGGTATTCCTGCAGAGTTGGCCACAGGGCTCGGGGCAACGGCAAGTGCGATACCTACCGCAATGGGTATGTATCAGGGGGCAAAAGCACAAATCCTTGCTGCGATATTAGGCGGGGGCGGAGGTGCTTACGCAGGTAATAGGCCGGCTAAGTATTTATTACCCGGTGCCCCAGATAAAGCAAAACAACAACAGGCACAAGAACAATCTGAAGAAGACATGACTACAGAAACGATGGCCGCTCCATAGAAAGGGCAGGTATGGCAAAGGGTAAAATGAAAACGGTGAGGGAAAAAGAGGCGTCACTTATCCCTTATTATGACGGGAAGCTGGAATACTATAGCCCTGCTGCTGAAACAGAGCTGACCCGGATAATGAATAAAGTGGTCGCTCCTGTCGAAGGCAGCATGTTAGACGTCGGCTGTGGCGACGGCCGGGCATCCCTGTACTCGAAGAAACACGGTATGGATTATGTGGGGGCAGATTACTCCCAAGCTCGTGTGAGTAAAGCACGGAGCGTGTACGGGCAAACGGTGGACGGGCGGCGGCCGGTCATTTTTATGTGCACGAATATTTACGATTTATTGCCCGCTATTGCAGCAGAGTCATATGAGTTGATTTGGTGCTGTGAGCTACTGGAGCATTTGGAACAGCCTACTGTAATTTGGGAAGCGATGCAGCGACTCTGCCGCGGGATGGTGGTATGCACCTGTCCTGTGAATATGCCATATGCGTCGCACTTGCAGGTCTTTAAAAACGACGAGCAGCTGCACGCTACGTTCCCTGGAATCACCAATCTCCACCATATGCGTTTCCCCACAGGCCACGGGAAGAAGAGGGAGCACTTCATCTTCACATACGAGTATAATAAGTAGATAGGCAGTACAATGTCGGAGGTCACAGAGTTACCGCAAGATGCCCGCAACTGGATTGCGGAACACATCACGGACGATATGCGGGTAATGGATATAAGCGAGTCGCGTATTCCGGTACCGCCCCCTGTAGATTTTATTTTGCTCAATGGGCGACTAGCGTACCCAGCGCCGCAATACGACTGGCTTGCTTTTGCAAGGCATTTAAAGCGGGGTGGGTACTTAATGCTGCCTAATCTACGGGTCGAAAGTGTGCGGCATCTGTATGCATTTTTGAAAGAAGAACCAGACTGGCGGATCGCGTGGGGCACCAAAGATACCGCCGTATTTAAACTGGTGGGCGTATTTCGCGCGGAGCCTTCCCCCAGCTCCCAACCGTATATCGCCCGGAACACTCCACCAGGGTGTTTGCCGTAGGAGTTTTCTGTGTTTACAAAAGATCAGATTACCGCCGCTGTCTTGCAAGGCACGGGCGTCACGATAAAGAATAAACAGGTATTGGTGCTGTCTGCATGTGAAGACGACTGCGTACAGTGGCTACAGCAGCAGTGCAAAACAGTCAAGATCATTGACGAGACATGGCGGGCGGACACGGCAGAGCACCATTTACATGGGAAGAAACACCCAGTTGCGTATATGCCCGTTAAAGGGTATTTATCTGCAGTGGCGTGCCAGTCTTTCGATGTGGTGGTATTCTCTGGGCGTATCTACGCTACGAGGCTGTTAAACATAGTGCAGGAGTCGCAACGGGTATTACGGTATGGCGGAAGCGCTCTTTCAGTTAATTCTTCCCACAGCGTGCAATTTCGCAAACAACCTGGGTTCTTAATCAGCTCGTACCCCCGTTGTGGCACACATATGCTGGTGACGGCGTTAGATCAACATACAAAGCTGCATGCGTACGGGGAAGTATTTAACCCAGCCAGTGATAATGGGAATCATGGCCTGAGCAGCGTAAACCAGGTGTTAGAGACGTTCTGGCCCCACGATAAGAGTGGGTTCGCTGCGCATGCCTATATCGGCCGCGTCAGTGCCGCAACCAGCTACGTGGCCCCTTTGTCGCTGTATACAGGGCTGTGGAAACAGCTCCCGAAACAGCTAAAGGTGATTAGTTTACGTCGGCGGGATTTATTCGCCCGGTTTGTATCGCATGTCCGGGCAAAGCAGTCTAAAGTATGGAATAAGTTCAATACAGACAAAGGAGTGGACCAGCCCCCGGTGCTCATCAATGCGAAGGAATTGGTCGCTAACGCCACGTTTACAAAAAGTTGTTGGGCAGAAGTAGGTAAACAGTACCCGGATTGCTTGGTGGTATATTATGAAGATCTGTGTGAGCATTGGGAAAGAGAGCTAGGCAGAATACAGGAATACTTAGGCGTGGCCATGGAATCACTGTCGCCCACCTCTGTAAAACTGGGAACAGATTTGAAGAAAACGGTAATAAATCATGATGCAGTTCTCCGGACGGTTAAAAAGACTGCTGGGCTGGCAAGTATAAAGGCAGGATAATGAAAAAATTTCCAAGTGTTACCGGAATATTGATTACTGGCAAAACAATTGAACGGTACCCATTAGCAAAGACGGCGGTGAAGGCCTGGATGCGACAGGATTATGTAGGCGACCGCAAACTGCTTGTCATCAACGATAACCTGGGAGCCCCGCTGTACCCGAAAGGGACGCCTTTCGGCGTAGAGGAGATCCGTGTACCCACGCAGCAGCCGTTGGGGGCGTTGCGGAATATTGGTATAGACGCAGCAGAGACGGAGTATGTTGTGCAATGGGACGACGATGATTTTGCGCATCCCACCCGACTAACATGGCAGGTAGCGAACACAGTGCCCGGGCGAGCGTCTATCTTTCAATGGGAGATCCATTGCAACCTACTTACCGGAAATGCGTTTGCTAACAATGGGCGTAGTTCTCGTTGTGGAGGATTCGCGGGTACAATGTTGTGGCCCGCGGATACGCGTACCCGGTTTCCGCATATGCCTCGTCATGAAGACACTGAGTTTATTTTACAGATACGCACAGAATGCGGATTGCGCGTTTTAAAAAACGACCCTAAATTATATTTTCGGTGCTACCATGGATTCAACACCTGGTCACAGAAACACGTGATGCAGCGGAAACCCGGCTCCCGGAACCTCACCCCGGTGGAGCAAGGCTACGTAACTAAGCTATTAGGGACTCATTATGTGAAGGTACAGCAGGACTTGCTGTTACGAAGTAAACAAGATAGCTAATATTGTCTTGGCAAATTTGTCTATGTAGCTTACTATATGTGGTGTAACCAGACAGCCTGGGACGGCTGGTGCTGGTATATTTTGTAGAACGGAGATGGAATTCAAATGGTATCAGGGACGATTGCAAAGATTACAGCTAAAGGGTTTGGCTTTATTAAACCCACGATTGGCGACGCTGACGTGTTTTTCCACGTAACCGGCATGGTCGATCGAAGTCTGTATGACTCATTAGAAGCAGGCACCGCCGTAACATATGATACAGTGGAAGGCGATGATGGGCGAACCCGCGCTGTTGAAGTACGCGTGGTTGACTGAATTTTATAATATCGCAGCATTTTAAGCCAGGAGGGCGTTATGTCTCGTAGCCAGTCTACTTCTGCGTCGGGGCTGCACGCCCTGTACGTTAAGATCTTAGAGAAGAAAGCCGCCGTTCCTGCGGTGCCTAAGCCACCTGTTCCGCCAGTTAGTCCCGCAGTTACAGCTAAGATTCCTGCAAAACCGGCTATGCCCAGCCAGCTTTCGGGGGTTCTCCCACCTAACCTTCGACAAGGTACCGGAATGCGCGGCATGTTTAATACGCTTGCAAACACAGGGGCCGGTGCTATTGCCGCGGGTATTGGCACCACAGGGGCCGTAGCAACGAGGGCAGCGAAAGGCCCGGCCCGTGTATTGGACTGGACAGGGCTAACGAACAATGCAGCGTCCGCAACGACTGCCGCAAATAGAAGTTTTGGCAGGAATGCCGTAGCGGGGGCTAAAGATGTGGGGGAGTTATTCACAGGAGGGGCACAAAATAATTTAGCAAAACAATTGGGCAGTGACGCTAACTTGATGCGGCGACAGGGTAGCCCTGGTATGGCTGATTTGACACAAGGAGCGCACAGCACTGCGAAGAATGTAATAAAGGCTATGCCGTTCACACCCGTGGCGGGGCCTACAATAAGAGCGGCAGCAGGCCACATTCCGAAAACTACATCTGGTAAAGTTATAGGCGGCCTTACTACTAACTGGATGGGGGAGGGAGTGCAACCATATGCTAACGCGATCGGCGGAGTAGATGGCGATGGGGTCCCCAATTATCCCACAAGTGTAGGGGCCGTCAAGGATAAATATTTTGATTCACCGCAACAACAGTCGCCGCAGCAACAGTCACCACCACAGCAGTCGCCGCAGCAAGCATTACAAGCAGCGGCTGATCAACAGTTTGATCCGGTAGCAGAAAAAACGCAGCAAGCGACGGCTTTGATAAAAGAAAACCCTGAAGCTGCTGCAAAGATGAACAAAGGGTTACAAACACAAGTAGCGAATGTGGCGGGAACAGAGGTAGGAAAGCAAGAGGTAGCTACCGTTACGGCTACTGGGGCACTTTCTCCTGAAGGCGATAAAACGGCTTTCGGGAATTTAGCAAAAGAGCTTCCGGAATCATTAGAACAAGCGAAGGGTATTTATGACAACATGGACGGGTGGGGGAAATTTGCCTTATGGGGCGGCGTAGGATTAGGCGCAATAGGGCTCATTAATGCCATGACTGGAGAAGGGGGCATTGGTTCCTGGATGATGGCGTTACTGGGCTTGGGCACAGCAGCAACTGCAGCGGGACATGGCGGGCTTCTCGGGGAAAGCGCACAGAAATTTACACAGAACGCCACAACTGGTGTTGGGGACATGCTCCGTGGAGAACAAAAACCACCGACCGGGGCGGAAACTCTCCGGAATTCAGGAATACAGGCAGGAATGCAGATGCCTGATGTAGCTATTGCGCCATTTCTTAAAATGATTCCAGAGAAGTTCCCAGACTTGGCAAAAGAGTTGGACACGGGTGCGGGCGTAGGGGGGCTCCAGAATTCAGGCATGAGTTATCTGGGCGATGTCTTTGGGGCGACAGATGCAAGGTTTGCCAAGTACGGACTTTCTCCAGAACAGGGGCAACGGTTATTAGGTCTATGGACAAAATATCGGCAACAACCGTAGAATGCCACAGCACGTAAATGATAGTGTTATTATAGAGAGCTAATTATACATACGCAGATTGGCCGGGACGTCGGCCGGTTAGAGGTTATGTTACATACTGGATTGTGTTTCATAGCTTGGAAACTTCGCAGGTAAAAGCCATATGTGGAGGAGGAGGAGTGGTGGATACGTCAGTCAATGCCGCCACAGTGGGCCCTGTAAGGGGCGCCCGGATCTGCAGGTAGGGGATTGCAGAAATTTGCGATTTGTATAATTAATTCTTTATAATTAAGGAGGTGTCTGATGCCGGAGCGTAAGCGAGCATCGCCAGTAGCCACCGCCGCGGTGATTAGAGAGTTTGGGCTTAAAGATTTATTGATTATAGCGATCACTGCTATATTTTCTATTATGGTGACTGTGACGGTAACATTTTTAACGCAACCAAATTATCTTACGCAACCGGAGGTAGCCGCTATGTTACGAGGAATGTTGCGGCGGGCGGAAATTGTAGAGCTTATGCACGATAAGTCGCCTTATACAGATGACCGCGAGCAGATGCAGCAGCGGATTACCTCGCTGGAGCGACAGGTACTGCGAATGGAAACAAAAGTGAATATTTTATTTGATCAGGCCGGGTTTAACAAACAACGTATGCTGCCGCGGGCCGTTCCCGCCCACCCACCGACATATCCTTCAGAGGAACATTAAGGTATGCAGGAGAAACAAGCTGTTAATCCGCTATGCTACTCGTTACAGGGGCGACTGGTATTATCCAGTAGCGGCTGGTATTTGTTAGAGGTTCCGAATGATCTCGGGAACGGGTTATTTAAGGCACTGAATGAATCAGACGTGGAGCAGCCCACCACTCACTCTGAAGTATATAACGCCCATGTATCGATTATTAGGCCTGAGGAATTAGAAGAAATAGGCGGACCCAGTAAAGTAACACAGCGGGGGCAGGCGTTTAGTTTTAATATTGGGCCGGTGCGGGAGATAAAATCTCCCGCGGGGTGGTCTAAAGTGTCTAAGGTATGGGCTGCAGATATTACGTCCCCTGCTTTGATGGCACTGCGGCGTAATTTAGGGTTGGGCCCACCAAACTTCCCTTTTCACCTCACGGTGGCTGTTCGAAAGCGGAAAGTACGCAAAAAGGCGGCTAGTGTTATTTACGGATGGGGGAAGCTCGCTAGTGACACAAAAGAAGAACAGGAAGATAAAAATGACACAGAAAATAGTACCTATCGAGGTGCGGGCGATGGCAGCTCTACAGCCTGTACTATCATTACTGTCACAAGAAAAATCTACCACAAAACACCAAGTAGTACCAGTGCTGCCGGAAAGGGTGATTAAGCCGTTGAAGTGGCCCGCCACATACCAACTATGCGAAGCCTCGATGAACTAGCGGAATTCCTGCAGCAGCCGGTGCGAACAGCCGTACGGGACGCAGAGACAGAGAATCGGTAGATAGCTACCAACCATGTATAAGAGGGTGATCAATGAGCACTGTAATTTTAGATCGGGAGATATATGCTAAAAGCCCCGCCACGTCGACAGATACCCAAACCTTCTACCAACAAGCAATTACGTACGGCGAGAAAGTTTCAGCGGCAGGCAGGGAAGTCCGCCCGGCGATGGTACCGTATATGGGTCACACAACAATGGCGGAAATTGCGACCTTTGGCGAGATCGAAGCATGGAAGACGGTACCGCAGCTGGTAGCGACACGGTACAAGATAGCGGCCAATATTCAACATACATTGAAGAAGCTGATTAAGCATCTCCCTGTAGCAGACCCAGGGTATGGGCATGTGTATTGGAACCCAGACAATAAAACGGCGTGGGCAGTCCTGTCTGACAGCGATACCGAGCAGACTCACCAGAAGTGGTCCAACGCGTTGCAGGCTATTTCAGGCGTGGAGAATGTCCGCACAGAATCAGAGTACGGCCCTTACAACGACCCAGACTGGGTACTTATTAAAAAGGCCGCTGCGCCGATTCCTTTCTTAAACAAACCGTATGAATGGGCGGGTAAATTAACAGGGGGGCCATCCCCTATGTCTAATGCAGTGGTCTCTGGTCTTTTAGGTGCAGGTCTTGGGTACGGCGGCGGCTGGTTGGCGGAGAAACTAATGCCAGAACGCTATGTGGAGCGGGGGCGGTTAAGTAAAACGCTGGCATTACTTGGCGGACTGGGGGGAGCAGCAACCGCGCTTCCTGCAGGTTTCGCTAATGCTGGTATGAACCGGGGCGCCACTGGAAACCCCCAATGGGGAAAGTCATTTTTGCAAGGGGATAGTCAGCAGCAGATGCCGTCGCATGAGTTGGATTATTTGAAACATTATCAACGGGGGCTGTATAAACAACCTGCTCCACCACAAAACATATACGATAATCCATCGCCGCAGAGTTTGATACAGACAGGGAAGATGGCTATGCAGCGATACCCTGTCCCAGCGAGAGATAAGCAAGCTAACGCAGAGTTTGCAAAACTCGCATATTTGCCCGGGAGTGGGGCGGTAATGGGAAGTAACGGGGTACCGTTACGGCAGGTACCCGTAGATTCATTCAACCGCGCAATCTGGAATGACGTGCATAACAGAAGCAGGTCTTCACAATCTAACCCTTATGGCACACGTAGTCCATATGATGACAATGCTGCCCCTATGCACACACCCCCTATGCACGCGGCGGCCGCTGCCGGATTAGTGAGCGGGGTACAGCAAATGTACGGGAACCGATCGCTACTGTCCCCGATGCATTTTATTACAGGGTTGGCGGCGGCAGGGGTGGACGTGGCAACGGCGCGTGTGGCAGGCGGGGTACTTGGGGCGTTGGGCGGTTTGACCCCTATGGCACAACAAAAGTTGCAGGATGTAGGTGTGTGGAGCGGCATGATTCGTGGTGTAACTGGTTCTGTATTAGGATTAAAATGATATGATTATTGAAATCGGTGATACTGTAAGTTTAACGGCCACGGCAATCCTTTCCCTGGCAAAGACGGCACCAGAGTTATGCCAGCAACTCCTGGCTATCGGCACAAACGAAGGCCATGTGGTGGATATTCAGGAAAACACCATTTACATTGATATAGGACAGGGGATGCTTACGTCGCCGATAGCCATTGAGGCCGCAGCGAACGTGCGACCGATGTTACTACAAATAGTGCGGAAAAATAAATTGAAAGAACAAAAATCTGCGGTGATGATCCCTATGGCTACTGCAGCTGCGGAGACTATAAAATTAGCCCAATGGACAGTGGGACAATTTTTGCAGCTAAAACAGTACGCTATCACGCAAGACCTTGCACGGGTAGATGACGAGGACCGTAAGCAGCCAGACCCGGGGGACGACCAGAATTGGGAATCAGGCGGTGTGCAGTATAGGCCGGTAAAAGTGGAGTTGTCACCTGGAGAGACCCAGCTGTATAATACCGCTATGCGACAATTACAGTTGCACTTAGAAGGACGGGCCACAGAACAGTCCCCGCCGTCGGCTGTAACTGTCAAATAGTAAGCAGCGTCATTGAAGCATGCAGTTAATCCAGGAGGGATCAATGGGCAGAGCATTCGATATTAACGCGCCCCTGTGGGTGACACCAAATCATGCCCGGGCAAGTATTCAAGATGCATGGCTGGGACAATTTACGTCCAATGGTTGGGTCTCTGCATTAGTACGGGCAGGCACACAAGGTGTGCATTCCCATAGCGCTATGTTCCGTAGGAATGCTGACGAGACAGTGGACTTACTCGAGTTACGTGAGTTTAAAGGTGGGCGGAGTAAGACTTTTCAATATCACATGGACCAGCCTGGTAGAATTGACGTGTTCTCTCCAGACTCCTCTCGGTGGCCGGAATTACGCCCTGCAGAGGCAGTGGCGGCAATGCGCCGGCTAACAGACTGCGAATACGGGTGGTACGGCATCTGGCGGATGGCAGCGAGGCGGCTGCCCGTGGTATGGCATCTTTACCCTCCTACAACAGACGATAGGCTCCCTTTTGAAGGGGACCCTATCCGGCAGCCCTTCTGCAGCCATGCCGTCAGTCTGGCAATGCAATTGGGTGGTAAAGTGGATCCGGTGCCTCGGTGCCCTAATTATCTGGTGACACCGTCACAGCTAACATTCTCGCTGCTATATCGATATGAATTCTCTATCGCCAGCGGGGATTGTGTGAAAAAATATGGGCGGGAGATTCTACGGGACGCCGCAAATAATGAATATTTATTACGGCAAGGGAATATTTAATGACAATTGCCACATATGAAAAGACAGTAACGTGGCTACACCATTTTGGGTATCTGGAAAATACAACTCCCTCTGCAACAGCCCATGATGATGCGGTAGCCAGGTTACAACGGGTGTACGGGTTGTCGGAAGATGGTGTGGCAGGCCCCATTACTCGTCGGGCGATGGGGTTATTCCGGTGTGCTGTGTCAGATCATAGTATGCCGATCAATCAACAGGTCGGCGGGCGACTGGCCTTCACGGTGGATGAAACAAGCTGTCGCTGGCGGAAGAAGGACCTGACTTATGCTATCGGGAATAAGTTTGGGTTGGGCGGTAGCCGCGCACAAAGTATAGCGGTCATTCGGGCGGGGTTTGCTGTCTATGCCCCTATTACCGGTATGACGTTTACGGAAGTGGGTGACTGGGATACTGCGGATATTCAGATTGGGCGGGGCCGTGGAAAGAAATGGGATTTTGACGGCCCAGGGAATGTGCTGGCCTGGGCATATCTACCATGTGACGAGGATGACAGCCAGTTATTGGCGATGTTTGACGATACGGAGCCGTGGAACCTGAAACGCACAGGGGCGGGCATTATCTTGCAAGCAGTGTGGTTACACGAGCTGGGACACCTATTGGGGTTGTACCATAGTGAGGACGAAAATGATTTGATGGCTCCGTATTATAACCCACAACTTATTCTCCCACAGGATGGAGATATCAAAAGATTGCAAAAATTATACGAAGTAGAGGAAATTGTTCCCCCAGTAATTACCCCTCCCGTTGTAGGCGTATCTGGTTTAGAATATGGTACTTATAACGTGACAGGCACAATGCAGTTACAAGAGGCAGGTGTCACCATAAATATAAAAAAAGATAATTAGCCGTAAATTTGTTGACTTATTTGTTACAGTCTTTTTAGAATCTATGCACCAAACACTATAGCAAAGCAGGAAGTATCGATATGAAGCTCAGGATATCACTCATAATCATGTGTTGGGTTGCCCTTCTTTTCCCAGCCGTTACGCAGGCTGCGACACCCATCTCCCCGGAGATCGCCCGGTACGGGGCGTCTTGTCGTATCACCATCCACTACGCCGGCGGTATTACCGATAAAGGCTCGGGCACGTTAATAGCGAAGGCACAGCACTCTGACGGTAAATGGGCGGGGCTGGTATTGACCTGTGGGCATATTTGTGATTTCGCTCCTGACGCCACATGGCGGCACCTTAAAATATTCACGAAGTTTCCTTTTGATCCCGGAATCAACGGAGAAGCCAGAATCTTTGCGATGGATCGGCGAAATGATTTAATGCTGCTACTGGTGTATGTAAAAGCAAACACACCAGTTGCGGAAATTGCACAGACCCCACCGAAAAGCGAGGATGCCTGCTTTGTTACGGGCTTCGGCGGCAATGGCGTATATAATTGTCGTGCTGGCAAAGCCGCGGGGTACACAGCCGCGTCTGCACCAGTTATGCCGTACGCAACTGCGACTGCGCCAGTTACGACGCGATCAATCGCGTCTGTCCCTGTTACGCGGAAAGGCACTCCTCCATCTACGGAGGAGACTAGGGACATGGTGCCGAACCAATTATTAGTGCGAGTAGCTAACGTAAACCAAGGGGACAGCGGTGGCGGAATTTATAACGCAGATAGCCGCCTGGTGGGCGTATTATGGGGCGGTATCGATACGCAGGGGGCGTACGGCTCATACAGTCTAACCCTTTGTAAATTTATGAAAAAGCATGTCACAACAAAACAATGGCGGTGTGATTGCGTTCCCGGTATCATAGTTCCTGTAGACGTTAATGCTATTGGACCCGGCAACCCCACCGATATCATGGAGCCTATTCCTGCACCACAAGGTAATCCTTACCCGGAGACCAACTTGCAGGACGTGTTAGCGAACCAGGAAACATTAAAAGCACAGATCGCGGCACTGCAAAAGAACATTATAGGATCGCAATCTAAAGAAACCCAGATTACACTGCATGTAGAGTCCAGTCGATATATTAGCCCCTCTTATGTGGATGTATCAGTATTATGGGCGTTACAGCAGCAAACTGGCGTTGACCACGTGGTGTTAATAACGGATACTAAAGCAGATCACTGGAAAAGAATGCAAGCGGAATACGAAGCCGCAAAGAAAGAATTTCCAGCAATCGTACTTTATGATGTGACAAGTACCGGTCTGCGGTTTAAAGAATTACCGCAAATCGTTATTTACCCTGTCAAACAGGGCGGGGAAACGAAGGTCGTTAAAGGTACTGATGCAGTGTCGAAGACATTACAGAAGTTTGCACGCAACGAGTTTCAATAACGGTCTTAAAGTCCCATGGATGGACTTGCCGTATGAGTAAATATTTACTTTACAGATTTCAGGAGGTGCATAGTGGCACTTGATTCCGCCATTGGAGACCAGTTGACCCAACTTACGCTGGTAGCAGCGCAAAACGGGCAGCAGCTCAACAGTAGCATGGACCGCAACCTGGTAGCGAATGCCGCCAGTGTGCTAACCCTGGGTGTGCAGCAAATCAATGCTGCGGCACTTAACCAACAGACCTCACTGGACCCAATGGAAGCGGCTGCGGCTGCTAACGTTCGTGCCAGTCAGGACCCAAGTCATTTTGCTGGACTTGGTACAGCGGCTGGTATCCCCGGAAGCGGTGGCGCTACCACAAGCTAAACTAAGACAGATAGACTAGGGTAAAACCTAAAAAGATCAAGTAGCCTGCCCGACACACTCAGGCAGGCTACTTTTGTTTAACCACAGAAATTAGTTGCAGGAATAACAAAATGGCGTTTGCAGACGATACAGAAGACCGACCAGATTTTGACCCCGCCGTGGCAGAGCAGCTTTCTACACTCACCCTCTCGATGGCGAGAAATAACCAACAGTTAAATGCAGCAGCCGCCCGTAGCACTACCGCAGCCCCTGCCACTGTATTAACATTGGGGATGCAGCAAAATAACGCTGCCCACTTTAAGCAGAGTATTTCAATGACGCCGCTGGAGGCGGCAACGGCTACAAATCACGCACAGACACCCACAGTTGTAAGCGGGTACAATACTGCAGCGGGCATTCCTTCTTCCGGACAATCCGCGACACCCCCAGCAGCGCCTTAATACCCGCCCAGTAGGAGGTTAATTTAGATGAGCACAGATCCGCAAGAGATTTTAGCGGTAATAAAACAAGCGGCACAGATGCGGAGGGAAGATCTGCAAGGGGTGGCAAAAGACCATTCATCAAACACAGCTACGCACATCCTATTAACGAACCAGGCGAGGTTGTCCGCCAGGCTAATCAACGCAGATCCAAATACTTCAGTTGACGTTCCGGAGGATGTCGGCGATGAAGAAAATTTTACTACTCCGCCGCCGGAGGAAACATTATCGTGAGCGCAGCGCAAGCACCTACTGCAACAGCAGGCACAGGGAAATTAGTTACCGGGCCTGCGGTTAAGCAGCCCACCTTAAAAACACAGAAGACAGCCAAGCGATCCACGTTACTATCGCAGCTCTCTGTGCATGAACGAGAGGCGTTCCTGCAAGAGCAGTTAGACCAAGGTTATTTGTTCCGGCAGATGTGTGCGTTGTCTCATGGGCTTCCCGCCCCCGGTGGCCCCAATATTCTCAGTGCGGTCACCTCGGACGAGGAGATCACAGAAGAGGCACAACGGACAGGGATGTCAGAAGAAGAGGTGCGGCGACGCGAGGAGCTGGCGGCGAGAGAGGCGATCACGAAGATGCGAGAAGACCTTTTAAAAAATCAAGCTGAAAATACAACAGGCACTAATACAGACATGTATAAACTGTTGGGGCTTACAAAATTCTGGACACCGTTGAAAGGGGCGGTGGCTGGTATTTCTGGTGCAGGTGTGCTTGGGGCTGCCGCGTGGGCGGCCGCTTATCTCTGGCCCGACGATAAATCGGTACCGCCTGTGGATACGCCTGTAGTGACACAGCCAGTCGATAAAGACGAGAAGACAGACACGGTACCTGTGAATACAGACACCCAGACTTTATTATTATTGCAAGCCAAAGGATTGGCTGCTCCTCGAACACCGTTGGGGGAGAAGGTGCAGGAAGCGTTTGAAAAGAACCCCGCGTTGCGTGAACAACTCATGCGGCAAATTGAAGAAACGTTATTACAAAAAAATGACTGAAAACACCCCAGACCCATCTATAGCGATTCTACAGCAGGGAATAGAGAGTCTTCGTCAGAGCAATGCGCAAGCGAACGCTGATCTGTCTGCGACGTTAAATGATCTACGGGAGCGACTGCAAACCTCTTACTCTCAAACAGCCTTTCCCACAAACAACCCTCCTGCTGTAGAAGTAGGGGACGATCTGTATGCTAAACGCTCGGCGTTGTACGCATCACAGTGGGCGTCAGAAGTAATCACTGCCGCTGCCCTTGATGAAACGTACAAAGATAAAATCCAAGAGACGGCTCGACAAGTCCTGCAGGAAAATGGTATGCTGCCCCCTGATACGGACCCAGAAGAGCCCGTCACGTAATTAGTCAAGGAGGTTATTGTGAAATTCGCAGTTTTAATTGTTGTTGCCTTTTTTATGCTCTGTTTACCTGCGGCATCGCAGGCACAGGTGCTCTTGCAGCCTGCCACAGTGGCACCACAGCCAGTTCCTGGTGTGATGTATGTCCCCACATATAAGCCGCAGAAAATTGTCTACCGGCCTTATCGACCTATTTATGTCCCTGTTTACAGGCCCATACAGTCACGAGCTATTACAGGTGGCTACATTTATAACGAGCAGCGATTTGGCCTGTTTGGAAATAAAGGCCGGTCTATCCAATACTACCAGTTTAAGTAAGCAATCATATTGGTGGGCGTGCGGCGGTCCGACAGCCGCTTTTACAGTCGCTGTCGGACCGTTTTTCATTGGTACAAGGATGTAACATGACTGGCATATTAGAAGAATCCTTTATTCGCGATGCGTATATTTATGATGTCTATGACGGGGACACCGTTTATTACCATGCAAACCTGGGTTATGGGACATGGGCGGCATTTCAGACGGGACGGCTACTGAATATTGACACTCCAGAGATCCGTCCATTAGTTACCCGCGAAGCCGCCACAGAAGCGAAAGACCATTTAAAGCGGCTGCTGCGACAGTACGCGTTAAATATCGGGGATACAGAATCGCTACGGGCCGGGTATAAGTTTCGACTTCAATCAATTCCTTGCTCGAATAAATGGGTACGCAGTATCCCGCAGCCTCAGAAAGGCAAGTACGGCAGGTGGTTAGTGACGATATGGGGAGCGACCAGCACAGGAGACGCCGTGAACCTGAATAAGCTGATGATTGCCGACGGGTTTGCACAGCCTGCTTCATATTAAGCCAATACACGTTGACGCAATGCCTTACTTAACTATATTATTATTTAATAGTTAGCACGGTATTGAAAGGATTTTGTATGCAAAAACCAGCATGGTCAAAGGATGCTCGCACAGGCCCTATGCGTAATTACATGGATTTACGGATATTTGCCTGCGAGGGGCTTGTTTGCATTGTGGATGAACGTCCGGGACAAAAAGAGGGGGAGTACACCGTACTTACCCCGGCAGACCTCAAAGAACGTGTGCAGGCGCTGAATATTCCGTACCGCAACCAGACTCGTGCACAACTGCCTAAACGACAGCGGGATGAGTTGGACAAGCAGATCCGCGGCAGCCAGAACTGTATGGAAAGTATAAAAGAAGCCATATATATGGGGGATCCCAGCGACCCCGCAGTACAGTCCTTCTGGTCCAGGCACCGAAGAAGCACCGCTATCAAGTTTAAATTTAGCGCCGGAGCAGACAAGGCAGGTTACCCTACATTACCGGACCTTAAATTTAATGACGGCACCAGCGTCCCTATCGGGGAACCGGATGTAGCTAATTATCATATTCATAAGCCTCCCCGCAAAAAGCGGCAGGGGCAAATTATCCTTTAGGAGTGACACGGATGTCAGGTTTGTCTCCCCAAGAGAGTTTCCGCATGGGATTTCTTTTGCGATGCGCAGAAGAAGGTTGCAACACTGAGGAAATCAAAGAACGCGTAAAATACGCAGCGGGTGGGCTCGGGGCTACACTCAAAGCGTTATTTGCTAACTGGGCAAAATTGCCTGCACACGCCGCAATTGGTGGATTAGGTACTGCATTGGTGGCGGGACCCGCTATCGGGTACGGCGCAGCAAAATTACAAGGAAGTAACGTTGATCCTGAAGAAGTGAACCAACAAGAGCTAATCAACGCATATAAGCTGCAAACAGCAATGGCCCAGCAACGGGCAAAGCAGCGAGAATATAGGCAATCGGCCCCACCCGCCCCCAAACTTTTTGGCCCCTAATAGAATCAGTAGTAAATGATTGGCAGGCAGTAGATGCATACGGGTAGCGCAGCAAAATATCTAAATGATCTGAAAAAAGAAGACCACGGTGGAAAGCTAGCGTGGCCCGGAACCGCTGGCGGTTTTCCAGTTCGCGGAGATGTACAGCATTTAAAACAATCAGAATTTGAAGAGCTCCCAGTATCCCTCGATTTTAAATCCCAGATATTTTATCTGTATAAGCCAGCGGATAAAGAAGAGTTCGAGAAGGTGATGGACCGCATAGTGAATAAGTGGTACACACTTTATAAGAGAATAGACCGCTGGTCTGACGAACATTGTGGCTTAGTAGTGTGGATGGAGTGGGTGCAAGTCTATGGCGACGTGCCACAAGTAAAAATTCCAGGAGGGGTAAATGGACAGCAAATCGGACAACTCGAAAGCACAGCAGAAGACGGCGGATCTGCGGGTCACCCCAGCATCCCAACAACGGGGCCGGGAACAGGCAATTAAACAGTTGATGTCCTTGCTAGGGATAGGGGCAGCGGCAGGGGCAGGCGTGAGAGGGGTGGCTGGGCTTCGCGATATGTTTCAAGATTCCCCGGAAGATACGTCGCCCACAGCGATGCGGCCTAACACAATACCGTTATATACTGGCGGAGGGGTCCCCGGTATGCCAAAAATAGCATCCGCTGCGTCACCTGGCATAACGGATCGTGTGGTTAAATTTTTACAAAAATACATTCCTACCCCGCAGACAACGCAACCACTGCTCAATGATTTAGGCATGCCCGCAGCTGCGCTTGCTTTAGGCGGTGGGCTTTACGGCGGGTACAAGGGGCTGGATAGCCTGCTAAGTAGCGAAAACAAAGCCCATAAGCAGCAGCAGGTAGACACCGCAAAAGAAGATTACAAGAAAACGCTATCCTCACAATACCAGCAAGCAATGATGGCAAAAAATGCCGGGGATGATCTGGGGCTGTGTGCATTAGCAGATAAATATATGGCGCACAGTGCCGCAAACCCTAGTGAAAAACAGGCGTTTCTTGGGTCGCTCATACCTTACATTCCAGGGGTCGGGCCTGCCCTGGCCAAGTCTTACGAGACCGCGGTAGGCGGGAAAGATAATTATGGTGCTATGAACGGGGCGATCAATGTAGCGTCGCTCGCTGCGTTGCTAGGCTCCGGTAAAGCTACCTATGATTGGGCGAAGGGTAAAGACAAACGCACAATGATCGCAGACGCGTTAAAAAAACGGCAACGGCAACGGCAGCAGTTGTCTCCTGCTCCTATGTTAGCAATCCCGGAGGGAGCGACAGAGGATGGATCTTAATGCTCCTACGCAAAATAATGCGGGTGCGCCTACAGAGTCTATTCTTACTCCCTCGGCAGTTCCTGCCATTAACCCTGTTGCACATCCTGCGGTTACCCCTTCGTCAGTGTTACCGCTCGTGGCGCCACCACCGGCAGTAAACTATCGGAAATTTGGGGACAGTGCTGGTACTCGGCAACGCATATTTGACCGAGTGTTAGAGGAAGCCCAGAAGATTGAGCCCGTGGCAAATCCCAGGCACAGTCTGGAGTTTGCTGATTTGAAATGGGCCGGGCCAGAAGACTACAGCATTGCAGAGCAAAAAAAGGCCATACTCTCCCGTGGCACATTATCTCGCCGGTTAACTGGCACTGCCCTGCTAAAAGACGCATTAGGCAATGTACTCGCAAAGAAAAATACGCAGCTGGCCAAAGTGCCTTTCATGACGAACCGCGGCACGTTCATCTTAAAGGGTACTGAATACACGATGGCCCACCAGATGCGGCTACGTCCCGGCGTGTTTACCCGGCGTAAGGATAACGGGGAATTAGAATGCTTTCATCGGGATACGCTGGTGTGGACAGAACATGGCGATATGCCAATCGGGGATATTGTTAAAAACCGGTTAAACATTCGCGTATGGAGCTATGATTTTGATGCGTCGCAGTTTGTACTCCGGCGTGTCACAAACTGGATGAAGAACCCTGTGAAAAAGGGCATGGGGAAGGCGTCATTCCGGTTGGATAGTTTAGCCCCGGCGTCCCGGAACGCGCACCCACGCCAGACGACATGGGTCACCCCGTCGCATGAGTTTCTAACTCGTGACGGTGGTAAAGTTCCCGTTAGTCAGTTGACAGAGTTTCTTGCCGTCGAGGATCGACCCAGCGATACGCAAGAGCAATTATTATTAGGCTCATTATTAGGGGATGGGTGCGTAGGCGCAGGCGGTATTTTTGAAGAGGGGCACGGGGAAAAACAACGCAAGTATTTGCAACTTAAAGCCGATATTTTAGGTGCGCTTTGCTCCGCTCCGTTGTATAACGGTAGTAATAGAAACGGTTACGGGGACACGCCTGTCGTTTATTTACGCACCAAGACGTGGGCGTATTTACGGGAACTACGTTTTTTGTGCTACCCCGATGGAAAAAAGCAGGTTTCCCGTGAGTGGTTGGACAAGATTGACGCAAGGGGGCTGGCATTTTGGTTCTGTGATGACGGGTCAAGTTCTCGTGCAAAGAATCAACATGGCCAAACATCTTGCGCTGCCGTAACCTTAGCAACCGACGGGTTTTCTCGGAAATGTATTGACACTTTGTTGCTGTGGCTGCAGCAGCGATGGGGTATTTATGCTGGTACAACTAGGAATAGTAAAAGTTACGGCAACCGAGATTTAGGGTGGGCGGTATGTATTACCGGAGATGACGCAGAGAATTTTTTAGACCTCGTTGCCCCGTACATAATGAAGTCTTTGCAGTACAAACTTGGGCCACGGCCCATTGCAGCTACATGTCGCACATGCGGCTGTGAGATTGCCCCGAGACGGAGGTATTGCAACAAGTGTACGCTAACTGCTTGTACTGCCACAGCCCCTGAAGATTTTGACAAGCCACAATGGGTATACCGACAACTTAGGCGGCAGGTGGCAATTGGGAGATTTGGGGACAGCCAGACCGTAGATACATTATTACAATCAGGTGAAATGCCCCCCGAGGAATCGCGAGGGTTTCGGTGGGATCAACGCGAGGCCGCAGCCGGATCAAAGATTTCAGAATTATTGGCGGACACTGCACATACACAGCGGCTGCGAAGTGTACCATATGATTACGAGACGGACCCTGAAAAACTAGATGCACGTTGCAAGTCACGATTCGCTTACGACATTACTGTTGAAGGCACCCATAATTATTTTGCTAACGGTATGTTGGTGGGTAATTCGCATGTAAACGTGAAAAAGGGATACGGGCACCGCATCTTCCTGGATCCGGAATCCGGAATCTTTCGAATTCAAATGGGGCAGGCAAGGATCCCTTTGATGCCGTTACTGAAAACAATGGGGGTCTCTGACAAAACATTACGGGATACCTGGGGGAACGACCTCGCGGCTGTAAATATGGGCAAGTCAGACCCACAAGCGATTTCAAAAATATACAAAAAGCTATACAAGAACGGGGACGACACCGGAGAGGAACAGCACGCCGCAGTTGTTAAAGCATTTAATGAAATGGAGCTGGACCCTGAGGTCACCAAGCGCACCTTAGGGCAGCCCTATAAAAATGTAGGGGCGGATACCTTAATGGGTGTCACCAAGAAGTTATTAGATGTTTCCCGGGGGGATGATGAACCAGACGACCGAGACGCAATGGCTTATCAGACATTATTGGGCCCGGAAGATCTGATCTCTGAACGAATCACAAAAGCGAAGAATGTAGCAAGGCAGCTGCTCTGGAAAGCGTCCGCAAAAGGCCACCTGGATAATATGAAATCAGGGGCTTACGACGATTCGATTAAAGCCGCTATTATGAGTTCCGGGCTGGGAATACCATTAGAAGAAATTAATCCCGCAGACATATTCGACCAACAGGCAAGGGTAACTCGGATGGGCGAAGGCGGAATTCCGTCCCTCGATGCCGTCCCTGATGAGGCCCGTAGCGTGCAACCTTCGCAGTTTGGTTTTATCGATTTTTTACGGACACCCGAATGTTACGATTACCAAACTGAAGTTATGACGCGGCAAGGGTGGAAACGCTGGCCTGATGTTGTCGCTACCGATGAGCTAGCCTGCCAGGTGGATGGGCGGTTATGTTATTGCCACCCACACGCATTACATCGCTACCGCTATCATGGGCAGCTGCACGGGGTAGACACAGGGCGAATTAATTACCTGGTCACACCCAATCATCGAGTATGGGTGCGAGGTTTCCATAAAACTGCTGAATACCACTTTGAAAATGCAGACAGTGTTAAGAATTTCAGGAAGGTGCAATCAGGTGGATTTTTACCATACCTTGGTGATGCGGCAGAGGTGTTTCGCTTGCCTCGTACTGAGATTTCGCACAACCCAAAGCAAGTTGCCCGGGCAACCAACATCGTTAATATCGATACTATCAATATCGATGATTGGGCCGAGTTTATGGGCTGGTGGTTAGGGGAAGGATCATCAGCGTGCCGACAAAGCAACGGTGATGGGCGTGTAGCTTATCGTGCGCGTATCTCACAGAGCCTGAATAAAAATCCAGAAAATTATACACAAATTGAGCAGTTATTAGATAGGCTGCCCTTTAAGTGGTGCAAAGACGCCCGGGGATTCACGATCGGTGTGAAACAGCTGGCAGTTTATTTACAACAGTTTCGCGGCAGTCCTGAACGGTATATCCCTGAAGAGTTACTACGGTCGCGCGTATCTGCGCGTGAGAAGCTGTTTGACGCATTGATGCGGGGAGAGGGCCGACGAGATCGCCGAGGTGTACGCACACAGTTTTGTACCACAAGTCCGCAGCTTTCAACTGATTTTCAGCGGTTAGCGTTTTCGTTAGGTTATGCGACGACGCATGCGTGGGAACCTGACGAACGGGCACAGTCAAATTACGGGGGTGCTCATGTTATCCACGTACATAAATTTAACGAGCATCAAATACATACGAAACGACCCCCTTCACAAGGCGGGCATGGGGACCATTACCAACAACAATACAACGACAATGTGTACTGTGCCACGGTACCCGGCGGATTGTTATACGTAAGACGGAATAACTGTGTCGGGCATTGGTCTGGGAATAGCGGAAAAGTGGGGGTAGACGCTAGATTAGCCCGGGGAGCTATGAAAGGGTCTGACGGCAGAGTTTACTCTCCTGTGAATCAGGCCACAGATGGGAAGCTGGTGTATAAATCACCACAGGACTTAGCAGACGCGGTATTAGCTTTTCCTAATTCGTTGCAAAAGAACACACCGTACGTACCCGCCTTATCCGGCGGCAAAGTTCGCATGGTGCCGCGGGCGTCAGTGGATTTTGAAGTCCCTGATATGGAGGGCACTTTCTCCTCACTCGGTAATATGATCCCATTGAAGTCTATGGTAAAAGGACAACGGGCAGTGATGGCCGCCCGTATGTTGACGCAGGCTATGCCAGTGCAAGGGGCGGAGGCCCCGCTGGTGCAGTCCGGTGTGCCAGGGCAGCCAGGTAAAAGTTTTGAAGAAGAGTACTCCACGCATATGGGGGCACTCAGGGCAGAAGCCCCAGGCCGGGTTGTCTCCATCGATAACGAACGCATCGTAATGGCGGACGAACAAGGTAAAAAAACCGACATACAGCTTTACAATAATTTTCCTTACAACAGAAAAACCTTCGTGCATCAGACCCCTACGGTACAGGTAGGCGATGTAGTCCAACCGGGGCAACTACTGGCGAGATCTAACTTTACTGATGATAAAGGTACCACAGCGCTCGGGCGGAATGCCCGTGTGGCCTACGTCCCCTGGGGCGGGTTAAACTTTGAAGACGCTAATGTGATCAGTGCGTCGTTTGCAAAAAAGATGAGCAGCGAGCACATGTATCAGAATGCCCATGAATGGGAAGATACAGACAAACGTGGTAAGAACGCGTATATCTCATTGTTTCCGTCCACCTATTCAAAAAAGATGCTGGAATATTTTGACGACGACGGTATCATCAAACCGGGCACCAAAGTATCGCAGGACGACCCGCTGATATTGGTAGGCGGCCGCAAAGAGATGAATAAGAAGTCATTGCTTAAAGGCGGAAAGCCCATCTACCAGGATAAAAGCGAGCTGTGGGAACATGAGCGGCCCGGTATTGTTACAGATGTTGTGAAAAGTGATAAGGGTGTCGCCGTCGTTGTAAAATCAATCATGCCTATGCAGGAAGGGGATAAACTCTCCGGCAGATACGGGGATAAAGGAATAATTTCACGTATAGTACCTGATGATGAGATGCCACGACTGGCTGACGGCCAGCCTGCGGAGGTGCTTTTAAATCCCTTGGGGATCACATCCAGGACTAATCCGGCTCAGATAGTAGAGGCGGCGTTAGGCAAAATTGCCGCCGCAAGAGGGGAGCCGTTTAAGATCCCGGACTTCCAAGACGAAGAAGACCTGGTCGAGTATGCGTTAAAAGAAATGCAGAAAGCAGGCTTCAGCGACACCGAATCTATTATCGACCCCACTAATGATCGGAAGATCAATGACGTGTTTACCGGCAACCGTTGGTTCATGAAGCTGCACCACACATCTGAATCTAAGGGGCAGGGTCGTGGGCTGGGTACCTACACCGCAGAGATGACCCCTGCAAAGGGAGGTAGTGAAGGCGCCAAGAGAATCGGGATGCTCGAGACAAATGCGTTGCTGTCTCACGGGGCTACCGAAGTGCTTCGGGATAGTAAGTTGGTCCGCGGGCAAGCTAATCCACAGTACTGGTCACAGTATATGAGCGGGTTCAAGCCAGCCACGCCGCAAATACCCCACGTGTATCACAAATTTGTAAACAATCTGCGGGCGGCCGGTATCAATGTAATACGTGATGGCAATAAAACGCATATTATGGCCATGACTAACAAAGATGTTGACAAGATGGCAGGCGACCGGGAGCTACAAAATGTGGAGACCGTAAACTGGAAGAACATGGAGCCAATTGCAGGCGGGTTGTTTGACCCAAAACTGACTGGAGGACACGCATCCTCAGATGGTGGGGGCAACCGATGGAGCTATATCAAGCTGCAAGAACCAATGCCGAATCCGGTGATGGAAGAACCCATTCGTCGCTTGTTAGATCTTACCCGTAATAAATTCACTGATATTATTTCAGGCAAAGAGACGCTTAACGGAGCCACAGGCCCAGCGGCCATTGCGACGGCGTTAAAAAATATTAACGTAACAAAAGAACTAGCACAGGCACGAGAAGAGATAAAGAGTGGGAAGAAGACAGCCAGAGATAGGGCTGTGCGGCGGCTAGGCTACCTGAAAAGTGCAGAGCGGTTGAATATCAGCCCCGCTGATTGGGTGCTGACAAAAGTACCCGTGTTGCCGCCGTCTTTTCGCCCCGTGTCTGTGATGGGGGAGAAGAAGCTCCCGTTAGTGGCAGATCCTAACTATTTATACAAAGAATTGTGGGACTCAAATAAAACATTAAAGGATTTAACTGGGCAGCTGGACGCTGAAGATTTAGGGGATGAGCGGCTGGCAACGTACAACGCGTTTAAAGCAGTCACTGGATTAGGGGACCCTACCAACCCCAAAAACCAAGAACGTAATGTAAAGGGGATTTTAAAACATGTCTTTGGATCATCGCCAAAACTCGGCTCTGTACAGCGACGGCTACTCGGCTCCACCACGGATCTCGTGGGGCGTGCGGTTATTGCGCCGGACCCTGACCTGGATATGGACCAGGTCGGACTCCCAGAAAACCAAGCCTGGACCATCTATACACCAGTGCTTGTTAGGCAGCTCGTCCGTCGAGGAATGTCCCGACAACAAGCTGCAAGGGCGGTTGAAGAGAGATCCTCGCCCGCTCGGCAGGCACTGCTCAACGAAATGGACAACGGAGTCGTTATAATTAACAGAGCCCCTACGCTGCATAAATACGGGGTGATGGCATCGCGACCGAAGCTGGTTAAAGGGGATGTATTAAAAGTGAGCCCGTTAGTGGTGGGCGGATTTGGGGCGGACTTTGACGGGGACGCAATGCAGTATCACTTGCCGATTACCGAGGCCGCGAAGGAAGAGGCATTGGAAAAAATGCTTCCATCCCGTAACCTTATATCAGCTGGGAGCTTCCAGGCACATTTTTTGCCCAGCCAGGAATACGTCGGCGGGCTGTACGAAGCGAGTGCCCGCACAGACAAGAATAGTAAGCCACAAGTATTTGCTACTAAGGCAGACGCGATCAAGGCATATAAGCAAGGTCGTATTGGACCTGGCCGCCGTGTTGAAATTTTAAACTAATAGAGGTATAAAATGGACTCTTTAATTAATCCGGTGTTGCTACAATTAGCAGAACAACGAACCTGGGAAAATATATCGAACGACAGAGAAAAAGTCGCTGTCGTTCCTCCAGATCCTTCCATGGGTGCTGGCGGCCCCGCTGGTGTCCCAGTCGGCGGTGCGGCCGCTGCACCCATGGATCCCTCTATGATGGGGGGTGCTCCACCAATGGATCCAGCAATGATGGGGGGAGCGGCCCCTCCAATGGATCCGGCTATGGCAGGGGGTGCACCACCAATGGACCCAGCAATGATGGGGGGTGCCCCACCGCCCATGCCTGCGGACCCCGCTATGATGGGCGCAGACCCCGCCGCGGGAGCCGCCCCTGCTAAAATGAAACCAGAGCAGATGATGCAGATGTTGGATTTTCGCCTGTATAACCTGCAGCAGCAATTAACGGCAATGATGAATGCCATGGACATTTCTTTGCCCCCAGGTGCGCTAGTGACCCCTCCGGGTTCTCCAACACCTGTAGCTGAAGCGGCAATCCCGGGTGGCCCTCAAGACCCATCAATGCAACAACCGCAAGAAGACCCTGCCGCAGGTGGCGGTGGTTCAGCCATCGCACCTATTGGTGAAATTGCCGGAGCGTCTCCAGAGCTGGCCGCCGCAGGAGGACCAGAAAAGATGGCGCATCAGAGTATTAGCCAGGTAATGCAATTAGACGCATACAGGGCAAGCCGCGATGATTTAATAAATACCGCCACGGTGCCAGAAAAAGAAGCAACAAGCCGCGTAGGCACACCATATGCGATAATCTCGCAGCACACCCCGGCACAAGGGGCAGAAGCGGTAGCTGCATTACTGCGAAACCATGTTACAGGACACGCCCATGAAACTCGAAATACATAATGGCCTTGCTCCGACAATCATAGAAGCGACACGGGTTGTCATCAAAGATATGTATGACAACCCGATTGTCGTCGCAGTGGAAATTGAGCATGGTATTATCCTGGCAGAGACAGCCAGCGAAGATCATATGCGAGATTTCACCGCACTGTTAACGTCGCTCGGCATTACAAAAACTGCAGTCATTACAGACGTCAAACAAAAAACACTGCCGGAGATTCGGGGCTAATATGCTGAGTACCACAGTGGGACAATTGATGATCAATGAGACACTCCCGCCCGAGTTGCGCGATTACTCCCGGGTACTGGATAAAGCGCAGATCAAAGAATTGTTCCAGCAGGTAGCGGATAAATACCCCGATAAGTATAGGGAAATCTCTAAAAACCTTTCAGATGTAGGGCGCGATGCTGCCTTCACCACTGGAGGGTATTCTTTTGGGCTTAACTCGTTGCGGCAGTCATTGGCCGCCCGCACAATGCGGCAAAACCTGAACAAAGAGTTGGAAGCGGTCTACGCAACAGATATGCCAGAAGACCAAAAAGAGCAGGCTATTATTAAAACAGTAAGCAAGTATCAAAAGACTTTGGCTGATGACGTAATGGCCGAGTCGATTAAAGAACAAAACCCGTTAGCATTACAGGCGGTGTCCGGAGCTCGTGGTAATAAAATCAATGTAAACTCGTTACGCGGGGCGGACCTATTATACACTGACCACCGGGGCCGCGCATTGCCGATACCAGTAACACGCAGTTACTCTATGGGGTTAAAACCACATGAGTATTTTGCGGGGGCCTTCGGGGCACGTAAGGGTATTATCGACCTGAAAGCAGCCACCCAAGATGCGGGATTTTTTGCTAAACAATTAGTACAGGCGGCCCATAGGTTACTCGTTTCTCAAACAGATTCGGACGACCCTTACGACGAGCTTAACCCGCGGGGGTTCCCTGTAGAAACAGACGATCCGGATAATGAAGGGGCGTTACTGGCTCACCCAGTAGGTGGGTACCAGCGTAATACAGTTTTGACCCCAAAAATGTTAAAAGAACTGAAGGCTGCCGGGATTAAAAACATTCTTGTCCGCAGCCCCAACGTAGGCGGCCCCTCTGATGGTGGCGTGTATGCCAGGGACATTGGCATCCGCGACCGTGGCGGGCTTTCTCCCGTAGGCGATTATGCGGGTATCGCAGCCGCGCAGGCACTGGCTGAACCGGTTACTCAGGCGCAGATTTGTCTTGCGGAAGGCACCTTGGTGCGGATGGCGGATTGGACGGTTAAAGCAATAGAATTGATAGAACCTGGTGAGTGGATCCTTGGCGCTGACAAAGAAGGCAAGACTTTTCCTGTGCAAGTTTTGCAGCGGTTTAATAATGGGTTGCGGATGTGTTACAAGACGACGTTCCGACAAGTGTTTTTACGTAATAAAAAACAAAACTTTGAAGTGGTGAGCACGTTGGACCATAAATTCCTTGGTGGCACACAATTTCCCACAGTAAAGGAAGGCGGGCCTGTCGTCACACTTCGTATGCTTAGGATGGGGGAGCCGGGAGAGCGCGTGGCCGCGTTAGCCCCCTGCGGGTTTATTGATGACGCATTTGATGGATGTACGATAAAAGAAAACCTGTTAGACAAATACGCGGATGCAAGGATAATTCCCAAGGATATTAATAGCTGGGATAATAAAAGTATTGCCACGTTTTTAAGTAAATTATACGCTAAAACAGGGCACGCGGTAAAAACGTACGACGTATCGTGGGCCATACATTTCTTACTGCCGTCGAAAAAATCACTAACAGCATTACGATCGATTTTATCATTACGTTTTGGTATTTACGCCGCAGGTGCATTTTTACATGTAGTGGAGAAGGAAGAAAAGCTATACGCCCTATGTATCGGAAGCACAGGGGCCAAGAGTAAGTTTGTAGCCGCAATTCCAGTGCACGGGATACAACAGCAAAATATCGCTGATCTACAGGAAGAATACCCGACTGCCGCAGGGCAACCACCGACAAGATTCAAACGGCACGAACAGGAACTTGTTGGGGAATTAAATACGTTTGACTTAGAAGTTGCTCACCCAGACCACCTATTTGTATTAGCGAACGGGCTAATTGTTAGCAACTCTTCGAAGCACTCCGGCGGCGTCGCAGGGGCGGGAGCAGGGGCTATTTCCGGGTTTAAGCATCTGAACCAATTGGTGCAGGTGCCGAAGACATTCCAGGGCGGGGCGGCCCACGCACAGTTAGACGGAAAAGTTCAAAGTATAGAGGAAGCCCCGCAAGGGGGTAATTTTGTAACGATAAGCGGGAAGAAACATTACGTGGGGCAGGGGTTCCCGCTTCGTATCAAACAGGGGGATGAAATAGAGGCGGGGGATGTGCTATCTGATGGTACACCTAACCCCGCAGAAATAGTCAAACACAAAGGAATTGGAGAAGGGCGACGCTACTTTGTAAAAGCGTTCAAAGATTCCCTGACAGATTCAGGGACATACGGAAACCGCAGAAACATTGAGCTGCTGGCCCGTGGTTTGATCAATCATGTGCGGCTCACAGACGAGGTGGGGGATTGGTCGCCGGAAGACGTTGTCCCGTATCAGTTACTGGAATCACAATGGAAACCGCGGCCCGGCAATCTTGTTGTTCCATTATCGCAGTCAAAAGGTTATTATTTAGAAAAACCGGTATTGCATTATTCAGTAGGTACCCGGATGCAGCCTTCCATAATGAAGCAATTGAAGGAATACGGCGTGCCAAATGTATCAGTACACCCAGACGCACCACCCTTCGAACCAGAGATGATCCGAGGGATGGCGAACGCCGCACACGATCCGGACTGGATGACGAAAATGCTTGGGAGCTACCAGAAGGGCAGCTTATTGAGCTCTGTGCATCGAGGGGCAGTATCAGATGAGGCAGGTACCAGTTATGTGCCGGCGTTGTCTCGCGGCATCGATTTTGGCCAAGTAGGGCCTACAAAGGGCTGGAAACAGCCACAATAAAAATACAAACAGTAGACAGTTAATATATAAAAACGGGTAGTCTGTGCTATGCGAAATTGTTAAAACAAAGTACGATTGCCTGCAGGGACGTCTCGCAACCCACGGATGGAGTGCATTATGCCAACTGATTCAGTTTCTTACTGGCTGAACCGCTGTCGCAGCCACATGGCTGTTAACGGACAAACAATTAAAATCGCCGAACTCGGCGGAGACGGGCAAGACGCCTCGTTTGAACAAGCCTTTTCTAACTTGGCTCACGCCTACCTTAGAAATAGCGCCCCCTCGCTGCTGGATCACGAACTAGGATTCCAACTGGTTGACCGGAACCAGGAAAACACAAAAGCGATCGGGATTTTCGCTTTTAAGGTGGGCAGCCAACAGTTGTACGCCCCCGTGTTCTTTTTGAAAGGGGACTTGAAGGGCCATGAACTTCTGTACCTTAAAGAACAGGATATGTTCGTCCCGCTGAAAGAAAACTGGATCAATTACATCCTGAACCGGAAACCCAATATTTTAGGGACCGGTGTTTCTCGCCAAACCAGCGAGATGGGGGTTACTGCCCCCGACCTGTCCAGAATCTCCCGCTCTCCGTCTAAATACGCGGCTATTAAAGTAGCGTCGTGTATGCAGGACTTTATGCCGAAGTTTGCCAGTCTTGTTACAGGCAGCTTCCAGGGCGCGATTGAAGAGTATCAAACACACTGCCAGGAGCGGCTGGACCTCGAGCATTTTATTAAACAAGCATCCTTACCATCGCTACGGGCTCTGACGGACCTACTGAATCGGCGGCCAAAGTTAGCAGCGGCCTTTGATCAGTGGCACGGACTGGAAACTCTGCAGGGGGCTATCAAGGAAGCGAAAGTGCGGTTATCCGTTACATCTGTCCTAGATAACCCGTATAAACAAACGGTAGATAGGAACCGAAGTATCATTCGGGGATCCGTACTAGACGCCATAGAGAAGATCGCCGCTAAAGACGACGACGGTCCAGATACCAAACAAAAAGTTAAGATCATCACATTAGGGGCCGCCCAGGTAACACCACTGCCAGATGAAGTTACTGAAGAAGACCATGAAAAACTCTTACAGGACGGCGTACTTATCCAGGACCACCGGGATGGCGAAGAGGTCTCTATTGCAGTAAATATGCAAGTAGAAGAAAAATTGCGTAATCCCACTGAGACAGGAATCTACGAGGTCCTTACTCAACCTGGTGAATTTGAAAAATGCCTGGTAGTCACAGACCCGCACGGACCCAACGGGCGGCGACGTTTTGTCACAGTTGTTCGCCTGGACGGTGAAAAGAACTGGGGCAACTTTGCTAAGGATGAAGTATGGGTGGCAGGGCAAGAAGAAGAACTGGGCGGAGAGACTAACTGGATGGAGTGGTTTGATTCCCTGCCTGAAGGCAGCCTCCCAGAAAAATCATCTTCCCGGTATATCGCTATCGGCCCGTGCCGTAACGCCACGCTTCCTTTTCGGCCGGAAAGTGTGTTCGGAGAGGACTGTTATAATGTGGACTTCTCCAGAGAGTGCCGTACTCGCCGCCGGGAGCCCAGCGGTGTCTATGCGGATTCATACACCGACGACTATTCTCCCTGGATGGACGGCCAACGGCTACATTTAGACTCAAAAGACGGAACATCTATGCGATCCAGCCAAGGGGACTTATACGTTCCCAAAGGCTACAAAATCATGGCTATTGAAGGTTCTGCATCAGATGATCGGAGAAAAGAACGCGGGGACGACGGATGCTGTATAGGTGTAGCGCCTTTCGACGATGAAGGCAGTGATCCTCCACCAATACAGCCCGGCCAGCTAACTGACGCCACTCTCTTCATTATGCGAAAGACAGCTGGGTTAAAGGTAGTTGCGGTTGGGGACCAGTTTATGGTGAATGATCAGGCCCCCATGAACAAGATTGCTACATTAGTGCATCTGATTAAAGACCACGGGTTAAGAGAAGCCCCTAGTCGAGTTATTATGGAAAAGGCGGCCAGTACCTGTAACGGGGCCCGCACGCCTCTGACTTGCCGCATCAAATACGCGAACCCGTACTTATCAAATGGCGGGCCGTCTGCCCCCTCTTTTCCAGAGCCTACCAGCGGCGTCTCTAATATGATGGGCTGGAATGGTCCCACGATGCCAGGGCAGGAAGAAGAAATACCTGTAGACTCAATGCAGGCGGGTAATTATGATCAAAGCGGTTATGACGTCCGCCCTGAAGCAACACCTGCCCCCATGGATTCACAAGTAGTGATGCAAGCCGCGGCCACAGGACAGAAAGAAGTATTTGACACATCAGTCATCGGGTCTATGCTCAAATCAGTGCGTGACGACACCATGATTGACCGGTATATCCCAGATTTAATCAAAGGGATGGACCGTCTCGGGCGTTTGCTGTTTATGTTCTACTGGCACCAGGAGCGGTTTGCGGAGCGCTACGGGAAACAAGATCTGCCAGAGTTGGAGGATTCATTACGCAACGCGTTTGAAATGAACGGGGATGTGATTCTGTTCCTGAAGCAGAAAACAATTGATCCGTACCCAGAAGAAGACGTCCAGGACCTAGACCTAAACGCAGCTGCGAATATTTAAAGGAGAGTTGAATGCCTCAACCATGGAACTATGGCCCGACGGTCTTTGAATGGAGCGACCCTGGTGTCACAACTGCGATCGTCGAATTAGACGTGCCTACAAGAGGGACTATCCAGCATCTGCACTATCAGGAACTGGACGGGGCCGGCACAGCTGGCACGATTAAAATTTATAACTCAGAAGCAGCGGCTCTGGAAGCGTTTAATTATAATAACGGGTCCAGTGAGTCGTCGTCTTCCGCTGCATTGCTACCGGCTCCGGCGGCTATGTCTGATATTACCGGAGGCGGGTATGATTACACTGACGGGGCATTAGTCAAAACAGACAATGACTTTTCAGTACATTATCGAAACATAGACGGTAGTTATACTACACCTGTGCGACGATTGTGGATGGTTGTAGAAGTAACTACCGGAACGCCTACTGATTTTTCTGTGGCAATGGTGATTGATTTACCGGATATGGGATCGTAGTAGCGTATGACTAGCTTGAATATTGCTGCCGGCAACCCGTTTCGCCCCGCTGATTGGCGGTGGCAAAGAGCAAAAGAAATTGTAGACGGAGATGGGCCGGCTACAACACGCAGGCGAGATGAAGTAGTTGGATACAAATGGATTAACAGAGCTGTTAACTTTATTCGGGCATATGACGAGTGCGAGCAGGATTCTGAACGTGCGATATTAGCAGAGCAGCGACCGGATATATTTTGGGCGCATTGGGCGTGGGTATCAACAACGTCGCCACAAAAAGATTCGATAGAAGCACATATCCTGGCCAGAGAAGAAGATCACGAGATCGCCTGGCGATGTGGCACGAAACCAGACGTAATAACCGCGTATGAGGCCTTATTTTTTAATGTTCGGGATAAGCTACAGCACAAACAATACATTTTACATTGTGTGATGGGAGAAGCAGTTCAACGAGGGCTGTCAGAGCGAGAGTATGACTTACTTTGGAAGATGTATGGGTATTTTATTGGCCCGTATGTCTTAGACGCCTTAGAGAGCAAATTCTCTAACCCTGTCTGGTGTGGCACACCAGATGGTGTAGGGGCCGCTGTTTTGGATGACGCAGTAGGGACATTGAAGTTAAAAGCAGCACTTGCTGCAAAAACAGTGCAGGTAAACAGCCATACTCAATTAGCGTTGATGGACCAGTTTACAAAGTTTGTAGAAGTAGAGCGAAATACAGACAGTGCCGGTAAATCGCAGGAACAGATTTTAGATCATATCTCTGCGATGATGACAACATTGCCGTTTAATGTAGGTGGCCGTGTACCGGAAGGAAATGCTCTTATAAAGACACCTGTAACCGATTATGATAATACCGCAGTAGAGTTAACGTGCGAAGAAACAATTCGCTTATCTGTTAATCAAACCATTGCGCATCCTGACATATTGAAAAAATTGAAATTCCCTGTCACTGAAAGCACGCAGATGGTGGAGACTGAATAAATGAGAAAAATTTCTCCGGAAACGGAAAAGAAGCTACTACGGGTCATTGATAAAACAGCTTCGCTTGTCGAGGGCGGGGATGCTCCCGATGACGCTATCATTAAAGCGGCAATGGAATATGGGCTGCGACAGGGGGATATCCCGCCTGTCGTGCACGCGTATAATACAGGCCGCACCTTACGGCAACGTAAGGATGGCGACGATATTTTCTCCAAAGTTGCTGATTTCAAATTAGCTGACGCGGAAAATATCATGAGCCGGTTGTATCCAGCTACAGTTAAAAAGGCCGCGGCAGAAGATACTACTGTCTCTCCCGAATACACATACAGCCCCCAGCCTATGTTGGCAAGAAAAGCCCAGGCAGAGAAACGGGCCACTAATATAAACTGGCGGGCGATCGGCGGAGAAGAAATAACTGCCGCCCCTCCGCTACCGCAGTTTGATGATAAATACGAACAAGCACGCACGAAAATGGCAAAGCTAAAACGTACCACGGAAGAGAGTCGTCGTAAAGCTGCGGCTGCGTTTGACCAGATGGGTGAGACGTTTATGGAACTATCTGGTTACTTCCAGCGTACAGACGCAAAACCGCTACCCGTTGTGAAAGAAGCCGCTATTCTGTTGCATGGCGACAAGGGGGAGCAGATATTCAACGAGCTGGTGATAGTGTCCCCTTCGTTAATGAAGTTGGCCAATCATCGAATAGGTAATTCTTTACTGGGCCCTGCGTGCCGGGAACAGTTTAGCGAGCAACTGGATAATATGGATTGTGTCGGGGAGCCTTTCACTACTGTTAATTTTCTGGTGGAAAACATCGGAGAATACAACAGGCTGAAGGCCGCTGCCGCCGCAGATCTGGATGCATACGAGAAGGAGGCCGCAATTTTAATCGCCCCTTTTTCACGGCCTGCAGTGAGCCAGTCAATTTTGGGTACATCCTCTGAAGACGCTGTTGAAAAGACAGCCACTTTTTTAGATGGCCCGCTGCAGGCATTAGGCGCTTATTCTCTTGTAAATAATACAATGCTTAAACCAATCGCAGATAAAATAGCCCCAGGGGTGGAGCGGGCAGATAACGACGAGCAAAAAATCATGGAATCGTTAAATGATCCCTCACATGAAGCTGAATTACGGGCGATCAATTCACAGGCTACGTTGCAGGACCTGATGTCCAACGATGAAGTGATCTCGGGATATTCCCCAGATGAAGTAGCCAGCGCGTACAACGATATTGTGCAGATTTCCCCGTCTGTGGCAGACCAGCGGATGCTTGTGCAGAATCTGCTGCGTAAATCGCTGCAGCAGGGGCAACTTGACACCTTCGAACAGGACCAATTACTCGGCTTCGAAGATAAACTACGTAAGCAAAATAGCCCTATGGGGAAAGGTGACACCAGTGCAAAAGTTTAACCCTACGCGGCTAAGTGTGGAAAACGCGGCAGAATTAGTGGCGGCAAGAGTGTTATTGAGTGAAACACAGGAGAAACGTGCTGCCTTCGATATGGGTGAAATAGGCAATACCATAAGCAAATACACCGGTATGGGTGAAATAGGCAATACCATAAGCAAATACACCGGTGCTGCGGGTAAGTACATAGGGGAGAACCCAGGACTGCAAAGCGCACTCATCGGTGGCGGACTGGGCCTGGGCACCGGTTTATTAAGCGGGGCTATGAGCAAGGACAAAGAGAAGAACTGGGGCCGCCGTGCGATGTTGGGCGCAGGAATTGGTGCGGGTTTAGGCTACGGAGCGCATGCCGCTGCTCCATTATTGGATTCTTTTGATACTCCGGAAAGGCGATTACGCGCGGACATTGCCAAGGCAAAACAACGCACCCCTAAAGCTGCCAACCCCTTTGAAACCATGCAACGAGGGGGAGGACAGCCAGATGATGTCGGGCCACCACATCCAAGTGGGCCGACTGCAACAACCGCACCTCGCGACACACCGCGTCCGGACGCTACTGTAATTGATTGGATAAGAAATAAAATTAATGGGCCGCAAAAGGACACCAGCCCCCTTATACCTATGGGGCCAGGAGAGTCGGGGCCGCCAATGTCAACTAACATGGCAGAACGCACATTAGGGCTCCGTGACTTAAGATACGACACACAGAGATCAGGTACAGAAATACTGGAAGACTCTGCATTGCCTGCTGCGGTGACAGCAGGGGCAGGTTTAGGCGGCGGTACGGTAGGTGCTGGCGTGGATTGGCTGAATAAACAGCGACCACTAAACGCACAAACTGCCGTACGCGGGTTAAGTCCTGCAGATCTCAGCAAACTCCCAACAGACTTACAAGGGGAGGCAAAAAAAATGCAGAGTGAGATAATCCACGGACAACAACCTAAAAGTACAGTAAAGCAACTGTGGCAAGACACAAGTTCAAGCAAACCCCGTACTGCTCACCCGCAAGCTCGCATAAGAAATGAAGTAAACCGCGCTGCACAAGACATCAATAAAAGAGTGGGTAATCATAAATGGAAAACTAGAGGCGCAATAGGCGGGGTATTGTTTTCTGCCCTTGCGCAGTTGCTCCCACCAGAAAAACTCCGTGAACTTCTTAATAGCAAGTAACCGCGACGCACTAATTTTAACTGCTTCGGCAGGAGGCTAAATAAATGGGAATGATTAAACTCGTGACGCCGGATTCAGGTGTATTCGGTGAGCCAGTTACGCAGGTCATCAAGATGTCCAGTCGTGGGCTCATTGGTACCGACCGCGCGTCGCTGGAAAAACGCGCGTCCCTTAGCCTACTGCAAGACCTAGACCGCCTACGAGAGAAAGCGGCTTCTGACGAAACCCTGGTCCACATGTTAGTGGTTGGGGCCACAGAAGATTACGGCGCGAACAGAAATGGAGACGGCTTCCGTCGCCACACCTGTAAAAACTCCCACCCTACATTTGTAAAATATGCAAAGTTCTACCGAAACCATATCAACAAAGACCCTAAAAAGTCTTACGGACGGGTGATCAAGTCTGCCTGGCATACGCCCATGAACCGTATCGAGTTAGTTTGTGCGCTAAACAGTACAAAATCTGCCGCCGACCGTAATGACGGATTACTGGCTGATCGTGAGATGGAAAAGTTAGCGGCTAATAAAGATCTTGGCGTAAGTATGGCTTGCAAGGTCGCAATGGATATTTGTTCATATTGCGGCAATGAGGCCCCAACAATTCAGGATTACTGCACCGGCACAAACCAAGGCGGCATGTGCAAAGCAGGCGGCCTTCGGGACAACATCGGAGCATTGGTAGAGATCGATGGCGGCATTCACCAGCTGCATGCCGATAACCCGCATCCCGTCTTCTTCGATGTATCTCACGTGCCAAGACAAGCAGATCGTATCGCATATATCACCGGCGCATTAGAAAAAAACGCGGCATTTGCTGGGGTAATAAAGAGTGCAGAGCTCGCGGCACACTTAGGTATTTCCATCCCGTATGAGCTGATGGTGGGCAGTAACGAGGCCCCACAGGTGCAGCAGTTGATTAAAGCAGCGTACCGTCTGTCTGACCGAGAACAGGACATCGAGACAGGAAGATGCCCAGAAATGGCAAATTACGCCGCTGCTTTTCTCCCAGAAGTACAAGGATTAGACGTAGATTTGGAATTACCTGAATTTTTTAAAGAAAAATTTGCGTCGGTATTGCGGGCCCTGTCTGAGCAGCAGATCTGCCTCCCGCTGCCTCGATTCATTGAAGCGTTCGCAGACTGCTCCCGCGAGAAAGCGGCAGAGATGTCTGCGGTCATTCAGCATGAACTCCCTGGAATTTACACCCGGCTACTATTGGATAATGACTTCCCTGAACTTGTGAAAGAAAGTCAATATACCCCAACAGAAGCTGTAGCATCGCCACAATTAGCATATTGGGCAGTAAAGCAAGCAGCTGATTTATCGTGTAGTCCGCAACACGCGGCCCAACGTGTGCAGCGGGCAATTTTACGGGAGCAACCTGCCCCAGAATTGCGGCAATCATTGCCGCGGCAGAAGTTCGCTTCTGCTAAAAATAACCATGTAACTCGTATGGCGACAGAGTATGCTCTTTATAAGTTGGCCTTTCTCGCGTCATTACCTGACAATGATCCTAATTTAACGTTGACAAGCGACCTGGTTTTATTGCAAAATTATACCAACTAAGGTTCTTGCAGAACACGGACGTCGCAATGTCAAAGGAGTTGACAAATTTATGAGTACCGCAAATTCTCAACGGGGCGGGCTGCTGGCCACCCTTCACAAATTATCTGATGAGTTCAATACGGAAAAGGTTGCTGCGGCGCCCACCCCCTCTGACCCAGGCGGTTACCAAGGTGCTACAGCCCATCCTACAAAAGATACGGACAACCGAGGCCAGACTGCTTCGGAAGGTGCCCGCTCAGCAGAAAACGTCTCTGACGTTAATGCAGATCAAGGTGCCCCTGGTGTAAACCAGGCGTCTGACGCACAACCTGGTTGTCAAGATGCCGCTCAATTAAATATTGGCACAACGCAATCTGCCACTGGTGAAGACCCATCTGTTGAAGATGACTACAAAGGTGGTAAAGATGACCCAGGCTCAACACATCCTGCGTCCACAGACAACTCTTCGTTGGACGGGCATAAATATGCAAGTATTGCAGACGGGCTGCGGGAAAATACGAGCATTTCTAACGCAATCCTGGCAGACTTGGCAAATGGTCAAACAATTACAAAAGAAGCGCTAGCACTTGCCGCCGGCCACAAACAGGCCGCAGACACTTGTGCTACCGAAGACAATGAAGGTAATTTGGATCCCGCCCCTACTGGGGAGAAACAACCAGAAGACCCAGATAAGCAAGGTGCTGGTGTCGCTCCCGAAGGAGAGGACATTATGGGTGAAAAGGCCGCCGGACAGACTGAATTATCGCAAATGATTGAAAAAGCCGCTCAAGCGGTTGCTGCCGGTAAACTGGCCGCTGGTGATTTGCATAACAACGAAAGCCTGCAAGCCGGGTATGCCGCAGCTGCTACATTAGGGCTGGAAAAAGCAGCCGCACAAGAACTGGTTGCCGAATATATCCAACACACCCTTTTAGATGGGTACGCTGACGCAGACCGCGTAGGTACTTTCTTAAAGACAGTGCAGAAACAAGCCATGGAAGGTGGAGACCCTACAGATGGGGAAGACCACAGCCAGGAAGGTGACGATACTTCAGGAGCCAGTTTAGCAGAAGGCACCGGTGGGGAAACCCCTGGTGACGGCGCTAGTTTAGGCGACTCGCTTGGCGGTGGGGCAGATCCCGCCGGCATGATGGGTGGCCCATCCACAGAAAGTCCTGTAGACGGCCCCGTAGGTGGCCCTGCCGCAGGCGGAATGCCTGGCGAAGGCGGAATGCCTGGAGAAGGCGGAGGCCAAGAAGAAGCACTGATGCAACTAGTGGCGGCACTTGACGAATTAGGTATTCCACTGGAAGAACTAATGGGGGCTGATCCTGGAATGGGCGGAGACCCTGGAATGGGGGCTGATCCTGGAATGGGGGCTGATCCTGGAATGGGCGGCGCTCCTGGAATGCCTGTAGACCCTGCCGCCGGCGGACTTGGCGATCCTTCTCTTGGCCCTGACGGTAATATGCCTCCTATGGAAGGCGGGGCACCTGCTCCTCCCCCAGGAATGACAGAAGGCATGAAAATCGCTAGTGCGGCAAAGGCTTTTCGTCGCTCCGGCAAATATGTATTCAAGACTGCCGATGTTGGCACACCAGAACGTGCATTGCGTGATCAGATGAAAGCACAGCTTCGCGAACTTATAGGGGCTTAATACCTCTGTCGTCGTTATCAGTTACTTAAATATTAGCCGTTACTCCGGAGGACATAAATCATGGCCGAGAATTCCTACGATGGAATGACATTGGCAGAAAAAGTGTTGCACCAGATCCGTGTCTCAGACACGGTCCTGCAAAAAGCAGCAAGCACAGAAAAAGAACAACAGGAAAAAACAGCAGCTATCACTGCTTTGATTCCTTCTGTGGTAGAGTCGCTTGTACAGAACGAGCGCATTCTTCCGAACCAACAGGAAAAATTAGCAGAAGTGCTGAAAGACCCTGTACAAACCTTGGATCTTTTGATCAAAGTAGCCGCGCATCGCACTGTCGATGAAGTTGCTACACTCGGTCACGGCGTTGGTGAGAAAACTGCCAGTGCTAACAGCCACACACCCGCACGCAGTTTGTCAGACCCTTTTGTTGGGGGCCGGACAACAACCGTGAAACAGTCATCAGTAAACCTGTTTCGTGGACTAGGGCTTACACAACCTACCGAAGGTTGATATTCGCCTGCAGTTGATTATACACTAACCCGATCTGCTCCACGTAAGGAGCAGTCCCAAGAATACGGAGGTTCGTAAAAATGCCTGGACAAGCTCCCTCTTTGATGTTTGAAAATGCTTTGAATTACCTTAAAGGGTATTTCGACGCGTCAAATGTTGATTTCACGGCAAAGATTTCTGCTAACGTAACTATCGAATTACACGGTGGCCGCGTTGCTCATTTAAACAGTTCTGGTGAATTTGAAACCGGACACACTGGCACACAGATGCCTATCTTCCTCATGCAGGCTGATACTGCTCTGGATGTAAGTAATCCTGGCACAACCGCTAGTGGTAACTTCATGCATATCGCTATCGCCCCTGCTGGCAACATGTCTGGCTTGGTCGCCATCGGCGGTTATGAGCTGGAGTCAACTGAATTTGACTCTTCGCCAAATGCCGCTTACGCCCCTAATCAGCTGTTAACTGCTATTGTTGCAAACACAACTCAGGCAACTGGTGGTGTGCTCTGTAATGATAAGGCAGGTGCTGGCGGATCTTCCGGCCTTGTTGTGCAGTACGTGAACGCTGCTTGTGGAGTTGTATCCCGCGGACAGTACAACAATGAGCACGGTGTTGCAGTAATCGCCTTCTGGCCTATCTACCACCCTGCCGCTGCGTAAGTTGTAGCATAGAAGTTTTATTTTAACTATTTCCACCACGGTGGCTCATGAATGAGCCATCAGGTTTACACGGAGGTAAAATACCAATGGCAACTCAAAGTGAGACCCAGTTGCTTAATGATACGCTCATGGAGCAACTGAATACCCCAGGACGGGAAAAACAAGCTATTGACGCTGTCAATGACTTTACCCGTACAAAAATGCGTGAAGATGGATTCTATCGACGAGTCCTTCCCCCTGTGCAGATCTCTAACGACCAACTGGATCGTCAGGTTGATACTGATAAGCCAGTGAAAGTCGTCGATAAGGAAGCGGACAGCCCAGCTGCTGTTTCTATTCCTTTCGGAACGCTGCCTACGAATACTTACATTCGTGGCCCACGTTACCGTGTTGCTTTCGACCGTATCGTCACTCCTCGTTTTGTGAAAGACGTCGACGAGCTGCGAACATGGACGATGGATATTCGACAGGTTCTGTCGGACAATGCTATCAAAGATATGTTGGCAGAAGAAGATAGCAAATTTATATCTGCTGTAAATTCGGCCATGTTAGGTGCAGATACACCTGTACCTTACAACGGCAACGTAGTTCAGTGGGAGACCATCTCTGGTGGCATCACACGTGAATCACTGCAGGAAGCCCGTAAGATCATGCCTCGTGGTCCTTCTCGTTTGGAAGCCCACACAGCCCTGGTCAACAACGTAACGATCAAAGAATTTGAAAAATTCGGTCGGGACGAAATGGGTGGCGATTTCAGTCAGGACGTCCTCAAGAATGGATGGGCTGAAACTGACTTTGCCAACATGCGTTGGATCATTACTATCAAGCACGGCTTGGTTCCGGACGATTCACTGTACATGTTTGCAGATCCCAAATTTATAGGTAAAAATTATCTGTTAGAAGATACAACTATGTACATTAGGAGAGAAGCGTACATGCTTGAATTTTTTAGCTACCAAACAGCTGGTGGGTCTCTTGGACACACTGGTGGACTAGCCAGAGCCGACTTCGCGTGAGCGATGTTTGATTGATTACCCCGGCTGTCTTCGGGCAGCCGGTTTTTACCCTTTACCTTAATCACTCACCAAACGGAGTTTCCCGTGACTGAGCAAAATACGCAAGAAAACGCAATCATGCCCACTGAAGAGGCGTACGGCCTTATTCGCAGCCGGGTTTATGCTCCTGCGTTTTTTACCAAGTTAGCGGAGCAGTACGGCTACCAGCCACAGACCGACCAAGAAGCGGCTGACATGCTGGATATGGCGGCACAAATCCGCTACGCACAAGACGTAGAAGAAAAACAAGCCGGCAGCAATGACGGATTGTTAAAGGTCGCAAAACAGCGGTTGCATGCTGAGCTGGCAAACCGCGGTATCGATGTGGCCAATGAAACGAGTACGGAAACAGACCTGGTAAAACAGGCAGCTGTTTACGCATCACACGATCCTGCCCTGGCAACTGCTTTCCTGTCGCTTCATGCACAGGCAGCCGACGCCGAATAATTTATTCTTCGCAGCGTTACTGACGTTGTTTAATATACTTGAGGAGGTATGCCATGCCTGTTAACCCAGCACAGGACGAGCTTTACACTGTAGTGCAGAATCTTACGGGGGCTACCCGTTCGTTCTCATTCCTCGGCCCTCGTGGAATGAGGTTAGCCGCTGCTGAAACTGTTACCATCCCTGGGGATCTCTTAGCGTCGTTGGGCGCTATGGCCCAACAGGGCGGGCGGCGACGTAAGTTTGACGGCTTGGAAACAGCAATTAAGAATGGGGATTTACAGATCGATAGTCGACCTGCTCCTGTTCTTTATGATGCTACGAATGAGCAGCCGGTATCTCTGGCCGTAGTCGGCGGAATTTTAGGTACGGTTGATCCTACCTACGGTTCAGACGACTCTGACAGTTTTGCGTCTGTTCATGCAAGCCCGTAACACTTGGATATCAAAGTTGCTTCCCCAGCAACAACATCCAACAGCGGCGATTCCGATTTTTCGGGTCGCCGTTTTCATTGCGCTGTGTTAAATTATATTCAAGGCAGTCCGTAACATAGTGACCATTATTTGTTGTATTCAAGGGAGGGTAGAATATGCCTGTTACAGGAACTCCTGCAGGAAACGCCGGGGGTTGCACAGATAACCCTATCTTACCAGGGGCCAACAATCCTGCCGTCGACCCTGTCTCATGCGCTAATCAGCATATCATCGTTCCCCGCACGCCTACAGAGCCCACCACTGGCGCTCCTGTTCTCACCCGGATGCACGCGATAAATATTAAAGGGGAACAGCGGGCCGTCATCTCATACACAATGCGAGACGTCAATGGAAATGTGGTGGACCTCAGCAGTTGTTTATGTGAAGCAGACGACGGCTCCATCGCATCCACTTCTTCAGAATCTGCCGGTGATTGTACCTGCCCCCATGATGTTGTATTTCGTATCTGTGAATACCTGACAGGCGGCGGGAAAGAGTATCCCGTAGCAGTCACAAATGCCGCAGCCGGGGAAGTGCAGGTAACGCTAGAACCAGAGGACACATGCCGACCCGGTGTGTACTTTGGGGAATTCGCGTTGATTGAATGTGCGGAAGACATAGAGAACACGCCCACCGGAGACACCACCGTATTATTTTCCAATCATATGTACGTGTATATTGGACGAAACCTGTGGAACAATGCAAGTAACGGAGTAGGCCCGGTTGGCCCGCCATCTATTGCGGAGATCCGATTACATCTGCGAGATACTGAGCCGTCAGAGAGTTTCCTATTGGATAACCTGGCATTCTCTGACGAAGAGATCATGCTGGCGACCACCCTCCCCGTACAGTATTGGAATGAGATCCCTCCGCCAATCGGCACATTCACCACAAGCAACTTCCCGTTTCGATACCACTGGCTTATGGCTATTTCCGGGTACTTGTTTCTGACCGCATCAGAGCAAATGCGGAGAAATAACTTGCGGTACTCTGCCAGCGGTGTCAATATTGACGACCAGGACAAAGAACCTAACTACGAGGCTGCAGCGCAACGCCGTATTGCCGAGTTCAAAGATTTTGTGCATAGAAAGAAAGTGGAGATCAATATTGCTGGTTGTTATCGAGCGGTGTCCTCTCCTTATAGGTAGTAACATGCCAAAGACTGTTTTCCGTCTTTACACTGTGCGAGCGAAGATTGCGACGCTGGCAAAAATAACAGAGGAAGAATACCGCGCCGCCCGTGTCATCTGGGGCCCCGGTGCCCGAAAAGTGTTAGCAAGGGAAAAAAGGGAAGATGCCTCAAAGTGAAAACTATCCATTTACACGGCTAAGTGTGGACCATCTTTTCCATGGTACTTCCCGGGTCTGGTGGGAGATATCCACACAATTTAACGTAGCCGCGCCACATATATTTCAATTGCAAGCCAGTTACGCAGGGACCCCCAGTGCTTTAGACTGGGTAGATGTAGGGGCCCCGGCCACAAATGCATATTACCTCGAGGACGATACTACCCGTGAGCATACGGGAAAGATGTTGCTCACGCATTACCGTATTGTGCTTACAGCAGGGGGAAAAAAGTATGTATCCAATCCGCAGGGCATCTATGGCTGGATGGACAAGAAAGACTGGAACATTGCCAGAGAAATCATCAGGAAAGAACGCTTACGGATGGGGAAGGTAAGCCGGGCAGGCTACCTGCTGCGGCGTTTTCGCTACGGATCGATCAACCCGACTAATACTGATTCACTTACAAACGGTGTTACTGATAGCGGGGATCTCTCTTCTTGGGGCACCGCGTATAAAGTGGGGTACCACCCGCCAGTACACCTGGCAGCAGATATTGCAGGAGACAATGTTACGGAATTCAGAGGCGGTGCGAATATTGCCGTCAATGACTCGAGACCTACTGAGGTGTCTGCCAGAGTAATTGGGTTTCCTATGGTTAGTAAAGAAGATGTCTGGGTTGATGCGTATACGGACGAACGCTGGGCCATTCACGATGTAAGCAAGACCACAAATATGCGGGGTGTCCCGTTGGTTAATACATTAAAAATGCGATTACTCCCGCATTCAGATGTTATCTATAAGATTCCGGTAACCAATGCATCTAACGACACTTTAGGGGACGCAGACGGGCAACCCACGCAAGGCAGCGGATGCGTCCGTGTAGACCACGATTACAAAGAAGAATCAATTTATGTGTATCAGACCGGTGATTGCTGCGGGATCGAAGGTGCCGCAATATTGGCGTTTACTGCAGAAGATTGGGCAGACGGGGCCCGCACCGCACCTTACGCGGCAGGCGCCAGCCAAACTACAACCAACGGGGCATGGGCCTGGGCCATCCTTCTGGATCCAGGCGATTATGTCTTTCTGTTTGAAAAACCAGGAGAATACGGCCCCGACACCGTCACGGTAACGGTCACTGCCGCCGACGTTGCCCCTGTTGATTCTATTAGTAGCAGCAGTTCAGATTTTGGGGCGTTTTAGCTGCTATTGTATTAAATTGTCGATCAGCGTATTCTATATCAAGGTGCAGATATGAGTGACGGTAATTCGCAGGAGAAAGTAAAACGGAAGTTCATGAAAGAAATTTCCATGTATAGTTTTTCTCCCAGCAAAAAAGATGTAGACGACGCGTTAAATATACCGAAGCCGCAACAGCAAGGAGGCGATTATGGCAGCGGCCAACTGCCCGGCAGACGACCCGAATTCGGAGGCAGTGGAAGCACTGTACCCGGAGGGGGCTACCCCGGAAGTCCGCGTCAATAAACTCTCTGCGCTATGCTCTTACGGACAAACACCACTGACAGTGCAGGGCGGTCTTCGCCATATATTGATTCAGCACTTTGCAGATACGCAGAATATTTTGAGCTCCGGCGTACGAAACATGTTAATTCGTGACGGGGCTTGGAGTAATGGTGCAGACACAGGGATCGTGATTGAATCACTTCATGTGTGGAGGCCAGAGCTCACGGAAGCAAAGCCTGCCCTGATTTTAAAAGAGGGCACGTGGAATTGGAAACGATTAGGAATCGGTGACCGGCTAGGAACGGATTATAAAACCGGCACAGAGACCTTCGCTGGAATGTGGGCGGGTTCCCACGTAATTTTTGCCTTGGGTAAACAAGGTGCAGAAGCACAGAGCATCGCCATTGAAGCCATGAAATGCCTTTTAATGTACCAGACCCAAATCTCGGAACAGTTTGAAATGGCTCGCTTCGTACCAGTATCAATAGGAGAGGTATCAGCACTTAAAGAGTCTACAGAAACATACGTTGTGCCGCTGACAGTAGCTTATAATGTTTTTGAAACATGGAAGCTGACCCCAGAAGCACCCAGAACAAAACGTATCGTTTTTCGGGCATCTGAAGTATTAGCCACGTACTGATACCGAATCGTTATTTCCAATAAACAATAAACATCCTGCTCCAGGAGGGACACGATGGCGACTTACGTTAAACCGCAGGCGTTAGTATTCCAAGAATACACTTTAGCCCCTGCCGAAATTACTGAACCACTTCGCGCTCACATTTCTGGCGGTAATGCAGACTTGCACCGCTACACAGACGCAACTGAAAAAGCCTTGATCAATGTGGGCCCTTATGACCGGACTTCCGGGGGTACATATACATGGCCTGATCGCACAGCGGGCTCCCTTGTCGATGTTGACAGCGTAAAGCTGTACATCGAGGACGCCCTGCTGATGTACTTCGAAGATGTGATCGGATCAGACGCCGGGGCTTACGGCCTGGTGCTGCCTGTTTCATCGCATAAAAACTGGGTACGGCATGATACCGTATCTTTCAAATCAAATGGTACCAGCTACCCTCGTAACGGGTTACTGCTCGATCGTGACGTACAGATCGGAGATATCGCATATGTTCGCGGTGTGTCCGGTGTGGGCGATGACTGTGAAGAGCACGAACTGTGGTCCAAAGTGACTGGCTTCGCCGCTGATGAAGTCGATCCTACGATTTCTGTGGCTACCATGGATTCAAGCAATCAGGGATCCACCCTGGCGGCTACTTCCATTAGCCAGACTGACGGCCCAATCAACTGCGTTACTGCAGCAGCCAACGGCTCTGCTTATGACGGGTTGGCTGACGGGTACACAAGTGAAACGTACACAATCGAAGTTGTTCGTTCTTCTGTGTCTGGCTGTAACGCCGCACGGTTACGAGTAACAAGCGATAGCGGTACCGACAACGAAGAAGACGTGACACCTGCGGCTTTCGCCAGTGCCACTGATATCGGAAGTCGCGGACTGACTGTGACGTTCGATTCTACTACTGGCACCTGTTCTTCTTCTGCTGATTCCGAGGGAATTGAAACAGAAGAGCTGACAGTCGGCCAGACTTGGGAAGTTACAGTAACACAGGCATTTGAACGTGCTTGCGTGGAAGAAGGCACCGTCTACACCGGTCCTTACGATGATACCTATATCATCGAAGTCACCAAGGGTGGAGTTTGGGCCGACCTTCCTGAAATCAGTGTTACTACCGTTAAAGGCCAGGATAGCTCCGGACCTTCTTTGGTAGCCGCTACAAACACTGCGGTACCTGTTGGCAGTTACGGACTGACAGTTCAGTTTAAAGACTGCGGGAATCTTAGCTCTAGCTCCTCTTCCATCAGTGCGGATATTAATGCATTAGGAATGGGCGACGATACGCTGGCAGGCCTGCGTAAAGGTGACAAATTCTACGTCACTGTCCTCAGCGGACAAAACGGCCCTATTCAGACACTCATCCTGCGGGATGACCTTCCTACAGATATCCAGGACTCTGCTGACCTGGACCTGCGGTTGTTCATCCCTAAGACAGTTGAAGTGACTGAAAACCGGATCTCTTCCCCGCCACTGGTTAATTACACGACCGAACTTACGCAGATTGTCGTCAATGACGGCATCACTGCTTATGACACTTCGTGGACCAACAATGGTGTGGAACAGCCTCTGCCTGTATGGGGCGGCCTGGATTCGACCACGACTAACCCAGATTCCTACGGTATTCAATATGTGGAATACCGTGAATGGTTACCTACCCTGGCTACCGGAGTGGGTTTTCTGGATGACGTGGCTGACATTGACCAGATCCCTGGCCCATTGGACGAACAGAACCCATTAAAATGGGCTGCTTTCCGTGCCCTGCAGAACTCCAACGGAACCCGGGTTGGTTACACAGCTGTAACTGATCCTTCCAGCTTGGAAGCATGGCAGGATGTGCTGGAACAGGTTAAAGGCCGAGATGATGTTTATAACTTCGTCCCACTTACCTACGATCGTGAAGTACAAAATTTGTTTTCCGCGCAAGTGGAAAGCGAGTCCAGTGCAGAAGCCGGTAACTGGAAAGGCATGTTTGTTAATGCTCAAGCAGTGACCGAAAAAATGCTCACAGGTAAGAGCGGGGCTGACGCCCAGGCATTGACTCCCACGTCTACTGATGGCGCCGTTGTGTTGGCTACATTAGAAGACAATGCAGAAGCCACTGGTACGCAGTACACTCTGTTAAGTGTTCCTGGCAACAACGCTGGGTTCCTGCGGTACGGCGTAGCTGCTGGTGACGTGGTACGGTTCCTTTATAGTATTGATGCCTTCGGTACCAGTACTTATCGGGAATTTATCGTAGACCAGGTACTTTCAGAAAACTCACTGGTTCTGTTGTCTGGCCCTGCCGCAGCAGTAACAGTAGCCCAGAAAGTAGAAATTTGGCATACGCTGACTAAAAATGAAATCGCTGCTGACCTGGTTGACCAGGCACAGAGCTTTGCAGATAAACGCGTTGTCACCACTTGGCCAGATCTTGTTGGCACAGGCGGGAACACTCAGGACGGTATTTTCTTAAATGCTGCTCTAGCTGGTCTTGCATCTGGTGTGGTTCCCCAGCAGGGGTTGACTAATGTGGAAATCGCAGGGTTCGACGACCTCGCATCTCGTACGCGAGATTACTTTACTTCTGACCAACTTAATACGCTGGCAGAAGGCGGTATCTGGATCGCGACTGAAGACCGCAGTGGGACCCCGCATACGCGGCACGCCCTTACAACGGATACAACCGACCTGAACCGTCAGGAAGAAATGATCCGGCGTAACGTGGACTCTATCAGTTATCTGTTCCTGAATCGTTTACGGCCTTTCATTGGGCGTACTAACGCCACGCCTGCTATGTTGGCAAAATTACAGTACGAAGTGGAACAAGTGCTGAAGTCGTTAACGGGAACTGTTATCTCAAACGACATTGGCCCGCAGTTAATCAGCGGAGCAATTGCTCGGGATAGTGACGGCAAACAAATTTTGCGTATTCACCCTCTGGCGGCTGACCGTGTTGAAATCGTATTGGACCTGGTTGTGCCAGCTCCTATTAACCACATTGAGCTTCATTTAGTCGTATGATCGAATGAAGGGGTTGTGCAGAATACCATAACCATGTAAGGGGTAATTCCCGTATAGGAGGCAATTATGTCGTTATTCGCAGGCGATGGGCAGGTACACCAAGGTGGGTTCCGCGCTGATCAGTTAAAACTAACTTTTGGAGGCCAGCAAACTTCTGGCCACCTTGTGCAAAGCGCTCAGTTCTCTTTCACACAACAAGTAAGAATGTTGTATGAGATCGGATCTAATAGCGTATATTACGTGGGTGGGCGGGCCCAAGGGACTACCCAACTCGCACGGATTGTAGGACCGTCAGCATTTTCTAACGTGTTCCTTCAAACATATAATGATATTTGTTCCCCAGCCGGGCTTAAATTAGAAGCCAGTGCCGGCTGTGACAGTGGCACCGTCACTTATAATATGACTGACGCTGTATTGACAGGCCTCAGTGGCTCGGTAACTGCGCAAGATGTGGTTATCAATGAACAGATGGCGTTTATGTTTATCGACTTAGACACCGAGGCAGCGGCCTAACCGCTTGTTGCTAATATATGAGTCTTTGACCCCTTGATCACTGTGATCAAGGGGTTGGGGCCGCCTTTGGCCCACGAAAACACCCACGAGGTGGAACAATATGCCAGACCCGTTTCCGCTGTTCCCTTATCGGGAACCTAAAGCGAATCCAAATACAGGGGCAGCGCTTCGTCGTTCCGTGTTGCGCTCTTTAGAGGCGCAGTACGCTAGTCCTGGTGCGATCACCCAGACGCGCCCTTCTACAGACCCCCAGAACCAGACTGCCGCATCATTACTCAGTTTAAATGCGGCCCCTCGCTTAACTGTGGGGACGATCACAGACTCCACCGCTATTGCAAGCGCGTACAGGGTACAGTTTGAAAAAGTAAAAGAGCCCATGGCGGCTTGCTTACTCTCCAGCACCACAGCATCCACCTACGGCACCCGGGAGATTCGCACACTGCAGCCCGGTACTATGGTGTATTGCATATTACACGAGCAGCTTAATTACGCCTACATTATAGGAGTGCTCACACCGCCTACTGTCTCTGCCCGAAACAGCCAGCATTCTATTATTCATGGGGCAAGTAGAAACCGAGTAGACGAGGCGCATAAAAAACCGGTCCGGGCGGAAGGCCCTGATGGGATACCATCTTTCACAGCGGGGCGCCCCTTTGATGCGATTCACGGGGGGGAAGTGGGCTGGATTACCGAAACAGGTATGAAGTTCACTATGGACTCCTTTATGAGCCTGCTGGGTGTCGATGAAAGCTGTCAGCTTAGTTTCCATTACCATGATATGCTATGCCGCTTAGCAGCGCAACAATTCCAGCTGTGGACAAGTGGCCGAGAAACAGAGTCGTTTAACGACCAGGATGAGATCCAGGACTGGACAGGCTACGCTATGTACCCATGGGAAATGATGGGCCTGGCGGCTCGCGCGGATCCTACCCGGGTCCTGGCAGCTGCTGAATGGCAAATCGATAAACCCTATTACGGGAAAATGGAGCCATTAGATGATTACATGATGCCCTTCCAACGGGAACGGGAGTGGCACGGGTACTTAGGCCAAGGGTACAAACACTCGGTGGTTGCCCCGCCTCTGGAATTCACAGATTCTGGGGACATGGGCAGCGATGGTGGCGTAGACCAGGCGGTGGGTACGCGAACACAACACCTTAGTTACATGGGCGGCTCCGGAACCACAGAGGCAAACCACCCGGGGCTCTTTGACCAATTTGTAACCGCAGACGGCCGCTTTTGTATGCAGGCGGCTAAAGGGCTACATTTTTCCAAACGCTCTGCTATCATGCTGCCTACGCGGCGGAAACGCCCAGAAGAGCCAGATGGAGATAATCCGTCCAACTATCAGTTCAGCGGCGTATTAGGCGAAGGAGAAGACCATAAGATCACCGGGGATCTGGAAACAACCGGAGAACACAGCGGGATGTCCCGTGCTATGGGTGTGATGGACATGCACGCGTATTTCTTCAACTATGCCGGTGTGCATCCTTTCTTTTACCATTCAGAAGACTACAAGCTCTATGAAGAGAGCGATGCCAGCTGGGCGAACGGGCAAAGTGCCGCTACCCCCGATTACGGGGTACTATCCAGTGAAGCGTACATTGATCCAGAAGATTACCGTAAAACATGGAATATCGACCACAGGTACGGGGAGCAACAGTTTTACACTCTCTCTAGTGGGCTTGACTTCCTGGATGACGGAGGAGTGCTCTTGTATGATGGATACGGGGCCTCTTTGCGAATGTCTGGTGGGGCTGTCGAAATATCTGCCCCTGGCGACGTATGGCTGAAAAGCGGCCGAAATACCAACGTCTGGGCAGGATACGACGCGGTCATCCGCGCGAAGCACTCTTGGGATATCACAGCGTCAGAATTCGACGGCAGGCTCAAGGCAGAGAGAAACCTCTTCACATTATCCGGAAATGGGGGTATTGGCGGCACGCTGATTGAAAGTCGCGGGGAAGGACCGGTATACGACTTTGAAAACGAAGGGGAATTAGTCAGCACGGCGGGCGTGATGATCCGGTCTACCCAAGCACCCTTCGTAGCATGGTCACAACAAGTCTACCTACGAACAGGCGGCCCGGAGATTGAAGCAGGTCCTATTACACTAGATGCCGGTAAAGGGGCCGGAGAAATAGTATTACGCGGTAATACAGCACAGAACTACTTAAACGGGGGGATGTTCTGGCACTTCAACACGAACGATGATCAAGTGGACGGCCCCACTGCAATGATTACAGAAAGTGGTGCAGCAATACCTGGGAATCTTATTGTGGGGGCTTCGGTAATTGGTGGCGGCCCTGCCGTCTTCGATGGTGGTGTGGCTGCTAAAGGGGCATTTGTCGCTGTAAGCGGGGCTCCGTTTGTTGGGGAGCTGAAAGACGAACAACTAGAGGCCGTGCAAGCCACATTGGATAGTGGGCAAGATACAATAGAAAGGCAGTTACCGGAGACTGTGGGACAGCCCTTTATTGATAGTTTATTGAAACCGATGTTATATGATGTAGAACGTCCCGGGCACGACGATACCATTGAGAAAGCCCAGTTTAGTTTACGGGTACAGGAAGACTATAAAACAGAAGAATTTGTACTATATGAAGACCGCTGGCAGCAGTTAAGTCGCTTGGCGGAGCAATCTCTACCTAAGTGGCGAGAAAACACTGTATTATACCGGGGACGGGAAACCTTTCCGTACCCTGGAAAAGAAGCATTCCAGGCAGGTGACAAATATGTGCAACAAACGTTAACATTATTTAGCGCTGAAAATGGTCGCAGTAATGATAGGGGCACACAACCAGAGTTAAGTGACGATTATCAGACGCCTAAATTCGGGGCACAAACCGCAGCCTCTTTAAACGATTACTCAGTAATAAGGTAGCAACATGTCGAACGACCTTAATCCACAACCCATTGTTCCTCCAGCACACACGCACGGACAGATCCCTAAAGGGGCAATACCGGAAAATCAGGTGCTATCCCGTGGTAAAACATATATGACGGATATGACACGAAAAGAACTCTCTAGTGTAGGGTGGCAAGACGGAGACCCGCTTCCAGCAGGTCTAGGAGCAAAGCTGGCAGAGATCCAAAAAGAACAAATGGCCGAACAAGCGGCAATACGGCTGGAAGACACAGAAGAAGGGAAAAATTGGAAGCCTGTAAAAACAGACTTCGTACAGATATCCGACCTGTCTCCTGAAAAGCAGCAAGAGGTGGCCAATTATCTAAAAGATTACAAAACACAACTGCTCCAACAGGTGGAGGAAGAAAAAAATAATGCTGATATCGAGGCGCAGATCCCGGCCAGTATTCAGGGGGAAGATCGAGAAACATTACGCAGACAGCTCGCTGAAAACTCGGTGGATGTAAAAAAACGCTGGGATGCGGAGAACGAGAGTGTTGCAATTGATGACCGCCCAGCGGTAGATAGGAACCAAACAGCCCCTCCCGCACCCCCACCACAGAAGACGCCGGCCGCAGCAACCACACCAATAGATACTGGAGAATCCCTGTCTGCAGGCACCCCGGCAGGTCCCGACTTCTGCCCCCGCTGTAACTGGCCTGTACACAGTCCATACGATATCGTCCCTACCGATATGGATAAACAAAAATTTATGATCGCGATCCTGGGGCAGGGCCGGTTTGAGAAACAGTATGAGCTGCTGGGCGGCAACATGCTAATTACGCTCCGCAGCCTGGACACAAAAGAAACTGTTATGCTGCAAGAGCAGTTAAGTGCAATGCTCCGAACAGGGGTCATCGAAAATAATACAGATTATATAGCACAGATGTTAGAGCAACGACTGGCGATGTCTGTAGCGAGAATCGAGGTAAACGGGAGCTTATTCTATAGCACCCCCGCTGTGACAGAATGGGCAGAAGCACACCCACAACCTACCGAAGATGCCCGAGTACACGCCACGCCTATTATTCGTATGGTAGAGTACTTTTATGAAAATGGTGCGACACAAGAGACTGTTCGTCGGGTCATGCATCAACAGCATAGGAATTTCCAACAACTTGTAGAAGGCCTAGAGGTTATGACGGCAGATTCGGATTTTTGGACAGGGATCGAACTGCTCGCTTAATGCTGCGAGCGTCCACTGCTGGCTTAATTGACTTTAGCCAGTTTGATCCCTGGGACATGTGGTGGTGGAAGAAATTAAAATGGGTATTCAATGAGTTGGAATTACAATCATCTAAGGAAATAAATACAATACAACACGCCCATTGGATGGCGCTAGTTCTGCGAGATGATTTAGAAGACACGACGTTTAAGCAAGTACAAAAAAACGCTGCAACTGCGATGAACCGTGTGTTGCAAGCCAACTATCCTTGGTTAGCGGAGCAGATCGGGGAAGATGACAAGAAAACAGACGTAGATGCGATGGTCGCGGCTTATGAAGAGATTATCGGAAAACCAGGTGAACCACGTTACGAAATAATGGTCGCAGAGATGCGAGCACTTGAGAAAAAGCAGATGAGAGAACGCGCAAAGCAGCAAAACTCATCAATATAATTTAATTTATCCAAGGTACCACGGATGGTAGACCAAAACTGGTTTATGCCCTCAAATAACGGAATGCAAGGTGGCCCGTGGGACCGCACCCCTATGTTTGCGGCCCCTCCTCCGCAATACACCGGTCCGTTCAATATGGGCGGCAACATGGGATTAATGATGCAGCTGGCATCGCCAATGCTGCTTGCGAATATGTCAGGGGGGGCGCAGGGAACAGGAAATTTTAGCAATAGCGGGGGCGGTATGTTCCCTGCACAGTTCTTTCCACAAAGTAATATCTTCTCGCAGCTTGAGGCACAGCGGGATTTTATGGCAAGACAGAGTGCAATGAATATTGCAGCCCAACAAGACACCGGGGCGATGCATCAAACGCTGGGAGGCTTACAGCAATTGATTACAGGGAAGCCTCTCACAGACCACCAACAGGCTAGAAACTTCCGCTTAGCGCAGGGCATTTCAGGAGCAATGCCGTTGCTCACGCAAATACTTGGGCCAGATATGATAGACCGGTTACATGGGTCTCGCGGCTCTGCTACTGTATTCGCCCAACAGTTTCATCAGGCAATGCGTACTGGAATTGACCCTATCACCGGGCAGGTAGGTATGTCTGGTGAAAGTACAGGGATGATGACTCAGGATGTCTTTGAGCAATTGTTCGGGGAAAATGCAAACTTTGCGGCAATGCGGGGTATGTCTGCCGGGCAGGCCGGTATTGCTGTGAACGAGTTACAGGTTCGCGGGATGATGGGCCGCCCCATAGGCACACTGCCCCTGCAGTCTCAGCGATCGTTACTTTCCCGCGCGCTACCACCAGATGTACTTAACAGGCTAGCTACACAGCTCCCAGAGATTCAAGACACAATTAGCGCCGGGGGAACCCCCACTGAGAAGATGCTGGCGAACGCAAGACAACAGGTCAAAGAATCCCACCGTGTTCTTACGGACCCGCAAACAGAGCTCACCAGCCAAGATATAGAAAATATGCCCGGAGCAGACGGGATTATACGGGCTGCGGACGCAGACCGGATTAGCGGCCGATTAAAGAATATGGCCGGAGCGATCAAAGCAATGCGGGATATATTTGGGGATATGGGTAATCCAAACGCCCCTATGCGACAAATCATTAACGGCCTGGATATGATGACACAAGGCGGGCTCGCTACAATGCCTATGGCCCAGGTGGAGCAAATGGTTCGCCGTACCCAAGTATTAGCAAAACAGACTGGTGTGGGTGTGGAAGGCATTATGGCCCTCTCTTCACAGAACGCCCCGCTGGCGGATCAATTAGGGCTTGATAGGTCCTTTGCTGTGCGGGCAGCTCATGAGAGCGTGGCGTTTGGAGCAGCCGCTGGGAATGTGTTGGCTTTAGGGACCCCAGCTTGGGGGGCCCAAACAAAAGAGCAATTGACGCTCAACGACACTCAATTGCGAATGCACGCGGCAGCGTCCCCATTAGCGAACCAATTCGCAGCCATCACAAGAATGGCAGATACTGGGATGGTGGCTCCCGAAGACGGCACAGAGCTGGCACAAGTGATTAAAGCAGCAAGGGCCGGTGATTTAGAGTACGAATTTGGGGGAAAGAAGAGAAGTATGGTAATACACCGTACGCAACTAAACCGGATTCTGTTACGGGACGGCGGACTTACGTCAGGAGAATCAAACGCTACCATTTCTGATGTATTCGGCAACCAGGAATATGTGCAACGCTACAATCATGATAATACCGCCAGGCGGCAACAGGCCGCAGACACCCGTGTGCAAATGCTGGATCCGTTATTGGGGAGCCGCTTCAGCAGCATACTTGGTGAAGAAGAAGTAGACGCGTTGATGCAAGCACAGGGGATTGTGACAGACACCCCTGATTTCAATCGTGCTATGGATCAAGTAGGGCGGGGAATCAGTAAAGCGTACATGGGTATGGACGCTGAAACAGTGCGTGACGCTGCAAAACGCCGGGAAGTGATGGGGGCCGCATTTAAAGACCAGCTCCGGCTAATCACAAAACAGAGAAAACCCAACGCTACCCCTGCTGAAATAGATAAGATGGTGGACGCACAAGTAAACCAGATGGGCGGACCTTCTGCCCTGCCATCTATGGGAGAAACGATCCACGCCACGATCAATAGAGCTGCCAGAGAACATCCTAACATGGGTTCCGCAGTAGGGATGCACGGCTTGATGAGTGAAGAAGCTATGGATGAAGCCCGCAAGCAAATGCGGCAGGCCGACGCGACTGGGCTGATTCAATCCGCCCTGGCAGGAATAGGCACGGCGGGCCCACTTCGCCGGGTAGCGGATTTACTGCAGGGAGCAGACAGCACTACCTCGCCAGAAGATATATTGAAGAAGGTGATGGGAGTAGTCAATTTAGAAGAGCTGGAAAGTCGTGACCCCACCGGGAAAGTGGCGGAGATGCTGGGGCTGGTGCGGGAAGCAAGATCGCTGGATCCCAACAAGCCAGAAGACTTCAAAAAAATTCAAGAAAACGCAGGCCTGATTAAAGGGCTGAATGACGGAGGCGCTGCAGCAGAAGAACAATTAAAATTGATAGATGCCAGCCGAAAAAAGATTACAGCGGCAGAAGCCACAGAGGAACAACGAACCGACGCATTAAATAGATTAGAAGAAAAAGAAACAAAAGCCCGTAACATGCGGGACGCCAGACATACGAACAACAGCCAACTTCTGAAAAGCATCAGTGAAAAGCTGGGGATATCTGCAGATGAGACGATTGACGCAACCGTCCGGGATGCCGCGAAGACCCAGGCCATTAACCTCACTAAAACAATGCTGCCTAGAGACGGTGTTGATTTAAGGGACGGGCGTTGGCTAACAAAGCAGGGCATCGAAACGCGTGACGGCGCTGGCCAAGTAATAGACACACAGACATTCAGCAAAGACGAAGACGGTACTGTTATGCAGACAGCCCAGGAAGAAATAAGAAAACGGCATGCAGAGACTGCGCGTAAGAATGCAGAAATTGCCGCGAAGTTGGCGTTCCGCAGTGTCGCAGAGCGGGAGAACGCCGCTACGTTTTTAGGGGCCCCTACACGCGGAAACACAGCGCTGCGTAAGGCAATGGAAGCAGCAGTTGACGGAGGGATAACCAAAGATATGACCGATGTCGGGTTTATGTTAAAAGCCTCGATAAACCCCGAACAAATAGCGGCTACGTCAAACAAGGGTGCGGTCGCACAGAAATATTTGGATGACGGGATAGATAATGAAGCCAGTGGAAAGGCCATTCGTACGTTTGTGCTCGGTTCAAGAGAACGCGCTCGACAGCTTATGCGAGACTCACACAACATGGAGCAATTAGGCCGGGGGTCTGTAAACCTGGTACAGGGCGCCATGGACGCGTCAGGTGAACTGCAGGCCATGGCGGAAGAACACAATGTATCTGTAGAAGACCTTCTTCAAGAAAAAGGGGTACCCACCGCCGCTGCTGCAAAAGCGAAAAAAATTATGTCGGGTATGCAAGATTCCTGGACAGAGATCCGCAAACGAAGTAAGAGCCACATGCTCCCAGGGACAGGTGACGGGGAAAACGCCCTCCGATTACCCATGACAGACCGGGAAAAACAACTGTTAGGGCGGCATCAAAATTTTATCAATACGTCAACCACAGAAGAAGAGCAGGCAAATATCACGGCAGATCGCTTGGCACAACTAGGTACCGTAGCGCAACGGTCGCGGCTAGGAACGGATACGGGGCAACAGGAACTTAGCGATGCGTTAAAGGATGGAAACCGAAGTCGGCGGGTTAGCCGGGCATTGGATAACCGAGACGCACTGCTGGAGATGGGAATTGAGAAAGGGCTCTTCAAAGATAAAGACGGGAATGAAAAGAAAAATAAAAGTGACCTGACAGTTGAAGAAACATCATCTGTAATCAAACGGCTGCGGGCCCTCTCTAATCTAACCCCTAAAGAGAAAGCAGATATAGACAGCATGACAGAGGCAGCGGGTCCGTTTATGGGTGTCGGAACCAACGGCAAAGGCGCAGACGGCGTAACGCAGGACCTGTTAAAACGAATCGACACATATAATAAAATAACGCCCGCAGCCGCTACAGATAAAAAAGATAAAGATTTAAACGTAAAAATAACTGGCACAGTCACACCGCGACTGGATGGTTTATGGGATGTCGAAATGAGCGGTAACCCATTAGATGATGTAGCCAATTACACGTAATTTATTAGGAGTAGTTAAATAATGCCTGCCTTTTTTGCAAATAACCGGGGATCCGTATCCCGGGTAAATAGCAACCAGCAAGGGGGTATTCTCCCGTTTCGCATACTGGCCCCGGAGCTGGATATGTTGCAGCCCGCCCCGCGTACCCGGGCGATTGTCACGCAGGCAGCTGTTTCAGAAAGCGGGAGTTATCAATTTCGGAAAACACTGAGTTCCACTATTTACGCGTATGTCTTTGGAGACCAAATTGGAGAGTTACAGCTCTCTGGCCTATGTTTTTTAGGCTTGTGTAGTGGGGACGCTGGCGGAACCACGGCGACAAGCGGCATGCAGCAAGTAATTGATAATTACAAGAAAAACAGGATATCTACCGCAGCAAAGGCTATTCAGGTTAGTTTTGGGACAACAAATTATCGTGGTTTTTTGGTAGGGATGCATTTAGAGATCAATGACCCAGAAGCAAATATCGGGCAATGGATGTTTCGGTTCAATACTTTCCTGGGGGAATAACTGCGGTTAACAGATAGACTTTTTACCGGTATTATGCGGCAGCTTTAATTCAAGGAGAAATTTGATGAATTTACAGGACGTATTAACAGACGACAGCTTTACTGGGTTAACCGCGGCAGAATGCGTCACCGCTTTGGACGCAACAGTCGAAGTAACTCGGGACGCTACTGCTTATATGTGGAGCAGGTTAAACATCCGGTTAATGGAGAAGGGCTTACCGTTAGAAATAGTTATGAGCTGGAACCAGTTACTTCCGACACTTCCCGGCGGGTCAATGCTGGGAGAAATGTTACGTGCTGGCGGGGTAGATCTCACTAGAGAAGATGTCCGTGGAGCGTTATCCGCAGTAATCGGGACGGGTGACGCTGCTACAGACCTCTTATTAAATACTTTGTTAGAAATCGGCATCGAGACGGGGAAAAATTGGGTGCGATACGGGCTGGAATCACTTCCTGTAGAGGCGGACATAGTTACAGCAAGAGCAATCATACAAAACACTCAAGAGGTTGCTACGCTGTTCAATGAACTACTTTACCCATTACTAGCCGACGAAACTATTACTGTTGAAAGAGTCAAAACCGCTGTTGCTAATTGGAGTTTATAAATGGCATCTAATCAATGGTACGTAGACCCAGTAAGCGGAGACAATGCCAACGGTGGCACTTCAGATGGTGACGCATGGGCTACCTTTCAATATGCATTAAGCAACTTAACACAAAGCACTACAGATGGCGATTATATAAACCTAAAATCAAACGGTACTCATAATCTAACGGCAAATGTTAATTGGTCTGTAGTAACGTTATCAGCAGCATATCCAATTCTTGTTAGAGGCTATGAATCAACTGCTGGAGACGGGGTAGCCGCAGTCATAGACTTAAAGGGATACAAATATAGTTCAAGTAACTCATACAACTACTTAAAAGTAAGACATGTAAACTTTACAAATAGTGCTGGTTCACATACTTACTTGTTCTTTGTCGGCTCCGATTGCTTATTTATGGATTGTAAATTCTATAATATGAGCGGTTTTGGTTATGGATATGACATGATTCGAATGGATAATCCCACTTCGGTAAGATTGAGTTTAATACGCTGTCAATGTATCAACATGAATCACACTCTCGTTTTATCTGAGGGGGTTGGCCTCTATATTTCAGGATGTTATTTTGATGGTAATGCCGTGAGTATCGGTTCTACGGGAGGAACTCATATAATTAGAAACAGTATATTCAATTTAAGTGGCGGTATTGGAATCGATATTAGTAGTGCTGCTGGTATTAAAATTATAAATAATACCTTCTTATCAAGTAGTGGTGGGACCGCTATTGAATGCAACTCATCTCTTTCTATGCATATTGAAAATAACATAATAGAAGGATTTTCAAAAGGTGTCGATTCAGCCCTTTCGAGCAACTATACAGCTAATACATTGATGAACAATTATTTTTATAACA
>Ga0222662_1000160_pt1 | contig 62865 bp, 61 predicted proteins | sample AntAcemetagen600_FD_179821 | JGI IMG/M metagenome (GOLD analysis project Ga0222662, IMG submission 179821) | Saline water microbial communities from Ace Lake, Antarctica - #600 | ecosystem: Environmental > Aquatic > Non-marine Saline and Alkaline > Saline | place: Antarctica: Ace Lake... | reverse complement strand
ATGAAGAGGTATTGCTTCTTGCTTGAAATTGAACAACCAAAGAATCAAGACCAGCTTGGGGAATTGACTGAGAATAAGACAACGCCCGTGAACCTCCGTTACAACCACTTTTAGCAATCTGGTTATAGGGGATTCCTGCATTATCGATTACCGGAGAGCATTGCCCTGATTCCCCGACCCAAGGTACAGAGGAGGTCAATTGAGAATTCAAATTGTAACTCTCGAAATCTTCAATGACCGTGTAGGGTATTTGTGCCATGGAGGCAGCGGTAAGGGTCAAAAGACCGAACAGGGTTAGGAGTTGCTTTTTCATATTGATTGTTTTAGTTTAATTTCCATTTAAAATTGAATTGTCCTTTTGAAGCGTATCTGTACGACCCTTTGACTTTTGAGAATTCTATTGGGGCGTTCAATTCCTCTTTCATAAACTTCAGATAGTTGTATGCAGCTCGTTCGGACAGACCAAGTCGCTTACCCAAACTGGAGGGAGAACCCGTAGCTTCCTTACGGATAAGATTGTCTATTCTCATAAGCGTTCTAATATCCACTCGAACCACGTTTTCAAAGCTATTTCAGTGGACTGAACTGGTGGTTCAGTCACTACTCTTAGTTTGCTTACCCTGGCTAATCAGTCTTGCTCAAAGAAAATATCGATAAGCTTGGATATTTCTGTCACAGAAATTTTACCATCTCCATTCTCATCTACTCCATTAATGCCAGGTTGGCCAATTCGTTTTTGGATTTCGGATTTGTTTCGATTTATGTAGGCAATGTTGCTGGATATCTCTTTTTGGGTAAGTATGCCATTATTATCCGTATCAAGTGTTCTCAGTAAAGACTTACTCACCCACTGGTTTCTAACCGCATTCGGTTCCCTAATTCCCGATTTGTGCAATTTTCTTCTACCGGAACGCTTCCTAATTCTACCAAACCTTCCTTTTTCCTTATAAAACCATGACTTCTCCATATCGTAATCTGTGAGACCGTCATCCAAATAACCATCTAGATTAAGATTAACATTGAATTTGGCCCCGTTTGAATTTGCTATCGCATCTACTATTTCACAAGGTCCACACTTCGACTCTTCCTCGCCTATGATAATTGGCTCTGGATACTGAATACACAGCGGGTTACAACTGGAAATTGGCTTCGTTGGGTCGTATCCAGGATTCGATTCCGCATCCTCTGGACAAGGACAAACTTGCAGACATGGAATATTACATGAAGATTCGGGTTTGTCTGGATTATATGCCATATTCTTTTCGGTCCCACATGGGCAATACACACAGTCTCCATCATCTTCGGTGGCTACTGGATTAAAATTCAGTGACTCCGGATCTTTACATCCGTAAACTGGTGGATTACAGGCCAATTCAATTTCCTTTATTGAAACCAGTAAGGTTGCCAAGTAATCCTTTTCGTGCGTATGCACAGTAGATAATTTGCCATCTTGATAAACCACAAATGCCGTGTTTCCCCTCAACCACTTCTCGGGATTTCCCCGCAAACCTTCTCTTAGAGGCCGTAATTTGTTTTCTACCACCTGATATGGATGCTTGTAACGATACTCATGAACCTCGCATCCAACTCCCTCACCGTTGTAGATGTCATGAGGGTAAACATTTTGTAATGTTGATAAGGCCTCTGTTTTATCCATTCCCGGTTTCAACTTGCTTAAGCCTTCTACTGTAGTGTAGTTCGGTATTATGACCTTGCACGCGCTCACAGAAAAAACGAGAATCAACAGTACATACGGAGGCAATATTTTTTTCATTTCTGACAATTTCATTTTCGCTTTCAAAACTTAAAAGTTTAGCCCCACCCCAATCGTAGGGGTAAGATTTATTCTCCATCCGCTGTTTGGAGCAGACGGTACTGGCTCAGTGAACAGTTCTTTCACCCAATAGCTGCGCATCCTCAGCCCAGCCGATAGAAGGAATGAAAACTTGCGCCTAGAGTTGATTTTCAACCCAATTCCTACATCTGCCAAAGGCCCTCCTAAACGCTTTGTGTCCACGTTTTGGCCATTAACACTATAATTTTTAATCATTTCGGTGTTCAAAGAGTAACCAAGCTCTCCGAAAAGAAACGGCCGGAGCTTCTTCTCGCCTATGTCATAGGTATAGCGCAGAGAGATTGGAATGTAGAATCCATTATAGTCATTCGTGGAAACCGTTCTCAGACTATCTCTGGCGTCAAGTACATTTATGTTCAGGCCTAAAAAATTATTCAGAGGAGAAAGACTTTCGAATCCTACACCAATTGATACAGCTTGTTTAACTCCAAACGAATATCCGTTGTAAACTTTTGCCCCAAGCAGACCCGAGCCCATATAAAGATCAACAGCAAAAAAGTACCCATCTCTCAAGTAAGCTGCATCTTCAGCACTTGTTATTTTCCCTTTTCTTCCGTTCAAGTATCCCTTCGGGTCTTCTTCGATATCTCTTAGACTCCTACTCTCCGCAATTACTTTGGTCGCATTCTTTCTGCCAGAGGAGGTAATGAAATAGTCCATCTTGTCCGAGTCACTATCGAACAATACGTACAGGTTGCCAACATTCTTGAAATACTCCATACCACCACTAGCAAGGTTTTTAGTTTCGTATACAGAATCTCGTTTCACCTTTTGAAATTCCTTTTTGTACTTGTATACGACCGCAGTGTGAGCTTCATCAAACGATGAATAGAATTCATGTGGTTTTATCCCCAAAGTTTTATTCACCTGCTCCTTCGACATATCCTTGCGTAGGTTGTACATCTCTTCAACCGTTGTGTACTCTGGGATATATACCCTGCAAGAGGAGAGTCCAGCAGCCACTAAGACGATGGTAAAAAGTCGTTTTATGTTTTTTCTACTTTTCATTTGAACTATTAAAATTGTTTAACGGCCTTCACTCTGGCATCATTGTACTTGCTTAGAACTCCTGACTGTCCAATTGAAACGTTGAACATCCATGCGTTCAAAGCTGGAGATTGAGCCGACTCCGATGAGGTCCAGTAAAGTGTATTTGAAATGCCGCCTATGCCATTAGCACCAAGATTATCATACACCAACTGAAATTCATCTCTTGAAGGCAGGTACCAGTCAGCCCCTAGGGAACGAGACACATCAGCTGCAAAGACAGATTCGTTGCAGTTAGTGACTATATTGTCTGTATTGCTCTCACCCGTTCCGAATCCTATTTGCGTTCCGATTGTAACATTTTCGCAACCCCATGGCACATCACCAAGGTCAGCGGAAACAACAAGTCCATGCGCTACATTGGGGTCATAACCAGCATCGCTTGGCTGCAGAAAATATGCGATTGTTCCATCCTGATATGACTCACCTATACATAGGCTGTCAATGCACTCTGCCTTGGTGAATATTTCCTCATTCCCATATCCAGTTCCAACGGAATTTACTGCATAAGCACGAACGTAGTAGGTAGTGCCTTCTTGTAAGCCACTCAGATAACTGGTAAACGTTCCACTACCAATCCCATCTTCGGTTTTGTTAGGACTATTCACTGTTGGAGTCGGACTTGTTTCCCAACAGATACCTCGTTTGGTGATACTTCCAGCTCCAATTGAAGTTATTTGTCCACCGCTTCTGGCGGTAGTGTCAGATTCGGTATATACCTGCAACGTTATCAGTTGAGGCAAGCCATCCAGCGAATTGGGAGTTAAAAGTGTCCCCGAGAATCTACACTCAAAAAATTCGCTAGGTGTTACTGTCTCATTTTGATAAGAAAAGTAAACCCGTAGTTCGTTGTCGGCCGACAAGTGAGCGCTGGTGGTTTGTAAAATAACACCGTCAGCCAAGGCCTGTCCTTCCTCAAACTCTATACTAGTAAAGTTAACGGTACCGTTAAGCGGATATACCTGTGATGGAAAAAGTCCAGTGATGGTGATTTCGGTAGAGCTAAGTTTACTGACACTGATCTGGTCCACCGCGTGACAATCGTTTTCGCCACTCCAAACGCCAACGAATTTGTCCACTATGTCAGATTCGCAGTTTTCACCCTCTTTATTGGTTGGACATTCCTCCTTGCATGAATTGAGCGTGGATAGCGCGGCTGTTAGGAGCACAAGACTTAACAACTTTTGCACGTAATTTTTGAGTCCTGTTTCGGACGCCTTGGTAATTAAATAATTGTTCTTCATTTTCTTGTAATTCTATTGCCCAATTCGTGTTGTTTTTGTTCTGATGGTCTGTTCAAGTTCCCTCAAGTTGTCTTTCAATAGTTTAAGTGCCTCTGCGGTGGTAATGCGATAACCATCACGGTATGCTACCACGAACGGACCGGGCAGGTCTGTGTTATTACGTAGCTCATTGCTAAGCGTCTTGGCTGCGCGGTACCGATTGAACCCACCCACTACATACTTATACATCCCTTCATGCTCGGTAATGGTTACCTGCTCGCTGATGCCATAATTACTGGCGATAGCCGAAGCATCGCGTAAATCATAGCCAGCCATTACCTGTACGCGGTAAACCAGCCCGGTAATCTCAGTGGAGGCATCCGAAATCTCTGGTAGAGCGGCAACCGCATCTAGTTGCTCCACGGTTTGGCTCTGTTGAATTGTTTGCTCAGGTTCGTAATACGTAGTGGCTGTCTCCGGGGCCTGCGTTTCTGTGTAACTACTATTCGTTTCCTCTTCAGTGTAAATAGTTGTGGCAACTTCCGAAGCTGATGTACCGGCAGAAACGAGTACCAACGCCTTGGGTAGTTGATATTTAACTGGTACGTCATCCTTCACATAAGAGAAAGCCCCTTCCAATATCTGTTGTCCGCTCATCTCTGCAGCGGCAGTTAACAAATAGCTTACGGTAAATGAATCTCCTCCGGGCAGCGCCATCCATATGTATTTAACCTTGCCATCCTTGAATTTGAACGTGCCGCCCGCAAGCTTGCCTTCCTTCGCTCCAAAACCGGGCGGGAGTTGATGTTCTAATTTAGCAAAGCCATCCACCCCGGATTTGTTGATGTCTATAGACACAATAAACTCCTCTCCAGCACTTACCGATGCGGGGAGATTCACAGTGGCTAAAACCTGCGCATCCAGTTCAGAAATCGAAAAGGCCACAATGACGGTTAAGAGAAGGCGTTTGATGGGTTTCATGTCCTTTCTAGTGATTTTAATCCCATCCTCGGCCAATGGAAAGGTTCAATTGTAATTAGAACCTTGTTCCCGGTTTTTGGTCCAGAACTGCTGTCTTCCGACCAATTACTCTTTCGGTCTTTAATAACATCGTGATTATCATAAGCTTTAGTATCAGTAAGAGGCTCTGCCATTTTGTTAAACATGATTTTTATCATATCAAACTATAAATACTTTGTGAAAACTCTAAAACCATTGTGTTTTTTAATAACGTAAACCTAAATCTTGCCTCTGAACTGGTGGTTCAGTGGTGGTTTTTTCTACGATTTCCATTTAAAATTGAATTCTCCTGTTGAAGCATACCGATACGACCCTTTGAGTTTTGAGAATTCAATAGGTGCGTTCATTTCTTCTTTCATAAACTTCAAGTATTTGTATGCTGCTCTTTCAGACAGACCAAGTCGCTCTCCAAGATTAGAGGGAGAGCCAGTTGCCTCTCCTCGGATAAGATTATCCATTCTCATAAGCGTTCTAATGTCCACTCGAATCACGTTTTCAAAGCTATTTTAGCCGACTGAACTGAGGGTTCAGTCTTTGCTTTTAGCTTGCATACCAATAGAACGAGTAGCTTTAACGCTTGTACTATTCACAACCATTTAAACGTGCAAATAGACCTTGAACTGGTTCAGGATGAAGTAATTGAAGCGTGGAACAATTTCGTTTCAGGAGACAATGATGCCGTAAAAACGGTCTATCAAAAACATCATTCTGTGTTAGTATTTCAGGCATTTCATTTCTTGAAAGACGAAACACGGGCTCAGGATGTGGTGGCAGACATCTTTGTAAAATTGTTGGAAATGACAGCAACAGAACGATTTGAACAGCTCTCGAACGTTAATACAAAACTGGAAGTGTTTTTAAAGGTTCTGGTGAAGAATAAATGTTTGGACCAACTGAGAATTGAAAACAACAGAAAAACCATATTGGGTGGTATAAATTCCTTTTTTATTCGTTCTACTAAAAACCATGAACCGACCGATAGCGACCTGCAAGTAATGCTGGACATTCTGCCCGCCCAACAGAGGAATATATTGAAGATGCATCTGGAAGGATATGATAATACGGCCATAAGCGAAGCGTTGAACATAAGCTACAACACATGTAGGAACACGCTGAGCACTGCAAAAAAGAGGATGCGCGGGCTTTGGACTACTTTTATGAACTAAGAATGCAACGTGGTAAAGACATATTGACCGTTGAGGAGGTGCTTGCTTCACTAGACAATCCTATCAAAAGAGTGGAGGTATTCAATCAGTTGCGTGCAATGAATCCCCAAAGTGAGGAACTGAAAGGAATAAAGGATTTCTTGGAGGCAAACAACTACGACCACGTAAAACTGAAGGCGTTCGTTGCTAAATCAGAAAATAATTTTGATGCTATTCTAGAAAGGTCTAACAAAAAGTCTTCAAATAATACTTGGTTAAAGGTTGCAGCCGTGGTAATTCCATTGATTGGGTTAGCTGGCTTTTTGTTGCTTAATAAGCCTGATACCGACCTGTATACCAACTACTATGAAAAAGAAGTTGGGTTGCCTGTTTTTATGGACACCGAACAAGACAAAGGGTTCAATGATGCAATGAATGCTTACAAGGACAATTCCTTCAAAGAGGCTCTAACTGGGTTTGATGGTTTGTTGAACGGCCAACCTGATAATGATACGCTCAACTATTTCATTGCCTGTACCAACATGGAAATAGGTGATTTCGAGCAAGCCATAGAATACTTTGAAACCGTGAATGAATCAAGTGCCTTCAAGGAAAAATCTGAGTACAGAACGGCTTTATGTTTGTTGAAATTGGAACAGTTACCAAAGGCTAAAGAAGTCTTAATCGTCATTACAAGAACTAAAAACCACCGTTATTACGATAATGCCGTGGCGTTGCTAAAGGAAAAACCGTTCAAGTAAGCTTCTTCCATCCAGCAAAGCCAATTGGAATGAGAAGAAGGAACCACAACCAATTCTTATTGACCATTTCCCTTTCCTGAACTTCAACAGGACTTACATTTCCAGTTAAAACGTAAGAAGCCCAATAAAGAGGATTGAACTCCTCATCAGTTTCACATTGATTCCAGTAATCTTGTTTCGCCATCCAAAGAGCTTCACTCTTATCCACATCATTACTCAAATGGAATAAGAATCGTTCGGTAATAAGTGAGTTTGAACGCTCGTCAATCTGCCAACTTGTGGTCAATGTACTTAACGCCCCTGCATAACGTAAGGCTTTCGAGAAACTTCCCACAGCCCCTTCACTTCGGTATTGAGTGGAGGTGTTTGTGTTACAAGCCGTAAGCATCACAAAATCGTTATCAAGCTTCATTTCAAATATTTCTGAGACTCGAAGCGTATCATCTGTTGAAGTGAGCAAATAGGACTGCCTTTCACTTAAAGAACCTTGGCCATGGCTGAAGCATAAAGCCACTCCACTTTGCTCAATATTGTCCCTAAAATCTAACCTATCGAGAACATAGTCGTTTTCCAACTTCTGTATCAGGTTTTCTGAAAACCGAAGTGTTGCTTCATTTTCATACTTACCAATAGACACTCCCACCCCACCAGAACCCGTAGTAGTCTTGTCTCGATAACTATCAACAAAAGAACGTGCAGACAAGGCATAGCTTATTTGGTATCGTTTAAACAAATATGGTTGGGTCTTCCATGAATCAGCCAACGTGTCAGAAATGAGAATATCAAGGTTCAGCCACGAACATTCATCATAGTTGCTGATAATAAGTTGCTTGATTCCAAGACTTTTAATTACCGAATCTACGGTGGCAAAATATCGTCCATAATTAAAGTAAGATGCCTCCTTAAATTTATTCAAACCAAGGCTTCCGTTGAGGTTCTGAGACCGTCTTCCACTACAATCAGCACGTCTAGTTCTGACCAACCAAACCTTACTTCGAGTAATGACAAATGCCATATTCAATTCGGGTCCTATGCTCATAAACCATTGCACAAAAATTTGAGAGTCACTAAGACATTCTTGCAACTGGCTTAATGAGGTTGTCGGGACATCTAGGGTAGCATATTGTGACCAATCACAGAATTTGAATACCTCCAATAAATAGGTGGTATCTCCAGTCTCCTTGAACAGCATAGAATTTGTTGCCGCCAACTTATTAGTTGGTGATACCCGATAGCCATCATTCATTCCATTTTGACCTGAACGAGCTACAAGCTGATGCCAAGCATCCAAAGAAGACCTGTACAACGAATCTGCCTTTATCAAATGTCGAATGTCTCCTTCGTACTCGTGCCAAAATTCAAAGTTTCTTCCTCGCCAGTTGGTAATGGACAAGAGTTCTTCAAGTGATTGAATCACACCTTCCGATTTCAACACGCTCAAAGCATGCTTAAATGTGTTTTCGGCTTCGTTAAACTGAAGTAGGTAATGATGATTAAGTCCTATTAGAGCGTATGCGTGTGCTATCCTAGTTGGGTTATGAAGCAACTGAATTGCCTTGTTCAAATACTGAATTGACACGTCAGAGAAATCTTCCAGTTGTTTAGTCCTCAACTTCGGGAATTGCTCAACCCTATCAGAATAAAGTGTGCCAGCCTTCATGTATATATCAGCACGCTGCTCATCATTTACAGCGTATATCAAAGCCGTGTCCAAATACGACATCAGATACTGGTTTCTGAGTTCGGAATTGTTATGATGTTCCATTAAGTAGGCATCAACCCTGTGACCGTTTCTCATACAATTTCCGAAAGTGGCGTAGAGGTACGATTTCAGGGAATCATTAAGTGCCGATGGTGTTTTCCTGTAAAGACCCATTGCCTTAACGACAAAATGAATTGTGGAATCTTTGGCTAACGAATATTGATAATACTGGGACGTACGGAGGCTTAATAATATTTCAGCCCGTTCAGGATTGGTGTCATATTTGGCTGCTATCCGAATAGTCCCTAGATACTCTTCCAATTTGTACGAATACAACAAGGCACGAGATTTCATTCCTAGAACCTTATGCCTTTCCTCCACAGAGCCATTTTGGAGAACAGAATCACATAGTCTAATGGATTCATCATATCGACCATCTACTAAGTAATCCCAAATCCTTGTCTGTTGTGAGAATGCTTGAACGGGGAAGCTAATCAGTATCGAATAGAATATGAAATGGACAAGTCGTGACATCATGTTGGTTAAAGTCGTAATAATGGCTGAGACACCCTCTTGCAATTATTGTGTAATCAATTCTTACCCCACAAAATTGATTCTGTACGGCATATTTACACATAACCGATGAATGGGAAAAATAAATGATAAACGACTCCGAGGTGTCAAATAGGTTCCTTAGGATTGCCGTTTTAATCAATAAAATGAGTAAAGTAATGAGTGAAATTCTTGCTAACCGTTCTACAAGAACATTAAAGCCTAGCGTCTTTGGCAAGGAGATAGAATGCTTGGTTTCCTACGTTTTTTCTTGATGTACCTTCGGGCGCCAAGAAAGAAAATGTCCAATTCGTGAGTCTAAACTCTCTTTTCCTGCTTTCCATTCCGGTAATTGCCGCACTTGTTGGTTGGCTTACCAACAAGCTTGCTGTTTGGATGACGTTTTATCCGCTTGAATACAAAGGGAAACACCCCTTCGGTTGGCAGGGAATTATTCCAGCCAAGGCGCACAAAATGGCCAGTAAGGCGGTGGAACTGGTCACCTCCAAACTCATTTCCATTGAAGAACAGTTTGAGAAACTGAATGCGGAGGAAATTGTGGAGGAAATGCGCCCTCAACTGAATGTATTGAGCCGTCATATTATTGAAACGGTGATGAAAAAGGAACTACCGCTGGTCTGGACTCTGTTGCCTCAGTATCAGAAAGAACAGTTGTATAAGGAAGCCGCAGCTCAATTTCCAACCGCCATTTCAAACGTATTGCTTGATGTGAAATTGAACATTCACGAACTTTTAGACATCCATACAATGATGGTGGAGGGTTTGACAAAAGACCCCGAAATGCTGAACCGAATTTTCCTGAAATGTGGCGAAAAGGAGTTCAAATTCATCGAACATTCAGGCTTAATATTCGGGTTCATTTTTGGGTTGGTTCAGATGCTCGTTTGGAACTATTATCAGTTTTGGTGGCTGCTGCCCGTTGGCGGTTTGGTGGTAGGCTATCTCACTAACTTCTTGGCGTTAAAACTCATTTTTCGCCCTATTAATCCCATTAAAATTGGGCCACTAGTTATACAAGGATTATTTATGAAACGTCAGAACGAGGTTTCGGAAGAATACGCCAAAATTCTAGCAAATGAGTTGCTTACTTCTGAGCAAATTTTTGAATTCGTTATTCGAAGCAATGGGATGGAGCCGTTGGCTGAGATATGCCGAAAGCATGTAAAAGCGATGGTTGATGTAACCACGGGCAGCACACGGAAAATGCTGCTCAAATTTGCGGTTGGCAACACAAAATACGAACGAATGAAGGCTCTTGCCGCAGAACTATTTGTAGAGGCCATGCCCAATTCCATTACAACCATGTTCGGTTATGCAGATACATCTCTGCAGATTGGAGATACGTTAGAAACCAAACTAAAATCGTTGGATAAGCTCGATTTTGAAGATGTATTGCATCCCATCTTTCAGGAAGACGAGCATATTCTCATTCTTGTTGGAGCTGTGCTTGGGGCGGTAGCGGGATTTATTCAGATGGCTTTTGTGCTCTAATTACGGGGTTTCTGATAAACAACTTTATTCCATTGGTGTTAACGAACGTTAACATACCCTATTGAATTTACAAACTTTAATTTTGTGCTCCTTATGTCCGTTACAAAGCACATAGTTTTAAGCGTTTTATTTCTACTTGTTTCGAGTTTGCTCTTCGGACAAACCCAAACCATTCGGGGAGTGGTGATTGACCAGGAAAGTAAAATGCCCATCATCGGAGCTGCGATTGTTGTAGTAGACAGCGATCCAATTATGGGAACCACTACTGATTTAGACGGAAAATTCAACCTTCCCAAAGTGAAAGTAGGTCGGGTTGATTTGAAAATAACCTATTTAGGATATGCACCTAGAAGCCTATCGGGCATCGAGATTTTTAGTGGTAAAGAGCTGGTTCTGAATGTGGAGATGCAGGAAATGGTAATGAAGCAAGGCGAGGTCGTAGTCAGGGCTTCCAGAAGAAAGGAAGAAGTGCTGAATACCATGACAACCGTTTCAGCACGTGTTTTTTCCACCGAAGAAGCTTCGCGATATGCGGGAACACGAAATGATGTTTCTCGAATGGCAACCAACTTTGCTGGTGTTCGTGGTGCCAATGACGCTACAAACGACATTGTAATTCGAGGAAATTCACCAACAGGTTTGCTTTGGAGGTTAGAAGGTATTGACATTCCAAATCCAAATCACTTCGGTAATCTAGGCTCAACAGGAGGTCCTGTGAGTATGCTAAACAGTAACGTACTTTCTAATTCTGATTTTTTAACAGCCGCTTTTCCTTCGGAATATGGCAATGGAATTTCTGGTGTTTTCGATCTGAAAATGCGTCATGGAAACAACGAGAAACATGAGTTCCTCGGACAGATTGGTTTCAATGGAGTTGAACTTGGGGCAGAAGGCCCGTTCTCCAAGAAAAGTGGCGCTTCCTACCTTGTTAATTTCCGCTATTCAACCTTGGCACTGTTTAAGTTGGGAGGTGTCGATTTTGGAACGGGAGATGCCACACCGCAATACGCTGATGTTAGCTTCAAGGTACGCGTTCCAACTAAAAAGGCTGGAATTTTCGAGATGTTCGGAATGGGTGGGATTTCAAGTATTGAATTCATTGCTAGCGAACAGGAAGAAGGAGGAAATAACTTCTACACCCAGGGCAACATTGATGTTTATGATCGAACTAAAACGGGTGTTGTAGGATTCTCACATACGTATTTGTTCAAGAATGCGAGCTACCTAAAAACGACAATAGCAGCTAGTACACAGCTCAATCAGGATGTGGTAGACAGTGTAGATATCAATCAGAATCCCTTTGATTGGTACAGACAGAATTTCCAAGACCACCGTTTTCAAGGGTCTATTTTTTACAAAAAGAAATTCAATGCCAAGCACAATTTGAAAGTCGGAACGAGAGCCACCGTTTACTATTCCATTTTGCAGGATAGCGCTTTCATTCCTACTTGGGATGCCTTCCAAACACTGACTGATTTTGATGGCGTTACAGCCCTGCTGCAACCTTATGCGCAATGGCAATGGCGGTGGAATGATTCGTGGACGCTAAACACGGGTGTTCATGGACAGGTGCTGACCCTGAACGGCTCGTTCGCAGTTGAGCCCCGATTAGGTTTGCAATGGAAAGTAAATCCGCGACACAAACTATCGCTTGGTTATGGTTTGCACAGCCAAATGGTAGCGTTAGACAGATATTTCTTGGTGATGGAAGACTCGTTAGGAAACAGTGCCACTCCAAACCGCAACCTCGATTTTGTCCGTAGTCATCACGCAGTTATTGGTTATGATTGGAGTTTGCCGTTTGATATGCGCCTCAAAGTTGAAGCGTACTATCAGTACATCTACAATGCTGGAATTGATCGCGATAGCAGTTCTTACTCTTCGCTAAATGTTGGAAGTTTTACCCAAGATGGCCCGGACGATATTGTTAATGGCGGAACGGGAACCAACTACGGTTTAGAAATCACGTTTGAGAAATTCCTCACCAACGGATATTATTGGCTGCTAACTGCCTCTTTCTATGATTCTAAGTACACTGCAAGCGATGGTATACAACGGAATACGGTTTTCAACGGCAATTATGTAGTTAACGTTTTAGGCGGATATGAACTGCAATTGAATAGGAAGACCCCAAAGTTGAAAGTGCCAAAACCAACCTACAACGAAAAGCGGCTTACACGCTTTAATAAGAAACAGGAAAGCAGACTGGCCACAAGACACTCCCTCAAGTTTGATGTAAAATTCACACTTGCTGGTGGCTCACGATATACCCCAATTGATATTGATGCTTCGGCCATTGCAAAGCGGGCTGTTTATGTGGATGAATCAGCTTATTCTCTGCAGTTTGAGCCTTATTATCGGCTTGATTTGGGACTAACGTACAGAATGAGTCGTCCGAAGATTACTCAGGAATTCACTGCTTCTTGCCAGAACGTTACGGATAAAGCAAACCCACTTTACAATCAGTATAACCCAGACCAAAATCAATTGGTGAATGTGTATCAATTGGGAATTTACCCGCTTATTCAATACAGGATACTGTTCTAGGATTAACCCACAATCACGCCCATTTTAAGCGCGTATTTCACTAGGCCAACAACATTTTTTACCTCTAGTTTTTTAATGAGGTTACGCTTATGAGTATCCACGGTACGAATGCCGCAATCCAGTTTTTCGGCAATTTCCTGATTGGTAAATTCCTGCGCTATCAATTTCAGCACTTCACCTTCTTTTTTGGTGAGCATTGGAGCAGGTGACGGTGAACCCATTGCAAACTCCCCAGAAATCTTGGATAGAACCTCGCTGCCAAAATGTTGCCTTTTCTCTGCCACATCAACAATTGCCCGAATTATTTCATCCTTGGTAGAATGCTTTAAAATATAACCCGAAGCACCTGCCTGAAGAGCCTCTTTAATAAACCTTGGCTCGTCATTTATCGTGACTGCCAAAACCCTTACGTCTGGATATTTATCTCTTATGGCTCGAGTGGCCACAACACCATTCATTTCAGGCATCATAATGTCCATTAAAACCACATCAATTTGTCGCGAAGCACAGATGTCCAATGCCTCTTTACCATTGTGTGCCATATCTACCACAAGAATCTCTGGTTCTCCCCTCAATAAAGCAGAGAGTCCATTGCGAATCATTTCGTGGTCGTCAGTAATAAGTACTCGAATCATTGTCTTAAAGAATTGCTTAAAGGTATCTCAACTGTTGTAACTGTACCCTTATTTGGTCCAGAATCTATTTCTACTTGGCCTTCAAAAACTTCAGCTCGTGACCAAATATTTCTCAATCCAAGCCCGCTTGAAATACTTTTTGGGTCAAAACCAATACCATCATCTTCCACCATTAATACGATTGAATTGCCATGGTTTATTACTTGCACATAAACGTGTTTGGCACTTGCATGCCGAATAGAGTTGGTCAATAGTTCTTGACACATTCGGAACAGCGCCTTCTCTAATTCAGCAGAAAAGCGCTCGTTCATATCCACCAATTCTAGAGAGATTTTCAGGTCTACGGTAGAGTTCCATTTTACAACTAGGTCTTCAATTGCCGGTTTCAAACCGAAGTGCCGAAGCACATCAGGTGTCAGGTTTCTTGAAATGTTTTTAACTTCCGTAATAGCTACGCCTATATTTTCTTCCAGTGCCTGAACCCTATCGTTAAGCCCACTAGTCAAACCTTCATTATCTAACCCAGATTTTAAATGCTGGAGGTTAAGTTTTATAGCGGTAAAGAGTTGCCCCAGCCCGTCATGGAGTTCTTGCGAAACACGCATTCGTTCGTTCTCCTGTCCTTCAATAAGCGCTTCGCGATGGTACTTTTCAAATGCCTTTTCTTCGTTGATATTTCGTGCAATGCATATAACCGATATTATACGAGAGCCATAAAAAATGGGTGAAAGAGCCAGCCCATAGTTATGAATGGACCCATCCTTTTCTTCCATTATTTTGAGCTTCGTTTTCAACGGTTTTCCAGTGCTAAAAACGGTATTGATGAGCTCCATGGAGTTTTTCGCATTCTCGGGCGACATTACTTCCTCAATCGTTCGTCCGGCCCATTTAACGTCTTTCGGAATTTCTGCGTAATCGTTCACTGAAAGGATGTAGCCTTCAGAATTCACCGTCATAATTAGGTCGTCTGCATGCTCAAAAATAGAACGCCACCGCGCCTCAGATGAGGCTAATGCTTCCTGCGCCATCTTACGGATAGTCACATCATCCCCAACAGCCTGATATCCTAAAAGTGTTCCCGTATCACTAAAAAAAGCAGTAGCAGACCATTCTTGCCAAACCAGATTCCCTTGTTCATCATAATTACGAAGCTCCCAAAGATTCAGGGGCTCACGAGCTGTCAGCTTTTGCATTTCACGTTCACATTTTTCCAACTCGCTTGGAGGAAAAAGTGATGCAAACCGTGTGCTGAGACCTGAATCTTTGAACTTGAAGAATCGGGTAAATGCAATGTTCCGAAAAATGACCGTCCCTTTTGGGTTTATCCGGCAAATCATTTCCGATTGTGCCTCCACAATACTCTGGTAGCGGTGTTTAATTGTGGTAAGTTCGTTTTTAAGCTGGTTTGTATCCGTAATGTCTACAACAGAAACAAGCACTAGCGAAAGGTCTTGCTCATGTCCAGGAAGAACGTTCAGGTTGAACTGAACGTCAAGTACATCACCATTCAGATTAACAAAAGAGCCTTCAGCTTGGAAATAGGTTTTTCCTTCGGAAAGCGCTACAAATTCATTCAGAAATATTGATTCGGATTCTGGTGTAAAATTTCGATGAATCTTCTTGATAAACGCCACCTTGTCCACAACCCCATACATGTCGAGTGTGGTTCGATTAATGTTCAACACGCGAATCAGGTCAATACATTTCTCCAACGATTTCGGCTTGTCCTGAAAATGCTTTTTGAGGTTGGTGATACCAGCGGCTTTCAGCCCATCTAAAAACAACTTTACCTGAGAAAAATCTTCTTCCCAAAACGAGAATGGAGCGTTATCAAAAATGAAGCTATATTTTTCCTCGGAAAGACGAGCAGCTGTAACATCACGCGAAATTCCGATTAGTCCAATCGGATTCTCATCGGCATCATGAAGTGGGGTTTTGGTGGTTGAAAAACAACGGTATCCCAATCCAAAACCACCTCTATTTTCGTACGAAATTGAATTCCCAGACCTAAACAATTCGGTGTCAGTTTGGATAAGTTTTCTTCCTGGTTCAGACCCAAACAATTCAGCATCTGTTTTGCCGATTATTTCGCTAATCTTTCTGCCGAAATACCCAGCGCCAGCCTCATTAATGGAAATGTAGCGTCCGTCAAGGTCTTTGGCATAAATAGAATCGGATGCACCTTGGATAATGCTATTGAGTAACTCATTTTCGCGAGTCAACAGACGAATTCGATTTTCTGCTCTTATAGTAATGGATTCTTCGGACATCTTGAATTTGAGTGAACTAATTTAGCGCTACCGCTTCAATCAGCACCATCATTGTATGAAAATCCGCTTCTTATTTTTCGTTTTTGTTCTATTCACACTTTCTTCTTGTGCGCTTATTCAACCTCTGGAGGTGAAGTCGGTGGTGTGCTGCGATATTCCGAAAGCGCTAAATGCTCAGACAGAATTGGCGTTTGTAGTAAAATTGTACAACCCAAACGACTTTCCCATTAATGTAAAAAGTTACTGTTTGGATGTGCGCCTAAACGGAAATACGCTTGGAACAGCGGAGTCTAAAGAATTGACAGAAATCCAACCCAATAAGACTTTGAGTAAGACTGTTACAATTAAAACGACTTCTGAAAAATTGATGAGCGGAGGACTGATGATGGGTTTGAGCGCACTCTTAGGAAATAACATGACCAATTTCGAGGTTGAAATAGCTGGCTCTGTTGTGGGCAACGCCAAAGGATTTTCCAAGCGTGTTCGCATTCGGGAGAAATACCCGATTAAACTGAACTTCTAATTAGAAAATTGGAATGCAAACGTTTTTCGGTTCGGTAAAGAATCGAAGTGCTTCCCAGCCACCCTCGCGACCAACACCTGATTGTTTTACACCTCCAAATGGAGTGCGCAAATCGCGAACGAGCCAGCAGTTAACCCACACAATTCCAGTATGAAGTTGGGCTGCTACGCGATGAGCTTTAGTTAAATCTGAAGTCCAAACGGTTGAAGCAAGGCCGTATTTGGTTGCGTTGGCGTAGTCAAGTACTTCTTCCTCGGTATCAAATGGTTGAATGGTAACAACCGGACCAAAAATCTCTTCCTGATTAGTGCGACATGTTTCGTCCAAACCTTCAATTACTGTTGGCTCTAAGAACCATCCACCTAAATCAGTCTTTGCTTCTTTACCACCGCAAAGCACGCTGCCGCCTTCCTGTTTTGCCAGCTCAACATAAGACAGAATCTTATCGAAATGAGCTTTAGAAACGACTGCGCCCAGTTTCACATCAGGTGCTTTTGGGTCTCCGACTTTCATCTGCTGCACCATTTCTACAAAGCGTGTTTTGAATTCGTTATAAATGCCTTTCTGAACATAAATACGAGAGCCGCATAAACAGATTTGACCTTGATTGGCGAAACTTGAATTGAGCGAGGTTTTCAGCGCATTCTCCAAATTGCAGTCATCAAAAATGATGTTTGGGTTTTTGCCACCAAGTTCTAACGATAGCTTCTTGAACATGGGAGCGGCAGTTCGGGCAATGGTTTTTCCTGTTTCCGTTCCACCAGTGAACGAAATAATTGGAACATCTTCATGCTCGGTAATGGCTGAGCCAACTTTTCCGCCTAATCCATGCACAATATTCAGTACGCCTGCCGGAAAACCGACCTCATCACATATTTGCGAAAGAAGGAAAGCGGTCATCGGAGTTATTTCTGATGGTTTGGCAACCACCGTATTTCCTGAAGCTAAGGCGGGTGCTATTTTCCATGTAAAAAGGTAAAGCGGTAAATTCCAGGGGGAAATACAGCCTGCTACACCAATAGGCTGACGAAGTGTGTAGTTCAGGAATTTGCCATCTGTATCGTGCAATTCAGAACTATCGTGTAGAATGGCGGTGGCGAAAAATTTAAAATTGTCGGAAGCACGCGGAATGTCAACTTGCCTTGCTAGCCAAACAGGCTTTCCGTTGTCGGTGCTTTCAGCTTCTGCCAGTTCGTCTAAACGCTCCGTTATCCGTTTAGAAACGTTTAGCATGTGCTGTGAACGTTCTTCTCGAGTAAGTGCAGACCAACTCGGAAACGCGGCTTTCGCGGCCTTTACCGCCTGCTCTACATCCGTTGCGTCTGAATCGGGAATTAAGGAATAAACCTCGCCTATTGCCGGATTGTAATTATCTAAATACGTACCTGAATTGGGAGCTTGAAAACTGCCGTTTATGTAGTTCAGAATCTGTTGCATTGCCATGGTTTGCCGTAAATGTAGCCAACAGCTATAAATCTGATTTTAAGTTGAGGCTGGCTAGTGGTTTTGCGTGAGGGATGGGAGCGGTATCCTTTTTCTGGAAACCCTGAGGAACTCGAAGGGTTGGTAGAAAAAGATACAGCGGACGGCCTGACCGCCACGCACTAGGTTTCGCCCTTCGATACATTCCGATAAAAAATCGGGATACTCAGGATGACGCTCAAGCTGGCATGGCGGACACGTCCAAATTCTTAGTAATACTCGGCATGCATAACATCAATTTGCAGAATTGAATTTTGTTTAAGTTTGTCGCGAATTAAAAACCTACCAAAACCAGATAATCATGTCTGATATTGCATCAAGAGTAAAAGCTATAATCGTTGATAAATTGGGTGTTGACGAGAACGAAGTAACACCTGAGGCTAGCTTCACAAATGATCTGGGAGCAGATTCTTTGGATACGGTTGAGCTAATTATGGAGTTCGAGAAGGAATTCAACATTGCGATTCCTGACGATCAGGCAGAGAACATCGGTACTGTTGGCGAGGCGATCAAGTACATCGAAGAGAACGCTAAGTAAAACCCTCTCTAACGAGAGAAAATTTTACCCGCTTCCTGCCGTTAGTTAACGCTGGGAAGCGGGTATTTAAGTTTAATATGGAGCTAAAACGCGCAGTTATTACAGGCATGGGAGCACTAACTCCGGTTGGCAATTCGCTAACGGAGTATTGGGGGAATCTTGTTGCTGGTAAGAGTGGAGCGGCTCCAATCACGCATTTCGATGCATCGAAGTTCAAAACACAGTTTGCGTGTGAGGTAAAGAACTTCAACCCATTAGACCACTTTGATAGAAAAGAGTCTCGAAAGCTAGATCCATATGCACAATATGCGTTGGTAACGGCTACTGAAGCTTGGGCTGATTCGGGTTTGAGTGAGGATACGATTGATAACGACCGCGCAGGTGTTATTTGGGGTTCGGGCATTGGTGGTTTGAAAACCTTTTTTGACGAATGTTCTGAATTTGCTAGAGGCGAAGGAACGCCTAGGTTCAATCCGTTTTTCATTCCTAAGATGATTGCGGACATCGCGGCTGGTCATATTTCGATGAAATGGAACTTGCGTGGACCGAATTTCACTACGGTTTCTGCATGTGCTTCGTCAACCAATTCGCTTATTGATTCTTTCAATTACATCCGTTTAGGACAGGCCGATATTATTGTTTCGGGTGGTTCGGAAGCAGCTGTAAATGAAGCGGGTATTGGTGGATTTAATGCCATGAAAGCACTTTCCCAACGAAACGATTCTCCAGAAACGGCTTCTCGTCCGTTTGATTTAGAGCGCGATGGTTTTGTTTTGGGCGAAGGCTCTGGTTGCTTAATTGTTGAGGAACTTGAGCACGCTTTAGCGCGTGGAGCGAAGATTTACGCTGAGATTGTTGGTGGAGGAATGAGTGCCGATGCGCATCATATTACTGCACCTCACCCTGAAGGATTAGGCGCTATAAACGTTATGCGAAACGCGCTTAGAGACGCTGGAATGCAACCAAACGAGATTGATTACATCAACGTTCACGGAACGAGTACGCCACTTGGAGATATTGCTGAATCGAAAGCCATCCGGGAGGTGTTTGGTAAAGACGCTTTTAACCTAAACATAAGTTCTACCAAATCAATGACTGGCCACTTATTAGGTGCCGCTGGTGCAATTGAAGCTATCGCCTGCGTGATGGCTGTAAACAACGATGTTGTTCCGCCTACTATCAACCACTTTACAGACGATCCAGAGTTTAACTCTAGTTTGAATTTTACCTTCAATAAGGCTCAGAAACGAACTGTGAATGCTGCTCTCAGCAATACGTTTGGCTTCGGTGGCCACAACGCTTCGGTCATCGTTAAAAAGTTCGTACAGTAACACGATTACTTTGCTAAACACTTTTCGCAGCTTTTTCGGTCGAGATAAGGAACTGACTAAAGCAATGCGGAATTTATTGGGGTTTACTCCTCGAAACATTTCTGTTTATAGGTTGGCGTTTATTCACCGCTCTGCGGGAGAAAAATTGGCTAACGGAACTCTTATCAGTAACGAACGCTTAGAGTTTTTAGGAGATGCGGTCTTAAGTGGAGTTGTTGCTAAGTATCTCTTCAAACGTTATCCGTTTGAGAATGAAGGTTTTTTAACGGAAACCCGATCGAAAATTGTTAGTCGTAAAAATCTAAATGGTTTAGCCCGTAAACTAGGATTGCCAGAAATGGTGACTAAAAATAACGAGAACAACCGAATGGGTTCTTCGCTTGGTGGTGATGCGCTTGAAGCGTTGGTAGGGGCAATCTTCCTAGATCGTGGCTTTCCTGCCACTGAGAAGTTTATCTTGGATAGAATGATTGACAACTTCGTTGATTTGGAAACGCTTTTAGTAGAAGACGCTAACTTTAAAAGTCGCTTTATTGAATGGTGTCAGAAGGAGAAAAAACCATTCGAATTTGAGTTGATAAAGCAAACGAAAGACGGGCACAGACCATCATTTACCATTCAGGTTTTGGTAGATGGGAAAGCTATTAGTACCGGCACGGATCGGACTAAAAAACGTGCTGAACAAGAAGCGGCCAAGGAAGCTTGTCAAAAGTTGAGCATTCCAGTTTAACAAACCATCATTTCTTTCGTTTTGATTGATGTTGCAACCAATCAATAATACCTTTATAACCATCATGAAACTGACGATGGATGAGTGGATGCCGCAACAACCCGATTTCGAGTTGTATCACATCTATTGTCATCAGAAAGATTATAGATTGTGTTTTGCGCTTAACGAGCATTTCAAGTGCGATTTTTTGCGGATGAAAGACTTTCTTGAAGAAGAGGGAAAACCACATTTGCCAACCTATTCGCAATTTATGTATGCCGATGAAATTACCCACAAGGAATATTTCGTTATTGGTAATCAACCTTTAGTGAAGGAACTTGTTAGAAGGGAAGGGGATCTTTTTGCAACCGAGCAGCCCGAATTGTTAATTCGAGAATTAGCCAAGGTTGATTATTTTTTTCTGCTTTACGGACAGTTTACTGAACAAGAGATGGACGAAATAGAAGACGATTTGAATATGATTCCGTTGATAAATGCAGCCAAACGGGTTGATCCCGGTTCGCATCCAGCATACTTAAACCTAATGCACTAATGAGTTTTAATAAAACTAAAATCATAGCCACGATAGGGCCAGCTTCTTGCTCAAAAGAAAATCTGAAAAGTTTAATTGATAGCGGAATGAACATCGCTCGGCTTAACTTTTCTCACGGCAGCCACGAGGATGTTTTGGAAATCATCAAAAATGTTCGTGAACTGAACGATGAATTGGGACTTCATGTCGGTTTGTTAGCAGATTTACAAGGGCCAAAAATCCGTTTGGGAGAAGTAAAAGATGGCGGAGTTCTCATTAAAAGCGGCCATCAATTAACAATTACCACGGAGAAATGTGTTGGCGATGCGAAGAAGGTTTATCTCAGCTACCCAGAGTTTCCGAAAGATGTTGTTGAAGGCGATACTATTCTGATTAATGATGGAAAATTAGTGCTTCAAGTAACCGGTACAGACCGCAAAACCGAAGTTACTGCTACGGTTGAACATGGCGGATTGATGGAATCGCGCAAAGGTGTGAACCTGCCGAATACGAAGATTTCTATGCCGTGCCTTACCGAGAAGGATTTGGCAGATTTGAAGGTTGCTGTGCAGCAGGATGTAGAGTGGATTGGTCTTTCATTCGTAAGACGAGCCGAAGATGTAATTGAACTAAAAAAGCTCATCAAAGAACATGGCGGTAAAAGCAAAGTGGTTGCTAAGATTGAAAAGCCGGAAGCCGTTAAAGACCTCAACAACATTATTAGAGAAGCAGATGCGATAATGGTGGCCCGTGGCGACCTAGGTGTAGAAATTCCGATGCAGGAAGTTCCGGTGGTTCAGAAGTTGATTGTGAAAAAGTGTATCAACGAATCGAAGCCAGTCATCATTGCCACGCAAATGATGGAAAGTATGATTACTAACCCCGCGCCAACCCGTGCAGAGGTAAACGATGTGGCAAACGCAGTGCTTGATGGTGCAGATGCGCTCATGTTAAGTGGCGAAACTAGCGTTGGAGACCACCCAGCTCTGGTAATTAAAGCCATGTACAGCATTATCCGCCATCTAGAAAACAAGGGCGATATCTACCATCGAACGGTTAATCCGATTTCAACTATTGACCGCACGATTACCGATTCTATCTGCAAAGCTTCGGTAAACCTTGCTGCCGAATCAAACGCCAAGGGAATCATCACCATGACAAACTCGGGTTATACCGCATTCAAGATTAGTAGTTATCGGCCGAAGGCGAACATTTTCGTTTTTACAGACAATCGCTCTATCCTTAACATGCTCAGTCTGGTTTGGGGAGTAAGAGGCTTCTTTTACGATAAATATGTAAGTACCGATCACACTATTGCCGACCTTAAGTTGCGCCTCAAGCGCGAAGGAATGGTGAAAGAAGGCGACCTCGTTATTAATGTTGCGAGTATGCCAATTACAGAACGCGGACAGTCGAACATGATGAAGCTAAGCGTGGTGAGTTGAAGTGCACTGCCTTAGTAGAAAACCGCTATTTCATCCAAAGTCTTACGGTCCAGTTTTGGGACTTCGGCATTATCAGTAGCATAACCGACTGGAATCAATAGAAACGGTTTTTCGTTGGCCGGCCTATCAAGCACTTTGGTTAGAAAATTCATGGGGCTAGGGGTGTGGGTAAGTGCAACCAGACCGGCATTATGAATGGCAGCCAATAGAAACCCTGTTGCGAGTCCTACACTTTCTGTCGCGTAATAATTGTTCTTCTTTTCGTCATCAACTAATTCGTAAGAACGCTTCATCACCACAATTATCCAAGGGGCAATTTCCAAGAATGGCTTTATGTGGTCTGTTCCGAATGGTTTTAAATCTTTCAACCAACGGTCGGCCATTCGGCCATGGTAATTTTCATATTCCTCTTTTTCTGCCGCTTCGCGAATTTTTGATTTGATGTCGGCAGAACTAATAGCACAGAATGTCCATGGTTGTTGGTGTGCACCAGAAGGCGCTGTTGAAGCTGTTTTGATGATGTTCTCAATTACTTCCTTCGGAACAGCTTTATCAGAGAAATGCCTGAGCGACCTTCTTTTATCCATGTAAGCGTAAAACTCAGCAGACCGTTGGCGCATTTCATCTTCAGAGAAATTTAGCGGTTCGAATGGAATGAAGCCCTCTTTTGTGTGCGCCATGTAATAGTCGTTTGGAAGATGAAGCTAGTATAAAGATCCCTATACATTTGCCGCTTATCCGACTGATGTTGGGCTAAAAAAATTCACATGAAATTCGGAACAAAAGCAGTGCACGCAGGAGTAGAGCCAGATTCTGCTAAAGGAGCCATCATGACTCTTATTTATCAAACCTCAACCTACGTTCAGGCTGCGGCTGGAAATCCAACGAAAAACGTACTTGAAAATGCGGAGGATTTGAAAGCTGCACTTGCGTAATCTACGCTACATTCTGTGCAAGGGTAGACTGTATATTTGTTTTATACCCAAACCAACTAATGAAGAATTCCCTTTTAATTATTGCCGTGATAGCGGTTTCGTTTTTTACTGCAGATGCGCAGAATGCACATTGCGGATTTGATGAGTATTTGGATAAAATGCTAGCAGAAGATCCTTTAGCAATGCAGACCATTTCTGACCTACAAAAAAAGGCGGCAGAAATGAAAATTCAACGCCTGAATGGTGAAATTGAACGTGCAGGCGGCCCACGTATTATTCCAACGGTTTTTCATGTTATCCATCAAGGAGGAAATGAAAACATTAGCCACCAACAGATTGAGGATCAGATGCGTGTTCTGAACGAGGATTTTAGCCGACAAAACGCGGACGCAGCAAACACACGTGCAGAGTTTTTGGGCGTGGCAGCAAATTCAAATGTTGAGTTCCGTTTGGCAAAACTAGACCCTCAAGGAAATTGCACGGATGGGATAGTCCGTATTTCCTCCCCTAAAACTTTCAATGCTTCTGATGATAATGGAGTCAAGGCGTTGAGCTATTGGAATAGCGCCAAATACTTTAACGTTTGGGTAGTTGCTAGCATCAACAATGATGGTCAGCCAGGTACAATCTTGGGCTACGCACAATTCCCGGGATTTGGAGGAGCTGCTACAGACGGTGTTGTTGTTAGAGCCGATTATATCGGCAGTATAGGCACCAGTGCAAATAACCAAAGCAACGGACGAACACTTACCCATGAAGTCGGACATTGGCTGGGTCTTTTTCACACCTTTCAAGGCGAGTGCAATGGCTTTTTTGATGACCAGTGCGATGATACACCACCGCTGGCGGCAGCAACTCCTAGCAACTGTCCATTTAATGCTAATACGTGTAATAATGACAATCCAGACCTACCAGACCAGGTAGAGAATTACATGGATTACTCCTACGGAGCGTGCCAAAACATGTACACGCTAGATCAAAAAGACCGAATTGATGGCGTGCTTTCGGGCAGTCGCTCTCAGATTCATTCAACCAATAATCTAAACGATACAGGAGTGCTTTTAGGCGAGACACCTTGCGCACCGTATGCAGATTTCTCTGTTTCAAACAGAATTGTTTGCGCGGGAGATAATATCACATTTACAGACAACTCCTTTAATGGTGAGCCAAGCGATTATGATTGGAACTTAACAGGTGCAACTCCAAATACTTCCACCAGTGTAAGCCCCACGGTTGTTTACAACACGCCAGGAGTTTACTCTGCAACGCTGAATGTGAGCAACGGTCAAGGAAGCGATTCTTTTACAAGAACAGACTACATCACTGTTATCCCAGGTACTGCAGTTATCAATGGTTGGATTGGTTTTGAAGGGTTTGAAGAAACCAATGAAGACTACCTTATCCTAAGCGATGAATCTGGCAACACGTGGGAGGAAACAACCGCAGCCTCTTACACAGGAAGTAACGCCATTGTGCTTAATAACCATAGCGGTAATCCAATTGATAGTGAAGACGAGTTTCAGCTTCCGTCAGTGGATCTTACACAAATGAACAACCCGAGAATCTATTTCCGATTGGCATACAAAGAGCGCTCGGGTCAGAGTGATAGGTTACGTATATACGTATCGCGTAACTGTGGAGAATCTTGGTCTTTGCGTTACAATCAGAGCGGTTCTTCATTGGCAACCGTTAGCGGAACATCAAATGCTTCTTACACGCCAGCAGGTGCTGATGATTGGGAACAAGTTGACGTTAATCTTTCAAATTTTGCAAGTGACGATCACGTACTCATCAAGTTTAGTGGAACAAGCGATGCTGGAAACAAGATTTATTTGGACGATATTCAGATTTCTGGCCCACTCGGTGTTTCAGATGCAGATCGTGGTTTTGCTTTCACTGTAAGCCCAAATCCAATGATAAATGAGGCGCAGGTTTCGTTGGAAGTGGCTAAGGCAGAAAACTATAAGGTTACGCTGATGGACGTTACCGGAAAGCAAATTTCCGTTCTTCAAAACGGAAAACTTTCTACTGGAAAACACACATTTACAGTGGATAAGGAACGATTAACCAATTCTGGTATTTACCTTATTCAGGTAGATAACGGTCAAGGAAGACAAGTGCAGAAATTAGTTGTGCAGTAGCACCCAGCATCAAGTTTATTACAACACCAAGGCTCGGATTTCCGAGCCTTGGTTGCTTTTGTACACATGTTGCAAAGTTTTGCAATCGCTTTGTTGAAGCTCATTTCTGGGTAATTTTAGTTGAGCCAAGCGAACCCGTTCCTTTTTTCAGATTCTGTATTCTATTGACCAAATCACCTAAATTCGGCCCATGAAAATTACTTTTCCTTTCTTAGTTCTTCTCGCATTATTCATTGGTATCGGTTGTCAGCAACCGTGTACTAAAACCACTAAGCAAACAACATATGCTGGCGATACCATCTACACTATCCGTGAGTATCCGAACTGTGAAGACACACTTTCTTATAATCAGAAACAGGTAAAGGCCGATTCAAGCATTGTTTCTGAAGGAAGAATTGTGAACGGCAAGAAGGAAGGAGAATGGATCTACAACGGATACGTCAAACGTGTGTTAACCTTCAATTCCGGAATTGAAGTTGCAGGGAAGGAATACGGCAAGACGGGCAACCTACAAATGGAAAGAGTTCTTGAAAAAGACTCACTTTATTTCGAGAAGAACTACTTTAAAAATGGAAATATTGAATCCGAGAGTTTCGTAAATACAGCTGATTATCTGATTGGGCGTGGTGTGGAATATGACACGCTTGGGAGAAAAATGGCAGAGGGAGAACACATTGCCGAACCTGTTTTACCTGATACCGCTTATATCGAAAATCCAAATCCGCCTTACGATCTTCAGCCAACCATCATCACAGAGAATGGTGGCAAACACGGCCCATGGCTATATTATGATGGAGCAGGAAACCATATTGCTACAGTAAATTATGACCGTGGCGTTGCTATTTGGACGGGTAATCTTGCTGGAAAATGGAAGTTAGACAGCGTTTCTACCGAAGGCGGCAGTTCCATTAAGGAAGGGGATCTTGAAATACGTATGGCGATGTCAGACCTCAGCGGCTATGAGTTCTCTCCAGGCGGAACAGTAAACGGTGTCGGTGAGGGAATCTACTATCAAGGAGCTGACCATGTAGTTTTTTACTGTACCAATAATGGCGAAAACCAAAGGGTTTGGTTAAGAGGTCTGACTCCTGCACACCTCACATTACAGACAGTAGATATGACACTTTACTTCGTTCGGGCAGTAAACGGTTGATTTGTGGAGTTTCGAATTGCTTTAAGGCCAAGAAGCATATTATCTTCGCGGCCAAATCAATTATCCATGCGTAAAATCCATCACCTTTCTACCTGCGATACCTGCCAACGTATTATTAATGAGTTGGATTTGAAAGAGAAAGGGTTTGATTTTCAGGACATCAAATTGGAGAACATTTCTGAGGAGGAATTGGATGCAGCCAAAGAGAAGATTGGTTCGTATGAAGCCTTGTTTAGCAAACGCGCACAGAAATTCCGCAAGATGGGTTTGAATGATATGCAGCTAACGGAAACCGATTATCGCAAGTATATCTTGGAAGAATACACATTTCTGAAACGTCCGTTTATTTGGATTGGTGATGAAGTGTTTGTTGGCAATGCCAAGAAAACGGTTGAAGCCGCCAAGGCTGCGCTTGATGAATAAGCAACTATTAGCACATCTGGCACTGATTGCTGCTCAGTTGCTGTATGGTGCCAATTACACCATTGCCAAAGAGGCAATGCCTGAATTCATTCAGCCATTTGGTTTCGTCCTTTTACGTTGCTTGGGCGCCACCGCACTCTTCTGGCTTGTTGGCCTTTTTGTGAAAGAAAAAGTAGATCGCAAAGACTTTCCAAAACTTGTCTTGGGTGCACTTTTCGGCATAGCCATCAATCAGCTTATGTTCTTTAAAGGGTTGAGCTTGACCAACCCAATCAATGCAGCGGTGCTGATGATTTCGACACCAATTATGGTGCTAATTATGGCTGCTTTAATTATTAAAGAACGGATTACGATTAAGAAAGCCATCGGAATCGCTGTCGGAATGCTCGGTGCACTCATCATCTTGGTTATAGGTAAAAAGTTATCCTTCAGTTCTGATACATTTCTGGGAGACATTCTCATATTCATCAACGCCTCTTCTTATGGCGTTTATTTGGTGCTCATATCTCCTATGATGAGAAAGTACCACCCAATTACGGTTATCAAATGGGTGTTTCTTTTCGGTTTGTTTATGGTTCTACCTTTTGGGTACCAGCAGTTTTCAGACATACAGTGGAGCACCTTTCCAACGCATGTTATTTGGGCAACGGTATATGTTGTAATTGGACTAAGTTTCTTAGCCTATTTGTTCAATGCGGTGGCGCTGAAATACGTGAGCCCATCAGTAGTCAGCATCTATATTTACTTACAGCCCATTGTCGCTACGGCTTTTGCTATTTGGTTAGGGAAAGACCATTTAGACTGGATAAAAATATTGTCTGCAGCGCTGATTTGTATTGGCGTCTATTTGGTTAGCTCTAAACCAAAACCTGCGTAGGGGCGTATGGAAATACGCCCGCAAAATCATCGCAAAATCACCGCAAAAAACGGGCGTATTTCCATACGCCCCTGCTACGTAATTAGGTTTGGTTTTCCGTTATGGGAAGAGAAATGTAAAACGTGGTTCCATGTCCGTTTTCTGAGGTGAACCAAACGCTACCATTGATAGATTCAACAATGTTTTTCACCATTGCTAATCCCAATCCCATGCCCGAAGATTTAGTGGTGAAGTTTGGCACAAAAATTTTGTCCTTTAGTCCCGCTGGAATGCCCGAGCCATTGTCTTTTACAGAGGCCACTAATTCGTTTCCATCACGAACCAACCCAATGGAAACCTTCGGCTTGGTGCCATCTTCAACCGCCTGAATTCCGTTTTTAATTAGGTTGTTGAATACACGCAGCATTTGTTCCTTATCGGCCTTAACCGTTGTGTCAGCATTCACTTCCAGGTTTAATTCAATCTCCGCTTCGGAATTGTGGTAAAGTTGAGCTGTGCTTTCTAACAATTCTTTTAAATCAACTTTTTCTATGTTGGATTTCGGCATTTGTGCGAATGAGGAAAACTCAGTTGCAATATTTGAAAGCGTATCAATCTGTTCAATAAGCGTATTTGTCACCCGATCAATGCGTTCATGTAAATCTTCTGCGCCATCATTTTTGCTGCGCTGCAACATTTGAATACTCAACTTCATAGGCGTGAGTGGATTCTTAATCTCGTGCGCCACTTGTTTTGCCATTTCGCGCCAAGCGCTTTCCCGTTCCGACTTGGCAAGAAGTTCCGCACTTTTGACCAGCTCGTTTAGTGTGCGGTTGTATTCATCTACTAACTCGCCAATCTCATCTTTACTGTTCCATTCAATGGCGCGGTTCGCTTCATCCAGTTTTAAATTCTTCAAACTTTCGCGAATAAAACGCAATGGTTCCGTAATCCGATTGGATACGACTAACGCCAACACTACGGATATAAGAATGAGGAAAACATAGATGTTGGTGAGTGCTGCAAGCAGCGAGAAGATTTCTTGTTGCAAACCGTATTGCCGTGCGAAATAGGGCAGACTCATAAAGGCCACCACTTCTCGTTTCTCGTTCCTAAACGGTACGTATGCCGTTAGATAACTCAGGTTGCCAATGGTCTCTTCCTGAATGAAGCTGGATTTCTGCTTGAAACGCATTTCCGTATAGGCAGTCGGATCAATCACCTCTGCCATCAGACCCTCGTCAAACAAACGTGGCCTTGATGTGGCAAGCAATCGACCATCCAAATGATAAAGGTTGATGTCGGTGAAAAAGACCTTCGAAAATTTGGCGAGTAGGGTAGAAAGCATGGCTTCATCTTCCACATCAAATGATTGTCTGTCGCGCAGTTTATGTTCTAATTCTATAAGAACAGACTTCGATTTCTCTGAAATCATTTCCTGATTTCGGCTGTGATATTCTCGAACTACATAAAAGACAGTTAGTAGGCCAATCAGCAAAAGAGAAGTAAACGAAACCGTGCTCATTGCCAAATTGATTCGATTACGGAAACTCCTTCTTCCCCACATCCCAGTTACCAGTTGGCCACTTAGTAATGATGCCAATAGGGAGCAGGCTAGATAAAGGAAGAATAGGTAGGAGAACGTGGTTAGATAACCCAAAAGGCCGGCCGCTTTTCTGCTCACAACAACCACAGTTCCGTCTTGTGTCCGGGCCACTAAATGGCTATAACCATCCTCCGTGAAGAAGGTGTTTTTATCCTTGAACTCATCATACTCCTGCACAGAAAGGCTGTAGGCAAAATCGCCATGTTCGTCCTGTAATTCTCCGTTGCTATAAAGCGCATAAGAATAACCTTGGAGTTCTTGGGCCGTGCTAATCTCTTCAGCAACAAAAAGATCGGTGAAACCAAGAATATCGTCTGTTTTTTCGGGAATTAGCCGAAGGAAAAGGGTGAGATTCTTCTGATTCCGATTGCCTTGAATTTCCAACCGTGCCAAGTAACCGCCTTCCATATTCCAATTACCAACGTAGCGTAAACCATCTGTTGCGGTTGGTCGGGATTTGTCATATTCATTCTGAAGTTCCGTATAGTTCGGCCCCGTCATTTCACGGTCAGAAATCATCACGCCACCATCATCATTAAACACATCCACAATGGATTGGTAACGATTCCAATGGTCATAACTCAACTTACTATGGAGTAGTTTCAATGCTACCTCGGCATTAACAGGAACACTCGTCAGACTCAAACGTAGTTTTCTATCTGCCTTAATATCGGAAGCCAAGTCTTGGAATAAATACTCTGAAATGGGGTCTTGTTGCTGGTCAATCTTTCGGGCAATCCCAATTCTTAATTCCTTCTCGTTATTAGTGTCTTCACCAAGAAACATAATGCTGGCAAGCAGCGAGAATGCCAGCACATTGGGCGCATATTGGTAGATGCCGCTTTTGTCCTTCATCCATCGTTGAGCGAGCATGAGGAATGATAGAATAATTGCCGAAGCACAACCCACAATTAAAGCGTGTTGGCTTAACCCGAGTAGCAATATTAACACAGCGGTGGAGGCTAATACTGGGACAAGAATCCCTTTAAATGTTTGTTGATTATCTTCTAGGGAATTGAACAACCAACGGAAAATGAAGTGATAATTAAGCAGAATCAGATAACTCGCGAGTAATCCAATAAAACTGTATTGATTTAATGAAAACGGGCTATTGAGGTCGAGCGAAAAAGAAGAGTTGACTACGAGAATTTCAAATAAATAGTGCACAGGAAAAAGCAGCAACATGGGAATTCCGATTGCCACCACTTTTTGTAACCAACCACTTTTAGGTCTAATAGATATACGAGATATCCACAGTACTATGAGAAGTAGAAAGGCCAAATGCAGCACAAAATCTCCAAGCGAAGGAATGAGAGAAGATGTGGCATGAAGCGTTGGGCCAAACAATTCAAGCTGATACAGAGAACTAGGTAATTCTAACCAGAACAACAACAACCGGATGGCCGTCACAAGGGAAACGAATATGGCTGTACTAGCGGTTTTGGAACTAATTTTATCCATCCAATTGCCAGAATACCAGATGGTTAAAAGCAGGAGAAGTAGGAAAGCAAGCCAAACAATGGAATTCCAAGATGGGGCTGCTTCACCATTTCTTTCGGGAAGAAAACGCAAGCCAACTGGGCTAATTCCATCGGTTAGTTCTATGGTAGATTCAGGGCTGGCTAGGGTAAAGGTTAGCTGAGGGTTGGCATGAATACTCTGGTTCCAACGATTTGAAATGTATCTGTTCTCAAAATCGTAATCGGTGCGAAGCAAAGCGTAAGCAACCAGAAGTTGATTTTCATTCTGAATTGACCGACTCAGATACCAAGCGTTTTTTAGGTTGACAATTCCTTGCTTTGGTGGCTGTCTGCTGTCGAATTCTATTTCAAAAGGAATTCCGTTTGTGGTCCAATCTGCTATTTTGTTTTCGTTATAAATAACGAACCCTATTCCTTTTTCATCCCACTTTCTGCAAAGGCTTTGTAGCCCAACTTCACTTCCGTTGATGTCCTGTAGGTGTGCTTGAATCGTCTCATCTAGCGCAAGAATTTCAGCTTGAATTTTTTCAGTGCCGTGGTGCTCAAGTTGGTGCGCAACTCGGTTTCCTTGGTAGACACCAAATAGCCCAACCAAAACGGTCAATACAAGAAAAATGATGAGTTTTTTCACTACCCGCAAACGCTTTCGTCCAAAGATAAGCTTTGAACAAAGGCTATTCCATAATCACCAAACGTGAATGTTTGTCACAAAAAAAGGGCAGCCAATGGCCGCCCTTTTCTAATTATTAGACTTGTTTCTTATTGAACAATAAGACGGTGCTGTTCTGTTTTATCTCCCACGTTAAGGCTTAGTATGTAAAGCCCACTTGGCAATTGCGAATCAATTGTAGTTGCTGTTGTTCCTACCGAAAGCGTTTCGGTGTAAACTACTTGGCCGATACTGTTAAAGATGTTTAACGTTCCTGCCTCTTGAGTCGGTTCAAATTGCATTGAGAATACATCTTTTGCTGGGTTTGGGTAAACCATAGTAGTGATAACGTTATCGTTTGCAATACCAACGGTTATGCAAGTAGAAGGTGCAGCTGGATCAGCATAGGTATCAAATCCATTGCTGAAAAAACTAATGTCGTTGGTTGAAGCAGCCCAATTTTCGGGTAGGTTATTGTCTGATGTCGGATCGCACAGAACGAGTGATGCTCCCCCTTCATCAGCTTCTGATGGCCAGCTTGCGTTGTCGTCATAAAAAACGGTATCAACCAGAAATCCACTTGCATCTCGGAGTGAAATAGCTTCTCCGCTGTTGCTCAATGCTCCGCTTTGCCATTGCAATGCAGGAATACCGAATACGTTTTCAAATGCAACTGAATCTATAGCAACTACAGCAAATCCTCCAGATGGAATAGTTGAACCTGCTGGGAATGTATATTCCACCCCAGAGGAGAAGTAATACCCTGAAACGTCCAATGGAGTGGTTTGGTTGGGATTATAGAGTTCGATGAATTCTAAGGAATCAGTACCCGCTTCAGGCGGATTGTACATAATCTCAGAGATTATGGGATACGCAACACCAGCTGATTGAGCCATTGAAGGTAAAATCGAGATTGTTACTGCAACGACAGTAAGAAAAGAGTAGAGTAGATTTTTTTTCATTTTCTATTATTTGCTGATAAAGTTAAGATGTTAAGACGTTTCTCCCTGTTAAATCACAGTGAATCTTTTCACGGCTTGGTCTTGTTCTGATTCCACCTTAATTAGGTACTGTCCAGGTGCAAGATCTTGCAGGTATATTATCTGAGTATTCGATCCAGAGTTGCCGATAGTCTTCTGAGCTTGTATGACGGGCTGCCCTAGGACATCTAAAATAGAGACCTGAATTTCGAGGGCTTGTTCCAATCCGAATTCTATCGTCAATTGGTTGGAGACAGGGTTTGGATAAAGATGTAAATCAAGAAATGGAGTCGCATTTTCAGTAATATCTGCGGTAATATCTACATTAATATCATCAAGAAAAATACGGTTGCTTCCTTCTGATGTGAAGACAAATCGAAAGCCGAAATCTTCATCAAAGTAAGATGATGGAATAGTGATGGATTCCTGCTCCCATTCAGGTTGGGTAGGAATAAATGGAATTGATTGATTTGCTGCTGTTTCTAAACTGGAACCGCTAATTGTAAGACGGGTTGTCCAGTTGGAGGAACAGTTTTTCCGCACCTGTACTTGTAGTTTATTTACGTTGGTAGTTTCGTTTTGTCCTGCAAAGGCATACTTAAAAGCCAGTCGCATTTGCGAAGCACTTGAAAGATCTACTTTCGGACCATACAGTTCATCTACAGTCAGCCATGGGCTGTTCCAGTTATCAACCCAAACAGAATGACTCGGGCTATGAGAAGCTACTTCCGTCATTTCCCATTGATTGTCTTCATCCAATGATTTTTGAGTCCATGGAGCACCATCCAAATTCGAGTTTCCCTCAAACCATCCCCAAAATGGGTACGCGTAAGAAGAGTCTTCAACAAACGTGATGTAGTTTGCCTTGGTAACCGTTGCTGATGAGCCATCACGGTATACAGAAAGGCTTACGTCATATATTCCAGCATTAAAATAGGTAGTAACGGGATTTTCTAAAAGAGAAAATGGCGGAAAGCCACCAGGAAACCCCCAGCGAAGCGAATCAAAATTGCCGTGGTGAGATGTATTGGTGAAGTTAACGGCACCACCGCTCGGGTTGCATATAAGCGTATTGTCAGCTTCAAAATCTGCAGCGCATAAAGCAGGCTCAGGGTTTACGCCTGTGGCTATCAGATTTGCTAGAGTCCAGAGATTGTTTCTGTTGGCGATAGGAGAGTTTAAGGATGCCCTCATTCGCGTTTTCTGCCCTTCGGTAAACATGATATTGCAATAGGAGTAATCCATTGCATTCTGCACGTTATCCACAGCGTTTCCGCAAGATGCATTCGCAAGATTGCAGTTGCTCCAACCGATGGTGTTTGGTGTATCATCAACCAAATCATCCTCATCGCAATTAGCGGCTTGCCCAACAGGTAAGTAGTAGAATTGAGGAACGTTATTTCCGCCCCAAATGTGGTGGAGGTTCAGGTAGTGGCCGCACTCATGTGCAAATACCACGCTTTGCGTGAGGCTGGATGTACCAATTGTTCCAACATAGTTGTGAGAAATCACAATACCATCCCAGGCTGGAATAGTATCCGCGTCTGCTGGCCAAACAGCATGACCAGCCAAGCCAGCCGCGTTAGTCGTGATATACACGTTTAAATACATGGCAGGGTTCCAATGAATAAGGTCTTTCACTCGATGGTCGCCCGAACTTGTAAGCGAAGATGCAATCCGGTTAATGCCACTATGACAATTCCCTTCGGGGTCTTTGGTGGCTAGTGCAAATTCAATTTCCGTATCAGCATGAATTGGTTTGAACTCAGTAACCATATCAGCTGTGTCTTCACGGGTTTTCCTAAACGTTTCGTTAAGGATTCTGAGCCCATCGAGAATCTGTTCTCTCGAAATATTTTCAGTTCCATATTTATGAATCACATGGAATACAACTGGAATCGTGTAAACCTGTCCGCCTCTGTTTGGTGATTGCTGAAATGTGCGGGTAAACGCCTCCAATTCGGCATCACGTTCAATAACGGCTTGCGCAATCTTAGGATTTGCCCGGAGCATTTGAATTCGCATTTCATCTGCTCCGCAGTGATGTTCTTGGGCAGAAAGAATTTGAAAGGAGAAAACGAAAAGGAGTATGGGATAGAGTTGTTTCATAGAATTCAAAGATAGAGGGTAAAAGAAAACGCCCATCGAATAAGGCAGCTCTTAACAGCCTCAAAGGGGCGTAATCACCTAACACAGGGTGTAAGCCCTGTTTGCGTCTGTGTCCAGCAATCATGTGTCATACATAAGCGAGTGGAATCGCCCTCCGCTTATCATCGATGGTTCGGATGTCGGTAGCCCTAAAAGGGCGTGATACACAAACGGTGGGCATCGCCCATCGAATAAGGGCTTAATCACCTAACACAGGGTATAAACCCTCTGCTTCAGTACCCAGCGCAGAACCAAGCCCTGAAAGGGCGGAAGATATAAGCGAAGGGCATCGCCCTTCGCTTATATCTAATCCCACACATAGCTTTCATCATATTCTACATCGTATTTTTTCAAAAAGGCCCTGTATTCTTCCTGAAAGGTTTTCTTTCCGTGATGCTCATGCTGGTTGCCTATGTAGTTTATCACAGCATCCACCTCTGATGGGTTAACGGAGAAAGCGCCATAACCATCTTGCCAGTACAAATTCTGGTACCCATCGCCCTTGGTTTTTATCCATTTAGATGAATGCGATTTTACTTCTTCCACCAGCTTCATCAAGGCAATTTTCTTAGAGAGCATGCATAGTATATGCACATGGTCGGTATAACCGCCCACTTTAAGCACGTGACATTCTAGGTTATTGCAGATGCCGCCCAGATAGCTATGCAGTTCTGCTTCTACAGGCGGATGGATAAGATGTTGCCTGTGCTTGGTGCTGAACACGAGGTGGATGTAGTTTTTTACGAGTGACTGTCCCATGGTTTATCGGTTCTATAGATGGGCTATGCCCAGATGGACTGCATCCAATCGATGGGCTACACCCATCGTTATCGTATTACGCCCCTTCAGGGCTGTGAATATATCGATTTACCTCATGAGCGAAGGGCGATGCCCCTCGCTTGTGTATAATGCCCTTTCAGGGCTATCAGTGCCTAGCCCTGAAAGGGCGTCATCCATCAACACAGGGTGTAAGCCCTGTAATCTATGAGCCCTGTGCTTCTGCACCCAGCACAGAACCAAGCCCTGAAAGGGCGTGATATACGAACGATGGGTATCGCCCATCGAATAAGAGCATGGTTCTTAAGAGCCCTGAAAGGGCGTCATCCATCAACACGGGGTGTAAGCCCTGTGAATGAAAGGGCAGAATACATAAGCGAGGGGCATCGCTCTTCGCTTATCGGTTAGTACGTGTCGGTAGCCCCGAAAGGGCATAATCACCTAACACGGGGTGTAAGCCCTGTGCTTCAGTACCCAGCGTAGAACGAGATGTAATACATAAGCGAGGGGCATCACCCTTCGCTTATCGGTGGTACAGATGTCGGTAGCCCTGAAAGGGCGTTATCTTCTAACACAGGGAGCAAGCCCTGTGATTCTGCGCCTAGCGCAGAACCAAGCCCTGAAAGGGCGATATAGCTGTATAGGAAACCTACTTGGTTTACCTGTGAAGACACGCGGTTTGGAAAGGCTCGCTATCGGAACGTTACATTATCAACGGCACGCGTTACGCGAAAGGCTAAACGCGCGCTATCGGAGTTTCTGCAGACTGTTCTTAAAAAGTCTTGTAAGTCATTTATGGAAATAGTCCTGCTGGTAAAAAAGTTATGACTATTAGGATCCAGATAAAGTAAGGGCGCACTCAAATGATTAGAGAGTTTCGTTTTCAAAAGGGAACTCCTTTTTTTGTAGTTATTTTACGTTAGTAATGTTTTTAAAGCTTCACTTATATGTTGTCGATTCAGATCCTGAAACATACCCCAGGGCATACTCTCTTGAGTAAAACTCAATTCACCTAAAGTTCAGGATGACAAATGAGAGTTATGGATGACAAGTAGAAGTTTAGGATGACATACAACAGTTTGCCACAGCCTCTTGACAACGACTCTATTCATGGTATCTTGATAATAATTACTTTCTTTGATAAACAAAGTTTGATTATACAAGCTACTGACAAAAAGTGTTGGTGTTTTCTATAATCAAACTTTAAAAAACTGGAATCATGAAAAACTATACCTTTACTTTACTTATAGGTATACTACCTTTTTTAGTTCACGCCCAAAACGATACTGTGGCTAATTTTGATCCATCAGAGTTCACTGTAGAACTTGATACGATTGAATTTAACCCCTTCGATAACACTGCTGAAGTTAATTTTACTATAGTCGGTATAAACCTTTACGAGTGGAGTGTAGAGTCTGAATATGGATGGACACTATTTATACCAAACTCTAGCCTACTTGAAGACATAAACGGTTTCATGGTTGAAAACTTTGATTACACTGCAGGGTGGGATCATCCAAATGATTCAATATGGATTGCTCATACAACTTTTGTTCTTTCACCTGGTGTTACTAACATCAATATAAGAATCGGCTTTGGTTTTATTGCTCACGTATTAGATTCTAACGAAAATATTCTTTACACTGATGTAACAGAGTACTGGTCACCTACTTCATATGACCTGAATCTAAACCAGCTGATTACATCGGTTGAGGAAGGCGAAAAGCCTGAAATTGGGTTTTATCCAAATCCTGCCACCGACTACATCACAGTGCAAGATTCTCATGAGAAAACGGCAACCATCACCAATATGCTTGGTCAAATGGTTCGAACTATTCCGACCAATGAACAAGTAAACATTGCTGATTTGCAAAGAGGTGTTTATTACATCAATCGCAAACAGAAATTGCTGATTGAGTAAAACTCACAACCTACTAAAATTAAGGTCCGTTCGAATAATCGAACGGACTCTTTTTTTACCCCATTTATTATTATTTTAAATGTGCAACACCCGGTTTTGCACACAATGAATTCATAAATACTTTATTTCACATGTGTATCATATATGTATGAAAAGATTTTTTGAAACACAGTCTTATTACCATATTTATAATCGTGGAGCATTAACCCCCCCCGCCCGAGCAAGTGTTCCGCAGGACCACTTGTTTGGTTCACAACACAATCAGTTTGTAACTGATCTCTAAACATCATCAACCATCTATTCATCCCCTATCCCAAAGCATCCGTCCCTTTGCGCCTTCGCACCTTCGCGAGAAAAAAAATGAGCGTAGCGAATCTCCTTACCCTCCTTTTCTCTGCGTGCAAAAACCCCATGAGCTGCCTGTGCTGCCTGTGCTGCCTGTGCTGCCTGTGCTGGCTCTGGGTAGGCAATCAAACTTATTTGTCCCTACCCTTTCTTCATTTCCAACCAAACAAGCCCGTTCCACTTTTTCCCATGAAGGCATTTTTCAAAGAAACTGAAGACTTGAATCTGTGGTTTAAGAATTCATCACTTCGGTTTTGCTTCATCCCCAAATAGAATTTCATCTTAACTTTGCTTTATGAGCCGCATTCTGAAAGTAGATAGCAAAGACCCAAATAAAATTAACCTGCTACTGAAGGTAGCACGAGAAATGGGCATCCGTATTTCCGAAGCTGATATGGAAGACAGCGAAGACACCGCATGGCTGAAATTGGCCGAGCAGCAGTTGGAAGAAGAATGGAATGACAAGGCCAACGACCATTGGGATGATTTCTTTAAAAATGCACCAGCGGCCTGATGTACAGCCAAGGAGATATTGTAGCCGTTGATTTTCCATTCACAGACGGAAGTTCAAGCAAGAAAAGACCTGCCATTGTTATTTCCAATAGCAGCATTGCAGCTACAGGCGATGTCATTATTCTGATGGTGACATCCAAGACAAGTGGTACTGCTCCCATGGTAAACCTCACTCCTAATCTCCTCACCAGACCATTGCCGAAGAACAGTTTTGCCAAATGCCATCGTATCTATACTATTGACAGTAACTTGATTGCGGCCAAATACAGTCAGCTGACTGAAGAAGGAATGGAGTTGGTGAGGAAAGAAATTCTCTCGGTGATAAAGTAAACGATTGGCTTGACGGAAATTATTTTCTCACTCGCAATAACGTTACCTACCCTGCTGCTCCCCCACCCCAACAACAAAAAAATCCGCCCCGTTAGAGGCAGCTTCCTTTTTGAGTACGATCAAAAACAACCCCTGCTCTCCGAGCTCACTGTATCCTTTCAATCACCCAACCCTTATCATAAAGCAAAGTCTCACATTTCCATTCGCGGCCTAGTTTACCCGTCATGCGTTTAATGGCCGTTATTGGAGCACGTTTCTGTTTCCAATCCTGTGGTTCAAGTAGTATGATCTCGCCAAGGGTCATTCCAAACAAAATACCACGCAACCAGCTCAACCGCTTGTTCGGGCGTTTCGGCATGGCAGCCGCTTCCTCTTTTGTTATTCGTTTCATGTTATGGTTCTTCCTGAGCCTAGTCGAAGGCGCTATTTCCATTACTAAACGAACAAAACCAACCATCTATTGTCCATCAGCTACCATTGGCCTTTCTGATAATCATATCAGTCTTTCGGTAAGTTACGTAGGTCTTACTGTTAAGACCATGGGTCTTTCAATATCAACCATAACTGATGCCCTAGGTACCATCGTCATTACTATAAGAACCAAGTAAAAACCAAGAGAAACCATGCCTCCTCCCATATCGCCCATGGTACAGCCAGTACTGGCCAAGTAAGAACCCATAATCACCTTCGCTATCGTCAAAACGTAACATCTTCACGCTTACAGAAACAAAAACGCCCATCCGACTTAGTCGGACAGGCGTTTGTAATTGTTTTGTAGAGATTGTTTATTATCCTTCCAGCGCAGCTGCTCCACCAACAATCTCTAGGATTTCGTTGGTAATGGCGGCCTGTCTTGCCTTGTTGTAAGAAAGCTTCAACTCCTTCAATATGTCAGAAGCATTGTCTGTTGCCTTGTGCATGGCAGTCATCCGAGCCCCATGCTCGGCAGCATAACTATCTAGTGTTGCTTTATAAAGCTGAGTTTTCAACGAACGAGGAATCAAATCAGCAATGATTTCTTCTTTCGCTGGTTCGAAGATGTAATCGGTAGAAGAAGTCTTTTCTGTTGCTTCTGGTGGCGCAACAGGCAAGAACTGCTCAGCTACACAATTTTGCGTTGCAGCATTCTTAAACTGGTTGTAAACCACATCTACACGGTCATACTTTCCTTCAACAAAAGCTTCCATAATGCTTTCAGCAATTGGAGCAATTACATCAAAAGTTAAGGTGTCATAAACGCTATCGTTACGCTCAATTACGTTGAACTCACGTCTTGCCAAAAACTCACCAGATTTCTTTCCAATAGAAAGAATATCAATTTGTTTTCCAGCATAAACGCCACCTGCAAGAGCTAAAACCTTCTTATTCACGTTTGAGTTAAAACCACCACAAAGACCACGATTCGAAGAAACAGCAACAAGAAGGACTTTTTCTATCGGACGTTCGGTTGAGTAAGATCCACCTTCCGAAGAATCCAAGCTTGCACTTAGGTTCTCAAGAATGTCCTTCAATTTGCCAGCATACGGACGCATACGCGTAATTGCATCTTGCGCTCTTTTAAGCTTGGCAGCAGAAACCATCTTCATGGCAGATGTGATCTGCATGGTAGAACCGATGGAGGTAATCCTTTCGCGTACTTCTTTTAATCCAGCCATTTTTGGTTATCGGTTATTGGTTCTCGATACGATTTTCGTTCCTCAAATCACTCGAACTGACAAATTGGGTCGCTTCGAGTGATTCTGACGGAGGAAGAATTGTATCGAGAAGTAACATTAGCTGATTAGTATTTGCCAGCTAGGTCGGCAGCAACCTTTTCAAGTACTTCTGTAACCTCAGGAGTCAATTTACCAGCTTTCAGTGTGTCAAGAACATCTCTGTGCTTAGCATCCATGTAATCCAAGAACTCAGACTCAAACTCACGAACCTTCTCAACAGGAACTTTTCTCAAAAGACCTTTTGAACCAAGGTAGATGATGGCAACTTGCTTCTCAACAGAAACAGGAGCGTACTGTCCTTGCTTCAAGATTTCCACGTTACGCTTACCTTTTTCAAGAACGTTCATGGTAGCAGCATCAAGGTCAGAACCGAACTTTGCAAATGCTTCAAGTTCACGGTACTGCGCTTGGTCAAGCTTCAGTGTTCCTGCAACTTTCTTCATCGACTTAATCTGAGCCGAACCACCAACACGAGATACCGAGATACCTACGTTAATCGCTGGACGAACACCTGCGTTGAACAGGTTAGACTCCAAGAAAATCTGACCGTCTGTAATCGAAATTACGTTGGTTGGAATGTATGCAGAAACGTCACCAGCTTGTGTTTCAATAATTGGAAGTGCAGTTAACGAACCGCCACCTTTCACCTTTCCTATCAAAGATGGTGGAAGGTCATTCATCTCCTTCGCAACATTATCATCGTTAATCACTTTCGCGGCACGCTCAAGCAATCTAGAGTGTAGGTAGAAAACGTCTCCTGGGTAAGCCTCACGACCTGGAGGTCTTCTCAAAAGAAGAGATACCTCACGGTAAGCAACTGCTTGCTTAGATAAATCATCATAGATAATCAAAGCTGGACGACCCGTATCACGGAAATATTCTCCGATTGCCGCACCCGAGAACGGAGCGTAAAACTGAAGTGGAGCAGGATCAGAAGCTGTTGCAGTAACAACAACGGTGTAAGCCATTGCACCAGCGTCTTCTAATACTTTTACAATTCCAGCAACGGTAGAACCTTTTTGGCCAATGGCAACATAGATACAGAATACAGGCTCGCCTGCATCGTAAAATTCTTTTTGGTTGATGATGGTGTCAATCGTAACAGCAGTCTTACCTGTCTGACGGTCACCAATGATAAGCTCACGCTGACCTCTACCAATTGGAATCATCGCGTCAATCGCTTTGATACCTGTTTGAAGTGGCTCAGTTACTGGCTGACGATAAATTACACCTGGCGCTTTACGCTCCAAAGGCATTTCAAAAAGCTCACCAGTAATTGGTCCTTTACCATCAATTGGCTCACCAAGCGTGTTTACAACACGACCTAGAAGTCCTTCACCAACTTGTATAGAGGCAATTTTTCCAGTACGCTTGGCAGTAGATCCTTCAGCAATACCTCTTGAAGAACCAAGCAATACCGCACCAACGTTGTCTTCCTCCAAGTTGAGGATGATTGCACGGGTACCTCCGTCAAATTCGATAAGCTCACCTGCTTGAACGTTTGAAAGACCGTAAATACGAGCAATACCATCACCCACTTGGAGTACGGTACCTACTTCTTCCAGTTCAGATTCGCTTTTATAGCCTGAGAGTTGTTCTCTTAAAATACCTGAGATCTCTGCTGGGTTGATGTCTGCCATTTTAGTAGTGTTTGTTCGAGATTACTCTCGATTAATTAAATTCCTTTAGCAAATGAGTTACTCTTGAATTCCTGGCGGAGGTCACCGATTTTACTCAAAATCGAAGTGTCCAATTGTTTGTCGCCAATGCGAAGGATAAATCCTCCAATAAGTTCTGGATTGATTCCCATTTCGAGTTCAACTGTTCCACCACCAACTTCTTTTAGAACGATGTCTTGAATTTTCCTCTTTGCTTCGTCAGAAAGCACAGCCGCAGAAGTCACAATCGCAGTTGTAATTCCCTTCATTTCCTTGTATTGCGCGATGAATGCATCAGCAATTTCGGGTAATGCGCTTTCTCGTCTGTTCTGGGTAATGAGGTTGATAAAAAGCATGGTCACTTCGCTCACGTTCTTCTCAAAAATGGCTGTCAGAATGCTGATTTTCTTCTCGGCATTTACAACTGGACTTTTGAGAAGCACAAGCAGCTCGCGATTTTCAGAAACAGTCTTTTTAATCAACTGAATGTCGTTGAAAGCCTCTTCCAGATTTCCCTTTTCGGCCACAAGGCCTAGAAGAGATTTCGCGTATCGTGTTGCAACCTTTGTCTGAGCCATATTTAGTTCAGCTTGATGTCTGCTAAAAGTGAATCAACAAGTTGTTTTTGCTTTGCAGCATCTCCCAACTCATTTTTCAAAATCTTTTCTGCGATGTCTACAGAAAGCGTAGCAACATGATTCTTGATTTCAGCCATTGCCGCTGATTTCTCAGTTTGAATGTTCTCACGAGCAGAAGCAACGATTTTGTCAGCTTCAGCTTGAGCAAGACCTTTCGCGTCAGCAATCATCTTCTCCTTAATCTCTTTACCTTCTTTAAGAATGGTATCGCGCTCTTCACGAGCTTCCTTCAAAATGGCTTCGTTCTCCGACTGAAGTTTTGCCATTTCCGCTCTTGCATTATCTGCAGAAGCCAAAGCGTTCTTAATGCTTTCTTCACGTTCCTTGATTGTTTCAAGAATTGAAGGCCAAGCAAATTTTCCAAGACCAATCCATACTACCAAAAAGGCAATGGTCATCCAAAAGATGAGTCCTAATCCAGGTGTTACTAATCCCATTTTATAATCTTTTTAATCAATCCTTTCAATCTAATGAGAAACCCCAACAGAGCTGACCAACCGTCAGCTCTGGGGTTTCAAATTCTTGGTTTGTTCTAATTACTTAAGCGCAATCAAAAGACAAACAATGATTCCGAAGAATGCAGCACCTTCAACAAGAGCCGCAGCAACAATCATGTTAGCACGAATGTCACCGATAGCTTCTGGCTGACGAGCCATAGACTCAAGAGCAGAACCACCGATTCTGCCGATACCGATACCAGCACCGATTGCAGCTACACCAGCTCCGATTCCTGCACCCATGTAAGCGTTAGCTAGGTCTAAAAGAATTGTTAGAATTTCCATTGTGGATATATTAAAGATTAATTGATTACTGATTAATGATGCTCTTCAACCGCTGCACCGAAGTAAAGGGCTGACAAAAGCGTGAATACATAAGCTTGTAGAAAGGCAACAAGAATTTCCATGATGTTCATGAAAATGGAGAATGCTAAAGACACGATTGAAACACCGAATCCTGCACCTGTACCGTACTGATTGGCAAAGATGAAAATCAAACTCATAAATGCGAGAATGATAATGTGACCTGCCGTAATATTGGCGAAAAGTCGAGCGCACAGCACAATAGGCTTAATGAAAACCCCCATAATCTCAATAGGAATCATCAAAGGGTAAAGCCATAATGGAATGTCTGGGGCCAACAGGTGCTTCCAGTAATATTTGTTTCCGCTTACATTAGTAATAACGAATGTGAACAGGGCCAACACAAGTGTTACCGCTATGTTCCCGGTAACGTTGAATCCACCAACAAATGGAATCAGACCAAGCATGTTGGCCGTCCAAATAAAGAAGAAGATTGTCAATAAATAAGGAAGGAATTTCTCGTATCGCGGACCAACAGATGGCTTCGCAATCTCGTCTCTTACAAAAAGAATAATCGGCTCCATCAACGACTGCATTCCTTTCGGAGCTTCATTCGGGCTTCTTTTATATGACTTCGCAATACTCATGAACACGAAGAACATGATGAGAACAGTTAAAAGAATTCCAAAAGTTGTTTTGGTGATGGAGAGGTCAATGAATGAACCAGATGCTCCAGAGAAAATACCAGCAAGGCTTTCTTCTGAATAACCTAAACTCAGAGCCTCTTCAGTGTGAATCTCTTCAGATTCAGCATAAGGATTGTTTTCGCCTAAGCGATAGATGTGTTCGTGGTTTAAGATGTATCTGTTTTTAGCAGCATGGCCGTGGTGGAAAGCAGACGACATAAAAACGCTCAAACCATCATCTGCACTGTAAAGAATAATTGGCAGAGGCACGCTTATGGGATGACCACCAATATCCATTAAGTGAATATCATGCGCATCTGTTACGTGATGCATAATCATTTCGCCAGCATCAAATTTTGCGCTTTTCGCGTGCGAATCATCAGAACCTGCATCGCCATGAGCGTCATACCCATCGGTAGTTTCCGCAACCACGTGCTCTTCAGCGGTTTCGGTTTCGTGACCATCACCATCTTCTGAAGCCAAGATGCTTCCTGATGTTAAAAAGGCAAAGGAAATAAGAAGGAAAAGAGGCTTAAAAGCCATGTAAATACTGTGTTTTTGCATCACCAAAAAAGAGGTTTTATACTGCTCGATTTTCAGGGCGCAAATATAGGCAAAACTTAAACGAATATTACAAGGTCTTTTGAGCGTTTTTTTTGGATCGTTAAACGACCCGGAAAATGCTCGGTAAAACGGATGGATATCAGTCTTTCTGCTTTAGAAAAGAAAGTGCTGAGGTCACTTCCAGAGCGGTGTAAACCACATAAAGAGTCAGAAAAGTGATGATAACAGGAGTGGCGGAATCTTTGAAAATGAAGACGTAAACGCCCAATGCAATGATGTAAACCATCATTTTCAATCCCGTGATTGCCATAAAATAGGTTGGAAAAAGCTGAGGCCTTTCTTTGGAAGCTTTAACGGTAAAATGATGGACTGCTACACTCGTTCCGAACATGAACATACCGCAGTAGGAAATATGAATAGATTGTAAAGGAAGGGTAGTGAACTCACTCAGAAGAATCACAATTACCATTGTGACCACATAAACAATAAACGCTTTTACAGAGTACTTCATCCTTTTAAAAGGTCTTTAACGGCAAAATACATAGCTAAAATAACACTGAGAATCGTCAGTCCACCTGTAAAAACAGGTGTTTCATTTTGTAGGTATTCATCAAGTTTTTTACCGCCTAGAGCACCGGCAACAATGATAAGAGCCATTTGTGTGGCCATTGAAGAATACTTGATAAAAGCGTTAGGCTGTTTTTTCTTGCCGCTGCTCTTCTTGTCTTGGCTTTCCGGCATTAGAAATATCTTTAACTACTCCGCCCATACTGCACGATCCGCTGAATGAAGCTCCTGGCTCAATTGCCAATTTCTTTGTCACAATATCACCATGAACTTTAGCCGTAGATTTCAACGATAATAGTTCTGAAACAAACACGTTTGCGTTAATGCTTCCTTCGATTTCAGCATTCTGGCAACGAATTTCACCATCAACTGAACCGCTAGCCCCAATCACAACACGACCTTGACATTCCAGTGTGCCTGTAAGCTTGCCATCAATCCGAAGGTTTCCTTTGGCTTTGATGCTGCCCTCTATTACAGTATCACTGTTTATATGATTTGGCATTCCCGAACCAGAACTACCTTTTGAGCTTTCGCTACTTGTTTTGCTATTGAACATTTTTCCTTTCCCTTTGTAACTTGCCCCACTCAAACAGCATTGCGCTGGCCTTTATGAAGAACTGCAAAAGTAATAATCCTATGTAAGTAGTTGTTTTTACGCATGTTGCATTAACAATCGTTATTAAAATTTTAGATGGCAGACAACCCGATTAGAGCACATTTTAAAGCACAAATAGGTGCAGATGTGGCAATTTCACCTCCTGGTTTTAGCGAATGGCTTCAATTTAAGATGATTGAAGTAGAAGATGATTCAATTATTGTAGAAGTGGTTGTAAGACCTGAAATGTGTAATCCTGCAGGAACGCTTCATGGGGGAATCCATTCGGCCATTTTGGACGAAGTAATTGGAATGACCGTGGCGGCCATGGGAAACGACACACATTTTGTCTCCTTAAATATGACAACCGATTATTTGCGTGCCGCGAGGGCTGGGGAAGTAATCCGCGCCACAAGTCAGGTAATTAGAAAGGGAAGAACAGCCATTCATCTTATTGGCCAACTAACCAACGCAGAAAGCAAAGAACTTTCTCGTGCTACGCAGAATATGGTTTCTGTAGGTAAGCCCATGAAGATGTGATTACAGTATTCTTATCTTCGTTAAATCAATAATCTTATGCAATTCCATTGAACAAGTTCCTTCAAAAACAGGACAATCGAAATGTTTTGGCAATTGTGCTATTAGCTATTGTTGTACGATTGTTAATTCTTCCTTGGTCTCAGACAGTACATGCCGATGCTGTTAGCCGTGTTTTTCTCGCCTTAAATTGGCTTTCAAACCCGCATTACATTACGGATGGTTATTGGGGCCCACTTCACCATTATTTGAACGCCCTTTTTCTTTGGATTTTTCCGGGGTGGATTATTGGCCCCAAGCTATTGAACATCATTTTGGCATCACTTACGGTAGTTCCTCTATATGGCTTCACAATGAGCTTATTTAGTAATAGGAAGGGGGCTGTTTTCGTGGCGCTTATCTATGTGTTCTGCCCCATCGTAATGAGAAATAGCTTTCAGTCTTTAGCAGGTATTTCATACGCTTTCTTTGTCGTCTCATCCATGTTTTTTCTTGCCGAAGGCTTAAGAAAAGATGGCAATCTGGGATATGCAATTTTGGCCGGTTTTGCAATAACGTTGGCTGCTGCAACGCGTTACGAAGCCTGGGTAATCATAGCCACGTTTACGCTTGTTTCATTGCTATTTAAACAATGGAAATTCACAGTTGTGTTTTGGATTTTTGCCATGATTTTTCCAGGAAGCTGGATGATTGGAAATCAGATTGAGTTTGGAGATTTTCTTTATAGTGTAAATCAAAATGATGTATGGAACATTCAGAGGGAAGGGATAAATGATAATGTTGATGCTGTTTTGCTCATGCAACGAAAGATATTCTTCCCGCTATCGTTCATTCAAAATGTGTCGCCTATAACTGCCCTGCTTCTTCTTTTTGGACTTGGTTGGGCGATTACGAAACGAAAAATTACTCGAGCTCAGCTTATTTGGCTGATTCCGTTTTTAGTGATGGCTACCATTTTTATGCAAAAGTCGTATGCTGGGACTTTGATGATGCAAAACCGATTCACCCAGACGTGGATTATTCTCCTACTTCCGTTTACAGCGTTAGCCTTTATCAATCCAAATTTTACCAAGCTCAAAAGTGCCCTAATGACAATTGCTGTTGTTACACTAATGCCGCTATCCTTCTTTTGGGGGCTTCCAAAATATCAGGAATGGTTTGGAGATGGGAATCTGGCAAAGGCAATGGAAAACCTTGCGCTATCTAGCGCTCGCGAGCTTGAAAGCATACCATTACTCAGAAGTCCGGACACAGAACTCTTGGTGACTGCCATTAATGCTAATAAGCAAGGAAGTGGTCTGGTTTTGGATTTCATAGGATGGGATCAGACCTATTATACCGCTCTTCGAGCACCAGTTAGAAGCTACATTACCGATGGTGCTAAGCATGGAGAGGTTGACTACCCTAGATTGAATGACTATTTAAGTCGAAACCCTGAAGGACTGATTGTGCTTGGCCGTTTTGGTCGTTTGAATCAAAGTATGACTATCTATAGTTCTGCACTCGGTTGGAAAGCAATAAATAAATGGTTGAGCTTTGAACTGCTTTTGGAAACCAAAGGAGAAAAGCTGTTTGCTTATCACGTTTTAGATTCATCGGAAACGAATCGATTAGAGTTTGATTCAATCTCAAATCCTTTGTTCAGTCAAGAGCGGGACGCAGCATTTTTTGAGCAAATGATTCGTTCAGACCTTAGTTGGTTTAACAAGATGAAGCGGTCATCGTTTTGGGACGGAGAACCGTTGGATACAACCTTGGCTAAAAACGCTAGATATATGGTTTGGTCAGAAAACTAGAAACAATAAATGCGTAAGCTTTCAGCCGTCATAATTACCTATAACGAGGCGCGCAATATTAAGCGTTGCATCGCTTCATTACAAGATGTGGCAGATGAAATTGTGGTGATTGACAGCTTCTCTACCGATGCCACGCCAAGCATTTGCAAAGGCTTAAATGTTCAGTTCCATCAGCGGGAGTGGAAAGGCTACAGCAAGCAAAAGAACTATGGTAATGGACTTGCGTCAAACGACTGGATTCTTTCCATAGACGCTGATGAGGTGCTTTCGGAAGAACTGAAAGGAGCCATCATTTTTGAAAAGGAAAACGGGAACGGATTTAATTATTCGTTCAATCGACTGACAAATTACTGTGGCAAATGGATTAAGCATTCGGGTTGGTATCCTGATACAAAAGTTAAAATGTTTAATCGAACTGCGGACGATTGGCAGGGCGAGGTTCATGAAACACTTACAGTAGATTCAAACACAGTAAAAAGGCTGAAAGGTGATTTGCTTCACTATAGCTATAATTCGGTTAGCGACCATGTGAATCGAACCGATGTGTATTCAACATTGGGTGCAAAAGAACTTTTTGAGAAAGGCAAGAAGGCGAGTCTGGTGAAATTGCTGTTTAATCCATGGCTAAAGTTTAATAAGATGTATTTCATCAAACTTGGTTTTTTGGATGGAATGGCGGGGTTTACCATTGCGCTTATTACCGCACATGGCACATCCCTCAAATATATCAAGCTGTACTATTTGGTGAAGAACGCAAGCTGATGCAGTTCTCCGTTCTCATACCAACTTGGAATAATATCGAGTTTCTGAAATGCTGCGTGGATAGCATTCGCAAGAACTCCATTGCGCAGCACGAAATTCTCGTTTACGTAAATGAGGGTGTTGACGGATCAGCCGATTGGTGCAAGAAGGAAAACATCAAATTCATCCATTCCAAAAAGAACGTTGGCGTTTGCACATCACTGAACGCACTATTTGAAATTGCGACCAAAGACATCGTTTGCTATGTGAATGACGATATGTATTTATGCCCAAATTGGGACGAGCCGTTGATAAAGGAGATTGGAAAGATTGGGCATGAGAAGTTTTATCTCAGTGCCACCATGATTGAGCCTGAGGATACCGGAAACAAGTGTGTGCTGGCTCCGTTTCCTTTCGGAAAAACGCCTTCAGAGTTTAAAGAATCTGAATTGCTTACCGCATTGCCTAAAATGAGTAAGACAGATTGGAGCGGCAGTACTTGGCCGCCAAACCTTATGCACAGAAATATGTGGTTGGCAATTGGTGGATATGGTGAAGAGTTCAGCCCTGGTTTGTATTCAGACCCTGACGTAAGCATGAAATTGTGGCAACAGGGCGTTCGGGTTTTTAAAGGTTTGGGTGAAAGCCGAGCGTATCATTTCATGTCAAAATCTACGGGTAGGGTTAAGATGAATGATGGCAAGAAAACCTTCCTTAAAAAGTGGGGTGTGAGTTCTAGCTGGTTTGTTAAAAAGGTGTTGAAGCAAGGACAATTGTATACAAGTCCGCTACCAGAAAAGAAGATTAGTCCGAATTTGAAGGACAGGCTGAAAGGACTAATGAGCTAATCTGCTGTTTCTGCAAACGCTCTTCTCACAATAAGAAACGCGTTGAAAAATGCAAACAGGGTTACGCCTGACTGGCGATCAAACGTGTTGTCTGTGAGAAAGGAAACCACCATTAAAAGGGTAAAGGCTACGTACAGATAATCTTTTCGGTAAAGAAAAAGTGGATAGATAAGCGAAAGCAAAAGAATGATGATTCCCACAATGCCTAACGTAATTCCTATGGTTAGAAACTGATTGTGCGAGATGCCTTGAAAACGTTTTTCCATACCACGATCATCCATGGCGTAGGCTTGTTTGTAAGTATCAAAAACATCACCAGTTCCTACTCCAAGTAGCATGTTTTCTTGGAGAATAGACCAGCCGATTTGAGCATAAACCCACCGTTGCAAAGTAGAAGAATTGTTGGCATTCTGCTTCCACGAATATTCTTCAAAAGCCCAAAAAAGCTGGTCAATCCTTCTCGAAATCCCCAATTTATCGGTGTATAGATAGTTGGTGAAACCATGCTCTATATTTGAAATATCTTGGGGTGACAACTGATGAATGCCAACCGAGTCCTTCGTCAAACCTTTTGAGGTTATGTACCGAACTGCGGTAAACCGAATTGACTGGTCTTTTTTGTCCAACGTATCAAAACCTATGCTGCTAAGTTTTAGCCATTCGTTGCGTAGTTCATCCCAACACACATAGTTCCAAACACGATGTCCATTTTCTCGATACAACTCATCTTTTTGGTGTGTGTAAAACCGTCCGTTTATTGTTTTTACTTTCTGCGTTCTATAATCAACAGGCACTTCCTGAAAGTGCTTAACAGCAATCTCATTTACATACAAAACACCTGTAATTATGAGTAGGAGAACACCAAATAAAGACGCGGTTTTTAGCAAACGATTTCGCTGCTTTTTCAATAACCATAAAAGACTAAAGATTAGAAGTGCGGCAAAAGCTGCGTAAGCTGTAAATGCTTCTAGTATCACTAAAAACCAACCAATCCAGATTATTGTCGCAAGACAAAATGCTTTTTCAGAAATAGTCCATTCATTCCATTTTGCGTAAAGCGTGTATGCTAAAATGAAGAAAGAAAAGGTGAGCATCAACCCAAATCGGATGTGAGAAATGAATAGGGAGATATGACGTTTATTTAATAGCTCTCCTCCCCACAACTCAAAGTAGCGCCCAGCACCGAAAACGGTTCCTACAACCGAAGCCATGATGAATAGAAATAGAATGCTTTGTAGCCGTTTTTTGTCTGGAAGCTTGCTGGTAAAAAGAAGTAGGGGCATAAGCAACAAGGGGAGCTTTATCCGAAGCTCTTTTAACCCGTGGCTGATGTTTTCTGTCCAGAGTAACCCAAAGCAGAACATCAAGAATGTAGCGACAATGAAAAGTGAAAGTGGATTCGTAAAAAACTGCTTTAGCCGCTTGGCGTACTGCCCCTCAAGTATCCAGTTTCCGGCAAGCACGAATGTGCCAACACTAACCAGAAAAACGGAAAGCGGAAGCCCCATGGCAATCATAGCCATGCCCCAAAAAGTAATGTTTCGGTGTTGGTTGTCGGTCAGTTTCGGCATTAGGGGCTAACCTTGTTCAAGAATCAATCTGAACTTGTATCAGATAGAATGCGCTTGTATTCCGTTTCATCTGCCAAGATTTCCAACGCTTTTTTCACATCCTCATCATCTTCCAACATGGCTTCAATACGGCCTTTTTGGTGATAATAGCGAGATACAATTTCACCACGTAAAAGGCTTTTCACTTCCTCTTTAAAATCTTCCATATCCTTAGTTTTGTTATGCTGAACCTTGGATTCTAGCGCAGTGAATTCTGCTTCAATTCGTTTAAAATATTTTTCTTCTTCAGCCACTTCCTTCAGCTTTTCCATCACCTTTTCGCTGTCGGTTGAGTAATCAAACTCTTTGGTATCTAACCATGAATCGAATTCGGCTAAGAGTTCATCGTCAACATTAAACTCCTTAACTGGAGCAATTTCTTTGTGGTTGTGGCGATACTCCGTTGCAAAATCGAAATACAACATTTTCAGCCCCAAGTTGAATGCAATATCCGACAATGGCATTGGCTTCACTTCCACATCCGGGTTAATTCCTCCACCATCAAAAACAGGCCTTCCAGCCTTGGTTTCATATTTGGTAACGAGAGAGTCAGGAACTTTCCCTACGCTGCCATCTTCGTTTCTGTTTGAGTAATCCAACGCTTGAATACATCGGCCACTTGGTATATAATATTTGGCCGTTGTCACTTTTAATTGAGAGTTGTAGCTCAACGGTCGGGTGGTCTGAACTAATCCTTTTCCGAACGTTCGCTGACCGATTATTACGCCTCGGTCTAAATCCTGAATAACTCCAGAAACAATTTCGGAAGCTGAGGCTGAACCGCGGTTGACTAACACGGCTAAAGGCATGTCTTCATCTAGCGGGGCTTGTGTGGCTCTGTAATCTTTATTCCATTCTTCAACCTTGCCTTTTGTACTCACAATCATCTCCCCTTTTTGAACAAAAAGGTTGCTCAGTGCAACAGCTTCTTTCAAAAGCCCACCTGGGTTTCCGCGAAGGTCAAGCACCAATTTCTTCATGCCTTTCGCTTTCAATTCAACTACCGCATCTTTCACATCTTGTGAACAATTATCGGTGAAACTTGAAAGGTTCAAATAGCCAACTTCGTTATTCAACATTCCCAAGTACGGAACACTTTTTATCTGAATTTCTTCTCGTTGAATCGTTACATCAAACGGCTTATCCACACCAAAACGTTTGATTTTCATCTTCACTTCCGTTTGAGGTTGCCCCTTCAAAAACGAACTAATATCACCCGTAGATTTTCCTTCAATAGATTTTCCGTTCACTTCTAAAATCTCATCACCTGCAAGTAATCCTGCTTTCATAGCAGGAAAACCTTCGTACGGTTCTGCAACCACAACTAAGCTGTCTTTTTTTCGGATTAGGGCTCCAATACCGCCATACTGACCAGTGGTCATGAAGCGGTAATCCTCAATATCTGTTTCGGGAATGTAGGTGGTGTACGGGTCGAGCGAAAGAAGCATTCCATCGATTCCTTTTTCGACTAAATCGCCAGGGTGCGTTTCATCTACATAATAGAGGTTTAGCTCTTTGAAAAGCGTGATGAAAATGTCAAGGTTTTTGCTAATCTCGAAATAGGAATCAACGTAACTACTTGTGAGTAGCGAAAGAAGAACCACGGGAATAATGATTAAAACGCCTCTTACTCGTTTAAATATCTTGGATGCTTTCATGCTGATAATGAGTTCAATTTTTCGAAAATCCGCTTCATGGTTTCATTTAAATCTCCATAAACGGGGATGTCGTTGCCAATGTAAACAAACGCTAGAGCAAAATATTTCCCCTGAGCTTGAAAAACTTCAATTATTTCTGGTTTGTTGAGCCGATATGTCTCACGAATCAACCTTTTTATCTTATTTCTTGAAACCGCTTTCTTGAATCGTTTCTTCGGAACAGTAATGAGCAATTTTACTGTCGTGTCGCTTTCTTCTAGCGGCATATACAGCACCCTAATAGGATATTCTTTGAAGGATTTCCCTGATTTGAAAAGTGCATCAATTGCCAATTTTGAGCAGAGTTTCTCCTTCTTTCCGAAAGTGTATCTGCTCATTTTGGTTTGAATTTAGAGAATGAATTTTTTCAACGTTGGATTAGCGTGTTAAAAAACGTTTATTTTTTCACGTAACCTCGTTGTTTTATCGAACCATAGCTAAGGCTATGCTTCTCAAAAACGTCTTGTTTTGCTAAAAAATAATTCATTTTCACTTTCCCGAATTAACTCTGAATAACTTCAACAAAAAGGGGCAATGAATCACAGCCCCTCTTCCTTATATATTTTTGACAAGAACAGCTTATTTTTTCTTGTTCGCCTGCTTGATGTATTGATCCAATGCCATGGTCATTGAAGGTGCACTTGGCACTGGAGCGCCAATGTCAAGTTTGAGGTGATATTCTTTAACTGCGTGGGTTGTGGTTGGTCCGAAGGCAGCAATCCGCGTTTTATTCTGCTTGAATTCTGGGAAGTTTTCAAACAATGATTTAATTCCTGAGGGGCTGTAAAAAACAAGTACATCGTAGTTCACATCTGCCAAATCAGAAAGGTCGCTACAAACGGTTTTGTAAAGAACGGCCTTGGTGTAATCCACACCCAACGCATCCAATGATTCTGGAATAGTAGGCTTCAAGTCATCGATAGAAGGCAAAAGAAATTTTTCGCCCTTATGCTTTTTCAATACTTCAATCAAATCACGGAACGTATTTCCTCCGTAGAAAATTTTGCGCTTTCTGTATACCACATATTTCTGAAGGTAGTACGCGATGGTTTCCGAAACACAGAAATATTTCATCGTTTCAGGAACCGTAACTCGTGTTTCTTCACACATTCTGAAGAAGTGATCTGCAGCATTTTTGCTTGTAAGCAGAACAGCGGTGTGATCTAGAATATTGATTTTCTGAGTACGAAAATCTTTCGCCTCTACCCCTTCAACGTGAATAAATGAGCGGAAATCAATTTTGAGATTGTGCTTTTCAGCTAGGTCGAAATACGGGTTTTTGTCTCCTTCAGGTTGTGGTTGGGAAACGAGAATGCTTTTTACTTTGTCCATGGGTCGTTGAACGGTTTTTCTACCGTTAAAGTGCAAATCTGATGAGCACAAAAATCGGTAGTATTTCGAGCGCGCAAAAGTAATAAAACAAATGAAGGGTTGATATTGCTGTTGAACTTACGGCTACCGAAATTCCGCGTTGCAACCCCTTCAGATAAAAGAAGACGGCCACAGCTGCACCTAAGTAAATGACCAGCATGAACGGAATTTGTGGACTATAAAACAGTAATAATGAAAGCGGAAGAAGCACCAATCCCATAGCAGAAAACAGAACGCTAAGATTAAACTGATGGAAGCGGAATTCACTGCTCAAATTGAATAGTTGTGCTAGTAACAAAAGCACGATTCTTCTGAAAAAAACAGCAATCAGTAAAACACCAATTGTCGAAAAGAAAAGTTCACTCGTGGAAAATTTGATCTGCCAAAAATGAGGAATAGCACCCGTGATGAAGAGTGCGATTGAAATAGCCGAGACAATCTGAATAATCAGCATGTTTCTACTGCGCTGCGAATTCTGGACCCGCGCATCTTGGTTTGCCTGATTAATATCAAAACTTGCTTTTATCACGGCACTGAAAATGCCATCGGAATTGCGTTGGAGATAGAGAATAATGCCAGCGCAAATGAATAGGATGAAAAACCCAAAGCTGCCGCTTGAAACACTGCGTTCTAAGTATGCAAAACCATTTTCTGGTTGTAATTGATGACCCTGGAAAAGACTAACGAGAGGAGTTTCGACCACCGCGAAAACTGAGTCTTCGCAAAGTTGAGTTTGCAGCGTATCTGTTAGCAGGTCTTCCACGGGTCAAAGTTAGGGCTGTTTACTTGCTACTTTTGACAGAATATGAAGCAGTTTGCTAATTCTATCATCATTTTCCTGAGCATCTTCCTTTTTCAGGCTTGCCAAGGACAACATTCCACTAAAAAAGAAATGACCGACCATAAATACACGAACGCACTCATTAACGAGACAAGTCCATACTTACTTCAACACGCTCATAATCCTGTTAACTGGATGGCTTGGAATGATGAAAGTTTAGCCAAAGCCAAAGCGGAGCAAAAACCAATTTTGGTGAGTATCGGCTACAGTGCGTGTCATTGGTGCCACGTAATGGAGCACGAGAGTTTTGAAGATAGCACCGTTGCTGCATATATGAACGAGCATTTCATCTGTATAAAGGTTGATAGGGAAGAGCGACCAGATGTGGATCAGGTTTATATGAATGCTGTTCAGCTTATGACTGGGCGTGGAGGTTGGCCACTAAACTGCTTTGCGTTGCCGGATGGAAGACCGCTTTATGGCGGAACGTATTTCCCGAAAGAGCAATGGATGGATGTGATGGCAAAGGTGTCTGGCATTTGGCAGAATGACCGCGAAAAAGCGTTGGAATACGCTACAAACCTTACGAAAGGAGTTTCGGAAAGTGAGTTGATTCAGCGGAATACAGCAGAAGCCAAATTCACGAAAGAAGCACTTTCGTCATTCGTAGAAACTTGGAAAACGCAGGTAGATAATAAAGAGGGAGGGCCGAACCGAGCGCCTAAATTTCCATTGCCTAACAACTATGAGTTTTTACTTCGATATGCTACCCTCGAACAAGATGAATTCATGCTAAAGCATGTGGATTTGACGCTAGAAAAAATGGCATTTGGCGGTATTTACGACCAAGTTGGCGGTGGCTTTGCGCGTTATTCCACCGATGAACTTTGGAAAGCTCCGCACTTTGAGAAAATGCTTTACGACAATGGTCAGTTGGTATCGCTTTATTCGGAAGCTTATCAGGCCACAAAAAACCCGTTACATAAAGAGATTGTAGATCAAACCCTCGAATTCATCGAACGAGAAATGACCTCAAAGGAAGGCGCATTTTATTCAGCGCTTGATGCTGATAGTGAAGGTGAAGAAGGCAAATTTTATGTCTGGAGAAAGGATGAATTGCAAACCCTTTTGGGTGATGATTTCGATTGGGTAAAAGACTATTACAACATCAACGCAAAAGGACTTTGGGAACATGGGAATTACATTCTTCTAAGGAAAGATGGAGATGAAGAGTTTGCCAAGAAACAAGGTTGGGAGGTTTCTGAATTAAAGAAGAAAGTGAAAGAAGTTAATGCGCTTTTGTTGAAAGAAAGAAGCGCACGTATTCGTCCAGGGTTGGATGATAAACAGCTTACTTCTTGGAATGCGTTGATGCTGAAAGGATATGCAGATGCGTATCGCGTATTTGGCACAAAAAAGTACTTGAATGCCGCTCTCAAAAACGCTGATTTTATTCTGAAGACCCAGAAGCAAAAAGACGGAGCTTTGTGGCACAATCATAAAGAAGATAGGTCAACGATTAATGGGTTTTTGGAGGATTATTGCTTCACCATTGAGGCTTTTATCTCACTGTATCAAGCAACGTTTGATAGAAAATGGTTGGATGAAGCAGATGCTTTAGCAGCTTACGCAATTGAGCATTTTCATGATTCCGAATCGGGAATGTTCTTCTTTAACTCTAACTCAGATCCAAAACTGATTGCTCGAAAAATGGAGTTGACAGACAACGTTATTCCATCATCCAATTCGAGCATGGCAAAGGGACTTTTTTACCTCGGTCATTACTTGGATAAGAAGGAATATTTGGATATTTCTGAGCAGATGTTGAATAACGTGGTGGCCAACGTTAGTCAGGGGCCGGGTTGGTATTCCAATTGGTTAGAGTTGATGTTGCATCACACTAATTCGTTTTACGAAGTGGCGATTGTTGGAAAGGACGCGGACGACAAGCGTGCAGAAATGGAGCAATATTACCATCCAAATAAGATGCTCATTGGTGGTGAAAAGGAAGACGGCTTGCCGCTTCTCGAAAACAAGTTGGTGAAAGGCGAGACACGCATTTATGTGTGTGTTGATAAGGCGTGTCAATTACCCGTATCAGAGGTAAATGAGGCACTGAAACAACTTCGTTAATCAGGCCTTCAAGTACAACTAGCTATTTACTTGATTGGCGCTTACGATTTAGGTGACCAGCAAGTTGTACTCCCATACTGAAGCAAGCTTGAAGAAGGTAACCGCCAGTCGGAGCATCCCAATCAAGCATTTCGCCAATGCAATAAGTGTTCTTCAGTTTTTTCAATTTGAAGGATTTATCCACGGCTTTCAAGCTCACACCGCCAGTGGTGGAGATGGCTTCGTCCAGTTGTGCAGAACCTATAATCTCAATTTCAAGTTTCTTGATACTTGCGATTAAAAGCTCAGAATTCAAGAACGTTTCTTTGGATATATACGCTTTCAATAGTCCGATTTGCGCAGGGCTTAAATTCAACGCTGTCCGTAAGATATCCGTGGTGTTCTTCAAGGTTGATTTCTTGAATTTTTCTAGAAGTACTTCTTCGGTTAAAACGGGTTTTAAGTCTAAGAATATCTTGGCTGTCTTTTTGGCGTTCAGCTCCTCACGAATTTGCGGACTCACCGCGTAAATAGCATTGCCTTCCAGTCCGAGTTTTGTGATTACTAATTCTCCCTTTTGGCTTTTATCCAAACAGCTGACCGCAATATTTTTCAGCGGATTTCCTTCATGTTTGCTGACGAATTTCTCAGGCCAATCAATCTTATACGCGCAGTTTGAAGGCTGAAAAGGACTGACATCTAATCCGTGATTTTTGAAATTATCGAGCCACGTTCCATCCGACCCAGTTACTTTCCAACTTCCTCCGCCCAAGGCAAATACCGTGTAGTCAGATTTGACTTCCGTCTCACCGTTAAAAATGAGGTTATTGTCTTCATTCCAACCTGTCCAAGTGTGTTCATATTGAATATTAACCCCTTGGTTGGATAGCACATTGACAATGGCATTCAGCACCTCAATTGGTTTAATTCCTTTTTCTGGATAAACCCGTTTGCTACTCCCAATAAATGTGGGAATACCGATGTCTTTCAGCCATTTTTGAAGATGTTCGTTGTCAAAATCGGTTAGTGATTTATTCAAGAATTCGGATGGCGTGTATCGCTCAATGAATTGAGGAATTGACTCAGAATGTGTGAGATTAAATCCACCATCTCCAGCAACCAGAAATTTTCTGCCTAGCGATTTATTCTTCTCGTAAATAGTGACTTCAAATTTCTCGCTTTTGAGGAATGCCGCGAGCATAAGTGCGGCTGAGCCTCCACCAATAATTGAAACTGATTTCTTCATGTTTATAGAATTAGTAAGCCGATTTCTCTGATTTCTTCCATCAATTCAGATTCCCAAAGAGATTCAAAATCATCAAGATGATGCTGCTGATAACTGTCCTCAAATATTTTCAAAGAGACCGCCTTTGAACTCGTTGGAGTCATTTCATTAAGCACTTGAGAAAGCCATTGGCCTTCTGCAATTGGGCATTCTAAATGAATTGTTTCCTGTTTGGTGGTTATGGATAAAACCGATTCAGAAATATCGTAAGAAACAGGGCCGCCAAGCCAAAGTACCGTGGCTGTTTGTTTTAATTCTCTTTCATCAGGCTGCGCTAAAAAGCTTTCTATCAAGTCGGGTGGAAGTGAGGTTTCTGGAACTTCATCATCAAACCAATCTTGTAGCGGTAGCTCAAAACCAATTCCGTGCATGTAATTGAATAGCGATTTTTTCAATCCTTCACCAAACTGGTTGTGGTCTGCTCCCGTTGGGTCTTCGTGCTGGAGATCGTTATTTGCAAAAGAGCCTACGCTTTCCGTTAAGGCTTTTACCTTGAATTTTTTAGGGTTTAAACCAACAGGACTGTGTGCTGTCATGGCAAATCGATGCCAGAATGCGGATTGCATCACATTCATTTCAAACATCTGCCGAACCACTTCCAGCGAATCGATGGTTTCCTGTGCGGTTTCGGTCGGAAAACCATACATCAAATATGCGTGCACCATTATTCCAGCACGATTGAAATTTTCGTTCACCTTCGAGACTTGTTCTACAGAAACGCCTTTGGCAATAAGCTCCAATAAACGGTCAGAAGCCACTTCTAATCCGCCTGAAATAGCAATGCAACCTGAAGCTGCTAGTAAACGACATAGGTCGTAATTGAAGCTCTTTTCAAAGCGAATATTAGCCCACCAAGTCACGACTAGTTTGCGTTTCAGAACCTCCAAAGCAATGGCTTTCATTAAGGCTGGCGGAGCCGCTTCATCCACAAAATGGAAACCGCGTTCGCCAGTTTGCGCAACCAGTTCTTCCATGCGGTCAACGGTTAGCATGGCCGAAGAACCTTCATAGTTTTTGATGTAATCGAGCGATATATCGCAGAACGTGCATTTGCCCCAATAGCAACCGTGTGCCATGGTCAGTTTATTCCATCGCCCATCGCTCCAAAGCCGGTGCATTGGATTGGTAAGCTGAATAACAGACAAGTATTTTTTTAGCGGTAAATCCGAGTAATCAGGTGTTCCGACTTTTTCCTGTTTGATGTCTGGTGATGAGCTTCCGTTGCAGTATTTGACTTCGCCATCAATAAGCGTAAAAGTGCGTTTTAGCTTCTCGGCTTCAGTGTTTCCTTCGAGGTGAGAGATAAGCTCCATTAGTGGTGCTTCGCCATCATCTAACGTGATGAAATCAACAAACTCAAATACGCGAGAATCGGATAACGAACGCAATTCTGTATTAGGAAATCCACCGCCCATTGCAACGGTAATATTTGGGTGGTTTTTCTTCAACCATTGTCCGCATTTGAATGCCGCAAAAAGATTACCCGGAAACGGAACAGAAACACAAACTAACGTTGGTTTTTCAGCTTCAATTCTGTCTTTAAGAATTGCCAGCATCATTTCCGTAATTACGCTTGATTCTGAGTGTAATTCCCCATACAATTCATCGAACGAATTGGCCGACATTCCTAACCTTTCTGCATAGCGGCTAAAACCGAAATGTGGGTCAACCAACTCAACGATAAAATCGCTGATGTCTTCTAGATAGAGGGTTGCTAAATGGCGTGCCTTGTCTCGAATTCCCATGGAACCAAATGCCCATTCCAAATCCTCCATTTGCTCGAATTTGGAAGCTTCTGGAAGGAAGTTTCTTTCACAAATGAAATGGCTTAGCGTTGGGTCGTCATCCTGTAAGAATCCAATTACCGCATCAATGGTGCTAATGTAGCTTTCTCTCAAGCTGTAAATCCTTAGCGAATTGTCCGATGCTTCATCCAAATTCTCGCTGGCAACAGCGAATAATTCTTCCAACCCATTTTTAGAAAACAGACTAAGAATAGTCTCAATACCCAAGTCCATTTGTGTGCTTTCAACGCTTTGCGTGTTCAGAAAACCCTTCAAGTAAGCCGTAGCCGGATAAGGCGTATTCAGCTGTGTAAAAGGCGGACAGACAAGGAGTATGTTTTGGCTCACGTTTTCAGGTTGGAATGACTTCAAAGTAAAGGATTCCTTCGTTGGTTAAATGATTTTCCATTTGTTTATCCAAAAGGTCAGTTATGGAAATAAGTAACCTGCTTATCTGTTTATGTACAGCGCCTTATGAAGAAATTTGTTTAGCCACAGAGACACAGAATTCACAGAAAGGACACAGAAAATATTGTCTTTTCTCTGTGAAAACCTCTGTGAATTCTGTGTCTCTGTGGCTATTCTACGTAACATAAATGTTTGGGTAATCTTGCGGACAAGCATTATTGGCTAAAAACCTTGGAGGTCCAAGTTTTCAGAATTAATCATGCTAACAACAGCCTTCATTTTCTTCTGAATAACCTTGAAATGATGCGCACCATCTTCAGTTACAAAAGTGATGGCTTCGCCAGGGTTTTCAGCTCTACCAGTTCTACCAATTCGGTGCACAAAATCTTTAGGTGAACGAGGTAATTCGTAGTTGATGACAAACGGTAAAAACTCAATGTCAATACCTCGAGAAAGCAAATCCGTTGCTACCAAAACGGTTATTTCTCCTTGTTTGAAAAAATACAATGCCTCCGTTCTGTTTCCTTGACTCTTCTTGCTGTGAATGGCCCTTGCCGAGATGCCGTGTTTTTGAAGTTTTTCAGCCACTAAATCCGCTTGATAAACGGAAGAAGTAAACACCAAAACCTGCTCTATTTCCTTTTGCTTAATTAGGTATCGGAGTAGCGGCCCCTTCTTTTCGTCCTTAACGAAATATCCAACCTGATTAATGAGCTCAACCCGTTCTTGCTCTGGCGCAATAGTGATGACGACAGGATTGGTCAATAAAACCTGCTCCATACTCTTAACATCAGGGCTGAGCGTTGCAGAAAATAAAAGGTTCTGACGCTGACGCGGCAAAAGCGCAAAGACTTTGTCCATCTCCTCCTTAAACCCAAGGTTCAGCAACTTGTCCGCTTCATCTAGAATAAGCGTGCTTACCGAAGAAAAATGAATCGCGTTTGATTCCGATAATTCTAATAATCTTCCGGGAGTTGCAACCAGCACATTTACGTTTTGCAACGATTTCATCTGCGGGTTAATCGATACACCGCCAAATACCGCCATCGACTTAAAAGGGAACGGAAGACCAGCGCCAAATTGGCTAAAAACCGCTTCAACCTGAACTGCCAATTCGCGCGTAGGCACCATCACCAAAACGTTGATATGTCTATTCCTGATTGCCGTTTGCTTCTCTAACTGCATCAAAACAGGCAACACATAACTCGCTGTTTTACCAGAACCCGTTTGGGCAAGTCCGAGGACATCCTTTCCATCTAAAATGGCTGGAATAGCTTGCTCCTGAATAGGATAGGGTTTCGTAAACCCGAGTTTTTCAAGGCTGTTTAATAGATGAGAAGACAACTTCAGAGAAGCAAAAGACATGTGGTATTCCGTGTTTATTGAAGGGGCCAAGATAAGCAGGTCAACCGTACTTGAGTTGGAAGTTTTTGGGCGTTTCCCACGCCCAAAAGCGTGGGTCGGGCTCATATCTTAGCAATCAGATATAAACCGGGTAAGATAAAGCAGGTCGGCCGCTACGGGTCGGGCTAGATACGGCAGCCTATGGTTGTTGATATTGACGGATAGGAAAATCCGACCTGCC